>MTLE01000228.1_pt1 | contig 64487 bp, 63 predicted proteins | sample 1982461 | NCBI WGS metagenome assembly MTLE01 (sample SAMN05712605, study PRJNA340218) | biofilm metagenome | isolation source: sample SPL anode biofilm adapted to -200 mV | place: USA | collected 2012-02-03 | reverse complement strand
CCTTGGCGTCCCCCGCCACCATGAAGCCAAGGCGGAGGTTGGCCAGGTCGCACTGGACCAGCACGTCGTGGAACTCCTCGGCCAGCTGCTGCTCGATCCAGATGCGCGCCGAGGGGGAGGGAACCTGGATCAGGAGGGTTGTCCCGTCGAAGTTCACGGCCTTGCACGGCTCGATCCAGTCGTGGAAGGTGCGCTCGGGGAGGTGGGTGGCCAGGCCTTTGCGTAGGGTTTCCCAGAGAGCGTGTGGATCGTTCGTTTGCATGGGAGGCCCTTTTTCGATGGTGAACCCGCGCTGCCCGCTGCGGTGGAACGCAGCGGGCAGCGCCTCGGGATCGTCCCGGAACTCCGGTCTGGATTCGGGAGAACTACTTTATCACCTGGAACCGGAGGTTGGGACCTCTCTTTGGGGTTGAGAGATCGAAGACCTGCTGGTAGCCTCGAAGGTTCGCCCTTTCCTTCAGGATGGGGCCATGAGGTGGACCATGAAGCGGACTTTTCAGCCCAACAACCGTCGCCGCGCCAAGACGCACGGCTTCCTTTCCCGCATGAAGACCAAGAACGGCCGTCTGGTGCTCAAGCGCCGGCGCGCCAAGGGCCGGCACGTCCTCGCACTTTAAGTGCCATGAGGGTGGCCGGGACCTATCGGGTCGTGCGGCGCCAGGATCACGCGGTTCCCGAAGTCGTTCCCCGCCCGTTGCTGGGCAAGGAGCAGGCCTTGGACGTCCGGGTGTGGCGCATGGCCTCCGGCGTTGAGCCTATGCTCCTCGTGAACGCGTCCCGCAAGCAGGGGCGCGCCGTGCAGAGGAACCGGTTCCGCCGCAGGGTCCGAATGGCCTTTCTGCAGGTGCTCCGTGAACAACCTTCCCTGGGAGGCAGCCTCGGCGTCGTGTGGGTCCGTCCCGCACGCAGCGCCAAGAAAGGCTGCCCATTCTCGTACCTGGAAATCGTCGGCCAGATCCGTCTGGCCCTGAGCCGTTGGGAACCCCGATGAACAACCGCAATATGGTGATCTTCGTCGTCGCCAGCATCCTCATGCTGGTTGGCTACAACTACGCCATGAACAAGTTCTATCCCCCGAAGCCGGTGCCCCCGGCGGCCAAGGTAGCGCCGGCGTCCACCCCCGCCGCTCCCGCCCCGGCCCCCGCGGCGCAGGCCGTCCTGCCGCCGGTTCCGGGCGCGGTGGATCCCACGGCGCGGTTCACCCTCAAGAATGACGGCCTCACCCTCACCTGGCGCAAGCAGGACGGCGCGCTGGTGCAGGTGGAATGGGCGGACGGCACCCCCTTCCTGCCCCAGGCCCACAAGGACAAGGATGGCCACGAGGTCGCCCAGGACTTCCCCGGCCTCGGCAGCGCCTTCCAGAGCCGCTTCGAGGGGGACCCCACCGTGACGCCCGTGGAAGGCGGCCGGGAGGTCGTGTTCACGTCCGGCCAGGGCGACAAGCTGACCTACCGCGTGCCCCACAAGGGCCACGTGGTCGAGATGCGATGGTCCAGCCCCCGGGGCGCCGGCCTGAACCTCCTGCCCATGCCCTCCAGCCTGTTGAGCGTGCACAACCTGGGCCGGGTGTTCACGCTTGATGCCAAGAAGGTCAACGACGTCACCTGGACCGACATGATGAAGGACCCCTTCTTCAGCTTCGTGGGCGCCAAGCGCAAGGTCCTGCCCCCGGCCTCCTCCCGCCTGGGCATGGACGCCGGCCTGGACCTGGGCTCCAAGGGCCAGCGCGCCTGGTACTTCGCCGCCATCTGGGACGCTTCGGCGACCACGGTGCGGGATGTGGCCCAGGGCTACAACCTGATGCCCGACGCCTCCGGGAATGCCTCGGCCCGCCTCTACCTGGGGCCCAAGCAGGCTGAGGAGCTCGGCGCCTTCCATGCCCCCGGACGGCCCGCCGACGGCAAGATCTTCCAGAAGATCATGGATTTCGGCTTCTTCGGCCTGGTGGCGCAGCTGCTGTTCCTGATCCTCCGCGGCATCCACCAGGTGGTGCCCAACTGGGGCTGGTCCATCGTCCTCCTGACCCTGGTCATCCGCGGCGCCCTGTGGCCCCTGAACACCAAGACCACCGTCCAGATGGTCCGCATGAAGGAACTGGAGCCCCACCAGAAGGCCCTCCAGGCGAAGTACGAGAAGTTCGGCAACGACATGGCCAAGAAGGCCGAAATGCAGAAGGAGCTCATGGCCTTCTACAAGAAGAACGGCCACAACCCCATGGGCGGCTGCCTGCCCATGATCCTCCAGATGCCGGTGTTCTTCGCGCTCTGGTCCATGCTGAACGCCGTCTACGAGCTGCGGCACGCACCCTTCGCGTTCTGGCTCAAGGACCTCTCCGCCCAGGACCCCTACTACGTGCTGCCCATCCTCATGGGCGTCTCCATGATCGTGCAGCAGGCCATGACCCCTTCCGTGGGCGATCCCACCCAGCGCAAGATGATGATGGTCATGATGCCCGTCATGTTCACCTTCTTCTTCGCCACCACCCCTTCGGGCCTGTGCCTCTACTACCTGATGTTCAACCTCATCGGCATCCTGCAGACCTGGCTGGTCATGCGGAGCTACAAGCCCCAGCCCGTGGTGGCCTGAACCGGAGGAAACATGCGCAAGGCCGCTTTGCCCCTTGAACAGGTTCCCGAGCGTGTCGCCCAGTTGTGCGGCCACCTGGGCCTGAAGGTAACCGCCGAACCCGGGCCTTCCGGGGACGAGACCCTCTTTCCCAACCGCATCGTCCTGGACGGGCCGGACGCCCACTGGCTGGCTGCCAACAAGGGACTGGGGCTGGACGCCCTGCAGTTCCTGGTTCACGAAGCCCAGGGCGAGCGGGAGGAGAACCGGCAGGCCTACCTGGACGTCCAGTCCTTCCGCCTCTTCCGCATGAAGGAAGTGGTGGCCATGGCCGGGATGGCAGCCGAGCGGGCCAAGACCCTGGGCAGCTATACCTTCGCCTCCCTGAGCCCCCGGGAGCGCCGCTGGGTTCATCTGGTGCTCAGCCGCCAGCCTGGTTTTGCCACGGAGAGCGAAGGCACGGGCACCTTCAAGGCCCTGAAGGTGACCCGGGTCTAGACCCCCAGGGTCCCCATGCTCGAGCCCATCTGCGCCCCGGCGACCCCGCTCCTGCCCTCGGCCATCGCCGTGGTGCGGGTCACGGGCGCCAGGTTGGCTGAGCGTTTGTCCTCCCTCCTGGACCTGCCTCCCGCCCGTCAGGCGGCCCTACGCACGCTAGCCTGGGAGGGCTACCGGGAGCGCTGCCTCGTGATCCACTTTCCCGGGCCCGGAAGCTACACGGGCGAGGACTTGGTGGAGTTCCAACTGCACGGGAACCCCCTTCTGGTGCGGCGCTTCCTGGAGCATCTGGGGGGGCTGGGCATCCGCATGGCCGAACCGGGGGAATTCAGCCGGCGGGCCTTGCTCAACGGGAAGCAGTCGCTCCTGGAGGTGGAGGCCCTCCGGGACCTGGTGGGTGCCGCCACGGACACCCAGCTGCGCCAGGCCCAGGCGCGAAGCGGGGGGGCGCCCGCCTGGATCGCCCGGGCCCGGGAGGCCCTGGCCCCGTGGATGGCCCGCGCCGAGGCCAGCGTGGACTACGGGGAGGAGGAGGGCATCGGCCTGGACCTGGAAGCCATGCGGAGCGCCCTGGCGGAGGTGTCGGCGCTGTTCCACGTGGAACAGGGCAGGGCGGCGGGGGCCAAATGGCTCCGGGACGGAATCCGGGTTGCCCTGGTGGGCCGGCCCAATGCCGGCAAGAGCACCCTCTTCAACGCCCTGGCCGGCCAGGACCGGGCCATCGTCACGGAGGTGCCCGGCACCACCCGGGATGTCCTGGAGGTGAGGGCCCAATGGGCGGGCCTCCCCCTGTACCTCTTCGACACGGCCGGATTGCGCCAGACCCAGGACCCCGTGGAGCGTCTGGGCGTCGCCCGGGTGAGGGAGGTGCTGGAGCAGGTGGACCTGATCCTCCACCTGGTGCCGCTGCCGGACCCCGCGCCGGACCCCGCCATCCTGGAGCGCCTGGAGCCCTTCAACGCCAAGGTCCTCACCGTGCGCAACCAGGCGGACCTCGGGGGCGCCCCCGGCGGGGACCCTTGCATCTCCGCGGCCACGGGCGACCTGGCGTCCCTGGCGGAGGCCCTCCAGCGTCGCTTCCTGGGTCCCCTGGCGCCGGACGCGTGCCTGGGCGCCCTGGACACCGCCCGCCAGCGCGGGATCCTGGACGACCTGGTGGCCCAGATGGACCTCCTGTGCGGCCTGGACCCCGGCGCCCCGCCGGAGGTGGCCGCCTCCCTCCTCCAGGGCGCCTGGGGCCTCCTGGCGCGGCTCACGGGGGAAGATCGCGCGGAGACGTCCCTGGATCAGCTGTTCTCGGGGTTCTGCCTTGGGAAGTGACATAGACTGGATCCGGAGCGGCACATGAATCCTGGTTTCGAGGCGGTCATCGGGCTGGAGGTCCACATCCAGCTGTCCACCCGTTCAAAGATGTTCTGCGGGTGCGCCAACGCCTACGGAGGGGAACCCAATTCCCGCACCTGCCCGGTGTGCCTGGGGCTGCCCGGCGCCCTGCCGGTCCTCAACGGGGAGGCCGTGACCGCGGCCCTGCGCCTGGGCCTCGCCGTGGAGGCCGGGCTGAGGCGCAGGAGCACCTTCTACCGCAAACAGTATGTCTATCCCGACCTGCCCAAGGGCTACCAGATCACCCAGGGACCCGTGGCCATCGTGGAGAACGGTCACGTCATGATCCCGGGCGACCCCCGGGTCCGGGGGGCCGAGGGGCCCGTGCGGGCGGGCATCGAGCGGGCCCACCTGGAGGAGGACGCGGGGAAATCCATCCACGACGCCCACGGGCGGCAGTCGCTGGTGGATTTGAACCGGGCGGGGGTGCCCCTCCTGGAGATCGTCGGGGCCCCGGACCTGCGCAGCGCCCAGGAGGCGTCCGACTACCTCAAGGCCCTCCACCGCCTGGTGACCTTCCTGGGCATCTGCGACGGGAACCTGGAGGAGGGGTCCTTCCGGGCCGACGCCAACATCAGCGTGCGGCGCCCCGGGGAACCCTTCGGCACCCGGGTGGAGATCAAGAACCTCAACTCGTTCCGGTTCGTGCGCATGGCCCTGGACTACGAGTTCGCGCGCCAGACGGCCCTCCTGGAGAAGGGGGAGTCCTTCGACCCGGAGACCCGCGGGTGGGATGCGGACAAGGGGGAGACCCGGAGCCAGCGCAGCAAGGAAGCGGCCATGGACTACCGGTATTTCCCGGAGCCGGACCTGCCCGCCCTGGTGCTCACCGAGGCCGAGATCGAGGCGGCCGCCGCGTCACTCCCGGAACTGCCGGAAGCGCGGTGCCGGCGCTTCATGGCCCAGCACGGGCTGTCCGCCTACGAGGCGGGAATGCTGCTCCAGACGCCTTCCTTCGCCGCCTACTTCGAGGAGGTGGCGCGGGCCGCCGGCAACGGGAAGCAGGCCGCCAACTGGATGCTGGGCGAGGTGAGCCGCACCTTGAACGAAGGCGGCGGGCGCCTGGAGGACCTGGGGCTGGCCCCCGGGACCCTGGCGGAACTGATCCGCCTGGTGGCCGAGGGCACCCTCAACCTGAACACCGCCAAGGAGGTGGTCTTTCCCGCACTGCTGAGGGGGGAGGGCACCCCGGCCGGCCTGGTGCGGGACCGGGGGCTCGCGCAGGTGACGGACCGCGCCGCGGTGGTGGACCTGGTGGAAGCCGTGCTGGCAGCCCATCCCGGCCAGGTGGAGGCCTACCGCGCCGGGAAGGTGGCGTTGCGGGGCTTCCTGGTCGGACAGGTCATGAAGGCCGGCAAGGGGCAGGTGGACCCTCGGCTGGTGAACGAGGCCCTCGACGAAGCGCTGGCAGGGTAGGGGGTCCCGTGGAAGAGCCGCCCGAATCCCTAGAGGACGAACTGGAGCGCGAGGCCCTGCAGGACCCCGCGGCCCATTCCAGGGACGACCACGATCCCCAGCCCACCTTCTGGAGGGTCCTCGTGCTCGTCCTGGTGGCCGTGGCTGCGTTATCCGTGGTGTTCGGACTGGCAAGGTGACATGGAGGCCGGGGCCCGGGGGTGATACCATGGCCGCGATGCGGGGCGCGCCAAGGCCCCGGGGGAGCGAAGCATGGATCCAAAGGGTTGGGGCCTGAGCACGACTGCCATCCATGCCGGCAAGGCGCACAACGGAACCCGCTCCGTGACGACGCCCATCTTCCAGACCTCGGTGTTCGAGCTCATGGAGAATGCGGAGGGGGCGGAGTTCGCCAATGCCGTCGAGCCTCCGCAGTTCTATACGCGATGGGGCAATCCCAACTTCAGCGAGGTCCAGCAGGTGGTGGCCACCCTTGAAGGGGCCGAGCGAGCGCTGGTGGCCAGTTCGGGCATGAGCGCCTTCGCCACGGTCTTCGATACCTTCCTCAAGGCGGGCGACCACGTGGTGGCGCCGGCCGCGGTGTACCTGGGCACCGAGCAGCTCCTGCGCGCCTGGGAGGCCCGCAAGGGCCTGAAGATCACCTGGGTGGAGAATTCCCTGGACGTGGCGGAATGGGAGGGGGCCGTCACGGAGCGCACCCGGTTGATCCTGACGGAAACGCCCTCCAACCCGACCCTGGCCGTCACGGACCTGGCGGCCATCGCGGCCATCGGACGGCGCAAGGGCGTGCGCACGGTGGCCGACAACACCTTCGCGACCCCCATCTCCACCAAGCCGGTGGAACTGGGCATCGACCTGAGCATTTCCAGCGCCACGAAATACCTGGGCGGGCACTCGGACCTGGTGGCCGGGGTCATCGCGGGCACCGAGGCCGACATCGCGGCCTGCTGGGCCACGGCCAAGATCACGGGCCCCACCCTGGATCCCTTTGCCGCCTGGCTGCTTCACCGGGGACTGAAGACCCTCTACCTCCGGGTGCGCAGGGCCTCGGACAACGCCCAGTCACTGGCCGCATGGCTGCTTTGGCAGCCCCAGGTCGCCCGGGTGGACTACCCCGGCACCAAGGACCATCCGGGCCACGAAGTGGCCAGCCGACAGATGAACGGCGGTTACGGGGCCATGATGAGCTTCGAGCTGCGCGGTGGCCTCCTGGCGGGGCAACGGTTCTGCGAGGCCCTTGGGATCATCACCCGGGCGGTGAGCCTGGGCGGGGTTGAAAGCCTCATTCAGCACCCCGCGAGCATGAGCCACCTCCGCACGCCCCCCGAAGTGAAGGCGCGGTTGGGCATCACGGATGGGCTCCTGCGCTTTTCCGTGGGCATCGAGGACGAGGCGGACCTCAAGGCCGACCTGGAAAGCGGCTTCCTTGCGGCCGACGCGGCGAGGTAGCAGGTGAAGCTGATCCTCAACGGCAAGGAACGCGAGACGCCCGACCTGGCAACGGTGGCGGACCTGGCCCAGTGGCTCCTGCTGCCGGCCTTCGGAAGCGCGGTGGAACTGAACGGCGAGGTGGTGCGCAAGGCCAGCTTCGGCACCACGGCCCTGAAGGACCTGGACCGTCTGGAAGTGATCCGCCTGGTGGGGGGCGGCTGATCAGAGCACGGACAGGACGTCCCAGGACCCGCCGGGGAATGCCGTCCGGGCCCGGAGCACCCCCAGGCGGGAGACGTCCAGCCGCACCGGTGCGCCGTGGGCGGGTTCGTCCGACACGAACCTATGGAACTCGTCCACGAGGCCCTCTTCCAGGAGGCGCCGGGCGAGGATGCCGCCCCCTTCGAACAGGACCCGCCCCACGCCCCGGGCCACCAGTTCGTGCAACAGGTGCTTCAGGCTGACGCCGCCGGGACCCGGCGGAAGGTGGAGGTCCTCCACCCCGCGGATGGGCGGGCAGTCCTCCGTCAGGGCGCGCAGAACCGGTTGGCCGGCCACCGGAAGCCACACCTTCCGGGAGCCGGGCAGGCGCCCCTGGCTGTCCAGGACCACGCGCAGGGCCTGCCGGTGGGGCGGGGTGGGTTGGGGCCAACGGTCGGTGAGCCGGGGGTCGTCCACCTCCACGGTCCAGCGGCCCACCACCAGGGCCTCGGTGGCCCGGCGAAGGGCGTGGGCGAGGTTCTGGATTTCAGGGGAGGTCACCTGGGTGCTCTGGCCCTCGGGGCCCAGGGAACCGTCGGCCCCCAGGGCCAGCTTCAGGACCACCCAGGGGAGGCCGGTTCGGATCAGCTTGAAGAAGGGAGCGTGGAACCGCGAACACGCCAGGCCCAGCACCGACTCCGCGACCTCGATGCCGTGGGAGCGGAGGATGGCGATGCCGCCGCCGTCCACCCGGGGGTTGGGGTCCTTGACGCCCACCACCACCCGGGCGATGCCGGCCCGGATGAGGGCCTCCGTGCAGGGCGGGGTGCGGCCGTGGTGGCAGCAGGGCTCGAGGGTGACGTAGGCCGTGGCGCCCCGGGTGTCCTGGTCCCTCAGCTCCGCGTCCCGGAGGGCCATGATCTCCCCGTGGGGATCGCCCGCCCGGGTATGGACGCCCTGGCCGATGACGATCCCGTCCTGCACCAGGACGCACCCGACGGGCGGGTTGGGGCTGCTGAGGCCCACGCCCGACATGCCCTGGCGGATGGCCAGCGCCATGAAATGCTCGTCCCCCATGCAGGCGTCCGGATCCGGAAAGGGTCCGCCACAGGCCAGCTCCCAGGCCAGGGAACCGGTGAGGGGCCGGGGTGCATCACACATCGAGGAGGCCATCCACGAAGGTCTCGGGATCGAAGGGAATCAGGTCGTCCACCTGTTCGCCCACGCCCACGAAGGCGATGGGGAGCTTCAGCCGTTCCAGGATGGCCACCGCCACGCCTCCCTTGGCGCTGCCGTCCAGCTTGGTGAGGATCAGGTCGGTGATGCCGGCGGACTGCTTGAAGGCTTCGGCCTGCACCAGGCCGTTCTGTCCGGTGGTGGCGTCCAGGACGAGGATGACGCGGTGCGGGGCCTGGGGGATGACCTTCTGGAGGCTGCGGCGGATCTTGTCCAGTTCCCGCATGAGGTGGTCCTTGGTGTGGAGCCGGCCTGCGGTATCCACCAGCACCCAGGGGATGCCCCTGCTCAGCGCGCTGGTGGCGCCGTCGAAGGCGATGGCGGCGGGGTCGCCGCCCATCTGGTTGCGGATCACCGGTACGCCCGCGCGCTTGCCCCACAGCTCCAGCTGATCGATGGCCGCCGCCCGGAAGGTGTCGCCCGCCACCACCAGGACGTCCTCGCCCCGTTCCTTGAGGTGGGCGGCGAGCTTGCCCAGGGTGGTGGTCTTGCCGACGCCGTTCACGCCCACCAGGAGGCACACCTGGGTGCCCTGCGCCGCCAGGGGGCGGGGGGGGACCTGGTTCAGGATCTTCAGCAGCTCGTCCTTGAGCACGGCCTTGGGGTCGATGTCGCCGGAGCGCTTCATCTCGAACCGGAGCCGGTCCATGAGCCGCTTGACGCCGTGGACCCCCAGGTCGGCCTGGAGGAGCAGGTCCTCCAGTTCCTCCAACTGGTCCTCGTCCAGGCGGCGCAGGCCCAGGAGCCGGCCCATGGGGGCCAGGACCAGCTCCTGGGTGCGCTGGAGTCCCTGCTTGAACTTGTTGAACAGATCACCAAAAAGACTCAAAGGAACCTCGGGGGGGCGGGGTGCGCGGTTCCATGTGGAACATCGCCCTTACGCTTGAAAAGGGGAAGCTTCGAAAATTACAGGGTCATTTCCTGGCGCGGGATTTCTTGCGCTTTTCCGGGCAGGTCCAGCCCTCCAGGGCGAACTCGAAGACCTCCTCCACGTGCTTGACCGGGTGGAAGTGGAGCTTCTTCCGCACCTCGGGGGCGATCTCCTCCAGGTCCTTCTGGTTGGCGAAGGGGATGATGATCTCCTTCACGCCCACCCGGAGGGCGGCCAGGGACTTCTCCTTGAGGCCGCCGATGGGCAGGGCCTCGCCCCGGAGGTCGATTTCGCCGGTCATGGCGAAGGTGTTGAGCACGGGCAGGCCCTTGAGGACGGACAGGAGCACGGTGGCGATGGCCAGACCGGCGCTGGGGCCGTCCTTGGGAATGGCCCCCTCGGGGAAGTGGATATGCAAGTCGTTCTTTTGGAACACTTCAGGGTCGATCTCGAAGGCGTCGCTGCGGCTGCGGATGTAGCTCAGGGCCGCCTGGGCACTTTCCTTCATGACGTCGCCCAGCTGGCCGGTGAGCACCAGCGCGCCCTTGCCGGGCATCTTGAGCGCTTCCACGAAGAGCACTTCGCCGCCGGTGGAGGTCCAGGCCAGGCCGGTGACGACGCCCACCCGCGGCGCCTTGAGCCTCTCGTCCTGGAGGAGCTTCACGGGGCCCAGGAGGTCATGGACGTTCTTGTCGCTGAGGGTGATCCGCGTCTTCAGGTCGCCCTCAGCCACCTTGCGGGCCACCTTGCGGCAGACCGTGCCGATTTCCCGTTCCAGCTGCCGGAGGCCCGCTTCGCGGGTGTACCCGGTGATGATGGCCTGGAGGCCCTTGGGGCTGAAGGCCACCTGCTTGTCGGTGATGCCGTTCTTCTCGAGTTGCCGGGGGATGAGGTGGCGTTCGGCGATGCCGACCTTCTCCTCCAGGGTGTAGCTGGAGAGGTGGATGATCTCCATGCGGTCCCGGAACGCGGGCTGGATGGGATCCAGTTCGTTGGCGTTGGTGAGGAAAAGCACCTGGCTGAGGTCGATGGGGACGTTCATGTAGTGGTCCCGGAACGTGTGGTTCTGCTCGGGATCCAGCACCTCCAGGAGGGCCGCGGAGGGGTCGCCGCGCATGTCCCGGCCGATCTTGTCCACCTCGTCCAGCATGATCACGGGATTCATGGACTTGACCTGGTGGAGCGCCTGGATGATCCGTCCGGGCATGGCGCCCACGTAGGTGCGGCGGTGGCCCCGGATCTCGCTTTCGTCGTGGACGCCGCCCAGGGAGATGCGGCTGAACTTGCGGCCCAGGGCCCGGGCGACGCTCTTGCCCAGCGAGGTCTTGCCGGTGCCCGGAGGGCCTACGAAGCAGAGGATGGTTCCCTTGTGCTCGGGGTTCAGCTTGCGCACGGCGAGGTACTCCACCAGGCGGTCCTTGATCTTCTCCAGGCCGTAGTGGTCCTCGTCGAGGATCCGCTTGGCCTCCTTCAGGTCCAGGTTGTCCTCGGTGGTGGTGCCCCAGGGCATTTCCGTCATCCACTCCAGGTAGGTGCGGGTGACGGCGGTCTCGCTGCTGTCCGGGTGCATGCGCTCGAGCTTCTTGAGGTTGCGGTCGATCTCCAGGAGGGGCTCGTCCGGGACCTTCATCTTGGCCATCTTGTCCCGGAAGGCCTGGATCTCCTCGGCCAGTTCGCTGCCTTCGCCCAGCTCCTGCTGGATGGCCTTAAGCTGCTGGCGCAGGTAGTATTCCCGCTGGCTCTTGTCCATTTCGCCGCGGGCTTCCATGGTGATCTTCTGCTGCACTTCCAGGAGGTCGATTTCCCGCATGAGCAGTTCGTTCACGCGCTTGAGGCGCTGGGTGGGGTTGGCGATTTCCAGCACTTCCTGCATCTGGGGGGGCTTGAGGTCCAGGTTGGAGGCCACCAGGTCCGCCAGGCGCCCGGGGCTGTCCAGGTTGGACGCGATCACCAGGACCTCCTGGGGAAGGTTCTTGCCAAGGGCCACGGCCTTCTCGAGGGTCTGCTTCACGGAGCGCAGGAGGGCGTCCAGCTCGATGTTCCGCTCCGAGATCTCGGACTCCGAGAGCACTTCCACCTTGGCCTTGAACTGGCTTTCGGTCTCGGTGAAGTACTCCACCCGCACGCGCTGGAGCCCCTGCACCAGGGCCCGCACGCGGCCGTCGGGAAGCTTGAGGACCCGCATGATCAGCGCGGCGGTGCCCACCTTGTAGAGGTCCTCGGGGCCCGGATCGTCCATTTCCATCTGCTTCTGGGACAGGAGGAGGATCATCCGGCTCTCCACCAGGGCGGTGTCCACCGCCCGCAGGGATTTCTCCCGGCTGACCGAGAGGGGGAGGATGACGTAGGGGTAGACCACCACGTCGCGCAAGGGCAGGACGGGCAGCACGTCGGGGATCCTGGGGGACTCGTCAACGATCTGGGGGGCTAGGATTTCTTCGGCCACGGCATACCTCGAGGTCTCAGTTTAACTTGGTGCGCATCAGCGGGGCTTGCGCCGCTTCGGATGCCCCGGGCGCTCGGGTTCGACGCCGGGGAAAAGCGGGGTGGATTCGAAGGGAAGGCCGTCGGCGGCGGGGGGCGGCTCGCTGGGCGCCGGCGGCGCGGGGGCGCGGGCGGGAGGCGCCGGGCGGGATGGGGGAGCGGGCCGGGCCGGCGCCGCGGCGGGGGGCACCATCAGGCCCTCCAGGGCCTTCACGAAGTCGGGGAGGTCCTTGAAATCGCGGTAGACGCTCGCGAAGCGCACGTAGGCCACGGAATCCAGCCCCTTGAGGGCATCCATGACCATTTCCCCCAGCTGCCGGCTGGGCAGTTCCCGATCGCTCATCTCCATGAGGCGGGCCTGGATGTCCCCGGCCACCTCCTCCAGCCTGCCCAGCGGCACGGGGCGCTTCTGGCAGGCGGCGGTCATGCCGCGCATGAGCTTGTGGGGGTCGAAGGCTTCCCGGCGGCCGTCCTTCTTGACGATGAGGATGGGCAGCTCCTCCAGGCGCTCGTAGCTGGTGAAGCGTCGCCCGCACTTGAGGCACTCCCTGCGGCGCCGGATGGCATCCCCTTCCCGGGATTCGCGGGAATCCACCACCTTGTCTTCGATATGGCCACAGAAGGGGCAACGCATGCCTCCAGAGTAACCCAAAGGCATGGGCCCGAGCCGCGCTGTTCCACGTGGAACAGGGGCCCGGGGCCGGAAAACCCTCATCCTGGATGGAACGTTGGCCGATAATGAGGTGCCATGACCGACGGCGTTCCGTCCCTTACCTTCCCTGCCGTCGCGGAGGACCCCCGCCGCGCCGCCCAGGGTGCGTCCGGGAAGGCAGGGGACGGAAAGGCCGCCAAGCAACCTGGTGGTCCGACGGCAAAGGCCTCGGGCGCCGCGGACACCCTCAACCTCTCCCCGGAAGCCAAGGCCGAGGTGGCCAAGCTCCAGGCCCGGGACGCGGCCGTGAAGGCCCATGAGGCCGCGCACATCGCCGCCGGGGCCGGGGTTGTCACCTCGGGGGCGAGCTACGCCTACCAGCGGGGACCGGACGGCCGGAACTACGCGGTGGGCGGAGAGGTCTCCGTGGACACCTCCCCCGTGAAGGACAACCCCCAGGCCACCCTCGTCAAGGCCGCCCGCATCATGGCGTCCGCCCTGGCTCCGGCGGACCCTTCGGGGCAGGACCGGTCCGTGGCCGCGGAGGCCGCTTCCATGGCATCCCAGGCGTCGGCGGAACTGGCGCGGGAGGGCGCCAAGGCGACCGGCCCCAAGGCCGGGGTGGGGAAGGGGCCCTACGGTGAAACGGCCAAGCCCAACGGAGCGCCCGGCAGCTTGGTCGACACGGTGGCCTGAGTGGGGTGAATCCCGAGGCCGGGGAACCCCGCCCGGGTCCTGGTACCGGACGGTGAAAACCGTCACACCCCATCCTGAACCCCTGAAGGCGAGGCATCGGGGGCGGCGCCATGGTACCCTTCACGGTGAACGGTTGATCATCGTTTCCCACTCTTTATGAGGTTGCCCTATGCGCTACCTGCCCACGGCCCCTTCGGAGGATCGCGCCCTTCTCGACGCCATAGGCGTGCAGAGGGCCGAGGAACTCCTTGTGGGGATCCCCGAATCCCTTCGCCTTCACCGGGAACTGAACCTTCCGGGTCAGCTGTCCGAGCAGGAAGTGCTTGCGGAAATGCAGGGGTTCGCCGACTTGAACACACGGTTCACGGCGCGCTTCCTGGGTGCCGGGGCCTATGACCATTTCGTGCCTTCCGCGGTTGACCAGATGATCAACCGGCAGGAGTGGTTCACGGCCTATACGCCCTACCAGCCCGAGATCAGCCAGGGCACCCTCCAGCACATCTTCGAATACCAGACCCTCATGTGCGACCTGACGGGCCTGGAAGTGGGCAACGCCAGCCTCTACGATGGCGGCACGGCCTGCGTCGAATCCGCCCTCATGGCGGTGCGGCTCCAGAAGAAGAAGAACACGATCCTCATCTCCCAGGGGCTCCACCCCCACTACCAGGAGGTGCTCTGCACCAACATCACGCCCCACGAGGGCCTGAAGCTGGTGGTGGTGAACCTCAAGGACGGCGTGACCGACCTGGAGGACCTCAAGGCCAAGCTGAACGGCGACGTGGCCGCGTTCCTGGTGGGCTACCCCAACTTCCTGGGCTGCGTGGAGGACCTCGCGGCCATCGGGGAGCTGGCCCACGCCGCGGGCGCCCTGGTGGTGTCGGTGACCCAGGAGGCCCTGAGCCTCGCCTGGTTCGAGGCCCCGGGCCGCGCCGGCGCCGACATGGCCTGCGGCGAGGCGATGTCCTTCGGCAACCGGCCCAGCTTCGGCGGGCCCTTCCTGGGCTTCCTGACGGTCAAGGACGCGCAGAAGCGCGAAATCCCCGGCCGCGTGGTGGGGCAGACCCGGGACCTGGACGGGACGACCGGCTACGTGCTCACCCTCACCGCCCGCGAGCAGCACATCCGGCGGGACAAGGCCACCAGCAACATCTGCTCCAACCAGGGCCTGGTCGCCCTGCGGGCCAACATCTACCTGCAGCTGGCGGGCCCCGAAGGCCTCCAGGGCCTGGCGGCCCAGAACGCCGCCAAGGCGCAGTACCTGCGGGACCGGCTGCTGGAACTGCCGGACTTCACGGCTCCCTACGCCGCTCCCTTCTTCAACGAGTTCGTGACGGAATACAAGGGCGACATGGCCACCCTGCAGGCGGAATGCGCCAAGGAGGGCATCCTCCCGGGCCTTGACCTTACGCCCTACGCGGCCAGCCTCAAGAACCGGATCCTGTGGTGCGCCACGGAACTCAACAGCCGCGAACAGATCGAGCACCTCGTCGAGGTGCTGGCCCGCGTTCCCAGCGTGGTCGGATAAGGACGAAGCCATGATGAACCGCACCCGCGAACCCCTCATCTTCGAGCGCTCCGTGGCCGGCAAGGTCGGCATGGACCTGCCCAGGCTCGACGTTCCCGCCGCCAAGGACACCCGTCCGGCGCACCTCAAGCGCACGACCTTCAACGCGCTGCCCTCGGTCACCGAGGTGGACGTCATCCGGCACTTCACGCGCCTTTCCAAGTGGAACTACGGCGTGGACGACGGCCTCTACCCGCTGGGCTCCTGCACCATGAAGCACAATCCCCGGCTGAACGAGAAGACCGCGGGCCTTGACGGCTTCTGCGACAGCCATCCCATGACAGGCGCCGCCCACGTCCAGGGCAATCTGGCGGTGATCCACACGCTCCAGGAGTGGCTCAAGGAGATCACCGGCCTGGCCGCGGTCACCCTGCAGCCCAGCGCCGGCGCCGCCGGAGAGCTCACGGGCGTCATGCTCATCCGCGCCTTCCATGTGGCCCACGGCCGCAAGCGCCGGGTGATCCTCATCCCCGACAGCGCCCACGGCACCAACCCCGCCACCGCCGCCATGGCGGGCTACGAGGTGGTGGAGATCGCCTCCCAGGCGGATGGAACCGTCAGCTTCGAGGACGTCGTGGACGCCTCGGGCAAGGTGAAGAAGGGCCTCACGACCCTCCTGGCCGAGCTGGGCGAGGAGGTGGCGGGCCTCATGATCACGAACCCCAACACGCTGGGCGTGTTCGAATACCGCATCAAGGACATCTGCGACGCGCTGCACGGCGTGGGCGGGCTGGTCTACATGGACGGCGCCAACATGAACGCCCTCGTGGGCGTGGCGCGGCCCGGCGACTTCGGCGTGGACGTCATGCACCTCAACCTCCACAAGACCTTCTCCACCCCCCACGGCGGCGGCGGCCCCGGTTCGGGGCCCGTGGCCTGCTCCGCGGCCCTGGAGCCCTTCCTCCCCCGGCCCGTGGTCGTGCGGGAGACCCGGACCGTGGGCGAAGGCCAGGTGCCGGCGCACAGCTACCGCCTGGACTGGGACCGGCCCCAGAGCATGGGCAAGGTCCACACCTTCTTCGGCAACTTCGGCATCCTGGTGCGCGCGCTCACCTACTGCGCCAGCCACGGCGGCGACGGCCTCAAGGCGGCCACCCTGCGGGCCATCGTGAACGCCAACTACATCCGCAAGCAGCTGGAGGGGACGTACCACCTGGAATACCAGACGCCCACCCTGCACGAGGTGATCTTCGACGACAGCTACCTGGCCCAGCACGACATCCACACCCTGGACGTGGCCAAGGGCCTCATCGACCGCGGCTTCCATCCGCCCACCATCTACTTCCCGGCCATCGTCCACGGCGCGCTGATGATCGAGCCCACCGAAAGCGAAGGCAAGGAGGAGATGGACGCCTTCATCGATGCGATGAAGGACATCGCCCGGGAAGCCGCCGAGAACCCCGACGCGCTCCACCAGGCGCCGGTGCTGGCGCCCATGCGCCGGCTGGACGAGACCACCGCGGCCCGGAAGCCCGTGCTGCGCTGGACCCGGCCCCAGTAGCATCCCCTTTTCGTCGAAAGCCCCCCCGGGTCACCGGGGGGGCTTTTTCATGGGGTGGGCCGGCCGGCCTCGTTCCAGGCCACCAGGATCAACTGGGCGGTGTGGTGGCCGGCCCGGGCCAGCTGGTCCAGGACCGTCCCCTCCTGTCTGCGGGCGAAGGCCATCCAGTAGCTCCCGGACGGGGTCCGGCCGGGCGCCGGGCCGGAGGCGCGATCATCGGCCAGGAGGGCGGGGACCAGGGCGTGCGTTTCCTCCAGCCAGCGCCAGGGGGCCTGGAGGAGGCCCGGCTCCAGGGCGGCGGGACGGACCTGGGGCTCCGTCGACAACCGGTCCACCAGGCCGGTCTCCCAGCGGCTGTGGATACCTCTTTGGCCCGTCGCCTGACCGTCAAAGCTGGAGACGGTGTGGAGCGGCACGTGGAGATCGCCCACGTAGTGGCTGAGGACGGCGGCCTGGAAGGCCACCTGGGCGCGGTCGGCCTTCCGGAAGGCTTCGGTGAGCAGCTTGACCCGGTCCTGGACCACCCAGGGCACCTGGCCGGCCCGCTGGAAGATGGCCGGACCGACCCTTTCCCGCGCTTCGCCGCGGAGGGTGGGCACCTGCCCCGGGTAGCGGTCCATGTCGAGGAAGTGCCGGGGGCCCTCCTGGGCATCCTCCTTCCATTCGTCCGGATCGGAACTGTGGGCCTGCACGAAGGCCTCCCGCCCCTTGAACCAGGCGGAGGGGCCCTGGGGCAGGTCCTCCAGGGCGAGGCGCGCCACGATCCGGTGCCCCTTGCGCCCCCAGGCGGCCAGGGGGGAAGGGGCGAGGACAGCGAGGAGAAGGAGAAGTGGGGTGGACCTCATGGGTCCATCCTAAGGTCATCGTGAGGGTTGTGCCGATCCGGTCGGGTAGGAGACCGGGGGCCGGGGCTTTCCGGCGCGGGTCCAGGCGTACAGGATCATCTCGGCGGTGCGCTGGGCGGCGAGGTTGAGCTGCTCTTTCACGTGGGGCCCCTGCAGCTCCATGAAGGCGGTCCAGTAGGCGTCCTGCTGGGCCTGTCCTTTCTCGGGGGGGCCGAGCCTGGCGTCCAGGTCGTCCCGCAGGAGCCCGGCCACGAGGTTGTGGCTCTGGCGGAGCCACGCCCAGGGTGCCTTGGCGGGCTCGGGGCCCAGAACGGCGGGCCGGACTTCAGGTATCCATCCATCCCGTTCCACGATGCGTTCGACCAGACCCCTTTCCCAGCGTTTGTGCACGCCATGCTGGCCGGTGTCATCCCCGTTGTGGTTGGTGGTGGTGTGCAGGGGCACCTGGAGGTCGGCCACGTAGTGGCTGAGGATGGAGGCCTGGAAAACGACCTCATACTCATCCTGGGCGGAAAAGGCCCGGGTGAGTTCCACCACCCGCGCCAGGATGGTCCAGGGCACCTGGCCGGAGGCCTGGAACAGGTCGGGGCCCACCTGGTTCCGGGCGGTGTCCTCGTCCAGGGGCACGTTTCCGGGACCTCCGTAGGGTTCACATTCCAGGTGGTGCCGGGGCCGCTCGGAAGGGTCGGTCACCTTCCAGGTGTCGGGATCGCTGGCGTGGTCGGCCATCCTGGCTTCCATGGTGGGGTGGAACCACATGGCCACGGCGGGAGGGAGGTCCTTGACGGCGCCGCGGGCGGCAAGGCGGTGGCCCTGGTCGCTCCATGCGGAGGCGGGAAGCGCCGCGAGGGCGGCGGTGGTCAGGAGGCAGGCGAGTCTGGTCATGGTTCCTCTGAAAAGGGTCCCGGAGGCCGGGACAAACCATGAGCCTGTGCTCGTTGCATTTATGAGTTAATGGAATGATTTGTAAAAATAAATCATTCGCTTTCGCGGAAGGTCACCTTGTTGATCTCGGCCAGGGTGGTGACGCCCTGGCGCACCTTCTCCACGGCGCTTTCCCGCAGGCTCTGCATGCCGTAGCTCCGGGCGGCCTCCTTGATCTCGCGCACCGAGGCCCTGCGCGTGATGAGTTCGCGCAGGTCGTCGTTGAGCCCCATGAACTCGATGATGGCCTGCCGGCCGCGGAAACCGGTGCCGCTGCATTCGATGCAGCCAACCTTCTCGTAGAAGGTGGCGGTGCGGGCCCAGGCCTCGGTGAGGCCGTTCTCCTTGAGCTCCTGGGCACCGGGGGCCGCGATGGGACGCTTGCACTTGACGCAGAGCGTGCGCACCAGGCGCTGGGCCAGGATGCAGTTGAGGGCGGAGACGAAGTTGTAGACCTCCACGCCCATGTGCTGGAAGCGGCTGAGCACGTCCAGGGTGTGGTTGGCGTGCACGGTGGTGAACACCAGGTGCCCGGTGAGGGCGGACTGGATGGCGATCTGGGCGGTCTCGGAATCCCGGATCTCGCCCACGAGGATCTTGTCCGGGTCGTGGCGCAGGATGGACCGGAGCCCCACGGCGAAGGTGAGGCCCTTCTTCTCGTTGACGGGGATCTGGGTGACCCCCTCCAGCTGGTACTCGACCGGATCCTCGATGGTGATCAGCTTGTCCTCGGGGCTGCGGATCTCGCTGAGGACGGCGTAGAGGGTCGTGGTCTTGCCGCTGCCGGTGGGGCCCGTGACCAGGAACATGCCGTAGGGCTCCCGGGCGAAGCGGCGGAGGCGGGCCAGTTCGGTGGGGGAGAAGCCCAGGATGTCCAGGCTCAGGCTCTTGAACTCCTCGCTGAGGTTCTCCTTGTCCAGGATTCGGATGACGGAGTCCTCGCCGTGGATGGTGGGCATGATGCTCACGCGGAAGTCGATGGCCCGGCCCCGCACCTTGAGCTTGAAGCGCCCGTCCTGGGGCTTGCGCTTCTCGGCGATGTCCAGTTCCGACATGACCTTGATCCGGCTGATGATGGGCGACGCGAAGCGCCGGTCGATGGGGTCGGCGGCTGCGTAGAGGCTGCCGTCGATGCGGTACTTGATCTGGAATCCGGTGCTGGTGGTCTCCAGGTGGATGTCGGAGGCCCGGCGCTGCAGGGCGTTGAAGATGGTGGTGTCCACCAGGCGGATGATGGGCGCCTCCTCCTTGTCGGTGAGGTTCTCCAGGTCCAGCACGTCCTCGTCGATGTCCTCCTCCCGGAGCACCTGGACCCGGAGGGCCTCGCCGGCCTCTTCAAGGACCTTCTGGCCTGATTCGGACTTCTTGAGCACCACCTGGATCTGCGCGAAGGGGGCCGCCGCGAAGCGCAGGGGACGCTTCAGGTGCATGCGGAGCAGGTCCTGGGCCACCACGTCGAGGGGATCGGCCATGGCCAGCCAGAGGGCGCCGTCCCGCTCGTGCACCGGGACAAATCGATGTTTCAACATCAAATCCAGGGGGATCGCCTGGAAAAGGGCGAAATCCACCGGTTCCCGGGTCAGGTCCAGGGAGGGGTAGAGGGAGGCCGGCCGGTATTCGGTCTTGGTAAGTTCCTCTGCTGCCAAGACCGTGGTCATTTCGCCGGCGAGAAGGGGACTTCCGGGTTCAGGTTGGGAGGAGGGTGGGGTTACCATGGTCTAATAGTGTGTCGGTTTGACCAGTGGTTCAAACGGTCTTATTGACTAAATTCCCCGGGTATCCTTCATTGACCGGCCTTGGGCCTGGATACCACAATGGAAATCCTAACGACCGCTCCCCCGGGAGGTGCCATGCGCAGTTATGTTCCAGTTTTATTGCTGATACTGGTCGCCATCGCTTTGCCGGTGGTGATCTGGGGCATTTCCAGAGTCGTTCGTCCGCATATACCCACCGCGGCCAAATACTCGACCTACGAATGCGGAATCAAGACCGTCGCCGAGGCCCGGGAAAAATTCTCGGTGCGCTACTACCTGGTGGCCGTCATGTTCCTGGTGTTCGACGTGGAAACGGTCTTCCTCATGCCCTGGGCCATCCAGATGAAGGAACTCGCCATCTTCGGCCTCGTCGAGATGGGCATCTTCCTGTTCCTCCTTCTCTTCGGTTACGGGTACATCTGGTCCAAAGGAGCCCTCACATGGGAATGATGAATCAACCCTCCGCCTTGGAGAACATCCTCATCACCACCAAGGTTGAGAAAGTCATCAATTGGTCCCGGGCCACCAGCGTCTGGCCCATGACGTTCGGGCTGGCCTGCTGCGCCATCGAGATGATGGCCGCCGGCGCTGCGCGCTTCGACTTCGACCGCTTCGGGTGCGGCATCTTCCGGGCCTCACCGCGCCAGGCGGACCTGATGATCGTGGCGGGGACCGTGACCTACAAGATGGCGCCCATCATCAAGCAGCTCTACGACCAGATGCCCGAGCCCAAGTGGGTGATCGCCATGGGCAGCTGCGCCACCGCCGGCGGGCCCTTCGACAGCTATCACACGATCCAGGGGGTGGACAAGGTCGTCCCCGTGGACGTCTACATTCCCGGCTGCCCGCCTCGCCCCGAGGGGCTCCTCTACGGGTTCATGAAGCTCCAGGACAAGATCATGGCGAGCAGCATGGCTGACCGCTACAAGGAAATCTTCGAGGCGGTGGGCTGACCATGGCAATCATCAAAGTCTGGATCGACGAAGGTTGTATCGTCTGCAACGCCTGCGAGGCCGAGTGCGCGGATGTATTCCACGTCACGGACGATACCTGTGTGATCAACGCGGCGGTGCGGGCCGATGGCCAGACCACCGAGAACCGGGCCGAGAAGGCCCCTCTGAAGGTGGACCTGCAGAAGAGCCTGGAGGCCGGCATCGTCGCCGCGGCCAACGGGTGCCCGGTGACGGTCATCAAGTTCGAACAGGTGGCGGACGCGGCCCCCGCGCCCGAGGCGCCTGCCGCCAAGGCGCCGGATGTCCCGGAACCGGTCAAGCCGGCCGAGCCCACTCCGGAGCCGGTCAAGGCGGCCGAGCCAGCGGCGCCCAAGGCGCCTGAGGCCGTGGCGCCCAAGACCCCCGAGCCCGCGGCGCCCAAGGTTTCAGAGCCTGCCGCTCCGGAAGCGCCCGCTGCCTATGTCTACGACCTCAAGGCCGCGCCCAACCGGCAGGTGGTGATGCCCAAGACGGTGCCGCTGCCCAGCCTGAAGACCTACCTCGAGGAGCAGGCCGCCCTGGCGGCTGCCGACGAGGCCAAGTGGAAGAAGACGCTCGCGGACTACGAGACGGCCAAGGCCAAGGCGGAAGCCGAGGGCAAGGACGCCCCCAAGGCGCCGGTGCGTCCCGTGCCCAAGCCGGACGCCAACGACATGAAGTTCCCCGCGCCCCAGGCTCCCACCGACCCCGATCTCCTGAAGCTCATGGAGGTCCTGGGCGACAAGGTGGAGGAGGCGTTCCAGCAGGGCGGCGAAATGACCTGCCAGGTCCACCGGGACGCCATCCGGGAGGTCCTGGAGCTGTGCCGCGAGGACCCGGCGCTGCGCTACGAGATGCTCGCGGACGAAACGGCGACCCACTATCCGGCGGCCCAGGGCTGGGCCTTCGCGGTGGTCTACCACCTCACCAGCATCCGCCGGCACAAGCGCCTGCGCCTGCGCATCCTGGTGCCCGAGGGCTACGAGCCCCAGAGCGCCGTCCCCGTCTACCCCACGGCCAACTGGCTGGAGCGGGAGATCTGGGACATGCTTGGCATCCGGTTCCAGGGACACCCCGACATGACCCGCATCCTCTGCCCCGAGGACTGGGAGGGCCACGCCCTCCGCAAGGAATATCCGACCCCCGGCCTCGGCCAGCGGGACATCGACTTCCGCGAGGACCGGAGCGGCGTGCTGATGCGCATCGCGATGGAGAAGGCCGGGAACCTGGGCATCAACCTCCATCCGCCCAAAGCTGAATAGGAGTTCCTTGTGTTCAAGAACGAGGAGATGGAAATAAACATGGGACCGCAGCACCCGTCCACGCACGGGGTGCTGCGCCTGAAGCTCAAGCTCGACGGCGAGGTCATCACGAAGTGCACCCCCTGCATCGGCTACCTCCACCGGGGCGTCGAGAAGATCTGCGAGAACAAGAGCTTCTTCCAGGGCCAGGTGTGGACCGACCGCATGGACTACACGTCCGCCATCGCCAACAACCTGGGCTGGGCGGAATCCATCGAGAAGCTCTTCGGCATCACGGTGCCCAGGCGCGCGGTGTACATCCGGACCCTGCTCAATGAGTTCAACCGCCTGGCCTCCCACCTGATCTGGCTGGCCACCCATGGCCTCGACATCGGCGCCATGACGGTGTTCATCTACACCTTCCGGGAGCGGGAGGCCATCCTGGACATCTTCGACGCCTTCTGCGGGTCCCGGCTCACCACCACGGCCTTCCGCATCGGCGGGCTGCGGGAGGACCTGCCGCCGGGCTTCGAGAAGAAGGTCCGGGACTTCCTGGCGAAATTCCCCGACTGCATCAATGAATACGAGACCCTCCTCACCGAGAACCGCATCTGGAAGAAGCGCACCATCGGCGTGGGCATCCTCAAGGCCGAGGACGCCATCGCCATGGGCGTCACCGGGCCGGTGCTGAGGGCCGCCGGGGTGGCCTACGACATCCGCAAGGCCTTCCCCTACGCCGCCTATTCGGAGATGGACTTCGAGATCCCCACGCGCACCGAGGCCGATACCTACGCGCGGTACCAGGTCCGCCTGGAGGAGATGCGCCAGAGCGCCCGGATCATCCAGCAGTGCATCGACGGGCTGCCGGAAGGCCCCGTGATGGCCAAGCTGCCCAAGGTCCTCCGCTCCGAGGTGAACGAGGTCTACCACGCCACCGAGGCCCCCAAGGGCGAGCTGGGCTACTACCTGGTGGGCGAGAAGGGTTCGCTGAACCCCTACCGCTTCCACGTGCGCGCCCCGGGCTTCATCAACCTCCAGGCGCTGCCCATGATGATCGAGGGTGGCCTGGTGGCCGACGTGATCGCCACGATCGGAACGCTTGACGTGGTCCTGGGAGAGATCGACCGATGAACGCAACCCCCGAGCTGACCCTCCTCCAGACCTGCCTGATGGCCGTGATCCAGGCCGTGTGCGTGGTCCTCTTCATCTTCATCATCGTGCCGCTGACCATCTACGCGGAACGCAAGGTGCTGGGCCACGCCCAGGACCGCCTGGGCGCGACCCGCATCGCGGGCCACCGCGTCGGACTCACGGGCTGGCTGAACCGCGGCATGTGGCGCATGGGCAAGGTGCCCTTCCTGTCCTACTGGCGCGGGCTCCCCATGCTGGTGGGCGACATCGCCAAGCTGTTCCTCAAGGAGGACATCGTCCCCACCAAGGCCGACCGGGCCATCTTCCTGGTGGCGCCGGCCCTGTCGCTGATCGCGTCGGTGGTGGTGTTCGCGGCGGTGAGCTTCTACCCTGGCGCGCTGTTCACCTTCCCGAAGTTCGTGCCGATCCTGGGGGGCGTGCCCTTCAACGGCTTCATCACCGACATGAACGTGGGCCTGCTGTTCATCCTGGGCATCGCCTCGGTGGGCGTCTACGGCATCGTGCTGGGAGCCTGGGCCTCCAATTCCAAGTATCCCCTCCTGGGCGGCCTGCGTTCCGGTGCCCAGATCGTCAGCTACGAAGTGCCCCTGACGCTCAGCCTGCTGGTGCCGGTGGTGCTCACCGGGACCCTGAACTTCAACGACATGACCCGCAGGCTGGCCCTGGAGATGTCTCCCCTGGCCGCGCCGCTCATGGCGGTGGGCTTCCTGGTGTACTTCACCTGCGGCTTCGCCGAGACCAACCGCATGCCCTTCGACATGCCCGAGGCGGAGAACGAACTGGTGGCCGGGTTCCATACCGAATACTCCGGAATGCGCTTCGGGTTCTTCTACCTGGCCGAGTACATCAACATGGTGGTCGTCGCGGCCCTGGCCAGCGCCTTCTTCCTGGGCGGACCCTACCTGCTGCCCTTCGGCCTGCACCGCTTCGTCCAGGACTGGCCCATCATCGGTTCGCCCAACGCGCTCTGGTACGTCGTGAAGATGATCTTCCTGCTGTTCGTCTTCATCTGGGTTCGCGGGACCATTCCCCGCTACCGGTACGACCAGGTCATGGCAGTGGCGTGGAAATATTTGATTCCTTTCACGCTTGTCCTTGTGGTGCTGGCTGCGGCCTTGCGCTTCGCGGCCTAGGGGAGTGAGTATGCGAAAGTTCCTCAAGACATTGTTCCCGGTGGACATCTTCAAGGGCATGAAGCTGACGGGCACGCACTTCGCGAAGGTCTTCGCCACGGCGAACCGGCGCAAGGTAAAGCTGCACGTCACCGAGGAGTACCCCGAGGTGCCCGTGAAGCTGGCGCCCCGGTTCCGCGGGCGGCTCACCATGCTCAAGGACGAGCAGGGCGAGATCAAGTGCGTGTGCTGCCTGGCCTGCGAGAAGATCTGCCCCACCCAGGTGATCACCATCGAGAGCGGCAAGAAGGAGGGGCGCAAGACCAAGATCCCCACCCGCTACGACTTCGAGATGGAGCGCTGCATCTTCTGCGAGTTCTGCGTTGAGAGCTGCGGATTCGATTCCATCATCCTTAACCACCAGTTCGAACTGGCGGCCTACAACCGCGAGGACTTCTCCATCGGCATGCTGGGCGAGTCCCAGAACATGTTCGGGCTGACCCCGGTCGGCAAGTTCTCCTATTCGGACGAGGACTGAACCCATGATCGAAACCTTCCTGGCTTTCATCGGGCGCAACCTGTTCCTGATCTTCGGCCTCATGGCCGTGGGCGGGGCCCTGGCGCTGGTCTTCTCCAAGAACGCCGTGCACAGCGTGGTGGGCTTCCTCTTCTCCATGCTCTCGGTGGCGGGCTGCTACCTCTGCATGAGCGCCGAGTTCCTGGCGGTGGCCCAGCTCCTGGTCTACGCCGGGGGCATCGTCGTCCTGTTCCTCTTCGTGGTCATGCTGGTGGAAATGACCAAATTCAAGGAGAAGGGCCTGTTCCAGTCGCAGACGCCCTATGCCCTCGTGGCCGTGGCCATCGGCGCCGCGGCCATCGTCGGGGTCTTCGTGAGCACCTGGTTCACGAAGAGCGCGGACGTGGCCCTCACCCTCGACCCGGGCCTGGCCCGGGGGCTGGACGTGGCCAAGGAGAACTCCCAGGCCGTGAGCCGCGGGCTCTTCGCGGGCTACCTGCTGCCCTTCGAGATCCTGTCGGTGATCCTGCTGGTGGCCCTGGTCGGGGCCGTGACGCTGGCCAAGAAGGAAAGGGTGTAGGCCATGGCATCCATGAACACGGTCCTCTTCATCTCATTCCTGCTGTTCTCCGCGGGTGTGGCCGGCGTCCTCGTGCGCCGCAATGCCCTGGTGATCCTCATGTGCGTGGAGCTCATGCTCAACGCCGCCAACCTGAACCTCGTGGCCTTCGCGCGCCACGCGGGCACGGTGGCGGGACAGGCCTTCGCCCTGCTGGTGATGGGCCTGGCCGCCGCGGAAGTGGCCATCGGCCTGGCGCTGGTGGTGGCCCTCTACCGCAAGAAGGACACCATCCAGGTGGACCAGATCAACCTTCTCAAGGGCTGAGCATGACCTCCCCTCTGACGACTTCGACCCAGGTGAACGCATGATCATGGAACACGCAGTCCAGAGCACGCCCCTCCACAGTTCCGTGCTCTGGCTCATCCCTTTCCTGCCGCTGTTCGGCGCCATCCTGAACGGCGCCACGGGGCGCAGGCTCAAGAACAACAAGCTGGTGGACCTCATCGCCCTGGGTTCCGTGGCGGCGTCCTTCCTGCTGGTGTGCTACACCTTCGTCCAGCTCATGGGCCTGGAACCGGCGAACCGCTCCGTGACCCAGACGGTGTGGACCTGGCTGAGCCTGGGCGACGCCCAGGTGCTGGGCGGGATCACCCACAACACCATGGCCTGGGCCTACAAGGTGGATCCCCTTTCCGCCTGCATGGGCCTGCTGGTGACCGGGGTGGGCTTCCTCATCCACCTGTTCTCCACGGGCTACATGGCCGATGAGCGCAAGAGCGGCGAGTACTACCGCTTCATGGCCTACCTGAACCTCTTCATCTTCTCCATGCTCAACCTGGTGCTGGGCGCGAACATGATCATCATGTTCCTGGGCTGGGAAGGGGTGGGGCTTTGCAGCTACCTGCTGATCGGCTTCTACTTCGACCGTGAATACGCGGCGGTTGCGGGCAAGAAGGCCTTCGTCACCAACCGCATCGGCGACTTCGGGTTCCTCATCGGGTTCTTCCTGATCTTCATGATCTACGGCTCGGTGGACTTCGACACGCTCATGGGCATGACCCGGGACATCCTGGCCCGGCCCGAGATCACGCTCTTCGGCGTCTCCCACGCGCCCACCTGGTGGTTCAACCTCATCGGCTGCTGCCTGTTCCTGGGCGCCTGCGGCAAGAGCGCCCAGATTCCCCTCTACGTCTGGCTTCCGGACGCCATGGCGGGCCCGACCCCGGTGAGCGCCCTGATCCACGCGGCCACCATGGTCACCTCGGGCCTCTACATGATCGCCCGGCTCAATTTCATCTACATCAACGCCCCGGTGGCCCTGTCGGTGGTGCTCTTCGTGGGGGCCCTCACGGCCCTGGTGGCGGCGAGCATGGGCCTGGCGCAGTACGACATCAAGAAGGTGCTGGCCTACTCCACGGTGAGCCAGCTGGGCTTCATGTTCATGGGCATGGGCGCGGGGGCCTTCTCCGCCGGCATGTTCCACGTCTTCACCCACGCCTTCTTCAAGGCCGCCCTCTTCCTGGGGTCCGGCTCGGTGATCCTGGCCTGCCACCACGAGCAGGACATGCGCAACATGGGCGGATTGAGGAAATACATGCCCTGGACCTTCGCGTCCATGGGCATCGCCACCCTCGCCATCGCCGGCATCTTCCCCTTCTCGGGCTTCTTCTCCAAGGACGAGATCCTCTGGAAGGTGTTCGAGGGCTGGTTCGCGGGCGGCACCTACCAGGGCTCCACCCTGAACCTGGTGGCCTGGTGCATGGGCATGATCGCGGCGTTCATGACCGCCTTCTACATGGTCCGGCTCATGGCCATGACCTTCTTCGGGGAATACCGTGGCGCGGGGCATGACCCCCACCACCTCACCGTCCCCTCCGAGGTCCACCACGCCGCCGACGACCATGCCGGGCACGACGCCTCCCACGGCCACGACGACCACGATGCTCACAATGCCCACGACGCCCACGGGTCCCACGGTCCCCGCGAGGTGCCCTGGAACATGTGGGTGCCCGTGGCCCTGCTGGGCCTCCTGGCCCTGGTGGGCGGCTTCCTGAACATCCCCCACAGCCTCCACTGGATCGGCAGCGGCCACTTCAGTGCCTGGATCGCCCCGCTGCTCTACCAGACCCACGCCCACGAGGCCCACGAGGCCATCCCGGCCATGGAATACATCCTGATGTTCGTGGCCACCGTCGTGTGGGCACCGGCCGCCATGGGCCTGGCCTGGTGGTTCTACGGCGCGGATCCCACCTGGTCCAAGCCCAAGGCCTTCGTGAAGCGCTTCCCCGAGCTGTTCGAATGGGTGAACGCCAAGTACTACATCGACGAGTTCTACGAAGCCGCCTTCATCGGACCCTGCAAGCAGCTGGGTGCCCAGTTGTGGGCCTTCGACACCTGGGCGGTGGACGGCATGGTGAACGGCGCCGCGCGGTTCACCCTCGTCAGCAGCCACGCCCTGCACTGGTTCGACGCCAAGATCGTCGACGGCCTGGTGAACCTGGTGGCCTGGGTGCTGCAGCAGGTCGCCGGGGGCTTCCGCAAGCTCCAGAGCGGCCGGGTGCAGAACTACGCCTTCGTCATGTTCCTGGGCTTCCTGGTGTTCGCATTCTGGAAGTTCCTGGCCTGAACCCCTTCTCTCCCTTCGATTTCCCCGTTCGACCTTTAGACGCTCCCTGGAGTTCCCATGATCCCCTGGTACCAAAACCTCCCGTTGTGGGTCACCTTCCTTCCCCTCCTGGGGGCCCTATTCCTTCTGCTTGTTCCGAAGGAGAGCCGCCGGACCTTCGAGTTGGGAGCGCTCGCCTTCACGGTGGCGGACTTCCTCCTGAGCCTTCCGCTGTGGTTCCAGTACGACCGGTCCAGCGCGGCGGTCCAGTGGGCCTACTCCTGCGACTGGATCCCCAGCATCGGGGTCAAGTTCAGCATCGGCATGGACGGGATCAGCCTGGTGCTGCTGCTGCTCACCACGCTCCTGGGCTTCATCGTGGTGTGGTGCTCGTTCACGGCCATCCAGGAGCGCCACAAGGAGTACTACATCTGGCTGCTGGTCATGCAGTTCAGCATGATGGGCGTCTTCATCACCCAGGACATGTTCCAGTTCTACCTGTTCTGGGAACTGATGCTGGTGCCCATGTACTTCCTGATCGCCATCTGGGGCGGCCCCCAGAAGCTCTACGCCGCCATCAAGCTTTTCCTCTACACCCTGGCGGGGTCGGTGCTGATGCTGGTGGCCATCCTGGCCATCTACTTCCTGCAGTTCAAGACCACCGGCCACTACGACATGTCCATCGCCTCCTTCCAGGCCATGGCGGCCACGGTCGGCCAGCAGTCCCACACCTTCCAGACGCTCCTGGCGGTGGCCTTCTTCCTGGGCTTCGCCATCAAGGTGCCCATGTTCCCCTTCCACACCTGGCTGCCTGACGCCCACGTGGAAGCTCCCACGGCGGGTTCGGTGGTGCTGGCCGGCGTGCTCCTGAAGATGGGCACCTACGGCTTCCTGCGCTTCCTGCTGCCCATCGCCCCGGACGCCACCAAGGAGCTGATGCCCTGGTTCATGACGCTGTCGATCATCGGCGTCATCTACGGCGCGCTGGTGGCCATGATCCAGAAGGACATGAAGAAGCTCGTGGCCTACTCCTCCGTGAGCCACCTGGGCCTGTGCATGCTGGGCATTTTCGCCCTGAACCCCAACGGCATCACCGGCGGCATCCTCCAGATGCTCAACCACGGCATCTCCACGTCCGCGCTCTTCCTCATCGTGGGCATCGTCTACGAGCGGCGCCACACCCGCCTCATCGCCGAGTACGGCGGCCTTTCCAAGACCATGCCCATCTACGCGACCGTCTTCATGATCATGACCATGAGCAGCATCGGGCTCCCGGGCCTCAACGGCTTCATCGGGGAGTTCGCCATCCTTCAGGGCGCCTTCCAGGCCGCGCCCTGGATCGCGGTGGTGGCCACCACGGGCATCATCCTGGGCGCCGCCTACATGCTCTGGCTCTACCAGCGCGCCATGTTCGGACCCATCAGCGAGACCAACACCAAGATGGCCGACCTGAACCTGCGCGAGATCGCCTACTTCGTGCCCCTGCTCATCGCCGCCTTCTGGATCGGGCTCTATCCCAAGCCGATCCTGGCCGTCCTCGACAAGCCCGTGGAGAAGCTGGTGATGCAGGTCAATCCGTCCTTCTACAAGCAGCAGCCCCTCACGGCCGCCCAGCGAGAAGCCGCCCAGCGCGGCATGGCCGCCATGGCCGCGCCGGCCCATGCCGAGGGTGCCGCCGAAGAGCACGCGACCAGCCATGGAGGGGGTGAGTAATGTCCTTCGCCGCCGGATTGTGGGGGACCCTGGTCAGGGATCTCCCGCTCATCTACCCGCAGCTTCTCATCCTGGTGGCCGCCACGGTCATGCTCTGGCCGGGCGACGTGTTCGTGCCCAAGGGCGGGAAGAGCCAGTGGGCCGCCGTCACCGTCCTGGTCCTCGCGGCCGCGGCGTTCCTGGTGAGCCGCACCCCCTCCGGGATGGGCTTCTCCCGCATGTACCAGGTGGACGGCATCACCCGGGGCTTCCAGTACCTGTGCCTGGCCGCGGGCATCATCACCGTGCTCCTGAGCCAGCTGCAGCTGAACCTGCACAAGGACCAGTCGGTGGAGTACTACGCCCTGATCCTCTATTCGGTGACGGGCATGCTGTTCCTGGTTGGGGCCTCCGACCTGGTGTCCGTCTACTTCTCCCTCGAGCTCATGGCGCTGTGCATCTATATCCTGGTGGCGTACTTCCGGGAGCAGGAACGCAGCATCGAGGCGGGCGTGAAGTACTTCCTGCTGGGGGCCTTCTCCAGCGGCATCCTCCTGTTCGGCATCAGCCTGCTTTTCGCCGCCACGGGCGGGGTCACCACGAACCTCGCGGACCTCAACGAGAAGCTGGCGCTCCTGCCCGCCTCCAGCAACCTGCTGGTGTTCCTCGGGATCCTCATGGTCATGGTGGGCTTCTGCTTCAAGGTGGCGGCGGTGCCCTTCCACATGTGGAGCCCGGACGCCTATGACGGCGCCCCCACGGCCATCACGGCCTTCATGTCCATGGCGCCCAAGGCGGCCTCCCTCGCGGCCTTCGCGCGGGTGTTCGGGTCGGGCTTCGGCGGCCTCCACGCGGAGTGGACGGCGCCCCTGGCCTTCGTGGCCGCGGCCAGCATGATCCTGGGCAACATCGCCGCCCTCCGCCAGCAGACCATGAAGCGGCTGCTGGCCTACTCCAGCATCGCCCACGTGGGCTACATGCTGCTGGGGGTGCTCAGTTCCAACGTTCCCGGCGGCGTGCAGGCCATCTGGCTCTACATGCTCACCTATCTGCTCATGCAGAGCGGGGCCTTCGGCATCGTCATCTACCTCCAGGGCAAGGGCGAAGGGGAGCGCATCGAGGACTTCCGCGGCCTGGCCCGCACCCGGCCGGTGCTGGCCTTCGCCATGATGGTCATCCTCCTGAGCCTGGCGGGCATTCCGCCCCTGGTGGGCTTCTTCAGCAAGTTCTACCTGTTCAAGCTGGCCATCGAGCAGGGTCACGTGACCCTCACGGTCATCGCGCTGCTCACCAGCGCCGTGGCGGCCTACTACTACCTGGCGGTGGTGGCGGTCATGTATTTCAAGGAACCCGCCGAGGGCGAAGTCAAGCCCGTGAGCGGGATCACCAGCCTTGTGGTGGGCATGTCCTGCGCCCTGGTCCTGGCGGGAACCCTCTTCGGGGCCTACCTGCTGGACTGGGCCGGCACGATCCTCTAGCCCGCCCCCTTTCCCCGTCGCCGGCAGCTCTCCCCATGGGGACTGCCGGCGATGGCCGTTACAATAGGCGATAATCGGACAAGGGCGGGTGGCGGCATGCTGTTCCAGCGCAAGGACAAGGGGGTCGACCCCCGGGAAAGGGCCCTGTGGGGCGACCTCATGGGGCTGGGCATGGTGTTTCCCATCGCCATCGTCTCGGGGTTCTTCCTGGGGCGCTGGATCGGGGGGCTCTTCGGGCATCCCCGGGCCGGCATGTGGGTGGGCCTGGCCTGGGGCGTGGCCACGGGGTTCTGGGAGCTGTACAAGACCACCGTGCGCCTGGACCGCTTCGACGAGGCCGAACGCAAGCGCAAGGACGATTCCCATGGGGGCTGAGGACGGGGGGGCGCACCACCTGACCCGCATCGGCCGGATCCAGCTGGCCCTGGTGCCCCTGGGCGCGGCGGGCTGGGGTCTGGCCCGGTCCTGGCGGGCGGCTTTGGTGTTCGCGGCGGGGGGGGTGGCCAGCATCCTCTTCTGGAACCTCCACCGGTGGGTGGTGGGCGGCATGCTGACCCCTTCGGTGAGGCGCCGGTGGCTCTTCGGGTTCCTGGTGCTGGCCAAACTGGCGTTGATCGTGCTTCTCCTGCGTGGGATGATGGTGTGCTTCCCTTCGGAAGTACTACCCTTCGTCACCGGGATCCTCCTGTTCAGCGCTTCCATCGTCCTGGAAGCGTTCTGGTTGATCTTCCGGCCCGACTGAGCACCCGAGGTCCCCACCATGGAACACCATGCGTCCTTTCTCGCGGTCCTATTGACCAACCTCCTGGGGCTGGCCAGGCACCCGTGGGGCGGCTTCGCCCACGGTCAGGCCCTGTCGGTCCTGGAGCGCTACGACCACCTGCTCATCTCGGTCCTGGCGGCCCTGGTAACGGTCATCCTCGTGCTCATGGTCCGGGCGAAGCTGGTGCGGGTCCCCGGCCCCCTGCAGCAGACCATGGAATACCTGGTGGGCTTCGTGCGGACCCTGGTGTCGGACAACGTGGCCCATCACCCGGACCGCTACGTGCCGCTGATCGGCACCCTGGGGGTCTTCGTCCTCCTGAACAACCTCTTCGGCCTGGTCCCCGGCCTGGGTTCGGGCACGGCCAACTACAACGTGACCCTGGGGTGCGCCCTGGTGGTGTTCCTCTACTACAACTTCCACGGCATGCGCGAGCACGGCGTCGGGAAGTACCTGGGCCATTTCGCGGGCCCGGTGTGGTTCCTGTGGATCCTCATGTGGCCGCTCGAGGTCCTGGGCCTGTTCTCCCGCATCCTGAGCCATAGCCTGCGTCTTTTCGGCAACATCGCCGGCGAGCACGTGGTGACCGGGATCTTCTTCGGCTTGGCCCCCCTCGTCGTTCCGGTGCCCCTGGCCTTCATGGGCCTCTTCTTCGGCCTGATCCAGACCTTCGTGTTCATCATGCTCGCCACGATCTACGTGTCCGGAGCGGTCGCGCACGAGCACTAGCCCCGTTTCCAACCGGACGTCGGGATTCCGAACCCCGCGTCCCCCTTTTCCGAGGTTTCCCATGAAGAAGTTCCTCACCACCGCCTTCCTGTTCACCCTGGCCGTCGCCGCCTTCGCCCAGGTCCCCGGCGCCCCCGCCCCCGGCATCTTCGAAGGCAAGTTCCTGGCCCACATCGCCCTCGCCATTGCGGCCGCCGGCTGCGGCATGGCCCAGGGCAAGGCCGTGGTCGCCGCCTGCGAAGGCATCGCCCGCAACCCCCAGGCCGCCGGCAACATCCGCACCACCATGATCATCGGCCTGGCCCTCATCGAGGCCCTGGTGATCTACGTGCTCGTGGCCGCCTTCGCCGTCAAGTAGCCCGCACCCGCCCGGAACGGGGCCCGTGCCCCGTTCCGGGAATTTCGCCATAAAACCTTGGCGTCCCTCGATTTTTTCGCAGTACAATCGCTCCACCGCACCACCCGCCCGGGATCTTTCCAGCCAATCAACGTCCAACGGCACCCGGGACGATACGTTTTCTTCAGTGCTCGTGCTCTTCAGGTCATGAAATCCGGAACCAGGCGTTGCCAATGGGTATCTGCCCTAAGCGCGTCATGAATTGAAATGTGACGCAGGAGGCCCCATGTTGAACATCCAGACCCGCCAGGAAGGGAACGCATCGGTCGTTACCATCCAGGGCAAGGTCAACTTCGAGGTGACGGCCCAGCTGAGGGACGTGATCCGGGACACCGTGACCACGCTCCAGCCCAAGCTCCTGGTCATCAACCTCGAAAGCGTGTCCTTCATCGATTCCTCGGGACTCGGCCTCCTTGTGGCCGCCCGCAACAGCGTGGACAAGAACAACGGCAAGCTCCACCTCTGCGCCCTGCCGCCCCAGGTGAAGAAGACCTTCGACCAGACCAACCTCACGAACTACTTCTCCATCTTCACGACGGAGCAGGACGCGCTTCGCGGGGCCTGAGGCATGCAAAAAGGCGTCGTGCTGGTCGTCGATGACGAAGCGCCCATACGGGATATCCTCAGCTTCTACCTCAAGCGCGCCGGCTACACGGTGCTCCTGGCCGAGAACGGCCGGGCGGCCCTGGACGAGATGGCCAAGCTCCAGCCCGATCTCATCCTTTCGGATCTCCGCATGCCGGAGATGGCCGGGGATGAGCTGTGCCAGGCGGTGAAGGGGGATCCCCGCACGCGCGACACGTTCTTCGTGCTGGTTTCGGCCCTGGACGGCACGGCCTCGAAGATCGGCGGCCTGAACCTCGGCGCCGACGACATGATCTCCAAGCCCTTCCACGCCCAGGAGGTGATGGCGAAGGTGGAGTCGGCCTTCCGCATCATCGGCATGCAGAAGGAGATCAAGCGGCAGAACCTGGAGCTGACGCGGTTCCAGGAGCGCATGACTGCCGAGTTGGGGCTCGCGGCGCGCCTGCAGGTGGGCCTGCTGCCGCCCATCCCCGGGCAGGCGGGGAACATCCGCTACACCCACCGCTACCTGCCCGCGGAGGGCATCGGGGGCGACATCTACGCCATCCTCAACCTGCCCGACGACAGCGTGGCCCTGATGATCGCCGACGTGAGCGGCCACGGCGTGACCGCGGCCCTCATCTCAGCCATGGTGAAGACCTGCTTCGAGAACCAAGTGCGCTTCGGCCACGGCCCCCTGGCGTGGGCCCAGGCCATGAACCGGGACCTGGCGCGCAGCACCCTGGCCGAACAGTTCGCCACCGCCTTCCTGGCGCGGCTGGACCCGGCGTCCGATACCCTGCAGTACGTGGCCGCGGGCCACGTGGCGCCCATGCTCATCTCCCAGGGGGCCACCGGCGGCAAGCGCATCCCCACGGTCCTGGGGGAACGGGGCTTCATGCTGGGCATCGACGAGAGCCTGCAGTTCCAGCAGCAGACCTGCCCCTTCATGAAGGGGGACCGGCTCATCGTCTACACCGACGGCCTGGTGGAGGTGGAGCGGGAGGACCGTTCGTTCCTGGGGGACGAGGGCCTGCTGGAGATCTGCTCCGACCTGCCCGCGGACGAGGAGGAGGCGGCGGACCTCATCGTGCGCCAGGCCGTGGCCTTCAACGAGTCCACGCCCTTCTCGGACGACGTGACCCTCGTGGTGCTGGACCGGCTGGGCTAGGACGGCCCTCTAGCGGGCCTCCAGTTCGGCCAGGGTGAGGCGGATGCCTTCCTCCAGTTCCGTCATGGGCTTGAGGTAGCCCGCGGCGCGCAGGCCCCCCAGGTCGGCCTGGGTGAAGCTCTGGTACTTGCCGGCGAGCTCGGCGGGGAAGGGGATGTACTCGATGCGGCCCTTGCCCAGGTGCGCGATGAGGGTCTGGGCGATGGCGTTGAAGCTCCTGGCCTTTCCGGTGCCGGCGTTGAAGATGCCCTGGGTCACGGGGCCCTGGGCGAAGTGGAGGCCGATATCGACGATATCGCCCACGAAGACGAAGTCCCGCACCTGCTCGCCGTCGCCGTAGCCGTCGGTGCCCGAGAAGAGGCGGCACACGCCTTCGTTGCGCAGCTGGCGCAGGAGCTGGTGGAGCACGGACATCATGCGGCCCTTGTGGTCTTCCCGGGGGCCGTAGACGTTGAAGTAGCGCAGACCCACCACCGTGCTGCGCACCTGGGGCAGGAGGTGGCGGACGTGCTGGTCGAACAGGAGCTTCGAGTAGCCGTAGACGTTGAGGGGACGCTCGTTGGCGGGGTCCGGGACGAAGACGGGGCCGGGGCCGTAGGTGGCGGCGCTGGAGGCGTAGACGAAGGGGATGGCCTTGGAGAGGGCGTAGTTCAGCAGGGCCTTGGAGTCGCCGAAGTTGTTCTCCAGCATGTACCGGCCGTCGCCGCCCATGGTGTCGGAGCACGCGCCGTTGTGGAGGATGGCGTCGGCCTGGAGGTCGAAGGTGCCGGCGTCGAGGCGGGCCCGGAAGGCGCGCTTGTCCATATAGTCCTGGATGACGAGGTCGGACAGGTTACGGAACTTCTCGGAACGCTCAAGGTTGTCCACCACCAGGATGTCGGTGCGGCCCCTGCGGTTGAGCTCCTTGACGACGTTGCTGCCGATGAACCCGGCGCCTCCGGTAACGATGATCACGGGGACCTCCTTGTTTCGATTATGGCTCAGCCGTCGCGTTCGGGGCTGGAATCCCCGAACCGGGCCATCCAGGCGGGGCCCACTTCGGCCAGGATCATGGCGCCCAGGATGATTCCGCCCCCGGCCAATTGGACCGCGGAGAGGCGCTCCCGGATCCCGGGCACCCACCCGGTCATGGCCAGGAGGGCCGTGAACACGGGTTCCAGGGAGTAGAGGATGGCGGCCTCGGTGTTGCCAAGGTGGGCCTGGAGGGTGGACATGAGGTAGAAGGCCAGGGCGGTGGCCAGGACGCCCAGGTAGGCCAGGGCCACCCAGACGCCGGGAACGGCCAGGGCGGTGCGGGCCGTCTGGAACCCGTGGGGCGCGGGGAGGATGGCCGTGAGGGCGGCGGAAACGACGGCGATGGTCGCCACCTGCATGAACGCCAGGACCCAGCCGTTGGAGCGCCGGCTGAAGATGCCCGTGAGGGCGATGTGGAACCCGCAGCCCACCGCGCACACCAGGGTCAGGGAGTCCCCACGGTTCCAGCCGCCGAAGCTCACCCCGGGGGTGTGCACCAGCAGGAAGAGCCCGCCGGTGGCCACCACGGCGCCCAGGCCGTGGGCGATCTTGAGGCGGTGGCCCAGGAGCACGCTGGCCATGGGCGTGAAGAGCACGTAGAGGCCCGTGATGAACCCGGACTTGGTGGTGGTGGTGGTCTCGAGGCCGCTGGCCTGGAGCCAGAAGATGGCGGTCAGCAGCAGGCCCAGCCACAGGCCGTCGGTGACCGAGCGCCGCTCCAGGGGAACCCGCAGGGCCAGGAGGAGAATGCCCAGGCAGGCGCTGCCGATGCAGAAGCGCAGCGTGAGCATGGCCCCCACGCTGAGACCGGCCTGGAGGGCGAACTTCATGGCGGCGAAGCTCGCGCCCCACACGACGGCGATCATGAGCGTCCCCACCACGGCGGACGTGTGCTTGAGACCCCTGGAATCCGTCACGGCGTCAGCGCAGGGAGGCGGCGACGCGGATTTCCACTTCCGGCTGGTCGGGGCTGTCGGTGGTGAGAAGGACCTTCTCGCTGTACATGCCGGCCTTGGCGTTGGCTGCCAGGACCACCTGCAGGTCCTGGCGGGAGGCGGCCCCCTTGCCAGCGCCTTCGACCCGGACCACCGGGTTCGTGGTGCGCGCCGAAAGGATGCGGAAGGGCTTGCCGTCCACCTGCTTCAGGACGACCTTGGCCCGGTGCTCCTTGCCCGCGGGCTCCACCCAGGCCACACGCCCGGGTTCGGCCACCACGTAGGCCCGCAGTTCCCACTGGACGGTGATGTTGATGACGGCGGCCCGGGGGTTGTCGGTCTTCACCACCACGGCGTCGGTGCCGGAGGGGCGGGAGGCGGGAATCTTCGTGCCATCCATGTGGATGTCCACCCAGGCGTCGTTGCCTTCGGGACGGACGGAGCAGGTGAGCCAGGCGGCCCCCGGGGAACGGGCGTCGGTGACGTGCACGGGCCTTCCGTTGCCGGAGACGAGCCGCACGGAGGCCTTGCGGGGGACCGTGCGCTGCACGTCCTGCAGGAAGACCGCCTCGCTGGAGGGCATGATCTCCCGCAGCACCTCGGCCTCGAAGGTGAGGTCCAGGGTGGGGTTGGAGGGGTCGTTGGAGACCACCTGGATGGACTTGTGCACCTGGCCCCGGAAGCCCGCGGGATTGAAGGTGGCCTCCACCTCGGTGCTCTGGCCGGGATTGAGGGTCCACTGCCCGATGACCGTGGAGGTGCAGCCGCAGGAGGGGTTGAGTCTGCTGATGTTGAGTGGGGCGTTGCCCTTGTTGGAGACCTTGAAGCGGTGGACGGCCTTGGTGTCCCCGTACAGCTTGCCGAAATCGAAGTGGGCCTTGTCCACGGAAATGGATGGCCCCTGGGCCAGGCACAGGGCCGGGACCATCAGGCTGAATAGGAAGGGACGCATGGGCAACCTCGGACAGACTCGTTCATTCTACGCGGAATCCCGCCGTTCAAATCGGACGTGGTGGCCGGGCTCCGCCTGGCCGCCACGTGGGGGAGCACGAGGGGGGACGGAGAGGGCGCGCAGCGACCGCGCGGTCCCCCTTCGTTCACATCAGGTCCAGGAGGTTCCTCCAGGCCCGCTCGGGCTGGATGCCCGCGAGGCAGGGATGGCCTTCCACCGTGCAGACGGGCTTGAAACAGGGGGCGCACGGGATTCCGTCCAGGCGGATGCCCGCGGTCCGGGGGCCCCACGGGGTGCTGCCGCCGGGGTCCGTGGCGCCGTACAGGGCCAGGGTGGGGGTGGAGCAGGCGGCGGCCAGGTGGCTCAGGCCCGAGTCGTTGCCCAGGGCGGCCCGGGCGCCCCGGAGCCAGGCGGCGGCCTGCACCAGGGAGGTGCGGCCGCAGAGGTTGTGGGTGGCGTCCTGGGCCACGAAGTCGCACACGTCGCGCTCATCGGGGGTGCCCAGCACCGCCACCGCGAATCCGTCCAGCCGGGCCAGTCGCGCCAGGTTCCGGAAGTGGTCCCGGGGCCAGGCCTTGGACGGCCAGGTGGAGCCGGGCATGAGGCAGATGTAGGGCTCGGCAGGCAGGTCCACGGTGACGGCCGGGGCATAGTCGGCGAAGGGCATGGGGGGCAGGTCCGGCCAGCGCCGGGCCAGCACGGCGTGGTAGCGCTCCAGGAAGGGGCCCTGGGCATCCCAGAAGGGGCCGCTGTGGGTATTGAAGATCCCCGCGAGGCTCTCGTCCACGCCGATGCGCTCGGGGACCCGGGCCAGCCAGGCCGCCAGGGCGGGGCGCAGGGACTTGGGGAAGTGGATGCTGCGGGCGGCGTGGTGTTCCCGGAGGAGGCCGGCCATGGCCAGGGGACCGGGCCTGCTCCGGTCGGGCACCACGGCGTCGGCGAGCTCGTGGCCCTCCACCAGCGTCACGGCGGGGCTGGGGCCCCAGACGACGATGGGGCCGGCGCCGATGGTCCGCAGGATGCGGAGCACCGGAAGCTGCATGGCCGCGTCCCCCACGAACCGGGGGAACCGTACCCAGGTGGCGCCCTGGGGGATCACGCGAGCCCCCGCAACCGCTCCAGGTGGGGCAGCAGGGCCGCGGGATCCAGGCGGTCCATGCCGCCTTCCAGGTCGGCCTCGGGGCCGGGGTACTGGAGCACCTGGACCCGGCGGCCCAGGGGGGTCCAGCGGCTGGGGCCACGGTTGGAGCTCAGGCCCATGAGGGCGAGAACGGGCACGTCCAGGGCCGCGGCCAGCTGGGTGGGGCCGGTGGAGGGCCCCAGGAAGGCGTCGCAGGCGGCGATGCGGCCCAGGAGGCCCCGGAGGTCCGTCTTCTCCAGCCTTGAATCCTCGGGCGGGGCGAGGATCACCGGGTGCCAGCCGGCGGCCTCGAGCACCGGGAGCGCCCGGGCCCACCAGGCTCCGGATGGGAAGGCGGAGGAGCCGGAGCTGCGGGTGGCGATGCCCAGGAGGGGGCGTGGCAGGGCGGAGAACGCGGCCCGGCCCAGGTCGAGCTCCTCCTGCCGGAGGTGGATCCGCGGGGGGGCCGGGGAGCCCCCCTGCCAGCCCCAGGGGCCGAGGAAGTCCAGGACGTTCTGGGCCTCGTGGCGGCCCGTGCCGTTGCGGCCCCGCCAGAGGACATGCGTGGCGTCCAGGATCTGGCGGCCGCGGCTCCGGGCCACCCGCACCGGGACGCCGGCGGCCTTGGCGGCGGTGATGACGGCGGTGTCCCGGTGACCGAGATTGAGCACGGCGTCGGGGGCGATCCCGCGCATGAGGGCGACCAGGTCGGTGCCGGGCTCGCGCACATGGACGCCCGGGAGCCCCTGCAGGAGCGGCGCCGCGTAGGGGGACACGAGCCAGTGCACCTCGGCCTCCGGCATGCGCGAGAGGATGCGCTCCATCACGGGGAGCGAGATGACCACATCGCCGAGGGCGTCCGTCCTGCCGAGAAGAAAGCGCATGATTGGATGGTTCCTCATTCCCCAAGGCCGGTCAACGCTGAGATACTGGGCCCGAGTCCCCACCCCCCCCGAAAAGCGAACCCATGCGCCCTGCCGTCACTCCCAAATCCATCCTGCTCGTCGAGGATGAGGCCAGCTTCCGGGACGTCCTCCAGATGGGCCTCGCGCCCCAGGGGTTCGAGACCGTCGCCGCCGCGGGCCTGGCGGAGGCCAGGGCGGCCCTGGAGGCGCGACCCTTCGATGCGGTGGTCTCCGACCTCCGGCTCAAGGACGGCAGCGGCATCGATCTGCTCGCCTGGATGAAGGAGCGGGGCCTCGACGTGCCGGTGGTGATCATGACGGCCTTCGCCACCACCGAGACCACGGTGCGGGCCCTCAACCTGGGGGCGGTGGACTTCCTCACCAAGACCAAGAACGACATCCAGGAGCTGTCCAAGGTGCTCAAGGGCATCTTCTCGGTGTCGGTGTCGCCCGGGCCCGAGGTGCGCGACATCGGGGACCTGGTGGGGGTGGGTCCAACCATCCGCAAGGTCCAGGCGCTGGTGGGCAAGATCGCCCGGGCCGACACCACCGTCCTCGTCACGGGGGAGAGCGGCACCGGCAAGGAGATCGTGGCCCGGCTCGTGCACCGGTATTCCGACCGGTCCAAGGGACCCTTCGTGCCCGTGAACTGCGGGGCCCTGCCCGAGGCGCTCCTGGAGTCCGAGCTCTTCGGCTACGAGAAGGGGGCCTTCACCGGGGCCAACTTCACCCGCCGGGGCCTGTTCGAGGAGGCCGAGGGCGGCGTCATCTTCCTGGACGAGATCGGGGAGATCCCCCTGCCCCTGCAGGTCAAGCTGCTGCGGGTGCTCCAGGAGCGGCGCATCCGGCGGGTGGGGGCCAACGAGGAGCGGGCGGTGGACGTGCGGGTCATCGGCGCCACCAACCGGGACCTGCGGGACCGGGCCGAAAAGGGCCTGTTCCGCCAGGACCTCTACTATCGCCTGAACATCCTCCACATCGAGCTGCCCCCCCTCCGGGAGCGCCAGGAGGACCTGCCGGTCCTGGTGGAACATTTCCTGGCGAAGTTCTGCCGCAAGCTCAACAAGCCGACCATGGGGCTGGCGGAGGAGGCCATGGCGGTCCTGAGGGCCTGCCGCTTCCCGGGCAACGTGCGGGAACTTGAGAATCTCATGGAACGGTGCGTGGCCTTGAATTCCGGCGGGCCCATCGGCGTGGATCTTTTCCCGGACGACCTGATGGCCCGCAACGGGAGCGTCGGCTCCCAGGCGGCGGGCGCTCCGGACATCCCCGCGGGGGGGTTCGACCTGGAGGCCTACCTGGGCGCCCTCAAGGGACATTTCCTGCTCCGGGCCCTGGAGCGGGCCGAGGGCAACAAGACCAAGGCGGCCCGCCTGCTGGGCATGGGTTTCCGGGCCTACCGGTATTGGCTGCAAGAAATGGGTGGCAAGGGGACGCCCGCCCCGGCCTTTCCCGTTCCCGAATCCTTCCCCCCCGCCGAGGCCCCGGAGGGCGACGCCAAGGGCGACATACCCAACGATTTCTTGTAAAATCTCCGACCTGTGGCACACTGGGATGCTTGGACAAGGACGTCCGGGTTACCCATACTTACTCTCTACCCAGGACCCCCTTCCCCGGAAAGAGACATGAACAACAACCGACAAGCTGGCTTCTCCCTGATGGAACTGCTGGTGGCCATGATGATCATGGCCGTCCTCGCCACCATCGGGATCCGGAAGTACCAGGAGTTCTCCGCCAACGCGCGGTACATCAAGGCCCACGACACGGTGAAGACCGTGTCCGAAGGGTTGGACTTCTACTATCTCAAGCATGGAAAGTACCCTGATTTCACCAGCTTCGAGGCGATGGTCGACCCCAACTCCCTGCTGGTGAAGGAGAACAACATTCCCGTGAACGTGTCGCCCACCGACCCCTGGGGAAACCCCTTCGAGGGAAAATCTGACAAGGGCGGCTACGTGCTGAAGTGCGCGGGGGACCCCGGCGGCTCCGCCGACCGGCCTCCCTTCACGGCCGAACCGGGCAAGAACGCCGGGCCCTCCGGCGGGGCACCCGCAGGTCCTGAAAAGGAACCCGCGAAATGATTGATCTTACCCAGTTGCCCTCCGAGGGCGCGCGTGCGGAAGGCGTGACCGCCACCCTGGACCTGGGGGACGGCACGGGCCTGCGCGAAGCCGCCTGGCAGGTGCGGGTGGTGCCTTCGGACGCGGATTTCTTCCTGGAGATCAAGGGCACCGCCACCTGGGAAGGGAGCTGCTCCCGCTGCCTGGAGCCCCTGGACCTGGGCATCGCCGTGGAGAGCCAGTTCCTGGGCAGCCGCGACAAGGAGCTCGCCATGGGCGGGTCCCACGCCCTGGGCAGCCAGGACCTGGACGTGGTCTTCCTGCCCGAGCCGGTCCTGGACGAGGAAGCCCTCGCCCGCGAACATTTCCTGCTCCACGCCCCCATGCACCCGCTGTGCCGGGAGGACTGCAAGGGCCTGTGCCCCCAGTGCGGCAAGAACTGGAACAAGGGTCCCTGCTCCTGCCATCCTGAGCGGGTGAAGGAACCGGGTGCCCTGGCCAAGGCCCTCTCGGGTCTGAAGCTCAACCTGGAAGACGCCTGACCCGGCTTCTCCTTTTCCCTCAACCGACCACTCTCCGAGGAGTCAACCATGCCGAATCCCAAGCGCCGCCACTCCCGCGCCCGCCGCGACCGTCGCCGCACCCACGATTCCCTCGACACCATGAGCTCGAGCACCTGCCCCAACTGCGGCGTGCCCAAGATGCCCCACCGTGTCTGCCCCTCCTGCGGCTTCTACCGCGGCAAATTGACCGTGCGCCCTGACCAGACCGTTTGAGGCCAGGGTGGACGCTCCCACCATCTACCGGATCGCCCTTGACGTGATGGGCGGGGACAACGCCCCCGCAGCCCTTCTCGAAGGGGCCCGGGCGGCCCTGGATGCGCATCCCGAGCTCTTCCTCCACCTGGTGGGGGACGAGGACCGGTTGCGCCCCATGCTGGGCCACTTCGGCCTCAAGGGGGAGCTCACGTCCCGGTTCGCCATCGTCCACGCCGCCAGCGTCGTGGACATGGACGACAAGGCGACGTCCATCCTGAAGGAGAAGAAGGACTCGAGCATCCGCGTCGCGGCCCAGCTCGTGCGGGAGGGAAAGGCGGACGGCGTCGTGTCCATGGGACACACCGGCGCCGCCATGGTCGCGTCCAAGATGGTCCTGGGCACCCTTCCGGGGGTGGACCGGCCCTGCCTGGCGACCATCCTCCCCAACATGCAGGGGCGACCCACGGTCCTCCTGGACGTCGGGGCGAACATCGACTGCCGGCCCGAGCAGATCGCCCAGTTCGCGGTCATGGGTTCCGTCTACGCCGAGGAGGTGCTGGGCATCACCCGGCCCCGCGTGGGCGTCCTGAGCGTGGGCGAGGAGGAGGGCAAAGGCTCCACCACCACGCGGGAAGCGGCCCAGGCCCTCAAGGACATGGACCTCAACTTCACCGGCAACGCCGAGGGGCGCGACATCTGGAACGGCAAGTTCGACGTCATCGCCTGCGACGGCTTCGTGGGCAACGCCCTGCTGAAGTCCGCCGAGGCCCTGGCCGAAGGGCTCATCCAGGGCATGAAGGGGGTCTTCCGGGAAAACCTTCTCACCAAGCTGGGCGCCCTGCTGACCATGAACGGCCTGAAGCGGTTCGCGGCCAGGCTGGACTACGCCGAATACGGCGGCGCCCCGCTGCTGGGCGTGAAGGGGATTTCCATCATCGGCCACGGCCGCTCCAACGCCAAGGCCGTCCACAGCGCCATCCGCGCCGCGCTCATGGCCTGCGAGCACGGCGTGAACGACCACATCCAGGAGACCCTGGGGCGGCTCATGTCCCAGGCTGGCACCCAAGAGACATCCTGAGGCGGGGTTCGCCCCCCCGAAACCGACCGCGCTCCCGGATGTCGCCCGCATTCGGGAGCGCATTTTCCGCACGTCCGCAAAGGTGGAGCCACCCATGAAATACAAGCGCATTCTCCTGAAGCTCTCCGGCGAGGCCCTCATGGGCGAACAGGGACACGGCATCGACCCGGACGTGGTCGCCATGATCGCCGACCAGGTCAAGACCATCCAGGGCCTGGGCGTCGAGGTGGGCCTGGTCATCGGCGGCGGCAACATCTTCAGGGGGGTGGCCGGGGCCACCAAGGGCATGGACCGGGTCACCGCCGACCACATGGGCATGCTCGCCACCATGATCAACGCCCTGGCCCTCCAGGACGCCCTGGAGCAGCACGGGGTGGAGACCCGGGTGATGTCGGGGATCGACGTGCCCAAGGTGGCCGAGAGCTACATCCGCCGCCGGGCCATGCGCCACATGGAAAAGGGCCGGGTCGTGATCTTCGGGGCCGGCACCGGCAACCCCTACTTCTCCACCGACACCGCCGCCGCGCTGCGCGCCAACGAGATCGACGCCGAGGTGGTGATGAAGGCCACCAACGTGGACGGGATCTACACCGCCGACCCCAAGAAGGACGCCTCGGCCACCAAGTACGAGCACATCTCCTTCCAGGAGGTCCTGGAGAAGAACCTCAAGGTCATGGACGCCGCGGCCATCTCGCTGTGCCGGGACAACCACCTGCCCATCCTCGTGTTCAACATGAACGTGCCGGGGAACCTGCTGGCCGCGGTGAACGGGGACGTGGTGGGCACCCTCGTGGGGTAGAAATGGACCTCTTCGCCGGCCTTCCCGACACCTCCGTCGTCACCGGCGCCGACCTCACCGAGGGCTACCGGCGCGACGAATCCCACGTGGTGGGGGACCCGCCCCTGGCGGTGGTCAGGCCCCGGAGCGCCGCCGCCCTGCGCGAGCTGGTGCGGCTGGCCGGGACCGAAGGGTTCGCGTTGGTTCCCCGGGGCGCGGGCACCGGCAAGGCGGGGGGATGCGTCCCCGTTGGGCGCGCGGTGGTGGTGGACATGGGGGCCTACCCCGGCACCCTCAAGGTGTCGAAGCCGGACCTGGCCCTGTGGGCGCCCGTGAGCGCGCCGCTACGGGACGTGAAGGCGGCGGCCCTGGCGGAGGGCCTGTTCTATCCCCCGGATCCCAATTCCTGGGAGCAGTGCGCCTTCGGGGGCAGCCTCGCCACCAACGCGGGGGGACCGGGCGCCTGCAAGTACGGCATGACCCGCCACTGGGTGCTTTCCGTCGACGCCCTCATGGCGGACGGGGAGGTGCACACCTTCGGGATCCCCAGCGTGAAGTGCAACGTGGGGCCCAGCCTGGGACAGCTGCTGGTGGGGAGCGAAGGGATCTTCGGGATCATCACCGGGGCCACGGTGCGTCTGGTGCCGGCCCCCCGGGAGCGCCTCACCCTCCTGCTGCCCATGGAGCGCTGGCACGAACTGCTGGACCTGCCGGGACGCCTGGTGGAGGCGGGCTACCTGCCTTCGGCCTTCGAGTTCTGGGACCCCGCGGTGCTGCGGGATCTTCGCCAGCACGGCCCCGAGGCCGCGCGGCGCATGCCGGGCGAGGCCCTGGCCCTGCTGGAATTCGATGACCGGGACTGCGGGTCCGAGCCCTTCCTGGAGGGCCTGATGGAAGCCCTGGGGGACCTGGGCGAACACCTCCAGTCCGCCACGGACGCGCGCCAGCGCGAGGCCCTGTGGGAGGTGCGGCGCACCACCTCCTCCCATCTCAAGGAGCGGTTCCCCCGGAAGGTGAGCGAGGACGTCGTGGTGCCCCGCAGCCGCATCCGGGCGTTCTTCGAGGCCCTGGAGGCCCTGGGGCTGCCCACGGTCACCTACGGCCACCTGGGCGACGGCAACCTGCACGTGAACCTCCTGGCCGCCGGCGAGACCCCCCGCGCGGAACTGGACCGCCAGCTCATGGAGCTGTTCGGCCTTTGCGTGCGGCTGGGGGGCACCCTCAGCGGCGAACACGGCATCGGCCTGGCCAAGCGGGACGCCTTCCAGCGCTTCGCCGATCCCTTCCAGGTGGAGGCCCTGCGCTCCATGAAGCGGGCCCTGGACCCGGCTGGCATCTTCAATCCCGGAAAGGTGGTCCTCCCATGACCCTCATCCTCGGCCACCGCGGCCTCTCCTCCACCCACCTCGAGAACTCCATGACGGCGTTCCGGGCCGCGCTGCAGGCCGGCATGGACGGGTTCGAACTGGATGTCCAGCCCACCGCCGACGGCGTGTGCTGCGTCCTGCACGACGACGACCTGGGCCGCACCGCCAAGGCCGGAGGCGTGCTCCGCAGGATGCGCGCCTCGGAACTGCCCCCGCTGCGCAACGGCGATCCGGTGCCCCGGCTCCTGGATGTGCTGGAACTGGGCGCCCGGCTCGTGAACGTGGAGCTCAAGGGCGAGCCCGGGTGGAAGCAGGCCCTGGCGGCGGTGGAAGCCGCCGATGCCCTGGACCGGGTGCTCTTCAGCAGCTTCGAGCACAGCGAGGTGCTGGAACTGTGGGCCTCCTGCATGGAGGCCCGGTGTGGGTTCCTGTGGGAGGCCTCCGAGGCCGACGACCTGGACGCCGAGTCCCTGGAGGGCCTGCCGGAAAAGCTCACCCTTCACGTGCCGCTGGTGGCGGTGACCCGGCGCCCCGCGTTCTGGAAGCCCTATGCCGGGCGCCTGGCCCTGTGGGGCCTGAAGACCCCCGCCGAGGCCACCGGCCTGGGTTTCGAGCCGGCCATCCTGATCACGGACGGTCTCTGAAGCCGATCCGGCGCCCAAGCCCGCCCAGGGCCACGCCACCCCAGAGCCAGGCTCCCGAGACGGCCAGGGCGGCGCCTCCCAGGGGCAGGGAGGCGGCGGCCATCAGGGCCGGAGTCCAGGTGCCCAGGAGATCCCCGGCCCGGTAGATGAAGGTGTCGATGAAAGGCTTGGCCTTGTACTTCTCCCCGGGACCCAGGGGGATGTAGAGGATCTCCCGGGCGGGCCGGTCCACGGCGTAGTGGAGGCCCCGGCGCAGCACCTGGAAGAGGGCCAGGGTGCCAAAGGTGGGCAGGGCCCACAGGGCGCCGAAGCCCGCGAGGGACAGAACGGGCATGATGCAGAGCACCACCCGCATGCCCGCGGCCTTGATGAGGCGGCTGGACAGGAACACCTGGGTGAAGAGGGTAAGGACGTTCACCCAAACATCCAACCGGGCGAAGGCCGCGGTGCGGGCGGCGGCGCCGGTGAAGGTCCGGGCCACGATCTGCCCCTGCTGCATGTAGAGGAACGTCGACGTGATGGTGTAGAGGAGGATGTAGAGGCCGATGAGGGCGAGGTAGGGGGATCCGGCCAGGAGCCGGAGGCCCTGGAAGAGGCCCGGGCCCGGTTCCCTGGAGGCGCCCGACTCGGCGCCCATGCCGAAACGGGTGGCCAGGGTGCGCACGCAGAGGATGGCCAGTTCGAGGCAGAGGATGGTGACCAGCAGCAGGGTGCCCGCATCCACGTGCCGGGCCGTGAGGGCCGCGGTGGCCGAAGCCCCCGCGATGGCGCCCAGGGTCCCGCCCATGGCGATGAAGCCGAAGAGGCGCTTGCCCTGGTCCTGGTCCAGGCCGTCGGCCATGAAGGCCCAGAACACGGACACGGCGAAGAGGTTGAAGACGCTGAGCCAGACGTAGAAGGCGTAGCCCAGGCCCGCGCCGCCGTGGCCGGGCAGGAACCGGAAGAGCAGGTAGAAGACGCCCAGGGTGGCGCCGCAGAACCGGTAGGCCATGGGGATGGACCGGCGCCGGGGGAACCGGGACACCAGGGCCGAAAAGGCCGGGTTGGCCAGGAACATCACCGCCATGGTCCCGGTCATGAGCCAGGGGAGCTTGTCGGCGCCCCGGGCGATGCCGAAGGCCTCCCGCATGGGGCGCAGGAGGTAGTAGCCGAAGAGGAGCAGGAAGAAATACGCGGTGGAGAAGAAGAGGACCGCGCCCTCGCCGGGGCGCACCAGGACGAGGCGGGCCAGGGTGCGCTGGGGAAGGGAGGGGGTCATGGGGCCTCGGAAGGAAGTTTGGATACTATATAGCTAAACGAGGTATAGTCTTGGACGTTTATTACTCAAACCAGGAGCCGCCATGACCCTGACCCGCCGTACCTTCCTCCAGACCACCGCCGCCGCGGCCGCCACCGCCCTGGGCAGCGAAGCCCTCGCCGCCCCGGCCCCCGCCAAGGTGGCGAAGAAGCAGCCCAAGCCCCTGAAGATCCTCATCCTGGGCGGCACGGGCTTCCTGGGCCCCGCCACCATCGAGGCGGCCCTGGGCCGGGGGCACCAGGTCACGATGTTCAACCGCGGCAAGACCCGGCCGGACCTCTTTCCCACCGTCGGGCGCCTGCAGGGGGACCGCGACCCCAAGAAGGGTGAGGGTCTCAAATCCCTGGAGACTGGGGAGTGGGACGTGGTCATCGACAACTCGGCCTACTACCCCCGCCTCGTGACCGCCTCCGCCTCGCTGCTGGCCAAGCGGTGCAAGACCTACATCATCATCTCCAGCATCTCCGCCTACAAGGAGCCCAACCCCGAGAACGGCACCGAGACCGCGCCCCTGGCCGTCCTGGCCGATCCCGCCGTGGAGGAGATGGGCAAGGAATTCCAGAACTACGGCGGCCTGAAGGCCCTTTGCGAGCAGGCCGCGGAGAAGGCCATGCCCGGCCGGGTGGCCGTGGTGCGCCCGGGCTACATCGTGGGGCCCGACGACGCTTCGGGCCGGTTCGCCTACTGGCCGGTGCGCATGGACCGGGGCGGGGAGATCGCCGTGCCCGGATCGCCGGAGGACCCGGTCCAGATCATCGACGTGCGGGACCTGGGCGCCTGGCTGGTGCGCCTGGCCGAGGACGGCGCGACGGGCGCCTTCAATGCCTGCGGGCCCGAGCGGAAGCTGCCCTGGGGCCGCCTGGTGGCCGCCTGCGTCAAGGCCACCCCCGCCACGTCCACCCTCACCTGGATCCCCACCGACTTCCTGGCCAAGCAGGAGGGCATCGAGTTCCCCATCTGGGCTCCCTACACGGGCGACACCAAGGGATTCCACACCTGGAGCAACGCCCGCGCCGTGGCCGCGGGCCTGCGCTTCCGGACCGTGGAAGAGACGGCCAAGGACACCCTGGCCTGGTACAAGACGCAGCTGAAGGTGGAAAAGGGCCGGACCCGTCTGGCCGGGCCCAGCCCTGAAGCGGAGGCGAAGCTCCTGGCCGCCTGGAAGGCGGCCAGGAAATGATCAGAAGGTGACCCGGGCGCCGATGGCGTAGTTCCGGGGCTGGTTGGCCTGGAAGGCCTGGCCGCGTTTGCCGAAACCCGAGAAGAGCGACGTGCTGGTGTTGGGAGAACCGTCGCTGTTGATCTTGATGCCGTCGTAGTTGGACCCGTAGTCGTAGTTGTTGAGCAGGTTCTGGATCGCCAGGTAGGGCTCGATGGTCAGGGCCTTGGTGAGCTTGAACCTGTGGGACACCTTGGCGCTGATGTCCAGGTTCCAGCGGCCGTACTCGGTGCCCAGGTACTCGATGGGATGGGACTGGTCGGAGCCGCCGTCGACGCCCAGCTCGTTGTTGTACTGCTGGGTGACGTCGTAGGCCTTTCCGCTGTGCCAGGAACCCAGGAACGAGATCATGGTGCCGAAATCGAACCGGTGCGAGTAGCTGAAGGAGCCCTCGAGGCGGTCGGTGCCGGCGCTGATCCGTTCGGAGCTGGTCTTCCAGTTGTACTGGGCGCCCTCGCCGTAGAGGCCGCCGGTGCTCCCCGAGGCGTCGAACGCGCCCCCGGCGCCGCCCTCCGAGGCCTTGGCCTCCTTGAAGGTGATGGAGAAGATGAAGCTGTTGTTGCTGTCGGCATAGGAATACTTCGCCTGCAGCTGCTTCATGCTGGCGGTCTGGTTGGAGAAGAAGATGGTGTCGCCCATGTCGTTGCCGTCGGCATCCACTTCCACGAGGTTGGGCGAGCTCCCGTCGGGGCCGGCCAGCTGCGTGGTGAGGTGGCGGCTCTTGGAATACACGAGGGTGACGTCCACGCCGCTGCGTTCGTTGAACCGGTAGGCGAACCCGACGTTGAAGGCGTCGGTGGTGGGGTATTGGAAATCGCTGGAAAGAAGGCTCTTGCCGCCCGTCTCAGGCGTCGCGGTGGAGAGCCACCCGTCGACGGTGTTACGGAAGTAGTCGCGCAGGCCGCCCACGTTGTTGGCGTAGTTGTAAGGCGTTAGGTCCGCGGGCAGGACGATGGCGTGCCCGTTGACCTGGCCGATGGTGCTGCCGGCGCTGAAGTTCGTCACGTTGCCCGAACTGTAGGGAGTGATGTGGTTGTAGGCGAAGGCCGCCGAGTTGCGGGCCCGGATGGGAAGGCCGTTGGCCAGGTTGGACAGGCCCCGGCTGAAGCCGGTGACGTTGTCGATCACCTGGGCGACGAAGCGCCCGGCGCCGAACTTGAAGACCAGCTTGTCATCGCCGTAGGGCCGGTAGAGGGCCTGCACGCGAGGCTCGAAGTACTTCTTGCCCGTGGGGGCGTTGCCGTCCATGCCCGAGAGGATCGGGTTGTACTGGTGGATGTAGCTGTAGATGTCGGAATAGCGGTCCTTCAGGTAATCCAGCTGGGTGTCCCAGTCCAGGCGGGCGCCGAAGTAGACGCTCCACTTGGGGCTGATGGTCCAGTCGTCCTGGAGGTAGACCCCGTACTGTTTGTAGTCGATGCCCTTCTGGAGGCCGTTGGCCACGAAGGCCACCGCCACCACGTTCTGGTTGGCCGAGACGGTGCTGTTCCAGCCGGTCTTGTAGTTGATGACCTGGCCCGTGACCGGGTCCACGCCCTCCACCACCATGCGGTAGATGCCCGTCTCCCCGAAGAAGAGCTGCTGGTCGGCGTACGAGGTGCGCTGGTAGTCCAGGCCCCCCTTGATGGTGTGGGAGCCCGTGATCCAGGTGAGCTCGTTCTTCCACTGGCCGCGCTTGATGCCGGTGTTCTGAAGCGCATTGGGGTCGATGCCGCCCCAGCCCCAGTTCTCGGAATCGGTGCGGTGCCCGGGGAAGGGGGCTGGGATGACGGCGCTGTAGCTGCCGCTGTTCACGTAGTCCATCACGGCCGCGGGCGAACCGTTTCCGGGAGGGCCCTGGGAGTCGGGCGCGATGGAGTTGGCGTAGCTGAAGTAGCTGTAGTGGCTCTCAAGCACCAGGTTGGAGCTGATGTTCCAGGTCCACCGCGCGCCGGCGGCCCAGGTGAGGTCCCGGTCCGTGCCCAGGGCGCTGGGGGGGATGTTGCCGGCGAAGGACGTGGTGCGCGGGAAGCCCTGGTGGGCGATGCGGTTCTGGCTGGTGCCGTAGTTGAGGCTGAGGTTGGACTCCTGGGAGATGTTCCAGTCCACCTTGGCGTAGACGGTGCGCTTCAGGCCCTCCTGGCGGGTGCCGGCCAGTTCGGGATAGAGGCTGAGGGCGTAGGGCTGGAAGGGGAAGGACGCGTCCGTGGACTGCTGGCGCTCGGCCGAGACCATGTAGAACAGCTTGTCCTTGAGGATGGGGCCGGTGACCGTGAAGGCATAGCTGCCCTTGGTGTTGTCGTTCTTGGTGCCCTCGTCAGTGACCCGGGCCCGCATGGACTGGTTGGTGTACTGGGCGGAGAGCAGGCCCGTGAACTCGTTGCTGCCGGACTTGGTCACGACGTTGAAGAAGCCCGCGGTGGACCGGCCGAACTCGGCCTTGTACTGGTTGGTCACCACCTGGAACTCGGCGATGGCGTCGATGGGCACCGACAGGACGTAGCCGCCCACGTCGGTGGAATTGTTGTCGGCGCCGTCCACCGCGAAGCTGGTGCCGCGGCCCATGCCGTCGCCGGTGGTGATGTAGGAGAAGGCCTTCTTGGTGGGATCCACCTGGGAGCCGGAGACGATCTGGACCCCCGGGGCCAGCAGGGCCGCCTGGTTGATGTCGCGGCTCACGATGGGCAGGGAGGTGATGACGTCCTGGCCCACCGTCGTGCCCATCTGGGCGGAGGACGTGTCGATGGCTTCGGCCTGGGCGGACGTGGCGAGGATCTCCACCGTGGCCCCAGCCTGGGCCGCGGGCCACTTGAGGAAGTTGGCGAAGGTGTCCTGGCCCAGGACGACCGTTGCGCGGCTCCGGAAGGTCTGCCCGCCCTGCGCGTAGGTGATCTGGTATTCGCCCAGGGGCAGGGCGACGAACGCGAAGAGGCCGCTGGCGTCGGTGGCCCCGGAACGCACGAAGGCCGTGCGGGGATTGGTGATGGTCACGATCACGCCCGCCTTCGGGTTGCCCTTGGCGTCGGCGACCCGGCCCTTGAGGGCGCCGGTCGCTTGCTGGGCGAGGAGGGGCGCGCCGGCGACGAGGGCCAACGCGGCGAAGCGTATGAAGCGGGGGAGTGCACTCATGACGATGGTCTCCAGGGTGGCGGGAGTGCCGTCGGGGAAAACGTGTCTAGACACCATTTCCGCGACATGGGAAGACCCAGGCCTCGGCCGAGGCGAATGCGCCGGTGCGGGCTGGACCATGTGTGAAGTCTCAGTGCATCAAGCTGGGAGGTAAAAAACGAGGATAAAATGACTTCAACCGCGCTGATTGGCAAGGGGACGGTTCAAAAAAAATCAAAAAAATCGGGAACCTTTATATTTCATCGCGCACGGAGTGTTTCTTTAATAAATATTTCAATCAAGGGTTATGAATCAGGACCAATCGACCTCTGGGTAAGGAATAAACCGGCAGGGAAATTCATCCGGCAGCCCGGGGAACCTTCCCCGAATCCCGGGCACCTATTCTTTTGACACGGGTTCCACCCTGAAGCGACTGACTGGCTCCCAGCCTTGGATGGAATGGACCCCCTGCCCAGCAACCCGAAAAAGGCCCCTGCGCAACCAGGGGCCTTTCCTTTGCTCAATTCACGGGGTCGGTGACGTAGAGGTCCGAGGTGAGCACCCGGATGAAGGAGTAGGCCAGGGAGCGGCCGTCGGGGGTGATGGCCACGCCTTTCAATTGCCCCACGCCGGTGCGGTCCGAGGGGCCGGCCTCCGCCCAGGGGGTCCGCCGCCCGGTGTCCAGGTCCAGGCGGGTGATGCGCGCGGGCACGGTGGAGAGATCCGCCAGGAAGATGGACGTGCCCGAGGCGTGCCATTGGATGGGCACGTCGGTTCCGCCCAGGCCGCCCAGGTCCTGGAGGCGGCGGCCGTCCAGGGACCAGATGACCAGGTGGCCTTTCATGGGTCCCAGGGCCACCCGGGCGCCGTCGGGGGCCACCGCACAGAAGGCCTCCGGGGCCAGGGTGCCGGGCCAGGGCCGGGCCGGACCGCCGGCCACGTCCTGGATGTAACCCCGGAAGGCGCCGTCGGGCCCCGTGCCGCCCATGAGCACCTGCCGGTCCCCGTCCACGAACACGGCCCAGTCGGCCCGGATGCCCGGGGCGAGGGGCCGGGGGGCGCCCGGACCCGCGGGGAAGAGGGCGAGGGTCTTGCGGGCGTCGTTGGACAGGACCGTGGCCCAGCGACCGTCCCGGGACAGGCTCAACGGGTCGCCGTCGCCCAGGCGGATGGCATCGGAGCCATCGGTGCGACGAAGGTAGGCCCCGCCGGGGCCGGAGCCTTCCAGGGTCTCCCCGATGAGCAGGCGGCTGCCGTCCGGGGCGAGGTCCGCCAGGATGGAAGTCTGCAGCCAGGACAGGTCGCGGTCCACCCGGTCGCCGGGTCCCCGGAACAGGAGGCTGGTCTTGTCCACGGACTGGTCCACCAGGAGGCGGCCGGTTCGGGAGATGTCCTGGACGTTCATGCGGCCCAGCACCGTGTCCAGGATGCGCTGCCGGCCCCCCAGGGTCACGGAGCGAAGGTCGCGGCGATCGTCCGGGTGGCGGTAGGTGAAATAGAGGCTCCGGCCGTCCGGCGACCACTGGAGCGAATCGCAGCCGCCCTCCACCAGGACCGTGCGCCGGCCCTTGAGGTCCACCACCGACAGGGACTCCCGGCCGATTCCCAGGTGTTCCAGGAAGGCGACCTTGTCCCCTCTTGGGCTGACCCGGGGGAAATCGAGGATGGAAGGGGTGACCGGGGGGCCGTCGTAGAGCCGGTGGCCGATGGGGTATTCCAGGACGAACTGGCCACGTTCGCCAGCCCGCACAACGGCCATGGCCTGGCCATCGGGGCCCCAGTCCGCCGCAAAGACGTTCTCCAGCACCTCCCGGGGGGCGCCTCCGGAGAGCGGCGCCAGGGCCAGGGTCCCTTCGGCCGCGCCGGGCTTGCGGAAGAGCAGGGCCATTTCGCCGGCCCTGGAGATGGAAAGGATGCGGGTGCCCGGAGGCAGACCGAGGGGACGCGCCCCCACGCCGTCGGTGCGGCCGACCATGAGCTGGGCGGGGTGGCCGTCCGTGGCCAGGCCGAACACGAAGGTCTGGCCATCGGGGGAGAACCGTGCCCCCTCCATGACGCCCCGGCGGTAGGTGAGGCGGTGGTAGACCACGGGTTCCGCCCGGGCGTCGCGCCGGCCGAAGGCGAACGCCAGGGCCGCCAGGGCCAGGACGCCCGAGGCCAGGGCCGTGCGGAGGGCCCAGGGGGGCAGGGGACGGAACCGCGGGCGGAGGACGATGGTCGAGTGGGGCAGGGAGGCGCCTTCCAGGGCGAAGACCAGGTCGGTCGCGGACTGGAAGCGCCGCCGCGGATCCTTCTCGAGGCAGCGCAGGACGGTGCGCTCCAGGGAGGGAGGCACCCCGGAACCCAGGGCGGGCGGATCCTCCTTGAGGATGGCGTGCAGGGTCTCCACCATGGAGCGCCGGCGGAAGGGGGCCACGCCGGTGAGCAGTTCGAAGAGGATGGTGCCGAAGGAGAAGAGGTCGGAGCGGTGGTCGACGGACCACCCGTTCACCTGTTCCGGGGACATGTACCCCGCCGTGCCCAGGAGGGTGCCGGCCTGGGTGAGGGCCTGGGAGCTGCGCCATTCATGGGTGTCGTCGGGATCCCCGGAGGGGGGGGACAGGAGCTTGGCCAGGCCGAAGTCGAGGATCTTCACGTGCCCTTCCGGATCCACGAAGATGTTCTCGGGCTTCAGGTCCCGGTGGATGATCTTCTTCTCGTGGGCCACGGCGAGGCCCCGCACCACCTCGACGGCGATGGCCAGCGCCCGGCGCGCACCCAGGGGCGGGCCGTCCAGGAGGGCGCGCAGGTTCTGCCCGGCAACCAGTTCCATGACGATGTAGGGGGCGCCTTCCACCACGCCGGTGTCGTACACCTGGAGGATGTTGGGATGGTTGAGCAGGGCCACGGAACGGGCCTCCTGCTCGAAGCGCCGTAGCTGGTCCGGGTCGGCGGCGAAGGCCGGATGCAGGACCTTGATGGCCACGTCCCGTTCCAGGCGGGGGTCGCGGGCCCGGTACACCTCGCCCATCCCCCCGGCGCCGATGGGGGCGAGCAGCTCGTAGGGACCGAGGTGGGTTCCGGGTGGGAGGCTCATGGGATGAGCTTCAATCTACCAGCAATCCCGGTTCAATCCCCAGGGACCGCAGGAGGTCGCCGATGAAGTACAGGGAGCCCGAAACCAGGCGCGGGGAGGCGTCGGGAGCCTTCAGGCGGGCTGCGGCCTGGGCGATGTCCAGCACCTCGCAGCCCTCGCCCCACACGGCCCTTAGGGCCCCTGGGGTGGCGTAGCGGGGGTTCTCGCCGTGGACCAGGGTCACCCGGACGGGGCCCATGCGCGACAGCTGGTCCCGCATGCCCGTCAGGTCCTTGTCGCCCATGGCGCTGAAGTAGAGGTGGGGGTGGACCCCGGTGGCCACGGCGTGGTCGGCCAGGCGCCGGGCGCCGTCCAGGTTGTGGGCGCCGTCCATGGTGACCCCCGACAGGCCGGGCACGGACCAGAGCCGTCCGGGCCAGGCGGTGCGGCCGATGCCGTCCCAGGCGCGCGCTTCGGGCAGGCCCAGGCGCCGCACCACCTCCCAGGCGGTGGCCAGGTTCTCCACCTGGTGGGCGCCGGCCAGGGGGATGCGGTGGCCCTCCACGACGCTGTGGTCCCAGGCCAGGGTCTGGACGGCCAGGGCCGGGGCGGGGAACAGGACCGGGCGGCATTCCAGGAGCGGCCACACCCAGGCGGGGTCCAGCCGGGGGCCGAGGACCAGGGGGCGGCCGTGGCGGGCGGCGCACAGCTTTTCCCGGGCGATGGCCTCCCGGGTGGGGCCCAGGTACTGCATGTGGTCCAACTCCACGTTGGTGAGCACGGTGACCGCGGGGTCGGAGGCGTTGGTGGCGTCCCAGCGTCCGCCCATGCCGACCTCCACCACCGCGATGTCCACGGCGGCCTCCCGGAAGGCCAGGAAGGCGGATGCGATCATGAGCTCGAAATAGGTGGCCTGGATTCCCAGGGCCGCCTCGGCCTGGAAGGCGTCGCCCAGGAGGGCGTCCAGGTGGTCGGGGCGGAGGGTGGCGCCGTCGATCCAGATGCGCTCGCCCGGGGATACCAGGTGGGGGGAGGTGGTCCACCCGGCCCGCAGCCCGCAGGCGCGCAGGGCGTTGACCAGGAAGGCGCCGGTGGAGCCTTTGCCGTTGGTGCCCGCCACCAGGATCACCGGGCAGCAGCGCTCGGGGTGTCCTAGGCGGGCCAGCAGGCCCTTGGGATTCTCCAGCCCGCACTTGATGCCCCAGTGGCCGCGGGCCTCGAGCATCCCCAGGCGGGCCAGATCACGCATGGGGGTGGGTCATCCAATCCAGGGCCGTGGCCACGAAGTCCCGCAGGCGGTCCCGGGGCACCACCTTGTCGACCATGCCGTGGGCCTGGAGGAACTCGGACCGCTGGAAGCCTTCGGGGAGCGTCTGCTTGATGGTCTGTTCGATGACCCGCGGGCCCGCGAACCCGATGAGGGCCTTGGGCTCGGCGATGTTCAGGTCGCCCAGCATGGCGTAGCTGGCGCTCACGCCGCCGGTGGTGGGATCGGTGAGGATGGACAGGTAGGGAAGGCCCGCGTCGTCCAGCCTCGCCAGGGCCGCGCTCACCTTGGCCATCTGCATGAGGGAAAGGGCGCCCTCCTGCATGCGGGCCCCGCCCGAGCAGCTGACGATGATGAAGGCGCAGCGCTTTTCCAGCGCGAGCTCCGCGCCCAGGCGGAGCTTCTCCCCCACCACGCTGCCCATGCTGGCGGCGAGGAAGTCCCAGTCCATGACGGCCATGACCACGGGATGGTCCTTGAGGGTCCCTTCCACCACGAGCACCGCGTCGTGGTCGTGGCCCAGGCCCTGGAGCTTCCGGAGCTGCTCGGCGTAAGGCTTGGCGGCGGAGAAGGTCAGGGGGTCGCCGCTCTGGAGCTCCCCGAAGCTCGGCTCGTAGCCGGGGTCCATCATGGACTCCAGGCGCTCGGAGACGCCGATGCGGAAGTGGTAGCCGCACTTGGGGCAGACGTTGCGGGTGTTGGCGAGCTCGGCGCGGTAGATCAGCTCGCGGCAGGCGTCGCACTTGATCCACAGCCCTTCGGGAACCCGGACGGTGCGTTCCTCCACCGGAGTCTTCTGCTGACGCTTCTTGATGAACCAGGACATCGCACCCCCGGACGAGAACCTTAACGGCTTCCCGGCCCCTTTTTCAAGCCTTCGAAGATCCGGTCCAGCTCGGCTTCGCTGCCGTAGTGGATCTGCAGCGACCCGCCCTTGCCCCGGGGCTTGATCTCCACGCGCGTGCGCCAGGCCTGGGTGAGCTCCTCGGCCGCGGCCTTGATGAACACGGCATGGGGATGGACGTGGCGGCGGGCCTTGCCCTTCACCGTGCGGGCGAGCTTGTGCACCCGGGCCTCGAGGGCGCGCACGCTGAGCTGCTTGTCGACCACCTCGTCGGCCAGCTGGTCCAGGACCCGGGCGTCGTCAACGCCCAGCAGCACCTTGGCGTGACCGGTGGTGAGCTTGGCGAAGGACACCAGCTCCTGGACACGGGTGGGCAGGCGAAGGAGGCGCAGGGTGTTGGCCACCTGGGGGCGGGATTTCCCCACCCGGTCGGCCACCTGCTCCTGGGTGAGGCGCAGGTGTTCGCCCAGCTGGAAGTAGGCCTTGGCCTCCTCGATGGGGTTGAGTTCCTGGCGCTGGATGTTCTCCACCAGGGCGAACTCCAGGAGGCGGTCGTCGGGAACGTCCTTGATGACCACCGGGACGGTGGCCAGGCCCGCTCGCTTGGCTGCGCGCCACCGGCGTTCGCCGGCGATGATCTCGTAGCGGTCACCCACCTTGCGGGCGACGATGGGCTGCACCATTCCATGGGTCTTGAGGCTGGCGGCCAGATCGTCCAGCAGCGCCTCGTCGAAGTGCAGGCGCGGCTGGTGGCGGTTGGCCACCAGGGCGCCCACGGGCACCTCGCGGTTGCTGGTGTCCTCGGGAGCCAGCTGGCTCATGAGGGACGTGAGGCCCCGGCCCAGGGCGGGTCGTTTGGGGGTGGTCATGCGGGTCCTCGCGGGATGAGGGGCTCTTCGATCCCCAGCCACTCCTTGGCCAGATTCAGGTAGGCCTGGGCTCCCTTGGAGCGGAGGTCGTAGAAGGCCACGGGCTTGCCGTGGCTGGGGGCCTCGGCCAGGCGGATGTTGCGGGGGATCTGGGTCTGGAAGACCTTGCCGGGGAAGGCCGCCCGCACTTCGGAGGCGACCGCCGAGCCCAGGTTGGTGCGTTCCTCGGCCATGGTCAGGAGGATGCCGCCCAGCTTGAGCGCGGCGTTGGGTCCCGCCTGGATGCGGCGGATCGTCTCCACCAGCTCGGCCAGCCCGTCCATGGCCAGGAACTCGCAGGGCATGGGGATGATCACCTCGTCGGCCGCGGTGAGCGCGTTCAGGGTGATCATGCCCAGGCTGGGCGGGGGGTCGATGAGGATGTAGTCGTAGGTGTCCAGGACGGGCGTCAGGGCGCGGCGCAGCACCTGCAGCTCGGGCAGCTCGAAGAGCTCGAATTCCAGCTGGGCCAGGTCCTTGCCCGCCGGCACCACCTGGAGCATGGGCACCTCGGTGGTGAGCACCAGGGCCTCCACGGGAGCGCCCTTCATCAGGGCGTACGAGCCCGCGCGGTGGTCGGGCTTGGGGAAGCCCAGGCCGGTGGTGCTGTGGCCCTGGGGGTCGAAATCCACCAGGAGCACGAGCTTTTCCATCATGGCCAGCGAGGCGGCCAGGTTGATGGCGGACGTCGTCTTGCCGACGCCGCCCTTCTGGTTGGCCAACGCAATGATCCTGGCGGTCATGGCAGGACCTCGGTGGCGGGGTTGGGGAGTGGGGGCACCTGGGAAACCTCGGGCGTGGAACAACGGAAAGTCTAGCAGGTTCCACGGCGGTGGTTCATTAGGTCCTTAAGGGATTCCTCCACCCGGGCCAGGGGCCCCTCCCAGCCGTGGCCGTCCAGCTGGCGGAAGAGGCGGAAGGTGGGATACCAGGGGGAATCCGGCCCGTCCAGGAGCCAGCGCCAGTCGGGGACCAGAGGCAGCAGGAGCCACACGGGCCGTCCCATGGCGCCGGCCAGGTGGGCGGTGGCGGTGTCCACGGTGACCAGGAGATCGAGCCTGGCCAGGACGCGCGCGGTGTCGCCGAAGTCCCGCAGCAGGCCGCCCAGGTCCGTGGCGAAGGGGAGCCCCTCGTCCATGCCCACCTGGAGGCTGTACCAGTCCACGCCGGGCAGGGACGCGAAGCGCGCCAGGTCCTTGGGGGACAGGGTGCGCAGGGCGTCCTGGGCGTGCTCCGCGCTTCCCGCCCACACCAGGCCCACCTTGAGGCGGGGAGTGTCCCGGACCGCCTCGGAGGCCGGGCAGGGCCCGGGCGGCGCCTGAAGGTAGGGGATCCCCGCCGGGACGGCGTCCAGGCGCGTGCCGAGCACCCTGGGCAGGGAGAGCAGCGGCAGCCGCAGGTCGAAGGGGGGCACCGGGTCGGCCAGGGTGAACAGGGCATCCACGCCGGGCGCGGTGCGCGCCACGGGCAGGACCTCGGGCTGCACCAGGGCCAGCACGCGTCCGCCGCGCGCCCGGGCCTGGGCCGCGAACCGGATGAACATCAGGGTGTCGCCGAAGCCCTGCTCGTAGTGCAGGAGCAGGGTCCGCCCCGGGAAGGGGGCGCCGTCCCACACGGACTGGGGGGAGTCCATGCGCGGGAAGGCCTCGTTGGGGGGCAGCAGGCGGCTCTCGTAGGCCTCCCAGCCCTCGGCGTAGTGGCCGTAGGTGAGGTGCAGCAGGGCGGTCTCGAAGCTGGCCTTGGGGCCTTCCATCTCGTCCTCGATGGCCTCCTTCCACAGAGGGTAGAGCTCCTCCCAGGCCCGGCGGGGCAGGAGGCTGTGGATGAGGGTCCGGCGGATTCCCGGATCGTGCGGATCCAGTTCCCGGGCCCGGCGCAGGTGCTCGTCCCCGCCCCCGGCCAGGGCCAGGGCCAGGTGGCCCTGGGCGTTGAGGGGGTCGGCGTCCAGGAGGGCCCGGGCGTGGTCCCGCGCCTCGGCCAGGCGTCCCAGGCCCAGGCAGGCTCCGGCCAGGTTCTGGAGGGCCGCGGGGTGGCCGGGATGGGCCTCCAGGAGCTCTTCGCACAGGGCTGCGGCCTCCCCATGGCGGCCCATGCGCACCAGCAGGGCGGAGAGGTCGACCTTGGCGGCCTCGCTCCCGGCGCGGATGGCGAGCTTGTAGGCCAGGGCGGCCCGGCCGGGCTGGCCTTCCCGGTCCAGCCGGCGCGCCTCGAGGAGGGCTTGTTCAGGATCCATGGCCGAGGTCGCCTACGAGGCCTTCGATGACCGGTGCCCATGCCCCCGGTGCGGGTTGCCGGTGGATGCGCACCGAGGGGTACCAGGGGCACGACGTGCCCTCCATGAGCCAGCGCCAGTCGGGGAAGAAGGGCAGGAGGAGGTGGGTCGGGACGCCCATGGAGCCCGCCAGGTGCGCCACGGCGGTGTCCACGGTGACCACCAAGTCGAGACGGGCCACGGCCCAGGCGGTGTCCGAGAAGTCCCGGAAGTGGGGGGCCAGGTCCACCCGGGGCAGGGGGGGCACCGCGCGGGGTGCCACCTGGAGGCTGTGCCAGCGAAGGCCGGAGACCGCGGCCAGGGGCGCCAGGAGCGCGGGATCCAGGCTGCGCCGGGCGTCGTCCTGGTGGGCGGGGCTCCCGGCCCACACGAGGCCAGCCTTGCGGCCCCCGCCCGCGAGCTTCTGGCGCAGGGCCTCAGGAGGCTCGTGGCCGGCCGGCGGAACCAGGGGCACCGGGGGCGGCAGGTCCACGGGGGTGCTGCCGAAGAGGGCCGGCAGGTCCAGCAGGGGCGCCTGCAGGTCGAAGGGGGGCAGTTCGTCGTGCTCGGAGAGCACCTGGTCCGCGAGGGGGACGGCGGCCAGGAGATCCCGGATGCAGGCGTAGGTCTGGAGGATCACGCGGCCCCCGCGGGCCCGGGCCATGGGCAGGTAGCGCGCGAACTGGAGGGTGTCGCCCAGGCCCTGCTCCACCCACACCAGGAGCGTCCTGCCGGGAAAGGGCCGCCCGTCCCAGGCGGGTTCCGCGAAGCCGCGGAGGTTGTCCATGCCTTGCGGCACGTCCAGGCGCGCCGGGAAGTCGGGCCAGGCCTCCTGGTAGCGGCCCTGGAGAAGGCGGAGGTAGGCGAGGTTCCAGCGGGCCTTGGCGAGGCCCGGGCACAGCCGGAGCGCCTCGAGGTACAGGGCCTCGGCCTCCCCCATGCGGCCCATGCGCATGAGGGTGAAACCCAGGTTGAGGTTCAGTTCGGGGCTTTCCGGGCGCATGGCCAGGGCGGCGCGATCGGCCTCCAGGGCCTCGTCGAGGCGGCCCTGGCGGGCCAGGGCCCCGGCCAGGTTGGAGGTGGCCACGAGGTTGCCGGGGTCCAGGGCGAGCGCTTCCCGGATGTGCGCGAGCGCGCCCTCCGCATCCCCCATGGCATCCAGGACGCTGCCCAGGCCGGTGTGGGCCGCGGGGTTGGCGGGGTGCAGCTCCAGGGACCTGCGGAAGGCCTCCAGGGCCTCTTCGTCGCGGCCCAGGGCGTGCAGGACGGACCCCATGTTGCACCAAGCGTCCGCCACGCCGGGGTCGCGGCTGAGGACGCGGCGGTAGGTCAGGAGGGCCCCTCCCAGGTTGCCTGAGTTCTGCTTGGCCAGGGCCTCCTGGAGCCAGGAGATGATTTCCGGCCTGGGTTCCTCCATGGGGCGCCTCCGGGCTTCAGGATAGCAATGGGGGGAGGGCGCCATGCACGGAGACGGGGCCCGAGAGCCACAGCTCCCGCCAGCCTTCGCCCTCCAGATGCGCGGTGACGCTCACGCCTCCGCCGGGGGGCAGGAGGCGCCACGTCGGGATCCCGGTGCGCCGCGCGAGCCAGGCTCCGGCCACGGCGCAGCCGGTGCCGCAGCAGGGGGTCTCGCCCTCAACGCCCCGCTCCCAGCTGCGGATGCGGGCGGTGCCGGGGGCGAGCACTTCGAGGACGTTGACGTTGGTGCCGCCGGGGAGGGCGGGGTGGTGGCGCAGGGGCGGCGCCAGGAGGCCCAGGTCCAGGCCGGCCACCCCCGGGAGCTCCAGCACGAGCTGCGGGTTGCCGATCCAGCCGAAGGCGTGGGGACCTTCCAGGGACCCCGGGAAGGGGCGGAATCCGGTGCCGGGGCCCGACGGCATGAGGATCGCCACCCCGTCGCCCTCCCTGCGCAGGAGGACCTGCTCGCCGCTGGATTCCACGGCCACCTCGGTCCCCGCGGGGGCGCCGGGGAGGGCCAGGGCCGCCCGGGTGCCGTTGGAGCAGAAGGTCAGCGCCCCGTCGGCGTCCCAGTGCCGCATTCTCCAGGGCTGGCCCGCCAGGGGCCTTTCCAGGAGGAAGAGTCCGTCCAGCCCGTGCCCGGGGCAGAGGGTGCGGGCCCATCCGGGCCCGTCGCCCCCCGGCGGGAGGGCGTCCCAGGCATAGGCGAAGCTGTTGCCCGAAGCGGAGGCGACGGTGAACATCAGCGCCGGGCGCCCCGCTCGCGGAAGGTGTAGATGGTCTCGCCGGGACGGGCCAGGCCCTGCTGGCGGGCCAGGGCCTCGTAGAGCTCGGGGTCGCGGGCGGCGAGCCGCTTGACCTCCTCGCTCAGCTCCAGGTTGGCCCTGCGCATCTTCAGGAGCTGGCGCTGCTGGTCGAGGAGCTCGGCCTGGCGCTTGTGGAGGCTCCCGAGGCCGCCGGGGGAGAACAGCAGAATGGCCGTGGACGCCACCCCCGAGAAGGCCAGGACGCCCCAGAGCGTGCTGGACTTCAGGAGGAACGACGTGTTCATGGTGGGTCCTACCTGTCCAGGAAGGCGCCGAAGGCTTCCGCTCCGGCGTAGCGCGCGGCTGCGCCCAGCTCCCATTCGATCTGGAGGAGGCGGTTGTACTTGGCCACCCGGTCGGAGCGGCAGGGGGCGCCGGTCTTGAGCTGGCCGGCCCCGGTGGCGACCACCAGGTCGGCGATGAAGGTGTCCTCGGTCTCGCCGCTGCGGTGGCTGATGATGGCGCGATAGCCGGCCTTGTGGGCCATGTCCACGGCCTTCAGGGTCTCGGTGACGGTGCCGATCTGGTTGAGCTTGATGAGGATGGCGTTGGAGACGCCCTCCTTGATGCCCTTGGCGAGGATGGCGGGGTTGGTGACGAACAGGTCGTCGCCCACCAGCTGGATCTTGTCGGAGAGTTTCGTGGTGAGGAGCTTCCAGTTCTTCCAGTCGCTCTCGTCGCAGCCGTCCTCGATGGTGAGGACCGGGTGCCGCTCCACGAGGCCCGCGTAGTAGTCCACGAGCTGGGGCCCGGTCTTGCGGCTCCCGTCGATCTCGTAGCCCTTCTCCTTGTAGAACTCGCTGGAGGCGCAGTCCAGGCCGAGGTAGAAATCCTTGCCGGGCTTGAACCCGGCCTTCTTGATGGCTTCCTCGATGAGGGTGAGGGCCTCCTCGTTGCTGCCGAGGTTGGGAGCGAAGCCGCCCTCGTCGCCCACGCCCGTGGAGAGCTTCTTGGCCTTGAGCACGCCCTTGAGGTTGTGGTACACCTCGGCGCACCACCGGACGCACTCCTGGAAGGAGGGGGCGCCCACGGGGAGGATCATGAACTCCTGGATGTCCAAGTTGTTGTCGGCGTGGGCCCCGCCGTTGAGGATGTTCATCATCGGCACGGGGAGGGTTCGGGCCGAGGCGCCGCCCAGGTAGCGGTACAGGGGCTGGCCCGCCGCGTTGGCCGCGGCGCAGGCGATGGCCATGGAGGTGCCCAGGAGCGCGTTGGCCCCCAGGTTGGACTTGTTCTCGGTGCCGTCCAGATCCAGGAGGAGTTCGTCCAGTTCGGCCTGCTGGAAGGGGTCCATGCCCTCGAGGGCGTCGTTGATCTCGGTGTTGATGGCCTGCACGGCGCCCAGGACGCCCTTGCCGAGGTAGCGCTTCTTGTCGCCGTCCCGGAGTTCGAGGGCCTCGCGGCTGCCGGTGGAAGCCCCGGACGGAACCATCGCCTGGCCGATGGTTCCATCATTCAGTCTTACCCGGGCCAATATTGTCGGATTTCCTCGACTATCCAGGACTTCGAGGGCGGAAATACGATCTATCAATTTCATGGCTTTATCCGGGTCTGCTTTCGTTCGGGGTTGAAACGGGAATTGATCTCCTAACTAGCTGAGGCTAGGGAGATTGTCACTTCTTCACGGCCTTCTTGACAGCCGGCTTCTTGGGGGCGGCCTTCTTGACGGCCGGCTTCTTGGCGACGGCCTTCTTGGGGGCGGCCTTCTT
>MTLE01000055.1_pt1 | contig 64625 bp, 44 predicted proteins | sample 1982461 | NCBI WGS metagenome assembly MTLE01 (sample SAMN05712605, study PRJNA340218) | biofilm metagenome | isolation source: sample SPL anode biofilm adapted to -200 mV | place: USA | collected 2012-02-03 | reverse complement strand
GCATGGCAACCGCCGGCTTCCGTTACATTCCACTGGGGCGCTGCGGCGGTAGCTGCGGCGAGGTAAAATAGCATGCGCATCCTTGTAACCGGCGGAGCAGGATTTATCGGTTCCCATCTCTGCGAGCGGCTCCTGTGCCTGGGTCACGACGTCATCTGTCTGGACAACTTCTTTACCGGTTCCAAGGACAACATCATTCACCTGATGGACAACCACCGCTTCGAGCTGGTGCGCCACGACATCGTGGAGCCGATCCTGCTGGAAGTTGACCGGATATACAACCTTGCCTGTCCCGCCTCACCGGTGCATTACCAGTACAACCCGGTAAAAACGGTCAAGACCAGCGTCATGGGCACCATCAACATGCTGGGCATGGCCAAACGGGTCAAGGCGCGCATCCTGCAGGCATCCACCTCCGAGGTTTACGGAGACCCCCAGGTACACCCCCAGACCGAGGATTACTGGGGAAACGTGAATCCGATCGGCATTCGCAGCTGTTACGATGAAGGCAAACGGGTGGCCGAGACGCTGATGATGGACTACCACCGCCAGAACGGCGTGGATATCCGCATCATCAGGATCTTCAACACCTATGGCCCGCGCATGGCCGAGAACGACGGCCGGGTGGTATCCAACTTTATCCTGCAGGCCCTGCGAGACCAGGACATAACGGTCTACGGCAATGGCTCGCAGACCCGTTCCTTCTGCTACGTGGACGACCTGGTGGAAGGTATGATCAGGATGATGGAGTGCGAGGATTTCACCGGGCCGGTCAATCTGGGCAACCCGGTTGAAAACACGATCCTTGAGTTTGCGGAAAAAATCATTACAATTACTCAATCCGAATCCAAGATCGTCTTCAAGCCGCTACCCCAGGATGACCCCAAACAGCGCCAGCCGAACATAAGTTTGGCCACAGAAAAGCTGCGATGGGAACCCGTTATCGATCTTGAAACAGGACTCAAGAAAACGGCTGATTATTTTGCCGCTAAAATGATCTAAGGGTATCAACATGAAGCTACGCCTGCAAAAAAGGATGTACTTCATTCCAGCGGGATGCATTGCCTTCATCCTGTTTTTTACCGTGTTCGGCGACAAAGGCCTGCTGCGCATTTATGAGCTGAAACAGGACAAAAGCAAGATCGATGCACGGCTGGTTGACACCAGAAACGAAAATGAGAAATTGAAACGGGAAATTCTGGCCCTCAAGGGCGACCGTCGCTACCTGGAAAGTATTGCCCGCAAGGACTTTGGCCTGGTACGCAGCAACGAGGTCATCTACCAGTTTCCGCAGGAAAAGAAGCAACCCTGAATTTGTAAGGATTTTACCATGCCAAGACAAAGCTGTGCGGTCTGCGCCTGGCGCGAGACCTGCTCCAAACGATTCTGCGTGAGTGACGGCGGAGCCCGCTGCCCGGATTTTTCCCGCGATGTCAGCATCAAAAACATAGACGAGGACTAACAACCCCTGATCAAACCTAAGGATACTTCCAATAAATGATGCGCAATCGAATAGCTTCCCTTGTTGAATCCGCCCTCCATGCGGCCACAACCGCAAAGGAACTTGTTTCTTCCCCTTTTCCAGCGGTGATAATCGGTACGCCGGCCAATTCGGACCATGGCGACTTCTCCTGCAATGTCGCCATGCAACTGGCCAAAGGCGAGCGAAAGCCGCCCCGCCAGGTGGCCGAGATTATCATCCGCCATATCCGGAATCCCGATGGCCTGCTGGCAAAGACCGAAATAGCCGGCCCGGGCTTTATCAACTTCTTTGTTTCCGCCACCGCCTGGCAGGCCGCCCTGCTTGAGATCGAAGCAAATGGGGCTGACTTCGGCCTTACCACAACCGGCGCCGGGAAAAAAGTCCAGGTCGAATTCGTCAGCGCAAACCCTACCGGGCCACTGCACATAGGGCACGGACGGGGCGCGGCCATAGGCGACACCATCTGCCGGCTCCTGGCAGCCACGGGCTGGGATGTGACCCGCGAATTCTACTACAACGACGCCGGCCAGCAGATCAACAACCTTGCCCTCTCTGTGCAGGCACGCTGCCTGGGCATCGAACCCGACGACCCACGCTGGCCAATGGACGGCTACCAGGGCGAATACATCAAGGACGTTGCCCGCTCCTATCTGGCGCTGGAGACGGTGGACGCCAATGACCAACACATCACCGCCCTTGGCGACCCCCATGACCTGGACGCCATCCGCCGCTTTGCGGTAGCTAGCCTGCGCCGGGAACAGGACCTTGACCTCAGGGCATTTGATGTCCAATTCGACGTATTTACCCTTGAATCCAGCCTCTACAGGGAGGGACGGGTTGATAACGTAGTCAAGCTGCTGGGAGAAAACGGATACACCTACGAGCAGGATGGCGCCTTGTGGCTGCGGACCACGGCCTTCGACGACGACAAGGACCGGGTCATGCGCAAGTCGGACGGCAGCTATACCTACTTTGTGCCGGATATAGCCTACCACCTGGCCAAGTGGGAACGGGGCTTCACCCGCGTCATAAACGAACAGGGTTCGGACCACCACAGCACCATCACGCGTGTTCGTGCCGGCCTGCAAGGCCTGAACCGGGGCATCCCCAAAGGATGGCCAGAGTATGTCCTGCACCAGATGGTAACGGTCATGCGCGGCGGCGAAGAGGTCAAGATTTCGAAACGTGCCGGCAGTTACGTCACCCTGCGCGACTTGATCGATGAAGTAGGCCGTGACGCCACCCGCTTCTTCTTCATCATGCGCAAGCCCGACTCTCAGCTCGTCTTCGACATCGATCTTGCCAAAGAGCAATCTCCGGACAATCCGGTATACTACGTACAGTACGCACATGCCCGCATCTGCAGCATATTCGAAAACGCTGCGGACAAAGGCATGGCAGCACCCGAGCAGCCGAATCCGACGGAACTCGCACCTTTGGTTACGCCCGAGGAGTTGCAACTCATCAAACTTTTGACTGCTCTGCCCGATACCGTTGACGACAGCGCGCTGCATTTCGAGCCGCACCGCCTAACCTACTATCTGACCGAGCTGGCAAGCTGCTTTCATGGTTTTTACAACAAAAACCGGGTAATCACCGATGACCAGGCATTGACCAAAGCACGCCTTTACCTGTTGAAACGCACCGCCCAGACCCTGAAGAATGCCCTGTCAATCCTAGGCATATCAGCCCCTGAACGGATGTAGCGGAGTTTCCCATGAGGATCGATTACAGCGAGCCAAAACAAGCCTTCATAACACCCCAAGGTAAAAACAGGCCACGCAAAGAGCCTGTGGGGCTGATCACCACCATCGCCATCATCACCGGGCTGATCACCTTTGTCATTGGCTTTGGCGCGGGATGGGTCCTGTCCCAGCGAGCCGCGAAAAAGGCATTCCAGGCGGCAACCGAGCAAAACAGCCTGGAAAATTCACCCAAACAGGAACCCGCACCGGTACAGGCAAAAGCACCCCAATCCGGACCGGCTTCACCCGGCCCACAGCAACCATTGCCGGGAACAACCAACCCCCAAGGGACTCCCACTGGCCAGCCCACTCCGGAACCGCCGCTGAGTTTCTACAAGACCCTGCCCAGCGGCCAGAAAAACATGGTCTTGGGAAGCGGCTTCAATACCAAGGAAGAAAAAGGCAAGCAACCGCTCCAGGCGGCCATTCCGTCAAACCTGAACAGGCCCCCCCAACCAGCAAACGATGCCAGCGGCAAAACAGACACAACAAAAACACAGGCCGCGGATAAACCGGCAGCCCGGCCAGAGGCAACCGCCTTTACCGTACAAGTGGCATCCTACAGCCTGAAGTCAGAAGCCGAGGCATTAAAAAGCAAGCTGGCCGGCAAAGGCTACAATGTGTCCATAGTCGAATCAAATCAGGGTGACAAAGGGATTTGGTATCGTGTTCGAGTCGGCAAAAAGCTTGAGCAGGAAGCAGCCAAGGAACTAGCCGGCAAACTGGGCAAAGGCGCCATCGCGATTCCGGAGCGGGACTAGCTGCAAAAACTAATCGCATCATTTCCACATTCTTTTATTGACAATAGCAATTCATTCCAGTATAAAGTTTATTCCAATTGACGCGGGGTGGAGCAGTCTGGTAGCTCGTCGGGCTCATAACCCGAAGGTCATAGGTTCAAATCCTATCCCCGCAACCAAAAAATTCAGGCACTTACGAAACTCGTAAGTGCCTTTTTTGTTGTTGCACCCCAAAATGTACACATAAAACCTTACAACAAAGGCCAGCACGCCATCTAACTAACTAAAGTAACAGCAATATAGCATATGCTTTTTTAGAGACCGATCTACAAACTCAGAGGCACGCACCATCTCAGGAACCGGCTAGGTTCCGCCAATGGCGCGATGCCCATGCCGTCTCCCTAGTACTTTTCGAATTCCACATCAAACTGATCGTCACCGCTGCTTTCTCCCAACTGGATATTGACACCGCCGCCACTGGTCTTTTTTCTCGGCGCATCCAAGGTCTTGTGGGCAATGTGCCCGACCTGGGGCTTGTGTTGGGGAATGCGCCCGGCGCGGGCGGGCTGCCGTGACATGCCTTCCCCCTCAATGCGGAAGAAGCTGATGGATTCCTTGAGTTGTTCTGCCTGGCCGGAGAGTTCTTCCGAGGTGGAAGCCATCTCCTCGCTGGCCGAAGCATTCTGCTGGATAACGGAATCCAACTGCTGGATGGCCCTGCTGATCTGTTCGGCCCCGGTGTCTTGTTCCCGGCTGGACGCACTGATCTCCTGTACCAGTTCGGCGGTTTTCTGGATGTCGGGCACCATCTTGTTCAACATTCCGCCGGCTGTTTCCGCAACCTGCACACTGCGGGTGGAAAGATTACTGATCTCGCCGGCAGCCGACTGGCTGCGTTCGGCCAGCTTGCGCACCTCGCTGGCAACCACCGCAAAACCCTTGCCGTGTTCACCGGCGCGGGCCGCTTCGATGGCGGCATTCAGGGCCAGCAGATTGGTTTGACGGGCGATTTCCTCAATGATGGATATTTTGGTGGCGATCTCCTTCATGGCCGAGACGGTCTCGGCAACCGCTTTGCCCCCCTCCTTGGCATCAGCGGCGCTTTTGATGGCGATCTTCTCGGTCTGGACCGAATTGTCGGCGTTCTGCTTGATACTGGAGGTCATTTCTTCCATGGAAGAGGAAATTTCCTCGGCAGATGCCGCCTGCTCGGTGGCGCCTTGTGACATCTGCTGAGCCGTGGACGAGAGTTCCTGGCTTCCGGCGGCCACGTTATCGGCGGCGGCCTGAACCTCCCGGACAACCACCTTGAGCTTTTCGACCATTTCGCCCAGGGCCTGCATCAGTTCGTCTTGTTCGCTCCTTTTTTTGATCACCACGGTCAGATTGCCCTGGGCCACCTCACGGGCATTGCTGGTGATCAGGTTTAGGGCACTGAGCAGTTGATTCACCGATTGGGCCAGCAGATCAAAGGTTTTTCTGACGTGCTCGGTATCACCATCCCCTTCTGCGGGCTGGATACTGACGTTGTTGTCGCCAAGGGCAAGCTTGTTGAGACCGTCGGCCAGGCGTTGCGTCTCTGTCTCCTGGTAGGTGGCAACCTTTTGGGCGATGCGTCCGGCTTTCTTGATGGCGGTCTGGTCGGAAACGACTTCGAAGGCACCGATTATTTTCCCCTGGTCGTCGCGCAGGGGAATGCCGCTGTAGGCGATATCAAGGTCAAGGCCGGCCGCTGGATGGGCATCGGTTTCGCTGCTGGCCGTCTGTCCGTTGCGTATGGCCTGGCCACAGGCGCATTTGTCAGTTTTGCAGTCCGATGTCTTGAAGTGGTCGTAGCACTTGGTGCCGATCACCTGCTGTTGGGTTTTACCGCCCACCTTGGCTCCCAGGTCATTCATGTAAAGGATGTTGAAGTCCGTGTCGATGACCATGGCCGGAGTCGGCATGTTGTCCAGCAGACCGACAAGGCGGGTAATGGTGCCGTTCACCCCCTCCACGATCCTGCCGAAATCTCCCTGGTGCCGGCCCGCATCGGCCCGCGTGGTTATGCGCCCTGCAATTGCCGCTTCGGACAGCATTCCCGTGTCCTTGATCAGCATCTTGATGGCTTCCGCCAGTTTACTCACTGATTCTGACAACAACTCGAAGGTTTTTCTGACCTGTCCGGTGTCGCTATCCCCTTCTGCGGGCTGGATACTGACGTTGGTGTCGCCAAGGGCAAGCTTGGTGAGCCCGTCGGCCAGACGCTGCGTCTCTGTCTCCTGGTAGGTGGCAACCTTTTGGGCGATGCGTCCGGCTTTCTTGATGGCGGTCTGGTCGGAAACGACTTCGAAGGCGCCGATTATTTTCCCCTGGTCGTCGCGCAGGGGAATGCCGCTGTAGGCAATATCAAGGTCCAGGCCGGCCGCTGGATGGGCATCGGTTTCGCTGCTGACTGTCTGCCCGTTGCGTATGGCCTGGCCACAGGCGCATTTGTCAGTTTTGCAGTCCGATGTCTTGAAGTGGTCATAGCACTTGGTGCCGATCACCTGTTGTTGGGTTTTACCACCCACCTTGGCTCCCAGGTCATTCATGTAAAGGACGTTGAAGTCCGTGTCGATGACCATGGCCGGAGTCGGCATGTTGTCCAGCAGACCGACAAGGCGGGTAATGGTATTGTTCACGCCCTCTACGACTTTGCCAAAATCTCCCTGGTGCCGTCCGGCATCGGCCCGGGTGGTTATGCGCCCGGCAATTGCAGCCTCCGACAGCACCCCGGTGTCCGTGATCAACGCCTTGATGGCATCGGCAATCTTGAGAATGGCGACCTGCAAATTGCCGGTTTCATCCCGAGAACCGGTATCCAGGACAATATCGGTTTCACCTGCCGCAAGCTTGTTGGCGGCAGCCACGCATGTGTTGATGGGCCCGGTAATGGAACGGGTAATCAACCATGCCAGCCAAGCCCCGACAATCAGTGCGAGAAGCCCTGAAAAGACGATGGCATTCCTGGTAAATCCAGCGAGCTTGTCGGCATCGACACCGACACGATCGACCTCCTTAGACTGATACTCGGCCATCTCGTTTACAGCCGCCATATATGCTGTCTGCACGGATCGGAGCCGGGTGATCAACCGGTCCCTGGCCCCCTTGCTGTTGCCCTGATGAAGAAGATTGAGCATGATCGCCTGCTCGTCCTGGTAGGCTTTTTTGGTGTCTTTGATCGCCTGGAGGTATTTTCTGTCGCTCTCTGACCGCATCGTTTGTTCAATATCCGCTATGCCTTTATTGATACGGGTGTTGGCATCGGTTACCCGCTGCTCCTCCTTTTGTTGCGTCACACTATCCCCATAGATGATTATGTTGCGGATTGCCCGGGCAACAACGTTGACATCACTGTTCATCTCATTGAGAAGCTTGACTTTTACGTATTTATCGTGTGTCAGCAGCACGATCTCGTTATCAAGCCTTGAAACATTCATGAAGGCGATGGCTATGGCCAAAACCATCAACAGCAATACACTGCCAAATCCGATGATGAGTTTCCGGCCAATGGGGATGTTTTTGAACATGGTCGTCTCCTTGTGCAAATATTTGTTGTTAGATAGACTTAGTCACTTGAATACAAGGGGTTGCCGAGCATGTCCCGACCAAAACCCGCCTCATCAAACCGATTGAACAACCGGAACGCATTCGTCACGAAACCAAAACGTAATCAGCCAAACCATACCCATAAACAACTTGCGTAAATTCACGCAAAGTTTGTACACCAAACTGTACACTAATTTTGAATATTTACTCGCGCCTTTTCGGACAGACAGTTAATTTTCGTGTAAAGTCCCGTACGTTTTTACCCCCAGTCATGGGGCCATACGGAGTGATATCGGGTCGGCGACCAGGTATTTAAATCGCACAGCGGCAATAGGTTACGTAAAATCGGTGAGCAGTTCCGTGCAGGTGAAATTGCGAAATCGGAACCGCGCCGCCTGCTGGAAAAATAAATGGGGCTGGACATACCATTGTCGGAAGAGCTTGAATGGGTAAAGTCAATCCCGAGAATTTGAGTTTCGGAGACCTCTTGAGGTGTTCTTGTGCAACTGTACCATGATAGAAGGTGGCGTAAAGCCCCAGGCGGGAAAAAGCCTGTGGCCGCCGGCAGGCGCAATGAGAAAATCAATAAAATATCAGCAGGATACCACTATGCGGCCTGGGATATTGGCCTGCTGTTACCGTTGGGTTGAACCATTGCCGGCTGTCCTGGCTGTCTGCCTTATTTGATCGTGCCGTTGTTGTAGCCGACCAGTTGCCCGGTATAACCTCCTTGGCCTGTCACTGCACCGGTCGCGCTGCAATTGCTGATCGTTCCGTTGTTCGTTCCCGCAAGCCCACCCCTGAATCCGCCGGTGCCGCTGACAGTGCCGCTGGCCTGGCTGTTGCCGACCGTTCCGTTGTTGCTGCCGATCATGCCGCCGATAAATCCGCCGGTTCCGTTCGCCGTGTTCGAGGTCCGGCAATTCGATACCGTACCGTAATTGATACCGGTCAATCCGCCAATACTGCCGGAATACCCTTGTACCGAACCACCGGCCAGCATCGTATTCTGAATGGTGGCGCCACTGCCAACGATGCCGAACAAGCCGACACGGTTGAGCTTTCGCTGAGAGATTGCAAGATTGCTGATGGTATGTCCTTGCCCGTCGAAATTCCCGGAAAACGGCACCGAGTAGCCGCCGACCGGTGCGAAGCCGGCGCTGCCCCAGATATCGCCCGTGCCTGAAGTGCCTGTGGCATCGACATCCGCATTCAATCTGTACGTAGCGGCGGGATTCATCGCCATCAGTTGCAGCTGATGCGGATTGGTGATCGAGGCGGCATATTCGCTTGCCAAAATGGGATAGGTTGCGCCATCCGCACCCTCGTCATTATTCAGTGTCCCGTCGTTATCCACGATGACCCATACGGGCGTTTTGAAATCGAAACCCTGGAATTTCAGGGCAACAAACATATCGCTGTTGTCCAGACCAAAACCGCCTGCCGAAGCGGTTTGACCGGAATTCTTGATATCCCAGTAACTGTTGCTGACCGTGCCCTGATTTCCGCCTACCAATCCCCCCACGGTATTGCCGGTGCCGCTTACACTGCCGGCAGCGTAACTGCTGTTGATCGTCGCTCCCTGGTAGTTACCCCCTGCAAGCCCGCCGGCGTTGACCGGACCACCGCTCACTTTGCTGGTTGCATAGCAGTTGAGAATGGTAGCATTTGTACCGTTATTGCCGACCAGACCGCCAACATCGCTGGCTGCGCCACTCACGTTTCCCTTGGCGTAACTGAGGCTGATATTGCCGGTGTTTGCTCCTGTCAGGCCGCCAACCGCATTACCGGAGCCGGTTACACTGCCTGAGAAGGAGCTGGTGCTGAGAGTAGACCCGTTCAGGTAGCCCGCTAGACCGCCGACATTGACATTGCCGCTTACAGTGCCGCCAGTCAGCCCCAGGTTTTTAATGGCGGAGCTTGCCGCAGTGACTCCGAACAAACCGACATTGCCGGCCGCAGGCCTTATGATCGCCAGATTGGCAATTATCCGGCCCTGTCCGTCAAAAGTGCCCGAGAATGGCACCGTTGAGCCCCCCACGGGAGCTAACCCTTCGCAGTCCCAGGCATACGCGCAGTTGCCGGTGGCCGAGGCATCGATAGTATTGCCCAGCGTATAGCTTGCGGCAGGGGCCATGGCCATCAGTTGCAACTGGAGCGCAGTGGTGACGGTTGTGGAATACTCCGATGCCGGTAGCGGCAGTGTGGCGCCGGGTGCGCCATTGGCATTGTTCAGCGTTCCGTCCTGATCCACAATAACCCAACCTGCTGCGCCGGGAGTGGTGGTAAACACCATATTCAATCCGGCATAACTGCTCACGGTTTTCATCCGTGCGCCGGGGTCCACATCATACAGATAGTGCGCATCAGGGGCCATTATCCTGAGCTTGAATTGGTGAGCATTGCGGATCATGGTTGAATATTCCGCGGCAAGCAGCGGATAGGTGGCGCCCGCCGCACCACCGGCGTTGTTCAGGCTGTTGTCCGTATCGACGATCACCCAGCCGGTTTGGCCGGGGGTGTTTGCAAAGCCGAAACCGTTCAAAGCCGAGACTGTTTTCATCTGCTGGCTGACAAGACCGGTTCCGCCGGAAGACGCGCTCTGGCCGGAGGCTGTCACGTCCCAGTAACTGGTGCTGACCGTACTGCCCGGCTCCGCGTAACCAACCAGTCCGCCGACATGACTACCGCTGCACTTTATATTCCCTGTGGAATAGCTGGCGGTTATGGTGTTGCCGCCGCTGCCGTTATCTGTATACATGATCCCGACCAGACCGCCGGTATTGATGTTGCCGGTCACGTTGCCAAGAGCATAGCTTTGTGCAACTGTGGCGGCGCTGTATTGATTAGCCGTGTGCATTTCGCCCACCAGCCCGCCGACACTGTTACTGCCCTGAATATTGCCCGTGGCATAGCAGTTCGAAATCGAAGTATAGTCTTTTGCAGAACCGATCAGGCCACCGACGTTATTGCCTGAGGCTATTACATTACCCGTCGCATAGCTGTTAGTGATCGCACCATAACTCTCCCCAGCCAGGCCGCCGATAAAGCTTGAGGACATGCCGTTGGACTGCACGAGCGTCGCCGTTACGTCGCCCATGGCATAGCTGTAGCTGATACTGCCGGAATTGTTCCCCGTCAGACCGCCGATGTCGTATCCTCCCCCACTTACGTTGACCGCAGTGAAGCTGTTTATGATCGTGCCATTGTTGTAGCCGACCAGGCCGCCGACAAAGAGGTTGCCGCTGACACTTCCCCCGGACACCCCTATATTCCTGATAATCCCCTTGTTCCGTATCCCGTTGCCGACAACACCGAACAGGCCGATATTGTTATTTGTGGCTGGCGTAATGTAAGCCGTCGGTAAATTGATGGTGAAGTTTCCGACAGTGTGTCCCAACCCTTCGAACGTGCCCATAAACGGGTTTGCGCTGGTACCGATCGGAGTGAACCCCTGCCCGTTGTTCCAGCCGGAGGTGGCGCTTGCATCAATATCACTGCCGAGTGCATAGTTGCCCGAGAGGCCGGCTGCCGCCGCCATGCCCTGCAAAGTCGGCACAGCCGGGGGCGTAGCCGCATCCGCAGCTATGCCGAGAGCGTTGATGACCGTATAGCTTGTACCGGATATCATGAGTGTCGGAGTAGCGCCGGATAGGGTGATGGCAGGCGCATTGAGATTGTAGCTGCCGCTGCCGACAGGCTGCTCGTTGCCGTTGGCGGTATTTGGGCTGATGACCAACCCTGCCGTGTTGCCCGTGGCCGAGAGATTGGCGTTGATAGCGACGTTGTTCGATGCGTTCAGGGTCAGGGTAGTGTTGGCGGTCCAGGTTACGACATCATTGATGATCACATTACCTGCCCCAACACTCTTGCCCTGGCTGCTTTGCAGCGTTACGTTGCCGTTTGCCAATCGGGCCGAGAGCGCTGCACCGGTGATGTCGCCGCCGCTCGGTGCGACGATGTAGTCGTTGGCGGCATGGGACGTGGCGGAGCAGAGTATGCATGCAATGGCAGCCAGCCAGTAGAGAAAGTTGTCAGTCCTGCGATAGTCCATGATTTCCCCTTTGCGATAGTCTTGTGAATTATCTGGCCGTTGTATGCTCAGGGCGTATATCCTGCCGGCATGTTGCGTAACGCCGGATAGGTCTGCATCTCCCAGATATCGGTGAAATCCCAGCCGGAGAAGCTGGTTTGCTGCATCATCTGCGAGTCTGTAAGACCAGTGCCGCCGGCGCTGCCAGGTTGTCCGGAAGTTGTGGTATCCCAGTAACTGTTGTTGATAGTGCCGGAATTAATCCCCGCAAGACCGCCGATATCTTTTGTCGAAGGACTGGATAAAAGACCGGTTCTCGCATAACTGGTGCTGATAGTGCCGTTTGAGTTTGTTCCCACGAGCCCGCCCAAGCCTTTTTTTGATATTACGTTTCCTGAGGTATAGCTGTTGCTGATCTGGCCGCTGTTGTATCCGACCAAACCGCCGGAATTGGCTCCTGTCAAAGCTGCTCTCGCGTTTACATTGGTTCTGGCAGCGCTGGAGTTGATTGTGCCGGAGTTGTTGCCTACCAGCCCACCGATACGAGTCAGCCCATAAGAGATCCCTTCTGCATAGCTGTGATCGATATTCCCGCGGTTGTAACCGACTAGCCCGCCGATGGCGTCTCCAAAACCATCCTTGTCCGGGTTCGTGACACCGCTGACATGGGCATTGGCGAAACTGGTGCTGACCGTGCTGTTGTTGTTATATCCCACCAGCGCTCCGACGTTGTTGTTCCCGCTAATTCTGCTGCTGGTCAGCCCGACGTTGCGTATTGTGGCGTTATTCGTGTACCCGAACAGGCCGACATTATCGTCCCACCGATTGATGGTGAGCCTGCGGATGGAGTGCTGTTGTCCATCGAAAATGCCGGTAAACGGTCTGTTGGTGTTTCCGATCCTGATCGGGACAAACCCCAAAGGTCCCCAAACCTCCCTGCCGTTGCCGGTGCCGGAAGCGTCCAGATCCGATATCAAGCTATAGTCAGCCCCGAGGTTCATCAACATCAGTTGCAACTGATGCGCATTGTCGATTACTGTCGAATACTCGGTTGCCAATAGCGGCGAGGTCGCGGCTGTCGCAGTGCTGGCCGAGGTTTGCAGGCTGCCGTCGGTATTGACGACGACCCAGCCCTGCGTGCCCGGTTTAGTGGTGATCGTGAAATTACTGAAATTCGATGAAACCAGCATCTGCGTAGCTGTCAGCCCTGTCGCGCCGGTATTAGTGCCTGCGCCAATCCCGGTCTGGTTCAGACTGCTGTTCCAGTAGCCGTTAGAAATCGTCCCGTTGTTGTTCCCCACCAGCCCACCGACATTTGTCTGGCCAACAACGCTGCCTGTTGCATAGGTGGTGGCGATGGTGGCGCCCTGTGCATTAATCCCGACAAGAGCACCGACACTGGTGCCTGTCCCGCTGACGCCCCCCGTGGCGTAGCTGTTACTTATGGTGCCACCGTTATTACCCACCAGACCGCCGCCGGATGAATTGTCCCCGCAGTCTACCCTGCCCAGCGCATTGCTGTAACTGATGCTGCCGCTGTTGAGCCCCACCAGCCCGCCCATCTCTCCTGAAATGCCGACATCGCCCACGACCCCACTGGCGTAGCTGGCGCTGATGCTTCCCCCCTGTTCGTTTGTCCCGACCAGACCACCGGCCTGACCCGTGGCATTGGCCACGGTTGCCAGCGAATTACTACCAGTGACCTGTCCGCTGTTGACTCCGACGAGCCCTCCGACATCGTCGATACCGGTCACGCTGCCAGTGGTATGGCAGCTGCCGATCGTGCCGCCATTGGTGCCCACCAGCCCGCCGCTACCGCTACTGGTGGTGCTGTCTGTACCCGTGATATTGGCCGATTCAGCGTAACAGTTGCTGATGTTCCCACCGTTATATCCTGCCAGTGCGCCCACGCTGTTCCGTCCGGTCACTGCGCTGTTGCTCATGCCGACATTATTGATGGCAGCATTCGCGCTGGTGTAGCCGAACAAGCCGACGTTGTCGCTATTTTGCATGTTGATCATGAGGCTACTGATGGTGTGACCATTGCCGTCCAAGTTGCCGGTGAAGGGTGTGATTGCATTGCCTATCGGGGCAAAGCCGCTGCTGCCCCAGATACTCGTGCCGGTACGTGTAGCCGAGGCGTCGATGTCGGCGCCAAGCGTATAGTTCGCGCTCAGATTCGCTGCCATCAATTGCAACTGGAACGGATTGTAAATCGTGGTGGAATTTTCGAACGCAAGCAAAGGGAAGGTCATTCCCTCCACAATGATCCAGGTTCCGGGAAAATCGAAGCCGGTAAAACTGGCCTTGGTCCGCATCTGGGCGGTGGTAAGCCCTGTACCACCGGCAGATGCTGTCTTGCCGGATGTTCCGGTGTTCCAGTAACTGTTGTTGGTTGTGCCACCGCTGTTAGCTCCCACCAGTCCACCGATAGCCGATGAGCCGGCAACAACCCCCGTGGCGTAGCAATTCAGGATTTGTCTCGGTCCCGTGTTGAGCACGTCCCCGTTAGAGCCCACCAGGCCTCCGACATTGTTGCCATTACCGCTCACCGAGCCTGTTGCATAACAATTGCGGATAACTCCCGAGTTGGCCCCCACCAAAGCGCCAACATTCAGGCCGCCCTTGCTTGTGCTCACGGCGCCTGCGGAGTAACTATTGCTGACGACACCTGATGCGGTGTTGTAACCCACCAGACAGGCAGTATTATTGACGCCGGTCACGATGCTCTTTGCGGAGCATTGATTGACCACCCCATTGTTTTCCCCCACCAGTCCGCCGACGCGATGATTTCCGGCAACAGTTGCGTCAACCAACCTCACGTTCCGGACCACCGAGCCGTTGCCGGTGACTCCATACAAGCCAACACCAAGCTTCTTGCTTGGCAATTGAATTGTCAGCTTGCCGATGGTATGGCCCAATCCGTCGAACCTTCCGGTGAATGGATTGGGAGGAGGGGCAAGTGGATCATCGCCGCGCTCACCGATCGGCGTAAATCCTGCGCCGGAGTTCCATGTTGAAGTAACCGTGGCATCGATATCGTTGCCAAGCGCGAAATTATTCGCAAGGTTTACCGTTGCCGCCATCCCTTGCAGCGTTGGCGAAGCCGGCGGGGTCTTCGCATCCGTTGCCGCGCCAAGGCTGTTGATTACGACATAAGGACTACCTGCGATAATCAGGCTCGGAGTGTTACCGGACAGGGTAATGGCCGCGCCGTTGAGACCATATACCCCCGTTGAATTGGGCGATTCGCCACCGTTTGCCGTGGCCGGGCTGATAACCAGTCCGGCCGTGCTGCCGCTGGCAGAGATATTTGTGTTGATGATGACGTTATTCGAAGCTACCAGGGTCAGCGTGGAGTTGGCGCTCCAGGTCACGATATCATTGATGATCAGATTGCCCGATCCTGAGTTCGCACCCTGGCTGCTTTGTAGTGTCACGTTGCCTTGTGCCAATTGTGCCGAGAGAGCCGCCCCGGAGATGTCTCCGCCATTCGGTGCGACGACAAAGTCTTTATTGGCAGCTTGAGCATACATCGCGCAAGACAACATCGTGATTACAGCCAACCAGTGAATACATCCTTTGGTTGTCCGGATATTCATGATGTACTCCTTGTTGATCTTTCGTAATGTCAGTGCCCCATTGATTTCAGAGCACCGATTAGCATATGTTCATGCAACTCTATACAAGAAGTTACGCATAAATCAATAACGCTTTCAATTTTGGTTGCGCGCCCTTCAAAAAACTGTAAAATTCCCGGGTTGTCTCGGGTTTCCAAGCACCAACCGCCTGTTAACTCCAACCCTATCGGCAAGGAAAAATCCAACTCATGCACCAGTCCTCACTCGACAACATGGAAGCTTGCATCAAGAGGCACATTCTACCGGACAAGGTGCTTTCAAGACGCGCGCCTCTCAAGGTGCTTGATGTGGGTGGCGCCGAGATCAATGGTTCATACCGGCCACTGTTTGCCTCTCTCACGAAAAATTCCATCGTCAGTGAGTATGTCACAACGGATATTGCACCTGATTTAAGGCTCAGTACTATCCAAACAGATCCGTACAAGCTTCAGTTCCATGATGGCAGCTTTGATGTTGTCATCTCCGGTCAGACGTTTGAGCATTGTGACTTTTTCTGGTTACTCTTCAAGGAGATGGTCCGAGTTTGCAGCCCGGAAGGGGTTATCGTTCTTATCGCGCCATCATCGGGAGCCATCCACAGATACCCGGTAGACTGTTACCGTTTTTTGCCCGACAGCTGCCAATCGCTGGCCAGATACGCCGACATTCAGCTTGTGGAATCATGGCTCGATGAGCGTGGTCCATTTCACAACGTTGTGGGGGTCTTTCGTTCAAAGGCATGGCAACCATCTGCACTTGGGGAAGCACTACCAATTGTGGAAGAGTATGAGGACTTTTTGCCACACCCGGATTCCACCTATGAGGTGATGAAGGGGGTTGAACCCAACATAGAATTTCTCCAGCGAATTCATGCTGTTTTGGAACCACGCTTTTATTTGGAGATCGGCGTGTTTATGGGATCAAGTCTTCAGCTTGCAAAATGTCCAGCCATAGGCATCGACCCCTCTCCATATATGCCCCATGATGAGCCGCTGCGTGAAAAAATCATCACCACGACCAGCGACGATTATTTTTTTGAGAAACGGCACGAGCCCTATGAAGGAGTGCTGGACCTCGTCTACATCGATGGCATGCACCTTATTGAGAATGTTATCAAGGATTTCATCAACATTGAGGCTATAAGCCACCCAGGGACAATTATTGTTCTGGACGATATCTATCCCAATCACCCCGTGCAGGCCCATCGGGAGCGCGAAACCACGGTATGGACCGGTGATGTGTGGAAAATTGTCCCGATATTGAGGGACATCCGCCCCGATCTTACACTGATTCCGGTGAACACATTCCCGGCCGGGACGCTCATAGTATGCGGAGCGGACTCCCGGAATAAACTCCTTGCCAATGGATTCGATTATATTCTCAACCGGTGGCAGAAGCCGGCCGACCCGCCACCGGAGGTGATTCAGCGCAAAGGGGCTCTTCATCCGAACGACCCGGTTATAGCGCAGGTGCTGTCTCGGGTTAAAGCTCTTCGCGACCATGCCGGCTCGCCGGAAGATATCGAACCGGTAAAAACCTTTTACAAAGACAGCCTGCCAAGAAAGATAGCTCAATTCTTATGAAACCACGCCTCTCCATAGTCATTGTAAGCTGGAATATCGAACGTGAACTGCCCCGTACCATCTATTCGCTATCCCCGCACTTTCAACTGGGAATAAACAAAGATGAGTATGAAATCATCATTATCGATAACGGTTCAAGCCGATTACCGGATTTCAGCGCGTTCAGGAATCTTGGAATCGATCTTCAGGCATATCGCGTTGAAAATCCCTCCCGATCCCCTGTTCGAGCAATAAACCTGGGGCTGAATCTATCGACCGGAAAACATGTCGGGGTATTTATAGATGGCGCAAGATTAGCTTCTCCCGGCCTTTTATTCCGGGCCAGGGAAGCGCTGAACCTTTCTCCTCGAACGATTGTCGGCAGTCGCGGCAGGTATCTGGGGCCAAAGCTGCAACGGGAGAGTATCACTCAGGATGGATATAACGCCGCTGCCGAAGACATGCTTCTCGATAGCATTCAATGGCAGAGGAACGGCTACAAGCTTTTTGATATTTCTGTGTTCGATGAATCATCCGGACCAACCTGGTTCGATAATATCTGTGAAAGCAACGGTCTTTTCATGTCAAGGGCGCTCTGGGCGGAGCTGGGCGGATTTGATGAGCGCTTTCAGGAAACGGGAGGAGGACTGGTCAATCTCGACACATGGGTGCGGGCATGCGCGCTTCCGGAGATTTTTCCCGTCATACTGTTGGGTGAAGCCACGTTCCATCAGGTTCACGGTGGTGTAATGACCAATCAGGGGTCAATTGAAAAATATGAAGAGCTGCATAAAGAGTACGTAGAAATCAGAGGTAAGGAGTTTGAGAGGCCGGAGATCAATCCGACATTCCTTGGCAATTTCGTTGCCATGCCCCATCCCTGCGAATTAAGCGCAAGCCTTTACAATCATGATGTTTTTGCTCAAAACATGGAATTACACAAACAGCATGAGGCCATGAAGCACGAACTTCATGCCGCAAAACTGAAAAATCGCATGGACAAGGCGGAGCAGTTGTTTGCCCTGAAAAGGTCGCTCAAATTTTCCGGCAAGGATTCCACTGTGACCAACGGGCGCATCCTGCTCCATATCGGACATTTCAAGACAGGAACAAAGTCGATCCAGAAATTTCTCCGTGAGACGGTCGGGGCGCCGGCCTTTCCCGTGGGGATGTTTCTTGAAAACATGCACCTCGAACTGTCGTTGTACTGCCTGCGCGAGTCGATTCAACAGGAGATTCATCGATCGGAGATGCAAAAAGTGTTGTTGGGGCTCGATGAGGCTGACTGGCCGCGACTCAGACAGGATGTGTTCAAAACCGTGCGGGCCCAGGTGGAATCAAATGTGCCGAGAATCATCTACTCGAACGAGGCGCTTTCCCTGGTGAGGGAAGTATCCGAACTTGATGCGCTGTTCGAGTTGTTCGCCGGCCGTGATGTCGATGTCGTGATGTACCGGCGAAACCCCTCGGATTTCCTGGCTTCGTATGAACTGACGCTCCGCCATCTGGGCTTCGTCTGCAGCGGGGACCCTGATTCGATGACCAATCTGAGGCATGATTCGTGGCTCCTGGATTACGAAAGCCGCGCTTCGTTGTGGAGTAGCCGTGCGGCATCGGTGCGTTTTATTGACTACGACGCCCAGGTGACGGAGAGGGGAAGCGTGATCCAGTCTTTTGCGGAGATCGTTGGCCTTGAGACCTCGGTTGACTACCGGGAGAATGTCACCGCCGATTGGCTCGGCAAGTTGCGACTGTAACCGACCCGATAGCGCACCCCGAAGGACAGGAAGGATCTGAACTCAGCGAAGCTTATGGTCCGGTAACCGTTTGGCGTCCCCGGTCTTCACATCGTCTTCTCCAAAAAGTATGCTGGACAGATATTCGCCGTAATAAGCCACGTTATTCTGCTTGTATTCCTCGGCCAATCTCCTGAATTTTTCTATCTGCACGTCAAGCCCGGAATAATCAATGGGCCGTAAGATTTGTTCAAGGCAATTCATCCGGATTCTCACTTCAAACCGATCCTATTCCGAGGCAAGCTGAAAAATGCCTGTCATCCTGAACAACATATTATTGATTTGGTTCAGTCCCTTAATCGAGACTTCGGCCTGTTTTTCCGTCTTTATTCTCTTGATTGAGCGGAGCAGCAGGGCAATGCCCATTGAATTGATGCGCCCGGTATTGCTGAAATCCATGACTATACGATTGTTGGAAATCTGCTTGAAAAAATCGTCGAAATACCGATCCGCATCGGCATCGATGTTGCCGTGAAACTGAACGATATCGCCACCGACATACTTGCAAACATTAATCTTGAATGGTTGTTCCATAATTTCCCGCTCCTGTTTCATTTAAATGTGGATATAGACTCAAGGCGCCTCCAATGGCAGTTTCCTCTCCAGGTTTTACGCTGACATAGAAATCATCCATAAAGTGCCACATAAAGAAAAGCCCGCGTCCGGCACGGTCGCTTTCGATGTTTTCGGAATCCAGGTTCAGGGAGATGAAATGCAGGGCCGTCTCGGTGGAAAGGCTCCCCCAATTGTCGCTAACCTCCAGGGAAAGCCGTTCGCCGTTGAACGCACAACGCACTGTAATGCATTCTCCCGGCAGGACCGCCCGCTTGGCACCCTTGTGGAAGAGTTGTTTGCCGTTGGCGTCCCGAGGAGCGGCATAGAGGGCGTTTTCCAACATTTCATCCACCATGAGCGCCGCACGCTGCCGAAGAAAATCGTGGGCCTCGTCGCCTCCCTCCAGCAACCGATCCAGCTGGGCGATGATTTTTTCCTTGTCGTCCGGAGATGTCACTCGCCATTCAAACACACCATCTTCCCCGTCCAAAGACAGCGGCAACCGCGGTATGCTGACTATGGCGCCGCTACTATCCAAACTAAAGCCGTGCACGTTCATCCCGGCAGCGTTCATATAAGCCATTTCCGTTATCCTTTTGTTTCATCGGCAACTATGAGCAGCGTGACATCATCCTCAAAATGTTCCGATCCCGAAAAATCCTGAACCAATTTCACCAAGCCGCGCTTGAACGCTTCCGGCGGCCCGTTCAGCGCACTCCGCATATAGTCCTCCAGGCGTTCGTACCCGAACTCTTCACCGCATGGGCAACGTTCCTCTATGATACCGTCGGTATAGAGCAACAGGCGATCTCCCGGGCAAAAAGCCATGACTGATTCCGCATATGCGCTGCCTGCCTCGAATCCGAGTGGGAACCCTCCGGTTTTGTCCAGCATGCTAACCCGTCTCTGGGCGGCCTGGTAAATGTATGGGTAATTATGCCCGGCATTTGCCAGGGTCAATGTATTCGCCGCCCTGTCCACAACCGCCACAACCGCTGTCATCATGAGGGCGTTGGATGCGGTTGCCATGACGGCTTTGTTCATTCCGGCCAACAGCGCCCCCGGGGTCTTGGCCCCAAGATCGAGCATCAGGCGGAGGCCGGCCTTGGCGGCAGTGGCCACCATGCCCGATTGCACACCATGCCCGCTCACGTCGCCCACCATCACGCCGAGAAGGTGCTCATCAATTACGAAATAATCGTACAAATCACCGCTGATCTCGGAAGAATTGATCAGCTGGGCATCCAGGACAAGCTCTTTAAAAGTGAACGTCGAAGGCGGCAGCAGTTCCTGCTGTATCCGGCGGGCCTTGTCCACCTCCTCGCGGATGCGGGCACTGAGCGTTTCCAGGGTATCGAGCAGCCCGGTCTGGGCTTTTGAAATAGCCATCATCAGTTCGGCAACATGCACAATCCCTATGCAATGGCTGTCCACCAGGATAGGAAAGGAATCGATATCAAGAGCGGGATCGTTCGCAAGCAGCAACGCAAGTGCGGAACTCACGTCCAAATCAGGTGTCATGGTGACGGCGCGGGTGTTCATCAGCAGGCTGATTTCTTTCTTGCCGTACAACTCCATGGCATATTGGCGGGCAAGGTGCCGGGAGAACAACTCCCGCCGACTGATCACCCCCTCATAACCCGAAACGCCATCAACCGGGATAGTCAGCAGGGAAAGGTCGTCCTGAAAAATAGCGGCCACTTCCTTGACAGGCGTATGGTGCGGGATGGGCACCGCTGGCCTCATTACATCAAAAAGCCTGGGAATGCTGTGTCTGGCTGGGGAGTTCATTAGGCCACAAATTAGCAGGCAAATGTTACAAAGGTGTCGAAGGGCGGTTATAATCCTGTGAACGTTAGCAACATGGCGCCGGTTCAAAGGCATTGGCGGGACGCGCGGCCAGGTACGAAGTCGATCCTGGCCAGATGTTTCTTACTAATTTCACAGCCGCAATATGGCTGTGACGTTAACGAACTAAAATTTGAATAAATTCAAATCACTTGCAGGAGACCATCCATGGATATGACATCTCTCAGTACGAATATTCTTACCGGAATCGCAATCTCTTCCTTGAAAAATGCCTACAAGGAATGCAGCGACAAGGCGGCAAAAGAATCGATTATCACCGCCTTCAAGGCAATAATTCAGCTGCATCACGATCTTGGCAAACAGCATGACCCTGACATGATATCCGACAGCGACTGCGATTATGATCCAAGCGAGTATTGCGCGGCAGTGTGATTGTGCTTAAAAATGAAGGATGGCATCCGACCAAAAATCAGGGAGCCATATTTCCCGGAGTCACCAGGAGGATGCACTGGGACTTCGCCGCCCCGGCCCACTTCAGGGGATTCCGGTGCAAAGCCTGGATACGACTCGTCTGGTCAGGGACGAGATAAGAGCTGCCGTGTTCGACTTCGTCAATGACTATCCCGCCTGAGCTTGCCCACCTACATATCCCCATCTGTTATCGCCGATTAAAATGCTCTTGAGAAACGTCATGAGGAAGGCCGAATGGGCGGAACCAATTTGGCTCCGCCCATGGGACCAAGTCTATTACATCACCTTCACAAAGATCGGATTGGAGTAGAACCAGAGGTCGTCCCAGGCGGCATCTGCGTTGTTGGTGCCCGGGGTGTTGAGCAGCGGGCTGCCGGCGGCATCGGTTCCGTAAACGGTCTTGGTGCCGGTGGCGTCCATCTTGACCACGTCGTAGCCGAGGTTGGTGCCGCGAATCCTGAAGAACATGTCATTTTCTACCTTTGGCACCTTAAAGGTAATGGTGGTGAAGCCGTCTTCATCGGTTTTCCAGGATGAGGCGTCAAAGGTTTTGGCAATTTTGGCCACCGTGGTGTCTATGGCATTGAAAGCCGGGTTCGGCGTCACGCCGTCAGCCAGAAGTTTGGCCGCCTTTGCAGGGTTGATGCGTCCCTGGATCAGTTGCACATGGTGTACCGCCGGAGGAGCGCAGACATAGCCGGCAGAGGCGTTCACCCCGGCCTGGCAATTGTTGGCAACCGGCGACTTGAAACGAATCCGCACGGTAACCTGGTGCCCCTTTTTGACTGTCAGAGTCTCACCCATGGTGGCTCTCTGGGGCCCCTTACGGTCTTCGTGAGCCTGTTTATGCCCCTTTTCCACATGACGCTCCTTGTCCCTGGATTCACATTGGGCATCTGTCAGGGCTTCGAAATCAAGCTTATTGATGAGGTCGCCATGGACTGAAAAGGCGTTGCCGGAGCGGAGCCCGTTGACCACGTCTTCCTGGGTGTAAACGCCGTCATTGCCGGCATCCTTGACTTTCACATAGGATTTGAGGTATTCGCCCGGCCAGAAATCAACGCCACCTTTCGCCTGGTCCGCGTGGAAATCCGAGTTGGCGAAGTTGAAGAACTTGCGACCATCGGCCAGCAGGTTATCCCAGAGGCCGCCGACTTCGGACACATACTTCCCTGCGCCGCCGTAGGTGCCGCCGCCGCAGGCGCCACTACCGAACTCGCCGCGGTTGGGGCCGTTTTCGTGTCCCGGTATGCCTTCAAAGCCAAAGGCGACCGTAGGGCCATTGTCGTTCATATCGCGGAAAGCGGCGATGGACCATGCGTTGACCTGGCAGCCGGCGCGCTCCACGTGGGCCGGGATGATCCAGCCGGTGTTCGGGTAATTGGCTTCCATCCACTTGACCGCGTCGATGGTCTTGTTGTGGGCGGCACTCAAGCCCAGCACGGCCGAGTAGTCAGGAGCGGTATAAGAGGAATTCAGCTGTTTTCCGTCCCATCCCATGGTGTTGGCGGTGGTATTGGTGATGGTGCCGTCGGTGTCCGACTTGTCGAAGCGGTACTCGAATTCGGAGATCGGTTTGGCATTATTTGCGACAATGCCGGTGCTGCTGTGTTCATGTCCCGGCGGATTCCACTCCATGCCGGTCATGACCAGCTTGCCTGGATAATTGGCGCGGATGCCGAGAATCCAGTCATAGGCCCCCATGTATGACGGGCCGCTATAACCGGGGATATCCGTGGTCCTGATGAGGGATTGCCAGCGCCACATGTTTGTCTGCGTTGCCGATGCCCCATCGCCTAAAACCGGGCTGGAACCGTAAGTGGGGAACCAGGGGTTCCCGAAACCGTCACGGTTCCTGATGCCGCCATGCTCTGAGTTGGCCTGAAAGTCCAGCCCGTTACGGAAACCGGAGGGGATTACCCCTGGCTTGTAACCATTGGGCAGAACCGACTGGGCTGTCACGACCGGTTTGCCGCTGGCATCCAGATCGTTCATGCTGTAGCTGCCGTCGGTAAAATAGGTGTGCTGGTGGAAATCGCCTGCCATCCATTTTTCGTGGGCCATTGCGCTGCCAGCCGAGAGCATTGTCACGGCAATAACCGCGGCGCATAATTTTTGATTCGCCTTCATCGTGTGTCTCTCCTTTGTTTTTCTGTTTTATCAATATGGTTGTTGCAACTGACTGCGAGCGGGTAGAACATGCGCCATTTTCGGCATCTGTGAGCCCGCCCTTCCATAGCCGTTCGCTGACTCATGTCTTTGTATTTGTTCCGGCACCTCCTTTCTATCAGCATTACAAACACAAAAGGCAAACTGCAAAGTTAGGGGTGACTATAGTTGGCCATTATTGAATATTAGTTAAGGAGCGGTAACGATTCGGCAAATTTTGGAATCATTCAAGGGGAGGGAGATTTGCGTAGCGGCAGGTTAGGAACGTGTTTACCTGGAACGATAGGCCACCAAGCGAACAGAATATGACCCGGTTTTGCCGTGTCCTTCCTGACGGGCAATGATTGCACCGATCGTGTCAGGCTTGATCCAGCGTCGGCATTTCTTATTCTTGTCCTCGAAATCTATGACCCTGAAAATATATTTCATCGTGCCGACTTGCAGCTCTTCGGATCTCACCCAAGTGTAGCGCCGCGTCACGATCTCCAGTGTCTCGAGATCCAGCAAACGTGCCGACATCCTGTCGCCTTCCTTTTTCAGGTGGAGTTCCGGGCACTCCATGGTCGTATATTCATAATGATCCCGCGGAAATGTCAGGACACGGCTGGCGTTGTTTTCCGAGACGGTAACGACAAAGGCATTATTCTCCAATGTCCCGTTTACCTGGGTAGAACGGCCGTTTTCATTGCTTGATCTTGAATAGCGCAGGGTGCCGCCTTTGGCGACCAGGGCCTCTTCATGATTTTCGAGCCGATAGGAGCTGACGATAAAATTTGCATCTATGTTCGTGGAACTGGAGTATTTGAGGGTATCCGCCGTTGCATCGCTGCCTGACGAATTCGTCGAGAACATTTCGCCGATGCGGAAACCGTGGGAGTAAACACCGAAACGTGATTCCCTGGTTCCCGAGGTCCCGCTCCAGCTGCTTGGTGTCAGAAATGTGATAAGGGCAAGGGTGATGGTGATTGTTAGCCGGCGTGACATGTATGGGGGATTACCGTTGCCTTCCTGTTAATGTTGGTATCGGATCGAAATCCGGCCTTGCCGGCTCATTCGCAATCGGCACGCCACAGGCATTCGTCCTGGCGGCATTCAGCCGCCGTGCCGGTTGCGAAACAGGGATCGTTACCCTCCAGTTGTTGGATGGCCTTGACCAGATCGGCCTTTTTCATCCCGGAAACCTTGATGCCATGTTGCACGGCAATCTTTTTAATCTCTGCTAAAGTCACGATTAATTCCTCCGATCCGTTTGATTCCGGCCTTCACGCGGCACGGGCGAAGCCCTGCTGTTCAACCGTTATTACGGGCTTAGTTTCGCTATTCAGGATGGTGCCGTAGGTGTCCATGCTGTCCGGTGCCTTGAGCAGGGTGTGCCTGCGGGCATTGCGGCCCAAAAGGGAGAGAAACTGGCGATCGATGATGAGGGCCTTGATGGCCATGAGAAGGTCATGCTGATTGCCTGCGCGAAACACGAGACCGGTTTCGCCATCCTCCATCAGTTCGCGGGGCCCCCCTTCATCGGAGACAATCACCGGCAATCCCGAGGCCTGGGCCTCCAGGACCACGTTGCCAAAGGTATCCGTGGCACTGGGAAACACGAACAGGTCGGCCGAGGCGTAACCGCGGCTCAACTCCTTGCCGGCCAGATAGCCGGTAAAAAGGACCGGATAACCCTGCACCCGTTCCTCCATCTCCGCCCGGTAGGGGCCGTCACCGATAATCGCCAGGGAGATGCCGGCGCCGTCATCAACAAGCTCCCGGAAGGCTTCCGCCAGCAATTCCAGGCCCTTTTCGCGTGATACCCGACCGACATAGAGCAACACCATATCACCGGCAAGACCCTGCCTATCCCAAAACTGCGGCTCCCTCATGGCCGGTGAAAACTGTTCCGTATCCACCCAGCGGGGCAGCGGTTTCATCTTGCCGGCCGGCACACCTCGGGACAGAAGCTGCTGGCGGGTACCGGCCGACGGAACCATGACCTCCTCCATCTGGTTGTAGAACCAGGTCATGTAGCTCCAGGCCGCCTGCTCCAGAAATTCGTCGTTGGTCAGGCTGCGCACGTATTGCGGAATGTCGGTATGGTAGGTGCCGGCCACCGGGATATCCATCATCCTGGCGACCAACAGGCCCAGAAGCCCCACCGTGCCTGGAGTGCTGATATGTATCCTGGTAAAACCCTCTTTTTCGATAAAGTCCATGACGTCCAGCACAGGGGGGAAATTCAGTTTCAGTTCCGGATACTCGGGCAGGATGAAATCGCCCACTGAACGGAACTTGACAACGCCGTCAACGGTTTCTTCCAGGTCGCGGCCCGAGGTGATGACCGTCAGTTCCACACCCCGGTCCTTGGCGGTCTTGATGAGCCGTTTGATGGTGATGGCCACGCCATTGATCTCGTCAAGGGTATCGGTGAACAGGGCGATCTTCTCGCGAACGCCCAAATCGGCGGTTTCGGGAAACGATACCGTCAGGTCGCGGATCAATTCCTTACCCTTATGCTGATGGTGAAAGGCCAGGTAATATGGGGAGATGAGCAGATGCACCAGTCCGATCGTGCCCGCGATGTTGAGATAGTCGAAGAAACCGGTATTGGGCGGCAGCGACATGAGCCGGTTGGTATAGTGGAAAATCAGGCTGTTGGCGAGGCGGCTGGTTACGGCAAAAATTCGGCGGTTGTGATCCGCTTCCCTGATTGTCTCCAGAAAAGCGCTATCGTTCAGCAACAGCCTGGCCTCGCGGTCAAGGACTTCCTCAAAACTTTTAGCATTGTAATCGCGTGAAGCAGGAAGATTTTTGAGCACGAACAGACGAATCTTCTCTATGAGGGATCCTCTGCCCGTTCCCAGGTTGAAAAAGCGGTCTAGCAGCTCGCTCACAAAGGGGGTTGCGATGCGCCGACGCTCGCCGAAACGCTCGCGGTAAAAGCTGTGGGCAATGCCGTACAGGCTGTGGGCCATGGTGAGAGGTCCGCCATCGGCGCCATCAGCCCAGCTTTCTCCGGCCCTCACGGCATCTATGAAGGCATTGGTGGTATCGGCATGATAAACCGTGGTGTAGGCTCGGGCAATAAAGAGGCCGCCATGGTCATCGGAGCCGCCGACCATCCCTTTTCTCCATGGAATCGACCCATGGGGCCGGAGATCATGCTTATGGGCCAACCGCATGATGGATTCTTCGGTCAGGGTGGATACGAGCCGCTTGGTAAAGCTGTTGAAGCGCGTGGCCCGGCAGCCGTTTTTGATCTCGAAGGCAGTGAAGAGCAAGAGCGACTTCTCGATGATATCCAGGGTCAACTTATCGTTCTGGGCATAGAGCGGATGGGCCAGGAAGTGGGCAATGCCCTCGCTGTGAAGGTAGGCCACCATTTCGTACACGTTCTTGCGCAGTCCCATGATTTCCCCGAACTGGCTCTCGGAGATGTTGAGTACCACCACATGGACCTTGCAGCCGTTTTCCGGAAAATGGGCGGTGATCTCGGAGCTGATAAAGGTATCGGGGAGATGGGCGATCTCCAGGGCGCCACTGATGGTGTTGTGATCCGTGATGGTAACGTAATCCATGCCCCGTTCGCGGGCGCTGCGATAGATATGCAGGGGCGAGGTGTAGCTTTCCGGACAGTTGAATTTGCGCATGGCCCAGTAGGTGGGCTTGTTGGAGTGGCTGGAATGGACATGCAGGTCTGCTTTATATGATCTCATGCCTATATTAATAGCATGACGAAGTTACAGCAAAGTTGAGACCGCGTAATAGTTGTGTGTAAATTCAATTTTTAAATATCAGGCTCTCCAGCCCCAGGGTCCTGCGGAAATCCCACAGGTTCATGAAGAAAGCGTCAAAGCGCCCCCGCCGAACCTGCTCCTCCTCCCGCTCCCAGAAGAACAACACACTTGCCGGATAGAGGTAGCCAAAGGGATAGGCGGTCATGCCGGACCTCCTGCGGGCGATCATTGGCACCGGGTAACGGTAGCCTGCTTCCTGCCGGCTGACCAGCTGCTGGGCTTCCAGGCGCACCGTCCGCGCAGAGGCCAGCAATTGCCCGGAACGGATGGATTTTGCCGTGCCGGACACGCCTTCCTCACGTTTTGCCAGCAGCGCCCGCAGGGTAAGGGCCCGGTGCCTGGCCCGCAGGGCGGTCACCCGCAGCCCCCTGGTCAACTCATCGGGCAGACCGTTCCCGAAGATGGCGGCTTTGCCCCTTCTGCGCAGCAGTTCCGTTCGTGCCTCAAGGCGGTTGACCACGGCCTCCATTGCAACGGCATATGCTTCGAGGTCGTGCACCGGCCCGGCCAGGACCGCGGCTGCCTCCTGCTGTCCGGCATCATGCAGAAGCCATGCGTAACTGAAGCCCGGATCGGGCTGGAACGGCTGGTCAAAGGGATAAGGCAGCTCCGAGAATGGTGTCATGGCGGCCATGTAACGCAACAGTTCACGTCCTTTCAGATAGCGATCCTGCAGCTCCAGAGCCTCCTGCCACAGCCGTGACAGCTCCGGGTCGGGGAGCAGCTCTCCGAGGCGCGAAAGCGGGGATGTGGGGCGAACGCGGCCGTTATCGGTCAAGCGCCACGACCAGCGGGCAATACTCCAGTCCATCAGCCAGTAGCCCCATTCCCAACCGGAGGTGAACGTCAGGTGGCCGTTCACGCCGATCCCGGCCATGGTTTCCATGTCGGTCCAGCGGGCATCCAGGTAGGGCAACAACAACATGGGCACCGGGGTATCAAAGCCTACCCAGTAGGACGACTCCGGCCAGTACCAGGTTTCGCGCCGCCCTTTCCCGGCCCTGGCCGCCTCCAGCATGAAGCGCTGGTTGACATTGCCATAGACCGGCGCCTTGGCCTCGGTGATTGAATAGCACATGACGGTATGAATCAGGATGCCGCTGGTGGGTTCCAGCGGGCGCCGAACCCTTTCGCCTTGATCAGAGGCAATGACATGGGTGGCGTACATAAGCCGGGAACCGTATCTGAGCGCCACCTCCCGTTCCAGATGCCGCTGCACATCGGGCATTAACCTGCCCAAAAAAGGGAGATGCTCCCCCATGGTTGCCTCAAGGGTGATGAAATCCCACGGCGCCCTGAACAGCCAGGCCAGTGTGTCATCCACCTGGCGATCGTATGGGGGCCAGGGTCGCAACAGCGTGATGGCTTGGAAGGCCTGCTGCTGGATCATGGCCAGGGAGATCTCCACGCCGCAGCGGATTCCCCTTTCATGGGCGTACTCCACGATCCGGCGTGCATGGTCAGGCCAGGTGGACCGGTCCACACCACGCAACAGAAAGAACTGGAAGGTGTTTTGCCCGTTTCTGGCCAGCCAGTCCAGGTATGCCCTGATGTCGCCGAAGGCGTTCGGGTAGGCCGGATTGTGCAGCTGCTCGGTCAGTTCGATGGGGTGCAGGGTATGAAGGTGGAACCCCCGCTTTTCAAAACGCGGCTGGCCGCTGAAGGTGAATCGGGCCGGCAAGGGCCATTTGTCATAGGTTGGGATGAATGTTTCGCGGGGGTGATAGAAGCGTATGCCCAGCTTTTCCTGCAGCAGGCCATAGAGACCGCTGGCAATCCCTTCGGGCGCGGTCGCCTCCAGGCGGAGCACGATGCGTGGCCCCGATCGTTTCGAGCGCCAGCAATAGGAAGCATCCGGCACTTTGAAAGAGGTTGTGGCGGACTTGGCGGATTGGCGGCAGAGGTGCAGTTCGATCAACACATCGGCCGGCTTGTTGAACCCGATGGCCGCACCTGTAAAAGAGCGGCCTAAAAGTGCGATCACATCCTTAATGGCGTTTCCGGCAACCGGGCTGTTCAGAAGATCAGGAGCGGCTTGGATTGTGATGCGAAGCGGCCGTGTCGCGGCAAGAGTTGGCGTGTGTATCAGCAGCAACAAGATGGCAACAAATACGCATGCCCGGAAAAACACGAAGAGATTGCGGTGATGTCCGAGGCTATTGCAAAAACCTTTAAAATCAGACGATGATATGGGCAAAATCGGCCACCGTCGTCAGCTTTGCCGGACTGTAGCCGACAAAGTCGCCGTCGATCTGGATCGGCTTGGTTCCCCTAATCTCGATCACATCTGCCGGGATGCGAACCAGTTCCCGGCTCATGCCGGCCCTTCCCGCGAACAGCTGGAGCGCAAGGTGCAAATAGGTCCGGCGTCGATTGTCAGATATGCAGACCGCTGTCAGTTGGGGCGAGAATGGACTGCTTTCCGGGGCTATGATGAAATCGCCGCCATAGCACGAAGCGTTGCAGACGATGGCGCTGTGGCAGGCTACCGACCGCTCCGGCGTGACGACTTCGAGCATGTCCCGGCTCCACTTCAGACAGCAGTTAAGGGCAGACAGAGCATAGGCACCTTGCTTCAGGAACCGCTTTCCCAAGGGCCACACATCCCTGACGACCGCACCATCGATGCCAACACCGGCCATAAGCACAAACCGATAGCTGGCGTTTTCCAGTTCCAGCACCCCCACCGACAATTGCCGCGTCTTACCGGCCACGATCCGCTGCAGGCCATCCTCAACCGAACCGACCCCGATCTCCGCGGCAAGCACGTTGGACGTCCCCATGGGAAGAACAGCCAGGGTGGCCGTGCCAGGCAACAGCCCGTTGACCACCGCATTAACGGTGCCGTCGCCGGCAGCCACAATTACAAGGGGCCGAGCCGCTGCTTCATTGATTATGCGGCAATGGGGCAGAGCATCGGCAGGTGTAGTTACCGTGAAGACGGTTGGCGCAAGACCTGCCGCATTCAGTCGATTGACTGCAAGGTTGATGCGGCGCCCGGCATAACGGCCGGAAAGAGGATTAACAAACAGGAAGGTTTTCATCAACGAATATCTCTAGCATCAATTTGTTGGCAATACATGTCTGCAAGGCTACGATGCTGTTACGATAACGTTCAAACATATTTTGAGCGCATGGTCATTGTGATCGGCCTGTTTTCACGGCAGGTCATCGGTTGGTCAATGGAGCCCGGGATGCACGCCGATCCGGTATTTAATGCGCAGTTGATTGCCGCCTGGCGCCGCAACTCAAAATACTGGTGCCGATTCAATTGAACAGAGGAGAGCAAAGAGGTTTTGGGGGTTACTTCAGGAACGGCCAATATCGTTGAGTCAAGGTAGGCTCACAATTTTTCAGTATACTCGTACAAAATAATTTTCAATAGACTGTAATTTCGGATTTCGAATGTTATTATATGATCAGAAGGACGAAGTACAAACCATTCAGAGGAGGCTTTGAGATTCATATGGACGATACTCCACCGGGCTTCCACCTGAAATAGGATGTACTTAGATCCGATTGAAAATAGAATCGGATACCTTCCTGAAAAGGAATCACAGAGTCATAAAACCGAACCCCCACCGAGATAATCAGTGGGGGTTTTCTTATGTCCCCATCAGGGTTTCAGCCATAACCACAGTCTGTTTTGATGACACATGGGAATATGGTGATAATATCGTAACAACCTATGCAAGCGAGGATGTATGGAGACTTACTCTTTCAATGCCTTTGCCTTTGGTGGCGAACTCGACTTGAACCGACTGGCCAACGTACTGGGGATATCGCGCCGATACCGCTGGGAAGAACCGATGAAACTCAATGCGGTGACCTTTGCGCCGGCCGCGGTTGGTGACAGGGAGTGGGCCTACCTCTTCTATTTCGGCTGCGCGGTATTTCTCAACTGTTCCGGCGACATCATCGCCCGGTTTCTGGATGGCCTGAAGCAGCATGTGGATGTGGTGAAGATCCCGCCGCAGCTGGCATATCGGGAAGAGTACCAGCTGGAGATCGATGCGGCCCGCGAAGCCGCCATTACCAACGACTATGCCGTCATGCAGAACTACAATCAGGCGTTTATCGATATTATCTGCTTTGTCATCGCCAAGTCGGTGGCGCTGGAGCGGATCGAGGAGCGGGTCGATGCCGTCTTTGACGAGGTAGAGGTACTTATCGCCAACCTGGGAAAAGGCACCCTGGAACTCCCCGACCGCGACATGGCGCGATTGGCGTCGTCCATCCTGGGCTTCAAATATACGTCCATTGCACACATCATGGTTCTGGACAAGCCGGACATCACCTGGGACGATCCGGAAGCCGACCGGCTCTACCTCACCATGGCGCGTCTTTTTGAACTGAACCAGCGCTACCAGGAGATCAAACACAAGTCGGAAACGCTGCTGGACATGACCGATGTCTTCTCCAGCATCTCCCATGCCCGTCGTTCCGCCCGCCTTGAATGGATTATCATAATCCTGATCGCCATCGAGATCATCCTTTACATACTGGAACTCGTTCGGGGGCATTAACCCTGGCATCATGTCCATACAGCCACCGGCAACCGCTTGTCAACATGTTCAAGCCATAATGATGATGACATTGGACCACTCTATGGCTAACTTATGAGTCAGGGAATTTTACCCTCCAAAGGATGGTAGTATGCGTTTAGGCCTTTGCTGCCTTTTTATCAAAGAACCGGTTTCGTTTCGGACAGTCACGGCAAAGACTTTGTTGCGACTCCATCGGGAGCAACAGCTGCAAAGGCTATCCGGGATTTGCGTCCACAATGCCGGAAGCCTGTGCCAGGCGCTGGAAACAGTGCAAAGGCTGGGCATTGGCGCCTTTCGGATCATGTCGCCGCTTTTCCCCCGCATGACGCACCCGGATGTGGGTTACCGGTTGGAGGACCTGCCGGACCAGGCGGCTATCGTGCAACTGCTGGAAAGAAGCAGGCAATTTGCCAGGCAGCATAATATCCGGCTCAGCTTCCATCCCGACCAGTTCGTCCTGCTGTCGTCACCTACTGCGAAAGTACTGGAAAATTCCATCCGTGAACTGGAATTTCAAGGCATGCTGGCCGAAGCGGTAGGGGCCGGGATGATCAATATCCATGCCGGCGGGGTCTATGGCGATAAGCAGCAAGCCCTGCGGCGTTTCCGCAACGCTTTCCCGGATCTGCCGGAGTCGGTCAGAAGCCGCCTGACACTGGAAAACGACGATGTCAGCTACTCTCCCAGAGACCTTCTGCCACTTTGCGAACACCTCTCCATTCCCCTGGTGTATGATGTTCATCACCATCGCTGCAAGCCGGACGGCCTGTCGTTGACAGAGGCAACCACGCTGGCGGGAGACACCTGGCAGGCGGCAGGACTGGAACAGCACTGCCATATCTCATCGCCCCGCAACGGCTGGCATGGGGGCGATCCGAAACCGCATGCCGACTACATCGATCCCGCGGATCTGCCCGAGTCCTGGCTGGGGCGGGAAATGACTGTGGATGTTGAAGCCAAGGCCAAGGAGCTGGCGGTGATCAAGCTGATGGCTGACCTGAAAATGACCCGGCCCGTGAGCTGAACAGGGCGGGGAGAAGAGCCGCAGGCAGCGGATACCGCTTGCGGCCACCGCCCCATGGAATCAAAGTAACGACCCAATGATGCGATACGACAAGGGAGGCCAAGCCGTGGATATTTATGAAGGAAACAGGGAGAGCACCATCACCATCGGCGTCAGCGCCTGCCTGCTGGGGCACAGAGTCCGCTACGACGGGGGGCACAAGCATGACCACTACATCAGCGATACCTTGGGGCGGTTCTTCCGCATCCTGCCGGTCTGTCCGGAGGTGGAGTGCGGCATGACCATCCCCAGAGAGGCCATGCGCCTGGAAGGCGACCCGGCCAGTCCGCGGCTCGTTACCAACAGGAGCCGCATCGACAAGACGGATCAGATGCTCTCCTTCTGCAACAGGAGGCTCGCGGAGCTGGCTGCTGAAGAGCTGTGCGGCTTCATCTTCAAAAAAAACTCGCCCAGTTCGGGACTCTTCCGGGTCAAGGTCTACTCCGCTGGCGGCATGCCGGCCAAAACCGGCAGCGGCCTTTTTGCCGCCGCCATGGCCCGGCAATTCCCGTTGCTGCCACTGGAAGAGGAAGGAAGGCTCAACGACCCGATCATCAGGGAAAACTTCATCGAACGGGTCTTTGCCAAGGCCCGCTGGAGGGAATTCTTGCGCTCCGCTACCGGATTGGGTGAATTGGTGGCCTTCCACACCCGCTGCAAGCTGCAGATCATGGCCCATAGCCCGGCCATCTATCGAGAGTTGGGGAGTCTTGTGGCCCACGGCCGCGAGATGAAGAAGGAAGAGCTTCTGCAGCGCTACGAGGCGCTTTCCATGAAAGCCTTGGCCCTGAATGCCACGGCCAGCAAGAACTGCAACGTGCTGCAGCACATCATGGGCTACTTCAAGAAGGAGTTGAGTCCGGCGGAAAAGAGCGAGCTATTGGAGGTCATCGAACAATACCACCACAGCCTGGTCCCGCTGGTAGTACCGCTGACACTGATGAAGCATTACATAACCAAATACGGCCAGGAGTACCTGCAGCAACAGCACTATCTCTCCCCCCATCCGGCGGAGCTAATGCTGCGGAACCATGTTTGAGGGAAATGGCCCCTGTTGTGCGGCAGGCGCATGAATCTGCAATATCCTTTAATTCGGGCTGCCCGAAAGGCGATTATCCATGGTTGATGGACAATAATCCTGGAAACGCATGGAACTGTCGCCGCAATAGTCGTTAGCACCGACATGGGTGAGCTTGCTTTTCAGGTCCAGCCAGATTTCCCCCCCGATATCCCGGTATCTTTTGCAGAAAGCGTAGTCTTCGCTTAGATATTCCCCGGTTTCCTTATCCACGAACGGATCAAACAATGCGTAAAGGTTATCCTTGCTCGGAGCTTCCGTGGTTTGAGCATGGATCTTACTGTATTTGAGCTCAGGGTAAGCAGCAATCATCCGTTCCAGCACGCACCTTTTGATAAGCTGAAACCCGGCCCCGGCATAGCGGGCGGTTGCAAAATCGGAGTCGACTTTCAGATCGCTGCCGGTGCACAATGTGCCTACATAGTTAAGGCCCGCGTTGAGAAAGGATTCGCCTTTCGCATGGCGTAGCGGCAGGCGATTCCAGTCAAATTCCTTGATCGGATACATGGCGGCGGCAAAATCCTTGTCTGCCCGGAACAGCCTGACAAACTGTTCCGGATCGAACGCTATATCACTGTCGATAAACAAGAGGTGGCTGGCACGATGGTCATCCAGGAATTTGCCGACCAGTGTCGCGCGGGAGCGGGTGATCAAGGCGTCATTGCCGAGCAGCATCAGGGAGAGCTCGATCTGATCTCCAAAACTGGTCATCATACGCATTATGGAGAGCATATAGGCTTGCGACAAAAGACCCCCAAAACAGGGCGTTGCAATAACTACATACGGTTTTGACATGATTCGGTCCCTCTGAGTTGATTAAAATTCAAACTGCCTGAATGTTCACTATGTCCGTAAGTGGATACGATTGGCTGCCAACGGTTACCGAGGGTGTATCGGAAGCAAAGGATACTCCGCTTATGGTGCCGGTCGTATAGGTGGTTGCCGTGACGCTACTGCCGTCAATGCCCGTGGCAACAATCCCATACGTATAGTTGCCCGCCGCAAGGGCATTCCCGTCACTGTCCTTGCCATCCCAGGTACAACTTCCGTCCCCTGCCGCCATGGAATCCAGGGCGTAGCTCCTGACGATGTTTCCGGAAGAATCACTGATCGATAGGGTTGCCGCAGAAACCGAATCTGGCAGATTGAAGTTGATGACAGCAGACGACGTACCGTCATAGGGGATGGAATTACCAAGGGCCGTCACTGTTTTACCGATAAATGATACGGCCGACATGGACATGGAGTTGTTTTGGGCCGCCAGCAGGCTCTCCAGGTTGGTATTGGTGTTGTAGGCCTGCTCCACCTGGGTTAACTGGGCCAACTGGCTGACAAACTCAGACGAGTCCTGGGGATTGAGCGGATCCTGGTACTGCAGTTGGGTAATGAAGAGCTTAAGAAAATCATCCTTGTTCAAGCCGATTGATTCTTTCATTGAATCAGAAGCTGATGTGGTGCTTGCCGTTGCCGTGACATCGGTTATCATGATCACCCTCCCCTTTCTGGATTTCACCGACAGCACTACTGGAAACTACTGCCGTGTCTTCAATATCAGGAGAATGTGCAGCCAATGTGCAACAAATAAGGAAAAAAGCGGGCTGCCGGATTATCCGGCCTTGAAACACCGATAAATCGACAGACGATAGGTGGTGACTACGGGTGGAGGGATTGGGGAACTTGGAAAACCGGACTATGGGGAGTGAATGGAACTGGCTGGGCACCAAGCCTGACTGGCGGCTTTATACTATTTGCGGTCATTTTTTCTGGACAGCCGCTTGTTCAAAGCCTGGCGCGTGATTCCCAGGTAGGACGCGGCAATCCCCTGATTGCCGCCTGCCAGGCTCAGTGCATGGGCGACCAGGGCATCCTCGGTATCCTTCAGAGTCGGCATGCAACAGGTACCTGCGTTGCCGCTACGAATATCCCTGAGAAAAACCAGCGGGTCTGCCTGTGAAGAAACTCCCCTGTGCCCCACAAGCTTTCTGAAGCTTGCCAGGGAAAGCATCCCTTTTGCATGACATGCCACGGCATCGAGGATCATGGCCCTGAGCTCGCGAATATTGCCCGGAAAATCATAGGCCGAGAGATAACTGCACAGTTCGGCGGAATGGGTCGGTCTTGCCTTATTCAAGGTTTCGGCTGCTTCATCCAGAAAATAATCCAGCAGCAGCGGTATGTCTTCCAGGCGTTCCCTGAGGGGGGGAATGCGTACCTGGTGGGCGCTGATGCGATAATAAAGATCTTTCCTGAAAACTCCCTCCGACATCATCGTGGCCAAATCCTTGTTGGTCGCCAGGATAATGCGGGCATCGCATTTCTTCGGAATGTCCGTTCCCAGCGGATAATATTCCTGTTCCTGGAGCAGCCTCAGAAGCTTGATTTGGGCCAACTGGGGAAGATCACCGATCTCATCGAGAAACAGGGTGCCGCCAGAAGCCTTGGCGATCAAACCTTCTCGGGTCTGGTCAGCGCCGGTAAAGGCGCCCTTGCAATGCCCGAACAGGGTGTCAGCGAACATCTGGTCGTCCAGGCCGGCGATGTTAACCGCCACGAACGGTCCTTGGCGGCTGCTTGAATCATGAATCGACCGGGCAACCAGTTCCTTCCCCACCCCGGTTTCCCCACAAATAAGCACCGGTTGCCCGGTTCCGGCAACAGCCGTCAGGTAGCGAAAAATACCCCTCATTTTCGGGCTTCGGGTGACTATCGGCGCAAATGCCCGGTCCGGCTCCAAGCGATCGGACAGCAGCTGTTCCGTGAGCAGCGTAACCTGATTACGCAATGCGTGCATTTCCAAGGCCCTTCTGGTGCTGGCCAGCAAGCGGTCCTTTTCCGCCGGCTTGACAAAGTAATCAAAGGCGCCGGCCTTCATACAATCAACCGCCATCTCAAGCTCATTGGCCGCAGTCATGATAATGACCGGAATATGGGGATAATTGGAGGCAATTTCCTTGAGAAGCTCATAACCGGATAAAACCGGCATGCTGAGATCGAGAATTATCAGGGCGATATCATGTTTTTCTAAAAGAGCCATCACGTTCCTGCTGTTGTTTTCAGTCAGGACATTGCCGACCCCCTCGGTGCGGAACATGATGCTCATGCTGAACAGGATTTCTTCTTCGTCGTCCACCAGGAGAATCGGATACATGGCGCTGTTTGCGGTGCTCATCTCGGACTCCTTTAGCCGGCAGTACGGGCTTGCTGGCAAGTGGTGTTCCCGGGCATATTTTCATGCGCTGCGGGCAGTCTGATGGTTGCGGTCGTGCCAAGACCCGGCTCGGATTCAAACTCCAGAGTTCCGCCATGCTCTTTGATGATGGTGGCGGAGATGGAAAGACCTAGGCCGGTGCCACCCTGGTCAAGTTTAGTCGAGAAAAAAGGTTCTGTTATGCGTTCCATCAAATTACTGGTCATACCACTACCCTGGTCGCTGACGGTCAGGACGATGCAGCCGTCCTGCTGCTCGAACGCCGTGCTCACCATGACACCCTTTGTCTTGTCGGGAAGCGCCTGAAGGGCATTGGTGATCAGATTGATGATGACCTGCTCGATCTGCTGGGGCCTTCCCTTGACCAGAGGGAGCTCTTCGGCCAGGTCGATCCGGAACTCGTCGGTATGTTTATGGATATGGTGCGTGAGGATCTGTAGCGCATCCTGAACGGTCTTGTTGAGGTCAAAGGTCGATTCGTGCCGGCCGCTGTCGTCACGTGAAAAATCCTTCAGGTTGTTGACGATGAGCGTGATGCGGCGAGAGCCTTCGGAAAGCCCGTTCAAAAGGCGCGGAACCGCTTCGCGGGCCTGATCGAAGGGTAACCCTTTCAGCAGGAACTCCCCATGTTCTTCCTGATGCCTTGCCAGAATGGCCAAGGCATCCCTCCAGATCTCGTCAAGCAGCAAAGCATTGATGGAAATATACTGGTTCGGATTGTTGATCTCATGGGCAATGCCGGAAACCAGCATCCCTAGCGAGGTCATCTTGTTCGCATGAATGAGTTTTGCCTGGTTTTTCTGCCTTTCCATTTCCAGACGGATACGTTCCGAGATATCGCGGAATGAACAATAGATCGCATCCACTTCTCCCAGGCGGATCAATTTGGCCTTGGTCGAGATGGTGATTTGCGTTCCGTCCTTAGAGGTGCCCACGGTCTGCCCGAGAAAAGGCTCTCCACCCTGTGCCGGATCTTGAGCGAATCGATGAATCTCCCCGGCAATGTCGGGTATGATCTGCCACGGCCCAAGGGCGTGTAATTCTGGCAGGCTGTAACCGAAAAGCTCGATCATCGCCGGATTGGCGTCAATGACTTCCAGGGTTTCCTGTTTGAGAAGCAGTACGGCATCCCAGTTTTGCATGAAGATCTGATGAAAATGCTCCCCAATCTCAATGAGGGCCTCTTCCATCTGCTTGCGCTCGGTAATATCGCGGTTGCTGCCCCGGGTTCCCAGGTATGTTCCGGATTCGTCCATGATCGGCTGGCAAACATGCTCCAGCCAGCGTACACTGCCATCGCCATGGCGGATACGAATAACCAAGTTGCCGTTGGTAGCATCGGGCCGGGAATCATGATGATGGCCGGCACATTTATCCAGATCCTCCGGCAGGGTGATTTTCCGCAACAAGTCCTGGTCTGTGTAGAAAGCGTCGGCTTCGTAACCGGTAACCCTTTTGCACGAAGGTGATGAATACACAAACCGCTCCTCGGGATCGAGCCAGAATTCCCAGGCATGGGTATAATCGGCAATGGTGTGGTAAATCGCTTTCTGCCGGATCAAGTCCTGCATGGCGGAATTTTTACGCTGCCATTCCCGGCAGGCCAGCCATGCCGCAATGGAGGTAATCAAGCAGAAGAACACCACGAAAGCGGTTTCCTGGGTAGTTTCGCTACGCCATTCGGCAAGATAATCAGCGGTGGCAAGGCCAACAACGACATAAAAGGGATAACCTGAGACCTTGCGGTAACTAAAAGTTCGCTCCACATTATCCAGAAACGAACGGGCCGTGTAGGTATCTGACGTTTGGCCTGTTTGTACCAATTCCCCGAACTCGCGTGAGGGATTGCTGCCCATGACATTATCAACCCCGGCCAGTTCCGGATAACGGAGAACCAACCCCAAATCAGCATCGCGCAATACGATACTGCCATGCTTGCCGACATTGACGGCTGAAAATATTTTGTATAACCGCTCCAGCGAGATCGAAGCTGTAACCACCCCGGCAAAGGTTCCGTCCGGCTGATTAATCCGCTGGGCAACGATTATATACCATTTGCCGCTTAGACGCCCGACTACCGGCTTGGAGATGACCATCGTCCCATTCGGCGACTTGCGTAACCGAATGAAATAATCGAGATCCGACACGTTCAGCGGTTTGTGCATCTCCGCACCAAAGCTGTATATGGCCTCTCCTTGGGCATTGACAACCTTCAAATCGTGAATCTCGTCCAGGTGAGCACGTTCACGCCCCAGGTATGAGTTGATTGCCTGACTATCGAGACCTCTTCCGAAAATCCCTTTCCGGGCCTCAAACTCCACCGCAGACAGCACCAGATCGATCCGGTCCAATACACCGATGACATACTGCTCAAACACATGGGAGAGGTTGCGGGTGTTAACCTCGGCCTGTTCCCTGTGCTCAAGTCTGTTTCGGTAAAGCGACACGCCAGCCAGGGAAATGACGGACAGATTGATCAGCACGGTGGCAATTATCAATCGCTTGATGAAGGTATTGTTGTTTCCCAATTTGTGAGCAGGACAGGGCAACTCTTTCATACAACCTGCGCCGTGCCGAGCTCATCACTGTTGAGCATAAATTCCGCCGAATTTGACCTTGAATCGTCAGTGCTGGTCATGGCTGACTTTCCTGTGAAACAGTCGATATATTTTCATGAACCGCCAAAACATTTGTTTGACCAAAACAGACGTGCTTAATCATTAAGTTACGAATCATATCCACATCCAATCTGCGTGTCCATTTAAGATACTTTAATTTGACCACATTTTTCTTCCTTATCAAGCTTGATGCCTTACCAAGGGGAATAAAAACCCCTGCGACATTTTTTGCACAGATCGCTTTTGTCGCTTTTCCATAACCAACTATTATTTCGTAACAAACCAGCCCCACAACCTTGACGGCGCAAAAAACGTCGCAGGGGCGCCAGCTTGGCTACAGCCTTATCTTGCTGATATTTGTGATCAATTTAGCGCAGACAGCAATGGCATCATACCTGCACTGCAAACACTACAAATCAACAATCAACCACATTTAATTTATTGAGGAGAAAGGAGGGACACCCCATGTCGGATGATATGTCTGAAAGAACCAGAATATATCTTGCTGGCGATTGGTCCATGGACGGGGTGACCAAACAGATGCCGCAGCTTGTGGAACAACTGACCTCGCTTTCCGGCATCTGTACCGATGAGAAACTGCCTACCAATGCGCACCATGACCAATCGGAAGTCGATCTCACCCGAATCGAGAAGCTGGATGCCTGCGGTTGCCAGCTATTGGCCGTATTTCTCCGCGCCTTGCAACTTGGAGGCATCAAACCACTGCTTAATGATATGCCTGACGACATAAAGGAAAAAATTCAATTTCTCGGGTTTGCCAACGAACTGGAGCTGCAATCCGATCATCCAAGGAAATGTGCATGACACAAGAGCGAATGGAATCAGGTGAAATAGATCTGAACCGGTTCAACCAGGTTTTCTTTGAGGAATGCGGCGAACACCTGGCAGAGATGGAGCAGATACTGCTCTCGTTGAGCGATGGAAAACCGGATGAAGAACAACTGAATGCGGTCTTCAGGGCCGCCCACTCAATCAAGGGCGGGGCAGGAATCTTCGGTTTTCAGGACATGACTGTTGTCACCCACATCATGGAGTCCCTCCTTGACCGGGTTCGCAACCATGAAATCCCCTTTACGACAGCCATGATCGATCTGTTTCTCGAAGCCGGCGATGTGATTGCCATGCAGCTGGCCGGCCACCGTGACGGAGCAGAGGTCCGCCAGGAGGCGGTTGACCAGATCAGCAGCAAGCTGAGGCAATATACCGATGTAAAAACGGCTGTCATTGGGACCGATGCCACCGAAACCGGCGTTACAACGGCCACAGACACTACCTCAGACTCGCAGCCAGGCTGCCGCCTGTTTGAGATGGAGTTCACGCCGGACCCGGACATCTTCAAGCGTGGTGTCAGACTGGAGCAGCTATTTCTGGAATTGGAACAGTTGGGAGAACTGACCATAAATGCAGAAATATCCGACTTTCCTGATTTCGGTACGTTCGACCCGGAGATGTGTGCCACCTGCTGGCAATTCACCCTGAAAACAGCCGCCAGCGAAGAAGATATCCGCGAGATTTTCGAATTTGTCGCCGACGAAGATCAATTGGACATCCGGGTAGTTTCCGACACCCAACTAAGTGACGCTCTTGGGGATTCGGCCCTAACTGTTGACCTGGCTGGCATTCAGGCGCCATCCGCCCGAATGGCTCCCCTGCCGCCGTCAGACAACGTGACCTGCATTTCACCGGGCAGGAGAGCGTCGGACAGAAACGAAACCGCACCGGGAGCCTTCGGCCGCCGCAGTGGCGAGGCCGATTCATCCATCAGGGTGGGTGTAACCAAGGTAGATCAACTAATCAACCAGGTCGGAGAACTGGTGATCACCCAGGCCATGCTGGCCCAGGCAGCGGCCGGAGTTGATCCGGTCCAGTACGAAGGCCTGCACCGCGGCCTGCTGCAACTTGAACGCAATACCCGTGACCTGCAGCAAAGCGTCATGTCGATCCGGCTGGTGCCGATCAGTGTCGTTTTCAATCGTTTCCCCCGCATGGTGCGGGATCTGGCGGCTAAACTCGGCAAACAGGTTGAATTGAAGACCTTCGGAGATACCACGGAACTGGACAAGGGCCTCATTGAAAAAATCAGTGACCCCCTGACCCACTTGGTGCGCAATTGCCTCGACCACGCCCTGGAATTGCCAGATGTCCGTATCGCAACGGGGAAAGAGGCGATCGGCACGATAATGCTCAGGGCATCACAACTGGGAGGGCGGATCGTGATCGACGTGATCGATGACGGCGCCGGCCTTAATCGCGCCAAGATCATGGGCAAGGCGCTCGAACGCGGCATTGCGGTTTCCGATTCCATGACGGATGACGAGGTCTGGCAACTTATCTTTGCACCCGGCTTTTCCACGGCTGATGCAATCACCGACATTTCCGGGCGCGGCGTGGGTATGGACGTTGTCCTAAGGAACGTCCATTCCATGGGCGGCAGGGTGCAGATAGCGTCTGAATCCGGCAAGGGAACCAGGGTTACCATCAGCCTGCCACTGACACTGGCCATTCTGGAAGGGATCTCAGTCTCTGTGGGGGAAGAAAAATTCATTTTCCCACTCAGTTCCATCGTTGAATCAATCCAACCCAAACCGGAAAATCTCAAGACCGTTAACGGCAGACAGGTTGTCCATGTGCGCGGAGAATACATCACCGTCTTGCCGTTGTACGGGATGTTCAACCTGCAAACACCGATTATTGAGCCGGATAAGGGGATCCTGGTGCTGGTCGAAGTCGAGGGAGAAAGGGCAGCCATCCTGGTGGACACCTTGATGGATGAACTCCAAGTGGTGATCAAGAGCCTGGAAGAGAATTATCGCAAGGTGGAGGGGACATCGGGAGCAACTATCCTTGGCGACGGCAAAGTGGCCTTGATTCTTGACGTCGCAGCACTGATCGATTTGGGAAAGAATTGGTCGGACAAGGATGCGGCAAGTCTAATCGAATAAGTACAAATCTTCGGGATCTTAAGGCTCTTCACAAAGGAGGCAATGTCATATGCAGGAAGAACAGGGATCATTGCAACAGCAAACGGGTACAGGCGTTGGAGAGTATCTGACGTTTACCCTCGGCAGCGAAGAATACGGCATGGACATCCTGAAGGTACAGGAGATCCGCGGCTATGACGCCGTTACGCACATAGCCAATTCACCGGACTTCCTTAAAGGGGTAATAAATCTGCGTGGCGTAATCGTGCCGATTGTTGACATGCGGATCAAATTCAAACTTGGCCGGGCCGATTACAATGAATTTACCGTTGTGATCATTATGAATGTTGTCGGACGGGTAGTAGGCATGGTCGTTGACAGCGTGTCGGATGTGACGACCCTTGCGCCGGAACAGATCAAACCGGCCCCGGAATTCGGCTCTGCCCTTGACACCAAATACATCACCGGACTCGGTACGGTAAACGATCAAATGCTGATTCTGGTTGATATCGAACAGCTTATGAGCAGCCCGGAGATGCAACTCATGGATGTGCCGACCTGAAAAGGATAATCAACATTATTGCAGGATAAATCCATAACCAACCGTCTGGAAGGAGAACAGTATGCAATGGTTTTACAATCTGAAAATCGGTACGAAACTACTGTCAAGTTTCATCCTGCTGGCAATGATAGCCGGTGTAATCGGCTGGATCGGCATAGCCAACATCCGCAAGGCGGATAGCAACGGCACCCTGCTTTACGAAAAGGCAACCGTGCCCATATCCCAGTTGGGCTCTATCTCCACCGCGTTCCAGCGGGTGCGCGTCACACTCGCCAAGATACTGTTGGTGCATGACAAGGCTGAAAAGCAGAAATTCGGCGAGCAGATCAAGGAACTGAGCGCCGAGATATCCAAGAATGTGGAGCTTCTGGACAAGACCTTCACCAACCCCGACGAAAAGGCCCTTTTGAAAGAGTTCAGCGACACCCGCACCGTGTTTCGACCCTTGATTAGCAAAATCACCGACCTCTCCATGGCGGGTAATGACGCCGAAGCGTTATCAATCTACAACGGTGATGCCACAAGTGCCGCATTGGCCGAAAATAGCGCCATTAACAAACTGGTGGATTACAAGATCAAGCAGGCCAAAACCGTTTCCGATCAGAACACAGCCATGGCCGCCTCGGCGATCAAGTTCACCCTTGTCCTGGCAATCATCGGGATAATCCTGGCCATCGGCTTTGGCATTTTCATAACCCGCATCATCACCATACCGCTACAGGAAGCGGTTCATACGGCGCAACTGGTGGCCGATGGGGACCTGACCAGCCGTGTCGAACCGAAATACACCGACGAAACAGGCCAGATGCTGCTGGCACTGAAAAACATGAACGCAAACCTGGTCAACATCGTGGGCGAAGTCCGAAATGGTGCCGATTCCATTGCAACTGCCACCGAACAGATTTCCGCCGGCAACGCCGATCTCTCCCAACGCACCGAAGAGCAGGCTTCCGCGCTGGAAGAGACCGCATCCAGCATGGAAGAGCTGACCTCGACCGTCAAACAGAACGCCGACAACGCCCAGCAGGCCAACCAACTGGCGATCAGTGCCAGTGGCGTGGCGGTAAAAGGTGGCGACGTGATCAACAGGGTGGTGCATACCATGGGCTCGATCTCCGATAGCTCCAGAAAGATCTCCGACATTATCGGCGTAATTGACGGAATCGCCTTCCAGACCAACATCCTGGCGCTGAATGCGGCAGTGGAGGCAGCCAGGGCCGGTGAGCAGGGGCGCGGCTTTGCCGTGGTGGCAGCCGAGGTGCGGAGCCTTGCCCAGCGTAGCGCCTCAGCGGCAAAAGAGATCAAGGCCCTGATCGAGGATTCGGTCAGAAAAGTGGAGGATGGCAGCAAGTTGGTGGAGGAGGCCGGACATACCACCCAGGAAATCGTCACGAGCATCAAGCGGGTGACCGACATAATGGCCGAGATTTCAGCCGCCTCGCTGGAACAATCAAGCGGCATCGAGCAGGTCAATACGGCAATAACCCAGATGGACGACGTTACCCAACAGAATGCGGCCCTGGTTGAGGAGGCAGCCGCGGCGGCCGAATCCCTGGAAGACCAGGCCCGGCAGCTAGTCCATGCTGTCACCCGCTTCAAGTTGGACGAAGCCATGCAACCCAGGAAGGTGGCTGCCGAAAAGAAAGTTCGCAAAATAAACGCCCTGCAGCCTAAGGGCATCGAAAAAGCAGCTAAACCGTCAGCAGCGGCAAAAGGTCTAAAAAAGCCGGAACTCATTGAAGCTGCCATGCAAAATCCGGTGGACAACGATAGCGACTGGCAGGAATTCTAACCCATTGTCTGGCAAATCCAAGCTTCAGAGCGGGGAGAAACAGGGATGCTGGCTGCAACAGACCCTACAAATCCGGCATTTGAAGGACGTTCCGACTGTAAGGAACCGCTCCAGTTTCCTTTCACCTCGGAGGACTTTAACCGCATCCGGAACCTGATCCACCGGGTTGCCGGCATTTCCCTCTCACCTGCCAAAAAAGGCCTGGTATACAGCCGACTGGCACGCCGCCTCCGAGTGAGGCGGCTGCAATCCTTCTCGGAGTATCTGCAACTCCTGGAGAGTGACGACCAATCGGAAAGGGAGGCTTTCATAAACGCCCTTACCACCAATATGACTTCATTTTTCCGTGAAGCCCATCATTTCCCCATACTCTCGGCCCACCTGGGAAGCCTGGCACCTAAACAGCAGGTCTCCATCTGGACCTGCGCATCATCCAGCGGCGAAGAGCCATACTCCATTGCCATGACAGTGGTCGAGCATTACAACAGCTTTGCCGCACCGGTAAAAATACTTGCCACCGACATAGACACCAAAGTGCTGGAGCGGGCACGCACCGGGGTCTATCCCCTGGATCAGTTGCAGAAACTTTCGCCAAACCAATTGAAGCGTTTTTTTCTGCGTGGAGAGGGTGAAAACGCCGGCTTTGCCAAGGTCAAACCGGAACTCCAGGCAATGATCACCTTCAAGAGCCTTAATCTGCTTCATGAAAAATGGGCGATCCATGAAAAGTTCGATGCCATCTTCTGCCGTAACGTAATGATCTATTTCGACAAAAAAACCCAGTACACGGTTCTGAAGAATCTGTCCGGCTATCTGCGGCCCAACGGACTCTTCTTTGCCGGCCACTCCGAGAGTTTCCACCATGCCGTGGACCTATTTCGAACTTGCGGTAAAACGGTCTATGCCCTGCGGAACCCATAAATTGCCCCATGGGGACGAATAGTTCGCAGTGCTGACTTTTGCCGCATTAATTTGCCTGAGCAGGATACAGGAAAGACCATATGCCCATCAAAGTTCTGGTTATCGATGATTCAGCCCTTATCCGCTCTCTGTTGACCGAGATCATCAACAGCCGGCCCGATATGAAGGTAGTCGGGACCGCCCCAGATCCGCTGGTGGCCCGGGAAAAAATCAAGGCGCTCAATCCGGATGTACTGACACTGGATGTCGAAATGCCAAAGATGGACGGACTGGCATTTCTAGAGAAACTGATGCGATTGCGCCCCATGCCGGTCATCATGGTCTCTTCGCTGACCGAGAAGAGCTCGGCCATCACCCTGCATGCCCTGGAATTGGGTGCTTTTGATTTCGTAACCAAACCTAAGATCGACATAAGCAACAGCCTCCGGGACTACGCCGAAGAATTGACCGACAAGATCCGCTGTGCCTCGAAAGCGCTTGCGCCACGGCTCGCGGCAAAACGTGCCCTACCACAGTCAATTGAGCGGAAAAACACCGCTGATGCGGTACTGCCGGCGGAACAGAGGGCATTCGCCACTACCGAAAAAATCATAGCCATCGGCTCTTCAACCGGAGGTACCGAAGCCTTGAAGAGCTATCTGGCTACCATGCCGCCCGATTGTCCCGGCACTCTGATTACCCAGCATATGCCTGAGACATTTACCAAAACTTTTGCCAAAAGGCTCGACGGCCTCTGCATGATCGCCGTGAAAGAAGCGGAACACGGCGAACGGGTGCTCCCGGGCCATGCCTACATTGCCCCGGGCAATCGCCATCTAATGCTGAGCCGAAGCGGCGCCAACTATGTTACGCAGCTCTCGGATGGCCCACCGGTCAGTCGCCACAGACCATCGGTGGATGTTCTGTTTCGATCCACAGCAAATTGTGCCGGCAAGAATGCGATCGGCATCATCATGACCGGCATGGGTGACGACGGCGCGGCTGGCATGCTGGAAATGCATCGGGCCGGGGCATATACCCTTGCCCAGGACGAAGAGAGTTGCGTGGTTTTCGGCATGCCTAAAGAGGCGATCGCCATGGGAGGAGTTGATGAGATAGTATCTTTGCAGGATATGCCCAGGCACCTGTTTTCATGGCTGGCGGCACAGGGGAAACGCAATTTCCGGGTGTAAGCCGGACAGTACCCATGGATCAGGATTTTCCCCAGCGAACATAATAATCAGGTAATTGCCAAGGTAGTAGCATTATGAAACCGGTCACAACGTACATCCTGGTAAGCAGCCTGGTAGCCATCCTGGCCATCTCAACCTTTGCTCTTCTCTCACTCAACCGCTTTCATGCCGCGGAAGCCGAAGAGGAGCGCGAGAATCTGGAAAAATGCATCCGGACCTTTCGGGAACTGTTTGCGTACAAGGGCACAGGATTCAGGATTGTCGATGGAAAGCTCCTTGCCGGAAATTACCTAATCAATGGCAACTTCGAGTTGCCGGACAAGGTGCAGGAAATATTCGGCGGGGTAGCAACGGTTTTCCAGGGGGATACGCGCGTTTCCACCAATGTCCTGGATGACCGGGGACTCAGGGCTGTCGGCACCAAGCTCATTGGCCCGGCATACGATGCCATATTCAGGGAGGGAAAACCCTATCGCGGTGAGACGGTTATACTGAAGACTCCTTACCTAACCGCCTATGACCCGATCAGGGACGTCAAGGGCAGGATCATCGGCATTCTCTTTGTCGGCGTGGAAAAAAGTGCGTTCCTGGCCCGATACAGTGGCTTGAGAATGCAGTTGATGCTGACACTGATCGGCATGGTGGCTTCTTTCACGATTCTGATGACCTTACTCGGAAAAGTAACCAGGAAATACGAACAGATGAACAAGGACCAGGTCAGATTCTTCCAGACGCTCATCAATACTATCCCCAGCCCGGTCTATTACAAGGATACAAAGGGGCGCTATCTGGGCTGCAACAATGCATTTGAATCAGGAGCGAAACTGGCGCGGGCGGAAATTATCGGCAAAACAGCCTACCAGCTCTGGGGCAAGGAGCAAGCGGATCAACATCGGCAAAAGGACCTGGAACTGTTAGAAACCCCCGGAGCGCAGATGTACGAAAGCGCTGTGAAGTTTGCCGATGGCACCCTACACGACATGGTTTTCAACAAAGCCACTTTTCAGGACAAGGACGGATCGCTGGGAGGCCTGGTGGGCGTTTTGCTCGATATTACGGAGCGCAAAGAGGCCGAAAAAGAAAAATCATTATTGGAAGCCCAGTTACACCATTCTCGAATGCTGGAATTGGTTATGGTCCAACTGGGGCATGATCTGAAGACCCCCCTTACCCCGCTGTTCGCGCTCCTGCCACTTATCAGGGAACTTGTCTCCGATCCGGGACTGAAGAGGATGGCGGATATCTGCAGCAGGAATGCGGTCCAGATCAAGGAGCTGACAGACAGAACCCTGAAATTGGCCTCCCTGTCATCCATAGTAGCCCCATCAAACTGGGAAAAAATCCAGCTTGCTTCGGCCGTGGATGGGTACATCCTTGACAGTGCCCAAAGCTACGCGTCGAAAAACGTCTCATGCAAAAACACCATTGCCCCAGAAATTGCTGTACAGGGGGTGGCGGATCAGCTGAAAGAGCTTTTTGCCAACCTGATTTCAAATGCCGTGCGGTATTCTCCGGAGCATGGGGTTATCCTCATCGGAGCCGTGGCCGCCGAAAAAACCGTCACCATCTCGGTAGAGGATAAAGGAATCGGCCTTGCTCCCGAGCATATCGGGCGCGTATTCGACGAGTTCTTCAAGGTGGACGAATCGCGTCACGACCTGGCTGCTCAAGGTCTTGGACTCGCCATCTGCAAGAAAATCGTGTTTAACCATAACGGCAGGATATGGGCCGAAAGTCCCGGCATAGGCATGGGAACAACCATACGGTTCATCCTGCCGCGTTCTACGATTTAAATATCCAATTACCATCAAGGAGCAACATTATGGAAACTGGGGTCATGATAGTCGATGACAATGATTTTATCAGGGAATCGGTTGACATCCTTTTTCGGACAGCTGGCATTCGTGTTGTTGACGCCAAGGGAGGTAACGAATGCTTGAGCCAACTCGAAGCCGGATTCAAAGGGGTGATCCTGCTGGATGTCATGATGCCCGGCATGGATGGCTGGGATACCATCCGCAATATGGTTGCCAGGGGCTTGTATGAGGGCAATGCCATTTTAATGCTTACGGCCAAAGAAAAACCAGACATCAAAATGAATGGAATCCAGGAATATATCAGCGACTATATAACCAAACCGTTCAACCCGATGGAATTGCTTGAAACCGTAAAGTTCTATTCAAAACTGCTGACTACATGATTCAAGACATATGCCGTTACAATCCGCTCAGTCCCCGGCCGTTTTTTGCAAGCATCCCCATCAATTCCAAAAAACAGGCGCACAAAAACCAGATCGACATGGACTAAATATTGCATTATATAATTTTTTTACTATTAGATCTTAATATGCTTGCCCTCTTAATACAGCAGCTATTACAATGTTAACCGCTAAATATCATTAAAAAATATTTTTGTGCTGGATCGGCATGCACATTACTTCCCGACATATGATAGCCAGTAGTCTCATTGCGATATTCATCATTATGTCGCTTGGCCCGCTATTGCCACTCACCATGCAATCTGCAGCCATTGCCCATGCGATTACCGGCGAATGCACCGGTGATTGCAACAGTTGCGGCTGCTCGTTGGAACGTCGGGCCTCTCGCACGTGCTGCTGCTGGCAGAAAAAAAAGATGCATCAGAGTATGAATAAAGCGAAAAAATCCTGCTGCAAAGGAGAAAACACCACCCCAAAAACCATTATCAGCAGCCACTGCCCCTGCGGAAACGGGAAGCTGCTTGCCGCCTGTGGCGTTGAAGAATTCCCTTTCAATTCGTTCCCATTTACCGGAGAAATTAACCGGCCCATGACTTGCCAGGTTTTTCAAGAAAGCCATCATCACCAGGCGATCCGCAGCAACGCACCACCCGCGCCTCCTCCCAAAATATCCATTCTTTCCTAAAATTCCCTTTAACTGATCAAACCAATTGGATCGCACGGCAGCAACAGCAGAGAGTATCAGCATCTGATCTCTCGAAACGTTTTAGTTGGCTGATTTTCTCAACGACAAGTATTTGCTCAGTCTCTGAACATAGCTTCTTATTGCCTAAATTCAGGCGACTAAGGTCGTAAAGGGGGTAATTGTATCCAATCAGGACAAACTGTTTCCGTTGTTCTGCAGTTGATATGATACAAATTAGCGCAAAATTAATATATGGGCACTAATTTTGCGAGCAAATCAGTTGGCCGCATATTATTTCTAAATACCTAAAGAGCAGTTTTCTTAATCCAGAAATCAGTGTGCCCTGTGGTACGAGGACCAGACAAGGTTTACAGAACAGAATCAACTTATATTTTAGCAAGTTACAAACACATATAACAATTCTGCCATAAAGAAAGATTGTGTTGAATGGCCGACCGGGGGCTTACACATATGAACACCTCACTGAAATCAGCTGCCATCCTATCGGTATTAATGATGTTTTTGCACTCAACAGATGCTCTGGCTACCATACAATGTTACCAATGCCATGGCACAGCTGGCGATTACCGGCCTCTGGACTCATCTGATCGCAGTGCATCAAGCGGCGGTTTTCAGGGAAATCACCGAACTCACCTGGCAGGTCCCTCGTCACCAGAGGACTGCGCCAGGTGCCATCCCGGCAGCGAAAGCTACAAATCTTTCCATCGAGACGGTCTAATCAAAGTGTCATCCCGAATGAAAGGGTCACCACTTATTACGTCATATAACAACACAACATCCGCTTTTCCACAGACTCCAACCCCCACCCCAGGGACATGTACCAATGTCAACTGCCACTTCGAGTCAGTCACCCCTACCTGGGGCGCGACAGGTTTCGCTTCACCGGATGATTGCAACAAGTGCCACGGCGCAGCTCCCACCGACGGCAGCCATCCGAAGCACGCCACGGTCTACGGTATCTCCGGGGTTACCAATTCCTGCCTAAAATGTCATGCCGACCATACAGCCGAACCAATACCCTTTGCCCACGCCACCAGCGCCGGCAATCGCAGCCTGGGGGTCTCGTTCGCGGCAGCGCCCAACAACGGCACCGGCAGCTATTCGGGCGACACGAGCTATCCCAACTATCTGCCGAGCAGCGCCCCGGCCCGCAACGGCACATGCGACAGCATCTACTGCCACGGCGCCAGCATGGTACCCAACAACGGCAGCGACACAACGCCGGTCTGGGGCACGGCCTCCACCGGCCAGTGCGGCACCTGCCACGGTGCTACGGCCGCTGTCCCGCCCGTGCGCGGCAGCCACAGGACCCATGCCGGTTCAGGAGAGTGGTACCATGCCCCCAGCGGCCTCAATGACAAAATACTGGGACGCGGCATGCCCTGCGGCACCTGTCACAAGACCGCCGCCAGCCAGCATGTGAACGGCAACGCCGAATGGTCGTTCAATTCCCTGTCATCTCCCAGGCTCAGTGGTGCCCGGTACCGTGGTCTGTCCAGCGGCTCGGTATCATCCGTGCCAAGTGCCGCTTACGGCCAATGCAGCAACCTCTACTGCCACAGCATAATCCAAACACCCACAGGCGGGGCGCTGACCGGCCTGGCGGGCGAATACAAGACCGTGACCTGGGGCAATATGGATGAAGGCACCTGCGGTTCCTGTCATGCCGTTGACCTGGGACATGCCACCTGGGCCGGCAGAACTACCGATCCGGAGATTACTACCGGCAGCCACGCTAAACACCTCACGGCCATCGGCGCCAATGCGGGACTGGGCGGGACCCCAGGCGGCCCTGCCAGATGCGCGGTCTGCCACAACTACGGCAACTCCGATGACCTGCTGGGCTGCTCCACGGTCTGCCACAATTCGCAGCCCAGCCAGCACGTGAATCACCGGATCGAGGTCAGGTTCGCCCCCAGGTACGATGGCGGCAGCGCCGCCTATACCGGCAGCCCTGTGCCGGGCAGCGGCTTTGGCGGCTGCACCACCACCTATTGCCACTCCAACGGCTTGGCTGTGTCACCCACATATTCCGTCCCGACCTGGGGGAATCCGGCCAGCTCGGCCTGCGGCAGCTGCCATGGCGCAACCGCCGCTGCCCCGCCGGCATCCACCAGACACGGCAAACACGTCGGCAACTCCTCCCCCTACTCTTATGCCTGTGCCATCTGCCATGCCGGCATTGTCAAACACAATACCAACGCCACGACATACACGGTCATCAGCAGCGGCACTGCAAATAGCGGCGCGCAATTGCACGTTGACAAGTCGCGCGAAGTCAGGTTCGACACCCTCAATCCGTTTGGCAATTACAGCAGTGCCAACCTTTCCTGCAACAGTGCCTACTGTCACAGCATCGGCAACACCAACGTCGCTTCCGGCAGCTTGCCGGCAGTTTACAATGGCAAACTCTACGCCAAGCCCAAATGGACCGATGCAGGGCCACTGGCCTGCAACTCCTGCCATGGCCGTTCGACACCCGGCAGCGGAGCAACCTACGGCATGCCGGACTATACCAATGGCGGCGTCGGGAATGCAGCCAACAGCCATCTCAAGCATGTCTCGGCCGGCAACATATCCTGCGTCGAGTGTCACGAAAAAACCACCAAGAATAATACAACCATCAGGGCAACTTTCCCTGGCAAGCATGTCGATGGCACAAGCCATGACGTATACTTCAACCTGAGCAGTCTCAACAAATTGGGAACCTACGACAGCGGCGCCAAAACCTGTTCCAGCACCTACTGCCATGGCGCCGGACCTTCTGCCGCCTGGGGTTCGCCTACCCTGCCGTGCAACTCATGTCACAGTGCCAACAGCACCTTGCCCGGAGCTCACCAGATACACGTCCAGACAGCGGCCCTGGCATCAAGTTATGCCAACATGTCGGGCAACGTAAGTTCAACGGGCCAGTACCGCTTCAGTTGCGCCGCCTGCCACCAGCCAGGCTCGGGCAAAGCAAGTCACGCCAACGGGCCGCAGACCGGCGGGATCAACGGCCCAGGGGAGATATTCTACGGGTTTACCTCCGCATCGAGGAAAGGCAGTTACACCTATGGCGGAACTTCCGCCGGCACGGACCCGACCGGGGCATTCAGCTACACGGCAGGAGGCACGGGGTGTGAAACAACCTATTGCCACTCCAACGGTGCCGGCGCAGTGGGCGCCAGGACTGTTTCATGGTCCGCAACAGCCAGTTCCGCCACGGACGTCCGTTGCAAATCGTGCCACGACTACACCACCGCCAGCGGCGCAGCCATTGCCACCGGGGAACATACCGTCCATGTCAACGGCTCCACCTACAACATCAGCTGCCGCAAGTGCCATGCCGCCACAACCACCGATGGGACCTCCATCACCGATAAGGCCAAACATGTCAACAAACTGGTCAATGTGGCCTACAACAATACAACCACGGCAGTCGGCGGAACATACAACGGCATTGCCTCGCCCATGTCAAAAGCCCCCGGCAGCGCTTACGGCAATTGCACCAACACCTACTGCCACAGCAAAGGGACCTCGACCACCCCGTCAACACCAAATATCGTTGCCACTTGGGGAGGCACCCTCAACACCACGTGTTCCGGCTGCCACGGCGGCGACAGCACCGCCACCTACAAAATGGGTTCTGTCGGCAGCACCAGCCACAACAAGCATGTGCTGACATATACCTATGGCTGCGTCAAATGCCACGCCACCACGGTTTCGGACAACCGGACCATCTCCAACTATGCAAACCATGTCAACCGTCAGGTGAACATTGCCTTCAACAACAGCACCACGGCAGTGAACGGCACCTATGCGGGTTCCGCCACCCCAATGACCAAGCTTCCTGGCAGCACCAAGGGCTCCTGTACCAATACCTACTGCCATTCCACCGTCCAGGCTGACGGTGGTGTAAACGCGCCTTTGTATGGGACCCCGACCTGGGGTGTCAACCCTGGTGCCTGCAACCTCAAATGCCACAGAGTCGGCACAGGTCACAGCTCAGTGGCCGCCGATGGTTCAAGCGATGACATCAATACCGGCAGCCATACGAAACATCTGGCTTATGCCTTCAATCTGGGAACCGATCTGAAATGCCCGGCATGCCACATGTGGGACTTCCCACCATCGACAACAGCATGCCGCCCATGCCATGAAGACATCTATACCGGAACAACAACTCGCCATGCAAAACATGTCAACGGCAAGATAGACATCGCCTTTGACCCGCTGTTTACACCAGGCAAATATGCGGGCACCACCACCCCGATGACCAAGTCCCCCCGCACCGGCTACAGCAGTTGCGCCGATACCTATTGCCACAGCAACGGCACTTCGGTCGCAACCGGCACGATACTGGCCAACACCACGCCAACCTGGGGCTCGGGCACCATCGCCTGCAATGGTTGCCACGGCAATACCACATACGGTTCGGATTTCCGCAAGGCAGCCCCCCTGTACGCCACCGGCTCACCCAAGGGGAACGCCCACCTTGTGCACATCAGGACCGGCAGCCTCAGCGGCACCTACATGCAGTGCCTTAATTGCCATGCCGCCACAACCAGAACCAATACCACCATTTCCGATACGACAACTCACGTCAATAAAGCTTACAGCGTGGCCGCCTCGGTCCTTGGGGTATTTTCGTCAGCCTTCCGCGATGGCGACAACACCATGAACAGCACCAAGGTGACCATCAACTACAGCTATAATGCCTCCGGCAGCAGTTGCTCCAACGTCTCCTGCCACCCCATCGGCTTGAACATCACTACCACACCGCCTACTCCAAAGACACGCACCACCAGTTCGATCAAGTGGAACAGCAGCGGCGTCTGCATCGACTGCCACAACATCGACATGCAGAGCACATCAACCTTCCATCACGCCATGCGCAACTATTCGTCCGGTTATCCGCTGCAAGCACCATACAGCAGCGCCAGTACAGGGCTCAACACCTATGCCCGGCGTTGTACCATGTGCCACGTGGACCACAACATCTTCAGCAATGACCTGAACAGCTCCAACAGCCTGGGACGGGCAGCGAACCTGCGGACCGATATTGCCGTTACACCAACCGCATCGAGCGGATACAGCAACAAGGACTATATTAAATCCTCGGGCGGCACCGGCGGCATTTGCATAAGTTGTCACTCAACGGCCAAGGCCAAGGATACCACCCGGCGCCTGAACGACTACCCGGCAACGGCGACGCCTGTCATCACCCAGGCGCAATATTCCGCTTCAGGCCACCAATATGACGTGTCCGCCAAGTTCATGAGCGACGGCAGCGTCGTCTACGGCAACTGTTCCAAGTGTCACAATGCCCTGCTGAACGAGACGTCGGTTTTTATGAACGCCACCTCAACCTATCAGTTCGGCAACCACAACAGCGGGATCAGGCGACTTCAGGGTTCGCTCGACGCAGCAGGTGGAGAAACCGCCGAAGAACAGATTTGCTACCGCTGCCACAGCCTGATTGCAGACGCCGACCCTGGTGGCGGCCCACCCAAGGCAGTTGCCAACAAGGATTTCTATGGCGTGGCCCCCATGAGTCTGGCGGCCCAGGACATCTTCACGGCCAACCTGGATTTCCGGGCCGCGAACCCGACCTACAGTACCACCAGCAAGCTGTATTTCAAGCCTACCGCAGCCGAGAATCCGGCTGAGCCGATGCCGAATCAGCACAATACCGGGGACACATTTGCCGGCGGCACATGGATCGGTCGCTCCATGTCGCCATGGGAAACCATCACCACTTACGAAACCAAGAGTCAAGATACCAACTTGACCGGCACTAACTACTGGCAGATGGTTTCGTTCACCTCGCCCACGGTCTACAGCACGACTACCGTGCCGGCCGGCAATTGGGTGATCAACATCTATTGCCGCGAGTCCTCCACATACCAGAACGCCCGGATCAGGTACAAGGTCTACAAGTGGAATTCCAACGACACGATCGGGACAACCATTATTGCCACTGGCACCAACACCACCGAGCTTGTCACGACAGCCGCTCCCGGTTCTGTTCGCCAGATCGCACTGAGCGTTGGGGCAACAACACTGACTGCCGGGGAGAAAATCGTCGTTGACCTGGAACTGGATACCTCCGCATCATATTCAACCACCTACACCGGTTCTTTCTATTTCGGCAGCCGCGCCCCCAGCAATCTGACACTTCCAGGTGATGTCAACTGGACCTATGCAGACCCGGGGGCTGCCGGTTTCGGCCATCGAGTCCAGCATTATACGGGAATCCACCTGCCATCGACCAGGAACGAGACCCTGGCCTACATTGCCCAAAACAGGCATGTCGAATGCGTGGATTGCCACAACCCGCACGCAACCAGTAACGGATTGCATGGCGACTACGGCATCGCCACCGGCGGCAGCAGCACCACCCTGGTCAACAGCAATAAAAACTGGATCCCCAACCAGTGGGCGGGTGAGTATGTAAGCTTGGTTTCGAGCACCCTGGGAACCACCACTCCGGTAGCAACCATCACCAGCAATACCGCCACGACCCTCACCACCACCCCCTACTCGGGGACATGGGTCGCACCGGTTGCCGGCAATACCTACCGGATCATCGCAAACACCAACAGGGTGTCGAGGACCCAACGTGGCGTGCCAGGAACCAGTGTCAGCTATTCAGGGGCCTGGACCAACGGTACTTACAGCATGGTTAACGAGGCCACCTACGAATATGAGATCTGCTTCAAGTGCCATGCAGCAACCGATGCGACCACCAATACCCTGCGTTATTGGAACGTGACTTCAGCCTCTCTCGGAGCGGCCCGCTGGACCAATATCGGGCTGGAGTTCAACCCGAACAATGCATCCTACCATCCGGTGATTCAGCCGTTGCCGGAGACTGGAAATCGACGTTTGAACGCCTCTGCCCTGACGGGCGGTTGGGCGCCGGGCGAGGTGATGTCCTGCTCCGACTGCCACGGCCGGGACACCGGCAACTCGGCCACGGCCCAGGGCCCACACGGCTCAACAGTTAAATGGATGCTGACCGGCAAATATCAGAATTGGCCCTTCACATCCGCGGCAGCCAACGGCACCGCTGCTGGAGGCACACTTTTGACAGGGACAGGGGCATCTACCTATCCAGCCTCGAATTTCTGCTTCAATTGTCACACCTGGGCTGCGGGAGGAAACGCTCATGTTAAATCCACAAACCACATAGAACCATGCGTAACCTGTCACATCCGGGTTCCCCATGGCGGCAAGGTGCCGCGCCTCTTGACCGGCACCAATGCGCCGCCACGTTACAAACCGAATGGAAACGGGGGCGGCGGGACCGGGTATTACCTGACCAGTGCCAGGCTTCCAGCCACCGGGTATATGTTGAAAACAGATATAAGTTGCAGCAGAACATGCGGCCAACACCCATCTTTTCCGGTGTCAGGCAGCTCCTACTGGTAAACGGCTAATATGTGGGGGTGGAAATGAAATTTGTCCCCCCCCACAAGGCAGCTGCCGTCTAAGATTGAATTTGCAAAACTAGAGCCTTGACGATTGGAATGCACATGAACACGAGAGATTGTTTTTCAAAGTTTAGTCGCATCACCTTGTTTATTTTTATGTCTGTCATGCTATTTGGCTGTGCCAACAACAAGAACAATGCCGGAGAGATAGAAAATGTTATCCGGCGCTACAATGTTCTTCTTATTCAGGGTTATCAAAAACAGGACATGAATCCCATGCAGGAGGTTGCCACCGAGGAGCACGCCCGGAAGCTTTATCACCACATGTCGGCCCTTGGCGAAGGGCAACTGCGGATGGAGTCGAGACTCAAGGGGATCATATTCAAAGAGGTAGATCAGCGCAGCAGTACCGATGCAACGGTGGAAACCGAAGAAACCTGGGATTTCACCCACTACAGGATGGCCACCAATGAGAAGTATGCCGAGGAAAAGGATTTTATCTACCGGATGGGGTACATCCTGCATAAAAAGGATGGCCGCTGGATAATCACCGAGGTGAATACCATTGGCGGCACCAGTACCAATACCGTAATCCCGTGGCCGGTACTGGACAGGAAAGGCAAAGCCGTCAAACAGCAATCCGGCGGCAACCCAGCGGGTCACACCTGACAATGAACATGTTCAAACGGTTTTTTCTGTCACGGAACACCATCATCAGCCTGATAATATCGGCACTTTTTGCAATAACCCTGGCGGCATTTATTCCACAGGGTTTTCTGGCATCTTCCGATACGATGCTTGCATGGCAGGCGGCTCATCCGTTTCTTGAGCGTTGCAGTAAACTGCTCGGTCTCCACCATATCTACACGCATCCCCTGTTTTCAATGATTCTTGCGGGAGTGACCGTATCTCTTGCTCTTTCAGCCTGGAACCAGTGTTTGGCCGCATGGCGGCGGACGTTTCACCCCGATGACGGAATAGCCGGCGGTGAACGTTTTGTCGTGCCGGGTACTATGAAGGATTCCTGGCTTATCCTGGCTGCAAACGGCTATCTAAGACAGGGGACATCAAATGGCAGCATGCGGCTGGTACGTCATCCCTGGGGCTACTGGGGCAATACCCTGCTTCACGTTGGGATTGTAGTAACTATTGGCGCGTCGCTTTTCATTGCCCTCACACAACAACGGGGAATTATTCAACTCGCCGAAGGAGCTGTACATAATCCTTCGGATCCCATGTTGATGGAGGAACATGGCTTTCTCGTAAAACCGCTGGTTTTGCCGGACACAATACGTCTCGATCGCGTCACCTATAGCTTCTGGCCAAGTAACGGCATACGCCAGATAGAATCCCAACTGTCTTTTTTGTCGGATACCGGAACGATTGAGACAAAGAACGTAGAAATCAACAGTATCCTCCATCACCGCGGGATCCGTTTTTATCAAGGGGTTGAGTTCGGACACGCCTTTTTCGTTGAAGTGACCGGGCAGAATGGGTTGAATCGGATATTTCAGCTTCAGATACAACATCCTGAAGCCCCCGACAGACCGAGCTATAACGACTTTCAGGATCTGCTCGGTGACGGTTACTTGGTCCGCGCCAAATATCTGGTTGATGCTGAAAAGAAATCATTTCGCCATGTAAACCCGCTGTTGACACTGCGGCTGGACAAGCAGGGCAAGGAACTTGGACAAATCCCCTTGCGGGTCGGCGAAGAGGGCGCCATTGGCCCTTACAGCTTCCGGTTAAAAGCAGTTACGCCATGGTCGAGGTTGATTATTGTCGATTTAACAGGAATGCCCGGGATCTTCCTGGGATTTTTCATCATCTGCCTGGGCGGGCTACTGCATTATTTCACCCCTCCGCGAGAATTGTCATTACATGCAACAACAGGTGGGGACACGGCGGTTTGTTGGAGAGCTGCGAAATTTTCAGGGTTTTATCAGGACGAATTGGCTTCATTGAAAACAGCACTGGGATATGAGGAAATCCATGGATAACCAGGTGGCAATCTATGTGGCTTTGAACTGGCTGGCAGTGTTCTGCTACGTTGGGGCGACAATTGCCAATGTCGGCGGCGTCATGTTTAGAAAGGAGGTCGTTGAGCAGCGCAGCTACTGGCCAGCATGGCTTGGGCTGACTGCCCACTCGGTAGCCATTGCCTACTGGTGGAGCATCGTTGGCCATGGCCCTTACATGGCGCCCAGTGAAGTGCTGTCATCGGACGCCTGGATCACGATGGTGGTATTTTTCATTTTCCTCCGCTTCTTTCCACGCATCAAAGCGGCAAGCGTGATCGTCTTTCCGGTCACATTCCTGATGATTGCCCTGGCTAATTTTTACAATCCCGGTATCCGGGCGCTTCCTCCCACTTTCGGAAGTGTCTGGCTTGTGCTGCACATCGCCTTCTATAAAATCGCCTTGGGAACCCTGGTGATCGCCCTGGCTTTCTCAGTCTTTTACCTGCTCAAAAATCGCCGTGCCGCCTTGGCCTGGATGGAGCGCCTGCCCGACCTTGCCGGCATTGATCTTTATGCTTACCGCTTTACCGGCTTCGGCTTTATTTTCTGGGCTATCGGCATGCTGGCCGGCTCGATCTGGGCCTATAAGTCCTGGGGGCGCTTCTGGGGTTGGGATCCTGTTGAAACCTGGTCACTGATCACCTGGCTGCTCTTCGGAACATACCTGCATCTGAGGCGTTTTTTCCGGCTGAACGGGAATCGGGCGGCGTGGCTGTTCATTTTATGCTTCATCATGTCCCTGGTGTCGCTGTTTGTCACCTCGCACATGGGGAGCTCGATTCATGCCGAGTATTTCAAGTGAAAAAACATTTGCAGACGACGTCAACATAAGGAACACGCATGCTGAAAAAGACCTTGATCATCCTCAACGGCTTCATCCACGACTTTGCCGCCGGAATCTGGCTGGCATCCATCGTCACCATAGCTGTGCTGCATGATGCCCATCTGGCACATCCCAATGTAGTAGATGTCTTGAACCATCTTGAGCGGCTCTTTTTTTGGAACAGCGTAGCGGCGATGGTGGTGATCTTTGCTACCGGCGCAGGACGGACGTTCACCTACATGGACAACTGGTATGGAGAAGATGCGGAGCGGATTCGCCGCAGGATGCTGATCGTCAAGCACCTGGTGCTGTTTGCCTGCTTCGGCGCAGGCTACCTATGGATTTGGGGAAAGGTGTTTCATGGCTGAGATGCCGCTTGCAACTGAGATTTTGTGGCGAAACGCCGATCTTGTCGATTATCCGGAGTATATTGCATGACCATTAAGCGGGTAGCCCTCATCACCCCTCCATATCACTCCGGTGTAGTCGAGTCGGCCGGCACCTGGCTGAACGTCGGTTTTGTCTATATTGCCGGAGCGCTCCGAACCGCGGGGTTTGAGGTGGACTATTACGATGCCATGTCTCTCTGGCACACATGGCCCGAAATCCGGCAGCGGATCCAGGCCTTCAAGCCTGATGCAGTGGCCACCACCGCTTATACAGCATCTGTTGTGGATGCCGTAAAACTGCTCGGCTTTGCCAAGGGCATCAATCCAGAGATTGTCACCATCCTTGGCAATGTCCATGCCACCTTCTGTTACAATGAGGTGCTGGATGCAGACCACGATTCTGTTGATTACATAGTACGCGGAGAGGGTGAAGAAACTCTGCCGGAGCTTCTGGCCTGCCTCAACTCGGCCGGTGATCCCCAGAAGGTGGCCGGACTGGCCTTTTGGCGGAACAACGAGGTAACCGTTACCCAAAATCGCCCATATATTCAGGACCTGGATGCGTTGCCGACCGCCTGGGATCTGGTAGAATGGCCTATCTACACGTATCGGGCCAAGCACGATGCGCGCCTGGCGATCGTATCCACTTCCCGCGGCTGTAAGCAGCAATGCTCGTTCTGTTCCCAGCAACTTTTCTGGTCCCGGTCCTGGCGGGCCCGTTCGGCCGAGAACGTAGTGGCGGAACTGGAGCTTCTGAGTGGAACATACGGCGTGGAAGTCGCCATGCTTTCCGATGAAATCCCGACCCTTGACCGTGAACGGTGGGAACGGATACTGGATCTGATGATCGAAAGGAAAGTGCCGGTCAAACTCCTCATGGAGACAAGGGTGGATGACATCCTGCGCGACGCCGACATCCTGGATAAATACCGCCGGGCAGGTGTCGAGCATATTTATGTTGGGGTGGAGGCCGGTTCCCAGGAGACCCTCGACCTGTTCAAGAAGGATACCCTGGTGGAACAGTCCAAGCAGGCCATTGACCTGATAAATAACGCCGACATCGTTTCCGAGACATCCTTCGTACTGGGCATGCCTGACGACACCCCGGATTCAATAGCCCGAACCATTGAGCTTGCCAAACATTACAACCCCGATATGGCTTTTTTCCTGGCCATCTCTCCATGGCCCTATGCCGAACTATACCCGGAACTGGAACAGTACGTGGCCACCACGGACTACCGTAAATACAACCTTGTTGAACCGGTTATAAAACCGAAACATATGACCATGAAAGAGCTTGAACATGAGCTTGGCAAGGCCGCGCAAAAATTTTACATGCACAAATTCAAGCATCTGAGCGAACTGACACCCTGGAAACAGGAATTCATGCTTTCGGTCTTTGATATCCTCATCACCAATTCCTATCTGGCCGGGCACATGCAGGCCATGATCGCCGGTGGAGGGGAAATGCCACCTGAAATACAGAAACTAGTCAAAAATATGCCTGCACGTAAACACCCGGACAGCGGCCACAAAGCGATTGCGCCGATTCCATGAAATAAAGGACCGAAGATCCGTCATGACTGAGCCATACCAAAACATATCCGTCAACCACCGGAAATCGTACCTTTTGATGTATTTCCTTGTTGTCCTGACAACAAGTCTCATAATTGCCAATTTGAATGCAATCACGGACTATGTGCTGCATCCCGGCATCCCCTACTTTGATGAGGAGCACCTTATCGTCGGCGGTATATCAGGCGCTTTGACAGCCATAATCCTGACTGTCCTGGCGATCAGCCACTTCAAGCTAAAAAGTAACGATCTGAAAATAAAATCACTTAACATGGCCTTGGAAAACAAGGTTGAAGAACGAACCGAAGAGCTGAAAAACAAAAATCAGGAACTCTTGGTCATTGAAGACAAACTGCTGAAACAATTGGGCAAGAATATTGCCGCACAGGAAGAACTGCATCAAAGCAAGTTGCTGCTGAACGCAATAATCGACAACTCCTTCGAGATGCAGGGACTCTTAACCCCTGACGGTAAGCTGATCGAGGTGAACAAGACGTCTCTGGACTTGATCGGTGTTGACAAAGAAACCGTAATAAACCGTTATTTTTGGGATACGCCCTGGTGGGGCCATAACCCGACACTGCAGGATAAAATACGTGAAGCAATCCGTGAGGTGGCCGCCGGTGGTTTTCTCCGTTTTGAGACGGAGAATCAGGATGCCAAAGGGAATATCCACCTTATTGATTTTTCGCTGAAACCGATTTTAGATGATCAAGGGCACATCATTTTTCTGATGCCTGAATGGCGGGATGTCACGGATTACCGGAAATTGGAAAATCAACTATTACAACAGCAAAAACTCGACAGCATAGGCCTTCTTGCCGGGGGTATCGCTCACGATTTCAACAATCTTCTGACGCCTATCTTGGGATATTCGGAGTTGATCTGCAGCAAAGTATCACCTGATGACTCTATTCATGCGGATTCGGTTTTAATATGGGACGCTGCCAACTGCGCCTCTGGCCTGATCAAACAACTCCTCGGCTTCAGCAGGAAACAGGACCTTGCAACACATCATTATGACTTGAACGGGATCATCTCTTCATTTGGCCTTATGCTGCGCCGCACAATCCGCGAAGACATCGAAATCAAACAGGTATTAAGCACCGATCCCTGTGAAATCATTGCTGACAGGAACCAGATTGAACAGGTTCTGCTTAATCTGGCTGTCAATTCTCAGAGCGCTATCAATGGTGCCGGGACAATTACGATAGAGACCGGGCACCTGATCCTCGACGATGAATTCTGCCACTTTCATCCCGGCTCAACACCCGGCCCATATGTACTTCTGGCCTTCAGCGATACCGGAAGCGGCATACCCGGCTCGATCCTGCCCCATATCTTTGAACCGTTCTTCTCCACATCGTCGGCCGGACCAGGCAAAGGACTCGGTCTTTACTCCGTGTATTCCATCGTCAGGCAGCACGACGGTTTCATTGATGTACACAGCAAGGATGACCAAGGGACCACTTTCTGCATCTACCTGCCCGAATCGATCTCTGGCGACATCGACGTCAACCAGCCTGCCGTCGCGGCTATCGGCGCACTTCCGGTGCAACCGCGCAAAATAATGCTGGTTGAAGACAATGCAATGGTATTGGATATGACAAAAAACCTGCTGGAAAATCAAGGTCACACGGTTTGGGGATTCCTGAAGCCGGAAGACGCCCTCGAACATGCCCGAACAGCTTCACAGACCGTAGATCTGCTACTCTCAGATGTGGTTATGCCGATGATGAACGGCCTTGAACTCTATGAAAAACTGGAAAAGATAATTCCAGACCTGAAGGTGCTGTTCATGTCAGGCTATACCACCAGTAAGGTTTTACAACAACAGGTGATCGAGGACAGGACAAACTTTATTCCTAAGCCGTTTACTAGCGAAACTCTTGCCAAGAAAATTGCCGAGATAATGCAGCACGGCATGGATATCCAGTTACCACGAGATATCTCAGGATGAACGTAGGGCTGGTTACTGGTCCCAAACGCAACAAGTCCGGCTCCCCATTGGGTGGCCGGACTTGTTGTTTTACCGCTTAACTTCTACTTCTTTAAGTCAACTGCTCTTGCTCGACCTTAGTCTTTGGCGTGGCACTTGTTGCAAAGGTTACGTGCGTTGGGGCCAAAGGCGGTTGCAGGACGGCCATAGTAAGCGGCGGTCTGCTCGGCAACTGTCTTGCCGTAGTTAACTTTGCCTTCCGTTGTGCTGGAGTCATACTGGGCAACACCGGCAGCGT
>MTLE01003143.1_pt1 | contig 64629 bp, 74 predicted proteins | sample 1982461 | NCBI WGS metagenome assembly MTLE01 (sample SAMN05712605, study PRJNA340218) | biofilm metagenome | isolation source: sample SPL anode biofilm adapted to -200 mV | place: USA | collected 2012-02-03 | reverse complement strand
GAGCCTGTCCGATTCCGTAGCGTACAACAGATTAACAATTGGTCGGTACGGTAGTTTGAGGTTGTCAATAAAATAAAATACTTTTTTTGAACACTTCTGACACAGAAATGACATATTAGTGCATTATAATATAATTAACAAATAAATTAATAGAAAGGAGGAATAAAAATGAAAAAAAGACTTATTTTAGTGGCTGCAGTAGCATTGACCTTAATGACAGCAGGCAGCACCATGGCCGCACCAAGATCAGGCAACGGAACCTGTGATGGCACTGGCTTAGGGATTGGAAACGATGGCGTTCGCCAATACATCAACTGTGATGCTGACGGTGATGGTGTTTGTGATCTCGGAACCCAACCACAGGATGGGACAGGCATGCAATATCATGGACAAAGATAAACGATTCACATTTTTATGCTGCATAGACCTTCATTCATTTGAGGGTCTTTTTTTGTTGTATGATGGTTGTTTGGTTGACTTCTCAAAAAGCAAAAGATCGTTTTAAACATCGCATTTTTGTCATATAATAGTGTTGTCAGATAAAAAAGCTTTTGTGAAAGGAGAATACCTTGAATCTAATCGATACTTTTCAAATAACCGAGACAGAGGTCATCACCATTACCGGTGGCGGCGGCAAGACCTCCCTGATGTTTGCTCTGGGCCGGGAACTCACTGCCGCTGGCAAAGCCCATGTACTGACCACCACGGCCAAAATATGTGTGGCCGATGTTAACCCGGGGCAGCTGCTGATTGATCCGGACATCGATACCATTATTGCTAAAATTAAAAAAGACCCAGCCAAAGAATGGGTCATCGGCCGGGAAGAAGTCGCCCAGCAGAAGATTGCCGGTTTTTCTGATGACGACCTGGCTAGGCTGCAGCAGGCCTTGTCCCCACTGGTAATTATTAATGAAGGGGATGGTTCCAATCGCCGCCCCTACAAATTCTATGCCGACTATGAGCCAGCCATTCCGCTCCTGACCACCAAAATCATTCATGTGATTGGAGCTGAAACCTTTAAGAAGCCGATCGATGAAACCCTTTTTCATCGCTCCCAGCTGTTTGATGGGGAAGAGCGATTTTTTGATGAAGCGGTCTTAAAACGCACTCTTGAAACGTTTAGTCGTACCAAGCTTGATCCCCACTTTGAACCGACGGTTGATCGCATTCTGCTGATCAATAAAGCCGATGGAGAGCATCTGGAGCATGCCCGACAAATGGCCCAAATCGGTAAAATGATTTTTCCTCACTGTTTTATCGGCTCCCTCAAAGAAGGCTGGATCACCAGCTGCTAATTAGAGATTAAAAAAAGTGCTGACAGCACTTTTTTTATTAAGAAGGGGTTAGTCAGTTCGAGACTTTAAAGACTAAGGGCTTTATTGATGATGCGGTCAGCCAGGGTTTTAACCTTTTCCTCAATTTGAGAAATAACCGCCAGAAATTCTGCATCACTTTTGCCGGTCGGATCATCCAGTCCCCAATCTTCAGTATAGCGGCTGGGTAGGTAGGGGCAGACCACATTGCAACCCATTTTAATAACAATGTCAATCGGCGGCAATTCGGTCAGCAGCTTTGAATACTGGGTCGCTTCCATATCGATGTCGTAGCGTTCTTTAATCAATCGGACAGCATCCTGATTGATTTGCGGTTTGGTCTCAGTGCCAGCTGAAAAACTGTCAAAGACATCACTGGCAAATTTTTTGCCCAGGGCTTCAGCCATCTGGCTGCGGCAGGAATTATGAACACAGATAAAGGCAACTTTGGGTTTGTTCATGGGTTTCTCCCTTTTTTTTATAATCTAAATAGAGTTCTTGTAGGTGTTAATCAGATCGATGACATTTTCCCGGATTTTATAACGCAGATGGCGGGCTTGTTCAAGCTGCTCTTCCTCGGTACCAGTAAAATCAGCCGGATCTTCAAAGGTCCAGTCGAGGACATTCATAGCCAGCGGAAAAACTGGACATCTCTGACCATTCTCCAGGTCACAGACCTTAACGATAATTGAATAGAGACGCCCTTCCTTGAAATAGTCAAACACCGAATTGGTCTGGTTTTGACTGAGATCATAGCCGAGTTCAGCCATCACCTTAATAATTAGGGGATTGATGGTTCCCGGTTCCAGACCAGCACTTTCGGCGATGAAGTAGTCCTTTCCCAAATCGTTAAGAAAAGCCTCGGCCATCTGGCTTCGGGCGGAATTATGGACACAGACAAATAGTACTTTAATCATCGTTCTGACTCCTTGCAACAAATATTTGACAACAAGCATACCATAATTAAAGAATCGCAACGAGGTTGGTTATGTTAAATTTTAAAGCTGCTCAGAAACTTTTTACAATAAAACGCACCCGGAAGCGGGTGTAATGCTTTCCGGGTGGTCTGCTGAATACTTTAGTTTTTCAATTGAGATCGCTGGCAAAATAACCCACTTCTTAATTGCTCAGTTACTGGCTAATAGTTTATCAAGAGCTTGCTGAACATGTTCGATTTCAGTCTCAATATCGTCCAGATTCTGATATTTTTCGTTATGCTTAATATCGTAATCGGGCGTCATCACAATTTCATCATAGAGTTCATACCCCATATCTTCATATGCCATCGATGCGCAGGTCGACGGACAACCGTTTAATGATATATATTTTTCATCATCACCGGCCGCTTCTATCTCCTCGAGAATGTTCATGCTGACATGGGGGAGGATGGTGATATTTTCTTCATCAATGATCCCGAAATACTGGGCCACGGTTTTAGTCATCATACTGACATTGCAATGCCCGGGACACGGATAAATTTTTAATTTCATATGCGTTACCTTCTTTCATTCTGTTTATTTAAAATCCAGGGTTTCAAAATATTCTTCCACAGTTTGATCCATGATTTCCAGCAGTTTATTTATACCTTTTAACTTCACTCGATAATGCATTTCAACCCCAATTTTTTTATTTTCCAATATTCCTGCTTCACGCAGAATTTTTAAATGCTGGGAGAGATTTGCCTGACTATAATCAAAAGCAGGCAGCAGTTCACAAACACAACGTGACTGATCCAGGAGTGATTTTACTATTTGCAAGCGGATGGGATGACCCAGCGCTTTGAATATTTTGACAGAAAGATCTTCGCTATTCATAATTGACCTCTTTTCGATTTTTATAAACTGATTACACAGCATAACGGGTTGACACCGGGATGGGTTTTATAACATTATAAGCAATCACTTATCAAAATGCAAACTGAATCGATTGCCCTTGACACCCTTAACCGAGAGGCGTATAATGAATTCAACCATAAGCATTTAATTATATTATAAACGAGGTGGACAATATGAGTCAAGAATTACCAGGTTTTATTATGTGTGTCTGCACCGGAAAATGTCCCGGCTTTCAGGCCATGGATATTTGGGATTTTATCAATCAGGTGCGGGTCGAGTTACCGGTGGAGTACGCCTTTATCCATCCGCAACTGTGCGAGGAAGATGGCGATCGTTTTTTAGCTGATTTCTTAAAATCCCATCGCAAAGTGATCATCGGTGCCTGCGCCCCCAACATGCAGCGCAAAATGTTCAAAGATGCCTTTAAAGAAGCTGGCCTTAATATTGAAGAAGATGCCGTGATGCTGGACATCCGCGATATGACCAACGAAAAAGCCTTTGAAGTGGTCGAAAACAAGCTGGAAGAAATGGGATATGAGGTGTAGCCATGAGTGAATCTACTTTTATGGGCGTTGAACGGGATCGGATTGACTGGTCTCCCCGAATTGATTTTTCAAAATGCAACGATTGTATGGACTGTGTGAAATTTTGTCCCCACCAGGTTTTTGAAGTCGATGAAAATGCCAAACCCAAATTGAAGGTCAAAAACCCCAACAACTGTGTGGTTTTCTGCCGGGCCTGTGCCAAAACCTGCGGCCCGGATGCCATTACCTTTCCGGATAAACCAGAAACCACCAAGATGATCAAAGCGATCCGCAAAGCCGAAAAGGAGGCAGCCAAAAATGAGTGAGTCGCGGTGTGTATTACCCTGCAACGGGCTCGATAAATGTGCCGGAGATCTGTCCCGACGGGTAGCCCTAGAGCTGGCTCAATCAGAAGACGTGGCGCTGATCTGTCCGGTTCTGTTAAATCAGAACCGGAGCCGTTACGAAAAAGTCCTGGCAGATGCCAACTTAACGGTCATCGATGGCTGCAATACCCGCTGTGCCAGCAAGCTAGCCTGTGATCTGGAATTATCAATTAACGATAAAGTCAATGTCAGTGAGGTCGCCAAGGCCCTTAATATCAAGCTGGGAGTCGAAATTCTGGAAACTGAAGACACCCGGGCGGTTGTCCAGGCTGTCATGACAAAAGTAAATAGCAGTGCCGCTGATCAGGCTGAGTCGGAATTTGTCGAAGCGGAAGCGGTTAATTACAATACCTTTTCCCATGGCAAATTTATTTTTAAGGTGCCCAAAAGCAATTATTTCTTCAATGAAAACGACTGTTGGGTCACCGTGTCCGGGAAGTTGGCTCGGATAGGGGTCAGTGATTATGTGCAACAGAATCTGTCGGACATACTCTATGTTGACCCACCGGAAATCGGCGATACATTTGAACAGTTCGACGACTTAGGCAGCATTGAATCCAGCAAAGCGGTGTTTGAAATTGTTTCACCGGTCTCTGGCACGGTGGTGGCCGTCAATACCAGCCTAAACGATGCCCCGGAACAGGTTAATGAAAGTCCTTACGAAAAGGGTTGGTTGGTGGAAGTAAACTTAAGTGATTTTTCCGAAGATCAGGATCTTCTCCATGATTGTCCGGCCTATTTTGAATTTTTACAGCGAAAGGTAGCAGAAATCGATGTCTAAAATAAAAGTAATCCCCTGTAGCGGGATCGGCAAAGTATTTGGTTTATTAGCCAGAGAATCCGTGCTGATGGTAACGGAAGAAAAGTGTCCTAATGACACCGAAACCCTCTGCCTGGCCCATGTGGTCACCGGCGACGAGGAAGTGGTGGAAAAGATAAAAGGTCAAACCTGTCTTACCATGGATGGTTGTGCTAAATACTGCGCTAAGAAAAGCGTTGAAGAAACCGGCGGCGTTGTGGTTAAAAGTCATAAGGTGCCCGATTTTATGAAAGCCCATCGCGGTGAAGAGCATGGCACCGCAACTGCCCTGACCGACGACGGCTGGAAATATGCCGAAGAACTGGCAGAAATCATCGAAAAAGATGTTAACGAAATAAAGGCAGGGGTGAACTGAGATGGAAATAAACAGAATTGGCGTTATTTCATGCAGTGGTGAAGAGTGTCTGGGCGGCACAATCTCACGACTGGCAGTGCGAAAAATGATGGAAGAATTAAAACCGGGGATGGTATCGACCCTGTGTCTGCCGCTCTTTATCGCCGGTGATGGCGGTGAACGGGAATTTGCCGAAAAATATCCAACCATTGCTGTCGATGGCTGCTCAAAATGCTGTGCCAAGCGGGCAATTGAAAAATACAGCAATCAGGTGGCCGGCAGTGTCGATGTAGCCGAGATCATCGGCGAATCCAAAGCATTAGAAAAACCCCTGTCGACCCGCCATCTAACTGACGAACATAAAGAATTTGTCGAGCAGACCGCGTCTAAAACCTGTCAGATCTTTGACGAAATTGCAGCAAAACAATAAACATCATGCTAAAAGCCAGATCCTTTTAAAAAAAGATCTGGCTTTTGGATTAAGTCAATCATTTTGGTTAAACGGACTCAGTCAGTTTCATAACCTAACAACTGCAGATGGGCTTCCAGACTCAGATAATTGGGGGCATACTCATCTTCTTTCATCAGGCTACACTGGTTCAGCCGACACGTGCCCAATATCAATTTGGACGCAAAAGCCATGCAGGAACCTTGACCACAGACCTTACAGCCGATTTTCTTAGGCAATAACTTATAAAGTTGAATCGCACTGGGGCGTTCGCGGGTTTCTTCATTGGGTGTAATGTTGTCTTTGTTTTCCCAGGTATTGTTGATCAGTTCATGGATATGGTCAATCATTTCATAGCACTGGGCCTCATTTGTTAATTGCGTACAGGTGAGATTGCGATCATGGATATTGATAATATGACTGCCGATCTTATAGGTAAAGGTTTGGGCTGACGGGATATAGAGGCCAGTCTTAATCACGGTATTGAGATAGGGCATGACTTCAGGCACCGGATTTGTGAGCTTTGCTTTAAACTTAATGCGACCGCCGCCGGTGGTACAAGGTTTAATATAGATAAGACTGATAGCTGGTAAATACATTAGTTGTTCTCCTTTAAATATGATTTCAAGCCGCTAACCAGGGCATCGATATGAGGTGTCTCATTGAAATAACCAATCCCGATGCGACAGCTGCCCCGGGTAACCGTCCCAATCAAGCGATGGGCACTGGGGGCACAGTGCAGACCGGATCGGATCATCACCTGACATTCCTGATCCAGATAAAAGGCGATTTCTTCGGGAGCCTGACCTTCAAGATTAAACGGAATAACGCCAACGCTCCTGGAAGAATCTTTCGGGCCATATATTTCGATTCCCGGCACCGTACTTAAGGCGCCCAGGGCATAGTCCATCAGGGCATCTTCTTTCGCCCGGATTGCCTCTAGGCCTTCCGCTTCCAGAAACGAAAGCGCTGCCCCCAGACCGATAATGCCACTGACATTCATGGTACCAGCTTCAAGATGATTGGGATAGTAATCCGGCTGGTATTCATAGGCTGAATCACCACCGGTTCCACCGGAGATAAGAGGCTTTATTTCGGCATCGCAATTGACAACCAAACCCCCGGTACCCATCGGTCCGAGCAGGCTCTTATGTCCGGTGAAGGCCAGCAGATCGATATTCTGGGCCTGAACATCAATGGGGATAACCCCCGCCGTCTGGGCGGCATCAACCAGAAAAAGAAGGTTTTGCTTACGGGCTAAGGCGCCAATCTCGCCAATCGGTTGAATCGTTCCCAGCACATTGGAGGCGTGGGTAAAAACAATCATCCGGGTTTGTGGCGTAATTGCCGCTTCAACATCCTGAATCGCGGTTTCGCCCTGAGCCGTGGCTGGAACCACTGAAATCGTAATGCCCCGATCTCGTTCCAGGGTTTTTAAGCAGCGCCAGACGGCGTTATGCTCCAGTGCACTGGTAACGACATGATCCCCGGGCTTTAAAATACCCTGAAGGGCCAGATTAAGCGATTCCGTAACGGAAGAAGTGAACACCACTGTTTTGGGATCATTATGGTTGAACAACTTGGCCAGGCTTTTTCTGGTCTGATAAACCAGACCATCGGCCAAAATCGCCTTTTCGTAGGAACCGCGTCCAGAAGTCCCGCCATTATTGACAAGATAATCATAAATTGCCTCAGGAACGGCCAGCGGCTTGGGAAAGGTGGTCGCTGCATTATCCAGATAAATATCCATATATGTCTCCTTCTATAATCATTTAATAATATCCTTAGTTATCTCTTTTATCATAAGCGCTAAAAATAAATTCGTCAATAAATTTAACAGGTAGAATTTGGGTTGATAAAAATCGAACTTCCATGATTTTACTTAAAAACAAGACAAGAAATTAACAGTTGACAGAGTAACGATAAAAATAGATCATATCATTATCAGTATTTATTAATGGCATTCGCTTTATTAATTTACATAAATTTTAGACAATACAAGGAGAAACCATGAAAATTACAATTATTGGTGCTGGTCCCGGCGGCTATGAAGCTGCCATTATGGCGGCTAAGTTAGGGGCAGAAGTAACCGTAGTCGAAAAAAACAAGGTAGGGGGAACCTGCCTGAATGTGGGCTGTATTCCGACCAAGGCTTTGCTGGCTTCAGCCGATGTTTTGACAACCTCATTGGAAGCAGAAAAATTTGGTGTCTTTAATGATCATACAACCGTTGAGCTTAAGCAAATAATTGAACGCAAAGATAAACTGGTAGCCGGCTTAGTCAAGGGGATCGAGTTTCTTTTTGAATCAAATGGGGTTAAACTGGTTCGTGGTACCGGTAAATTGATTGATTCAAAAACAGTTGAAGTTTTGCGAGCTGATGGCAGTGTTGAAACCCTGGTGAGTGATAAAATCCTACTCGCCACCGGTTCGGTTCCGGTCTGTCCGGAACTATTTCATTATGATGGTAAAAAGGTGATCACCAGCACGGAAGCCCTGGCTCTCGAACAACCGCCTAAATCAATGATTGTTGTCGGCGGTGGTGTCATCGGCTGCGAACTGGGACAATTTTTTAGCCGGATGGGGACGAAGGTTACCATCGTGGAAATGGCTGATCAAATCCTCAGTATGGAAGACGAAAGTGTGACAAAGCAGCTATTGCGACAATTTAAACGGGAAAAAATTAAAGTGCTGACCGAAAAAACTGTTGCTGCGGTGACTACTGAGGGTGTCGGGGTGGTGGTAACCTTGACAAATGGCGACGTTATCGAAGCTGAGAAGCTGCTGCTTTCCATCGGACGAAAGAGTTCTACAAAAGGGCTAAGTCTCGAAGCATTAGGAATTAACGTCGATTCCCGGGGCCAGATTGAGGTTGATGACTACCTCGAAACCAGTGTAAAAGGGATTTATGCGGTGGGCGATCTGATTAACACACCCTATTTGGCCCATGTTGCTTCAAAAGAAGGGATCCTTGCCGCCGAAAATATGCTGGGAAAAACTAAAACCGGCCTTCACAAAGCGATCCCACGCTGCGTCTATACCAACCCCCAGGTTGCATCAGTTGGGTTAACCGAAAAAGAAGCCCAACAAAGAGGGATCATTTATAAAACCGGCACTTTTGATTTCCGGTCCCTGGGTAAAGCCCAGATCATTGGTGAAATCCAGGGCCAGGTAAAAATTATTGTCGATCAAAATGATGTGATTATCGGAGCTTCCATTATTGGCACCGAGGCCACCGAACTGCTGGCTGAGTTAACGATGGCCGTCCACCTGGGGCTGACTGCCGAAGCTATGGGGGAGTTGATCCACCCCCATCCAACACTTTCTGAAGCGATTATGGAAGCCCTTCATGATGTCCATGGGAAATCAGTTAATAAAGTTACGATGCGTCTGTAAGAATATTAAGTAAGTTTAATAAATTAAAAAAAGCTTGACATAATCATATGAATGATCTATCATATGATTAATAATACATATGAATTTGTATTCATATAAGAAAGAAGGATGATTATGTATAAGAATTTTTCACCTGATCATGTTAACTTAACGAAATATCTATTTTATACTGGCAAAGGCGGCGTTGGTAAAACCTCCACCGCTTGTGCAACAGCCGTCAGTCTGGCTGACAAAGGGAAAAAAGTTTTTCTGGTCAGCACCGATCCGGCGTCCAATTTGCAGGATGTCTTTGAAACCGAATTAAACGGACAAGGGGTACCGATTGCAAATGTTCCCAATTTAGTGGTTGCCAACCTGGATCCCATCCAGGCCGCCGCAGAATATCGGGAATCGGTAGTTGGTCCCTATCGGGGGAAATTACCGGAGGTGGCCATCGCCAGTATGGAAGAACAGCTTGCCGGTTCCTGTACCGTGGAGATTGCGGCTTTTAATGAATTTTCGCGCTTTATCACTGATGAAGAAATGAGCAAAGATTATGATTATATTATCTTTGATACTGCGCCGACCGGTCATACCCTGCGCATGCTGCAGCTGCCATCCGCTTGGGACAGCTTTATTGATGAGAGCACCCATGGCGCTTCCTGTCTGGGTCAATTGTCCGGTTTAACCGAACAAAAGAAAATGTATGAAAAAGCCGTTAGAACCTTATCCGATGGCGATAAGACAACCCTGATTCTGGTTTCACGACCGGAACCGTCGCCACTGGCCGAGGCCGCTAGAGCCTCACAGGAATTAAAAGAAATTGGGGTAGACAATCAAATTCTGATTATTAATGGGGCCCTTGAGAATTTTGACCAAACCGATGAAATTGCCTCGGCTTTTTACAGCAAACAAAAAAATGCCGTTAAAAATATTCCCAACAGCTTAAAAACGTTGGATATTTATACCCTACCGCTGAGAGCTTATAACGTCGCTGGCGTCGATAATATTCGCCGTTTATTTGTGGAAGATGACGTAATTGAAGTAGAAAAGGTTCATGAAATCAGCGACTTACCCGGTTTGGAAAAACTGGTGAAAGATATGGTTGATACCAATAAAAAGGTTATCTTCACGATGGGCAAAGGTGGCGTTGGTAAAACAACGATTGCAGCGGCGATTGCCTTAGGACTCTCGAAACTAGGGAAAAAGGTTTATTTGACCACCACCGATCCAGCCGGTCATATGAGTGCATCAACCATGGGCGGTGAGAATATCACCATCAGTAATATTGATGAAGCCGAAGAGTTGCGAAAATATCGGGATGAAGTAATTGGGAAAGCGAAAGCAGCAAACATGAGTCCGGATGATATCGACTATATTATGGAAGATCTGGAATCCCCCTGCACCCAGGAAATCGCCGTATTTCGAGCCTTTGCGGAACAGGTAGAAAAAGCCGAAGATGGCGTGGTTGTGATCGATACCGCACCAACCGGACATACCCTGCTGCTGCTCAACTCCACTGAAAGCTATCATAAAGAAATGCAGCGATCCAATGCTGATATTCCTGATTCCGTCGTCAATCTGTTACCGCGACTGCAAAACCAGAATGAAACGGAGGTCGTGATTGTCGCCCTGCCCGAGGCAACCCCGGTTTTTGAGGCGCTGCGCTTAGAAGCCGATTTAAAACGGGCCGGTATATTAAGTAAGTGGTGGGTCATGAATGCCAGTCTCCTGGCCACAGATACCAAAGATCCGTTTTTGCGGGCAAGAGCCAACAACGAAGCAAAATGGATTAAACGTATTGCTGAAGATACCAACGGCAATTACGTGGTTATTCCCTGGAAAAAATAAAAAATCGTTTTTACCGATAAAAGGCCATACAATAGATTTAAATATAAAATGAAGAGGAGAAATAAAATGATTATTACAGATGAAGCAAAAGTGGTTTTAGAAGAAATGTTGAAAGAAAACGGTCAGGATTCACTCCAGGCATCTTTGCAACAGGGCTGCTGTGGTACCTCCCTGTACTTTACCTTTACCACTAAAAAAGCAGATGACAAGCCCGTTGTTGTTAACGGTATTAATGTTTTGATGGAAGGCGAAGCAGTGCTTAAAACCAATACGGTTACGTTAAAAATCGATGCTCAAGGCAAATTGATTGTTGAGGATTCAGCTCAGTCGTCAGGGTGTTGTTAATTAAAATCATTCAGTGGGAATGAGCTGTATGGTTAAAACAGCTCGTCATTATACAAGGAGAATCAAATGAGTAAAGTAGAAATATACGATCCAGCCATGTGCTGTTCAACAGGTGTCTGCGGACCTGGTGTTGATCCCGAGTTATTAAGAGTTTCAGCGATGTTAAATGTACTCGAAGGTGAGGGTAGAAAAATTCTTCGATATGGTTTATCCGAAGACCCGATGGCGTTTGTTGCCAGCAAAACGGTGAATGATCTAATTCTTAATGAAGGAGTTGACGTATTACCCGTCACACTTGTGGATGGTCAAGTCAAAAAGAAAAAAGGTTACCCCTCCAATACCGAACTGGCAACTTGGGCGGGACTTTCAGAAGAAGAATTGCTCAAGATTGTTTTAAAAGCCCAGGCGGCAACGGTTATCAGTAATAATTGAGGTGGTTGACTTGCCATCGAAAAAATAAAATAGACTTTCCGAAATTAAATGATAAAATAGCAAAATAGCATGAAATTTTGCAAGGGTTGTTTGAAGGTTGCCACCAGGCAGCTGAATCAACAACCCTTAGCTTTGATTTGAAAGGAAGAATATGGATATTTTACAGGAACAGCTAAAAGCAAAAAAATCAGGCATTTCTTATGCCATTCTGACAGTGGTGGAAACAGAAGGAACATCCCCCAGCAAGGTTGGCAAGAAGATCTTTTTGCGTGAAGATGGAACCTTCATGGGAACCATTGGCGGCGGTGAATTTGAACGTGAGGCGGTAGCAGACGCCGCACAGGCCATCAAAGATCGGAAGAGCTTTTTTAAGCGCTACGAACACATCCCCACCTATGAGGCGGCTGGTCTGGGCTGTACCTTCAATGTAAGTTTGTTTGTCGAAGTGGTCAGTCCGCGATTGCAGCTGGTCGTTTGCAATGCCGGTCATGTTGGCCATGCAGTGCTTCAGCTGGCCAAACTGCTTCATTTTGAAACCATTCTTTTTGATACCCGCCATCCCGAACAGCTAAAAGATCAGCTTGAGCTGGTGGATCAGTTTATTCCCTGTGATGATTTTGAAAAAGCCATTCTTGAAGCTGATATCAGCAACGGCGCCTATTACGTTTGTTGTGCCTCAACCCATACCCAGGATAAATCGGCCCTTAAAGGCTCACTGCAAAAGAATTTTGCTTATGTCGGGATGTTGGGCAGCTTTCAAAAAACAAAGGAAATGTACAAACAGCTGGAAGCAGAGGGAATCGCCGCCGACTTGCTTGAACAAGTCCATACCCCGGTGGGCCTGGATATCTGCGACATGTCACCGGAAGAAGTTGGCTTTTCGATTCTGGCTGAAATCCTGATGATCAAAAATGGGGGTACCGGGAAACCACGCAAAGAACTGAAACGAAAAGTACCATCACAACCAAACTAATATAGGGAGATCGTCATGACCGTTATCGAAATATTAAAAATATTGTCGGATACCAATCGCTTGCGAATTCTAAATTTGCTTTATGCACAGGAGCTATGTGTTTGTGAGCTGGAGTATTTACTCGGTATTTCGCAATCGAATTTGTCCAAACATCTGCGCTTAATGAGTGATTCCGGTTTTTTAGAGAGCCGTCGTGAAAATAAATTTGCTTATTATAGAATTAAAGATCTGGTTCTCGCTGAACACTCTTTTTTGACGGCAATTTTTGAAACTGAATTAAGCAAAGAAGATTTTCTGGTCGCTGAATTAAATAAGCTAAGGCAGTATCGAGACAGCGAATTAACCTGCCACAGCATCACAGCGCTGATCGTATAAAAGTATAAAAAAATTGATGGGGAATTAGAGTAAGACGAGATATTCTTTCTGAACCATCTGTTCATTGGGAGAACACAAATGAAGCGAGGCAAATATGGAACTTAATCGAATTTATATTGAGCTCACAAATCGCTGCAATCTGAATTGTGAGATGTGTTTTCGGCATACCTGGGACACTGTTGAAGGTGATATGGATTTGGAGTTGCTCAAAGCGATCCAAAAACAGGTCAAAGAATTTCCGACACTCAAAGAAGTTTTTTTTGGTGGGATCGGGGAGCCAACGGTATACCCTCATTTTAAAGAAGCCGTTGATTTATTTAAGAATTATAAGCTTTTAATGACTAGTAATGGAATTATGACGGAAGAAAATGCCAAAATACTCTGCGAAAATTTTACTGAAGTTTATTTTTCAGCCGATCAATATCACGAAGATACCCAGGGGGTAAAGGATCAGCTCATTAAGACCTTTGAATATATCTCAAATTATCATAAACAAACCCATTCACCGACGCCGAAAGTTGGCGTGGCCTATGTGCTGACAAAAAGTAATGCCGAAGCCTTGTTTGACATCATGAAAATGATGCGGCACTACGGCTTTCACCGTTTATCGCTTTCTCATCTATTGCCAATTAATGAAAAAGATGCCGACGATATTTTTTACAACCGCTATGAAAATCTGGAAGGCAAGGCTTATCTGGAAAAGATATTTACCTATCGGGATATCAAAATAAATATCCCCGACATGGAATTAAAAACCGAACGACGCTGCACCTTTATTGATAAAGGCTATATTTATATTGATACCCAGGGGGAAGTGATGTCCTGTTATCGCCTGGCAAACAGTTATGATGAATATGTCTTTGGTGATAAAAAAAGAGTGATCAAACATTCTTTTGGTAACATCAAAGAACAATCTCTAAAAGAGATAATTGAAGGAAAAGACTATCAGAGTTTCTGGCATACGGTTTATAATAATCAGTATCCTTCCTGTATCGACTGTGATTTAAGAGGTGGCTGCAGTCTGGTGGAAGACACCAAGTACGATTGTTATTTCAACACCCCTTCATGCGCCGATTGTTTATGGGTTCGAAATTTTGTCCGCTGTCCATAAGCCGGTGGTCCAGGATAAGATAGCATAATCAAAGCGTCAAAATAATAAATTATGAAACAATAACAAACGAAAAGGAGAAAGAAAAATGAGTAAAGTAGAAATTTATGAGCCGGCAATGTGCTGCTCGACCGGAGTCTGTGGACCCGGTGTGGATCAGGAATTGTTAAGAGTGGCAACTTTCTTAAATGAACTGGAGGGGGAAGGGCGAAAAATTATCCGTTACAATCTATCCAGCGATCCGATGGCTTTTGTTACCAATAAAGAAGTCAATGATATTATTGCCAACGAAGGAACCGAAGCTTTGCCAATCACGGTAGTGGATGGGGAAGTCAGACATAAAGGCTCCTACCCATCCAATGCCAATTTTGCAGAGTGGGCAGGCATGACCAGAGAAGATATTATCAAGATGGTACAGAAAAATGATAAACCAACGGCTTGTGTTTGCGGCTGTGATAAAGAAGGTTGTTGTTAAACAACAGCACCGACTATTTATATAAACCATTTTGTCACAAAGAAACTTTTTGCGACAAAACCATAATCACCAGTGGCGACAATCCCAGCACCATAATGAAGTTCTGCAGCAATAAACAAACGGATCATCAAGTTAAGTAATGACGATCCGTTTGTTTTATCGTTCCGATCATTTCGGAAAAAATCTGTCTACCTTATTGAAGAACAACTGTTAAGATTTGGAATGATCATTTTAACTTCACGTAATTAACATCACGAAAGTATTAAATATTTTTGCCGAGCAAATCATTTGAAGGTATTTTTTGAACCTGAGAATAACTGTGATTATAACAATGCACTAAACAAAGCTCAGTATGAATCCGAAATAACCAAAAATATTTTGTCGCAAAATGTAAGTTTCGTGACAAAATGACCAAAATGTGGTAAACTAGAATCAAATCTGCCGATGTTTGTTAACATACCCTAATGTCAGCCCAAGTATTTCAGCAGCTGATGTCCGCTAACCCCGGCAAAAATTTTTAGGAGACGCTGATGACTATCCCAATGAATCAAACTGATAAAATCATTCTCAATAATGCTTTACTGGATGAATTCCTCAATTATGTTATAACCATTAAAGGTTATTCTGAAAAATCCGCCCAGGCTTACCGTTATGATCTGATTATTTTTTTTCGCTTCCTCAAACGTTATTTTGCGACGGTTCCTCAGTCGCTGCCCTTTGATGCGATTTCCATTGATGATATTGACATCGATGTATTAAAATCGGTTAATCTGGGAATTCTCTATGCCTTTCTTTCCTACTCCAGTAAGGAACGGCAAAATGCCGATGCGGCCCGAAGCCGCAAGGTCTCTTCCCTACGTTCATTCTTTAATTATCTGTGCAATAAGCAGAAGTACTTTCTGCCCAACCCTGTGACTGAACTGGAAATGCCCAAACTCCCGGCCCGTCATGCCCGTTATCTGGAATGGGATGAAGCCGTGGATTTGTTAAAAGGGATTACCGGTCGCCATAAAGAACGGGACTTTGCAATAGTTACCCTGTTTCTCAATTGCGGGATGCGTCTTTCCGAGCTGACCCAAATAAAAATTTCCGACATCAAAAACGATGCCCTGCGGATCATTGGTAAAGGTAATAAAGAGCGTACCGTCTTTTTAAACCATTCCTGCTTAAAAGCCATCAACCGCTATCTGGCAGTGCGCCCGGAGTCGGACTCGCCCTATCTCTTTCTCAGCCAGCAAAATGGCCCGATCAGCAATCGGGCGGTTCAGCATCTGGTCAAGAAACATCTGGCGAATTGCGGTCTCAATACTGATGAAATCAGTGTCCACAAACTCCGCCACACCGCTGCAACCCTGATGTTCCGTTATGGCAATGCCGATTTGCGCTCGGTTCAGGAAATTCTTGGCCATCAGAATGTCTCAACCACTCAGATCTATACCCATGTCAATGAAGAAATCCTCCGGGATACCCTTAACCAAAATCCGTTGGCGCAGTTTGAAAGCGATGATTGACAACAATGATATTATCAAGAACTTACGTTTGCCTTTAATCTGCTGATATGTTATAATAAAGCATAACTATTTTGGAGGAAAACTCATGTACGAGGATTTAAACAGCAAACAATTAGATATCTTGAAATTTATAGAAACCCAAATGCGCGATAAACGTTATCCCCCATCAGTGCGGGAAATTTGTGCCGCTGTTAATCTGAAATCGACTTCCACCGCCCACACCTACCTGAAAAAGCTGGAAGAGCTGGGTTATATCAAGCGAGATTCAACCAAAACCCGGGCCATCGAGGTGTTGCGCCACGATCCCAACGAAACCATTTCCAGTCACTTTGATGAAAAAACAATTATCTCATTGCCAATTTTAGGATGCGTCACTGCCGGTGCCCCAATTCTGGCAATTGAAAACATTACAGATATTTTCCCGCTGCCGCTTGATTTTACCGGATCCGATGACGCCTTTATTCTTATAGTCAAGGGGACTAGCATGATTGAAGCCGGGATTCTCGATGGTGATAAAATCATCGTCCGAAAGCAGGACACAGCCCGAAATAATGACATTGTCGTAGCCCTTCTCCTCGAAGATAACGAAGCCACGGTCAAACGTATTTTTTACGACGAACCCAATAAAATCCGGCTGCAACCGGAAAATAAAACCATGGACCCGATTTTCTGCAATGCCCAGGACCTCAAAATCCTTGGCAAGGTAACCGGTCTGATCCGTAAATTTTAGAGCAATAAAAAAAGATGTTTGCACATCTTTTTTTTATTTTCCGTTAATCCAGTTTCATTTTGTCTTCAATGCTTTTAAAGACATCTTTTTCGATATGATTTTTGTTGGCTTTGACCAATTCGATCTGGCTTTCAAACAACTGATTCTGGAGATCCAGAATTGTTTTGCGGCTGGTTTCACTTTCAATTTTTCCTTGTCGTAAGTGTTCCCGGTATTGGGCTAACAGATCATTTTTTTCATCCAGTTCTTTTTGCAGTAAGTCTTTCTCTTCAGCCAGCGCTTGATATTTTGCCTGTTCTTCGGCTAGCAAATCGCTGAGCTTCTTGAGTTCAGCTTTAACTTGTTTCACCTCGCCGACTTCTTTGGCTTTTACTTCTTCACTGCTCCGAACTTCTTCTTCTGCGTTGAAAAGACGCTCGGTAATATTCATACAGCCTAAAATCGCAATCCGAATATGGTTGGTAAAGGGATTCACAGCCTTGACCCGTTCCAATTCGGTATTGACGTAGTCAGAAACGTGCTTAATATGCTCTTCGTTTCCCTTGGCCTTTAGATTAAATTCGGTATCGAGTATGCGTAATTCCATGATTGTTTGTTCAGGCATTTTTTCCTCCTGTGAAATAAATTTAGTTCTCAAAAGTGATAAAAAGGTTCTTCTTTGTTATATTCTATTATAGGTAATAAACTAGAAAAATACAATTGATTTATCAATTAATACTGCTCAATGACATCAGCCAGCTCTATATTGCTTAAAATTCGGTAGTCAATCTGTTTTATCTCAAGATGCTTAAAGCCAGCAAGTGATTCGCTATAGATAACCGGAATGGAATAAATCGCCTTCTGGTATTTTCTGGCGTAATCCAGGGTATAAATGGTTCCGCTCCCCGGCGCAAAATTAGAAACAATCACAAACTGACTGGCCGCACTCTGAAGACGATCCCGCTCTACGAACTTATAAGGCAAAAGGGTCTCATGATGGGGGTATTCGGATACCAGACAGCCCCCCATGCCACAGATTTTATCTGCCAACTGCTGATTGGTACTGGGATAAACCGGAGCCAAACCAGAAGGCAGAAAGGCCACCGTTTTACCACCGGCATCCAGACAACCCTGGTGTCCATAAGAATCAGAACCAACAGCCAGGCCACTGACTACTACAAAATTGTTTTCGGCCAGTAACTTCCCGGCCTGAAAAGCAAAATCTGCCCCCAAGGCGGAAGGTTGGCGGCTGCCAATCACCGCCGCCCGTTTGGAATGTGTTAAAATACTCAAGTCGCCCTGATAAAAAATCAGCGCCGGATGATCCGAAAATCTCAGACTATCCGGAAACGCTTCATCCCAATACGAGCAGCAAGAGATTCCCAGCTGATCGCATTCTTCGGCCAGCTTCTGGGCACAGTCCTCAGCAGCTGCGATTTCGGACTTGCTGATCTGGCTGGAAATCATCCCAAAAGTCTGGCCGATTTCAACCAACTCCCGGAAATAAAGCTGCTGAGGGGCGGTGATCAACTCCAGCAGGCGGATCGATTTCTGCCGACCGACTCCTTTTAATTGCTGAAGTCCGACAATATGTTCACAAATCAGATTCATGATCGTTTCAAAACTTACTCACGGAGTTGGGCATCAAATGCCTGCTTCAATTCACCAAGAATCTGGTCAATAACCGGATTAATATCATTATCGGTAAGGGTTCGTTCGTGATGACGGAAGTTTAAGGCATAGGCCAGACTCTTATAACCAGCCGGAATTTGAGCTCCGGTATAGACGTCAAACAACTCAATGCTTTCAAGGATTTCGCCGCTGTTTTTACGGATAATTGCCGCAATCGCTGCCGCCGGGATTTCAGCTTTGAGTAAAATAGCCAAATCGCGATTAGAAGCCGGGAATTTTGGCAGATCAGTAAATTTATTATCCAGGCTGGCACATTCAAAAAGTTCATCAAAGGATAACTGACAAACATAACACCGTTTCGGCAGTTCATAATGCTTGACAACCATCGGATGAATCTCGCCGATTTCTCCGAGTTTAACACCAGCTACAAAAATTTCTGCTTTTCGTCCGGGATGAAGGAAGTCCGATCCGCCAGCAGCAAACTCCGGATAGTAAATTCCAAAATGCTCAAGCAGGAGCTCAACAACCCCTTTTAATTCAAAATAATCCCCGCTACCATAGGAGCTGATGGCCAGTTTTTTGGCTTCAACCGGTAATTCTCCTGGCTTGGTGTTTTTGCGATAGGTATTGGACAATTCAAAAAAACAGCCCGCCGGGTTTTTACGATTATAGTTTAGCGAAATCACTTCCAGCTGATGACCAATGAGGGTATGGCGCATGATGCTGTTTTCTTCCCCCAGCGGATTAATCAGCGGAATCAGGTTATCCGGAAGCTGCGTATTCAGTCCCTGAAGACGTTTTTCGCTGGTAAAGGAGGATGTCAGGGTTTCATAATAGCCCTGACCCACCAGAGTGTTTTTCAGGCTGTCTTCAAATTTCTGCACCGGGGTTTTACCGCCAACCATGGTTTCGCCACCCATTATGGTGCCAGGGATGCGATCATAGCCAAAAATCCTTACCACTTCCTCGGCCAGATCTTCTTTAAGCTCGATGTCCATCCGATAACTGGGCACTTCAACTTCCAAAACGGCATCGCTTATTTTGTTCACCGTAAAGAATAACCGGGTCAGCATGCTTGAAACTTCCTCAACAGTCAAAGAAATCCCCACAAACGAATTAAACCAATTAACATCGAGGGCAACTTTTTTTAATGCAGTCACCTGAGGGTAAACATCGATCATCCCTTCGATAACATCACAGGCACCAATATCCAGTAGTAGCTGAGTGGCCCGCAGTGCTGCCGCTGCGGCTAATTCCGGATCAACGCCCTTCTCAAAGCGGGATGAGGCTTCGGTTCGCAGGCCCAGTTGTTTAGCCGTTAAGCGTACACTGCCTTTGTTAAAATTGGCCGATTCCAGGACAATTAGAGAGGTTTTATCGGTAATTTCTGAATTTTCACCGCCCATGACCCCGGCAATGGCCACTGGGGCTTTGCCATTGGTGATCATCAACATCGATTCATCTATTTCCCGCTCTTTATCATCTAAAGTGACAATTTTCTTATCGGCAGTGGTCGTAACCACAATTTCCTGGGATTTAAGACTGTGATAATCAAAAGCATGGAGTGGTTGGCCCAGCTCCAGCATCACGTAGTTGGTGACATCAACAATATTGTTGATCGGCCGCACCCCACTGTTTAGGAGCTTGATCTGCATCCACAGCGGTGAGTCTTCGATTTTTTTGACTTTGAGCATCTTGGCAACATATCGGGGGCAGGCCTGATCTTCAATGCGGACGGCCAAATAGTCGGCGATTTCATTAGCACTTTCTGCTGTGGCGTCATAAACTGGTATTTCAGCCATCGGCAGATCCAGGGTTGCTGCCGCTTCCCGGGCGATCCCCACAATCGATTGGCAATCCGATCGGTTGGCCGTCAGTTCCACATCGATGATCACGTCATCAAGCCACAAAAGTTCCCGGGCATCCATTCCCAGCGGCGTATTTTCCGGCAGAATCAGAATCCCTTCCATGATTTCTTTAGAAAATAAATCGGTGTTCATTCCCAGTTCTTCAATCGAGCAGAACATCCCATAGGAAAGCAATCCCCGAAAATCATTGGTGCCGATTTGGGTACCATTGGCAATTACCGCACCATCAATGGCCACCGGTACAATGGCACCTTCAAAGACATTCTTGGCCGCAGTGACAATCACCCGTTCGTCAGTTCCCATATCCACGGTGCAGACGGTCAGCTTATCCGCATTGGGATGGGCTTCAATTTTGGTAATTTTTCCGGTAAAGATATTAACCACATTTTCTGAAACAACCGTTAGGGTTTCCACCTTTGTCCCGGACATGGTCAGAGCCTCCCCAAAATCAAACGGTGCCATTTTTATATCAACAAATTCTTTTAACCAATTCAGTGAAACGAGCATAGTTGGGTTCCTCCTATTTAAATTGCGCTAAAAAACGCAGATCATTTTCAAACAATAAACGCAGATCGTTAATGCCATACTTGATCATTGTGATCCGGTCAAGGCCCATGCCAAAGGCAAAGCCGCTGTATTCATCCGGGTCAATGCCACAGAAGCGCAAAACATTCGGGTGAACCATTCCGCAACCGAGAATTTCAATCCAGCCAGTGTTGCTGCAAACCTTACAGCCAACGCCGCCGCATTTAAAGCAGGTTACATCCATCTCAGCGCTGGGCTCGGTAAAATAAAACTGGTGGGGGCGGAACTTGGTTTTCGTCTGTTCACCAAAGAGTTTCTTGGCAAATAAATCAAGGGTTCCTTTAAGATCGCTCATGGTGATGCCTTTATCAATCACCAATCCCTCCATCTGATGGAAGACTGGAGAATGGGTGGCGTCGATTTCGTCAAAGCGATAAACCCGACCCGGTGAAATAATCCGCAGGGGTGGTTGCTGTTCTTCCATAACCCGAACTTGAACCGGCGAAGTCTGAGTTCTCAGCACGATATCATCCTGATAGTAAAAAGTGTCCTGGAGGTCTCTGGCCGAATGATCCTGAGGAACATTCAAATAGTCAAAATTATATTTTGCCCATTCAATCTCCGGACCTTCGGCAATGGAGAAGCCCATTCCCAGAAAGATTTCTTTTAAATCATTGATAATCGTAGTTAACGGATGCAGGTTTCCCGCCTGATGTTTTTGTCCAGGCAGGGACACATCGATACGTTCTTCTTTGATCTGTGCTTCAATTTCCTGTTGTTCCAGCAACTGTTTTTGCGCCATGATGTTACTTTCAATTTCTTCCCGGATTTCATTGGCCAGCTTGCCAATGACCGGACGTTCCTCGTTGGAAAGCTTTCCCATTCCTTTAAGGGCAATGGTCAGTTCGCCTTTTTTACCCAGATACTTAATCCGGACATTATCCAGTGATTTCAGTTCGGTAACGGCACTTAGATCAGCTATACAGCGATCTCGTAATTGTTTGAGTTCTAGCTCCATTTCTTTCTCCTTATAAATAAAAAAATCGTCCTCTCAAAAGGACGAAATCATTCCGCGGTACCACCTTAAATTAATACATAATTGTATTCACTTAAAATTTTAACGCAATTAACGTTAGCTGCTATCAATCATCAAAATTGGTTGATGCGGTTCACAGCTAAAACTCCAGAGGGAACTTCAATAAATTTAAACACAAAATCTCTCAGCCTGGGATTTTTTCTCTGTAAAGTCTCATCTTTATTTACTCGCTCTATCATTGTAGATAAGTTATTTAATTATCTTTTACTTTGGTCTGGTATTCCTTAAAATCTCGAATCAGATCATACATGATGATACCTGCAGCCGTTGCCACATTCAGTGACTCCGCCTGACCCAAAATGGGAATTTTCAGCAACAGATCGCAGTATTCACTCATTTGCTTCGACATTCCCTGGGATTCATTCCCCATAACAATGGCAAACGAACCGTTGAGGGACTGGCGTTCCCATAAGGAACTGCCACTTAAGGAAGTACCGATGATCGTTACCTGCTGCTCTTTTAGCTGCTTGACCGTATCAAGCAGCGAAACGACCTGATAAATCGGTAGGTGAAAGACCGATCCCATCGATCCCCGTAGCACTTTTTCATTGTAAATATCAGCTGTTTTGGCTGATGTGATCACACCATCAAAACCGGCCGCATCGGCAGTGCGAATTATGGTGCCAACATTATAGGGGTCCTGAACATCTTCCAGTAAAACTGTGCGTTTAAAGGTTTTTGGTTGGCTGCTCATTTTATAAAGCACCGCCATAATTCCTTCGGGTTTTTGTAAACCGGACAGACTTGCCAGGATCGTCGGACTGACGATTGCAACGGCAACTTTATTGTTCTCCAAAGTAACCAGACAATCCCGGATGGAAGCGCCATTGATTTCCAGCCAGGTACTGGTAATAAAGATCTGCTTAAACTGCAATTGATTTTTAACTGCTTCCAGAAAAAGCTTGGTGCCTTCGATGGCAAAGGTACCTTCGGCGTCTCGAAACGATTTACTGCTGAGCTTACGCAGATACTTCAGTTGCTCATTATTTTTTGATGTAATTTCGGGAAACATCGTTAATGGTCTTTTCGGGACAGTTTGTTAATCTCATTAATGGAGCGATTCTCACCCATCACAATCAGTTTATCCCCGGCATGAATCACATCACTGGCCACTGGCGACGCATTCAAGACATCCAGACTCCGAATTGCAATTACATTCAACCCATGTTTTTCCCGGAGGTTTAACTGTTCCAGGTTTTTTCCTTCCCAAATATGAAGGGACTCTACCTCAACGATGGAATGATTGGTATCCAGCTCCAAAATATCGATAAAATCGCCGGAAAACAGATTATGCGCAACTCGCTCACCCATATCCCGCTCTGGAGAAAATACTTTTTTGACCCCTAATTTAAGTAGCACCTTTTCGTGCTGGGCATTGTTGGCTTTTCCATAAATTTCATTGATTCCCAGTTCCTGAGCATTGACAATACCCATGATACTGCTGTTAATGTCTGAGGTAATCGAAACTACCACCGCATCGACATTCTTTAAGCCAATAGATTTCAGTGCATTAATATCGGTCACATCCGCTTGCACCGCATAGGTTACCAAATTCGCAATGTTTTGAATTTTTTCTTCGTCATTATCGACGACAACAACATTACAGCCCAATTCGCTGAGGGTGATGGCCAGTGCTTCACCAAAACGCCCTAAACCAAGAACCGCAAACTGCTTTTCTTTCAATTAATACTCCTCCTCTAGCCAATCATAATGTTGCCTTCCGGCAATTTGAAATTTCCCACGTTTTCCCGGGCTCGTTTTTCACTACGTGAAATCGCATAGGCTACCGTTAACGGACCCAGCCGGCCAACAAACATGGTCAAACTAATGGCTATTTTCCCCGCTGTTGATAAATGAGGGGTTAAACCGGTTGTTAAGCCAACCGTACCAAATGCTGAAAGAACTTCAAAAACCACCGTTTCAAAAGAAGCTTCAGGTTCAGTACATAATAACACAAAAATCATAAAGATGACAATACCCAATGCAATGACAATCACCGAAATGGACCGACGGATTGCCGGGCCCATGATGCTACGCTTAAAGGCCACCACATCTTTTCGACCGTGAAGAACGGAGACAACCGTCATCATAATAATCGCAAAGGTGGTGGTTTTAACGCCGCCACCCGTGGACCCCGGAGAAGCCCCGATAAACATAAAGAGCATGGTTAAAAACAATGATGGTGTTGTTAAAGCGGCAATGTCAATGGTATTATAGCCAGCAGTTCTTGGTGTGATCGACTGGAAAGCGGCGGCCAGTAGTTTTTCGGGAAAAGAAAGCTTTCCCATAGTCATCGGGTTATTGTATTCAAAAATAAAAAAAAGCACAAAACCAATAATCAGAAGGACTCCCGTAACTGTCAAGGCCAGTTTCGCATGCATAGTCATTTTTTCAAATTTTCGAATATTAATGATATCACTGGTAACGGCAAATCCCAAGCCACCCAGAATAATCAGCCCGCCAATCACAAAATTGACAATAAAATTACCGACATATTTTGTCAGGCTGGAGTAATTCCCAAACAGATCAAAGCCAGCATTACAAAAGGCAGAAATCGCATGAAAAAAGCTGTAAGCGGTGCCCCGTAAAATTCCATATTCCGGAATAAAAACCAGGGCCAGCAATAAGGCCCCGACTGTTTCAATGATCAGCGATGAAAAGAAAATGTACTTGGTGAATTTGACTACTCCGGAAAGTGAATCCATGTTCACTGAGGACTGAATCAGCAGACGATCCTTGATCGTGATCCGTTTTCCCGCCAGTACAAAAAACATTGTCGTCAATGACATGAAGCCCAGTCCACCGATCTGTATCAGTAAAATAATAACGACTTTCCCAAATACCGACCAAAAAGTACCGGTGTCCACAACCACAAGCCCCGTTACGCATACTGCTGAGGTCGCCGTAAATAACGCATTAATAAAACCACCGCTGGTTCCTGATGCGCTGGCCATCGGCAAGGTCAACAAAATGGCTCCCAGTAGGATCACCAGTGCAAATCCATAAATCAGCATTTCTGCCGGGGAACGTTGTCCCGTAAATTTTTTAAAGTTCCAACGCATTTTTTCTGCCATGATTTGATTCCTGCCTTAAATATTTAATAACCATACCTATTCTAACACGACACAATAAAAAAGCAAGAATAATATCCATAAAAAAAACTTCTCAAGCATGGATAATCCGTTGAGAAGTTTTTCATTACGATTAGTTCATGTTTTTCTTTGATACTTCAACTAAGTCTTTGAATGCATTACTGTCATTCATAGCCAGATCTGCTAAGATTTTACGGTCGATTTCAACACCTGCCTGTTTTAAACCAAACATGAATTTGCTGTAGCTTAAACCATGTATTCTGGCACCGGCATTGATTCGGGTGATCCATAATCTTCTGAAGTTTCGTTTCTTTTCTTTACGACCAACATATGAAGATCTGAGTGCTCGCATAACGGCTTCATTCGCTGATCGATATAACTTACTTTTAGCACCATAATAGCCTTTTGCAAGTTTTAGTACTTTTTTATGTTTCTTTTTGGCATTAACGCCTTTTTTAATTCGCATTATCTATTTCCTCCTATCTTCAAATATTATCTTTTTACGATTTTGATCATTTTCATTACTACTTTAGCATCGCCAGGAGCTAAACCAGTTGCTTTTCTTAAATTTCTTTTTCGCTTGCTGCTCTTTTTGTTAAGAATATGACGTTTGAACGCTCTTGAACGTTTAATATAACCTGATTTTTTTATTTTAAAACGCTTTGCAGCACCACGGTGGGTTTTCATTTTTGGCATAACTATTTCCTCCTCCCTGTACAAGGTTTCATTTATAAAAAACTATATCTGAGAAACGAAAGTTTCACAATCAGATAGTCAATTAACAGTGTGAATTACTTATCTTTTTTTGGGGCTAAATACATAACCATGTTTCGGCCTTCAATTTTTGGTGCTTTTTCGACTACCGCCAGATCAGCAACCCGCTCAGCAAAATCCAGTAATACTTCTTTTCCCTGTTCGGTGTAAGCCATTTCACGGCCTCGGAAACGGATCGCCACCTTAACTCGGCTGCCTTGCTCTAAAAACTTGATGCAATTTTTAATTTTAACATTAATATCATGCTCTTCAACTCGAACCGACATACGAATTTCTTTAATAACCACAGCTTTTTGATTTTTTTTGGCTTCTTTTAATCGTTGAATTTCTTCGTATCTAAACTTACCGTAGTCAAGAATCTTACAAACCGGCGGTTTTGCGTTTGGTGAAACTTTCACTAGATCCAAATTTTTTTCATCGGCTAATGCTTGAGCTTCTCTGGTATTCATGACACCAAGCATTTCTCCAGTTTCGTCAATTACACGGATTTCGCGATCACGGATCTCGTTATTAATTTCGTGTTGAACATCTTTGCTAATAGTAATATACCTCCATATAAAAAAATTGCAGGTAGAGTTACTCCACCTGCAAAAAAATACTTACGAACAATAATCATGCGTTCATTCATATTTACCTATTTCCCTGAGAAATGAGGTGAGAAGTGTGTGTTCCTCTACTTTGTTACTTAGCTAGTATATGCTTATTCAGATTGATTGTCAAGTTTTTTTTTATGAAAGTAAAGCACGGTCGTTGGCAAACTCTTCGCCACTGACCTGGCCAAAGCGTTTTAGTAAATCTTCAACTGTGAGACTCTGTTTTTCTTCACCACTGATATCTAAAATTACGTGGCCTTCATGCATCATAATCAAGCGATTACCATGCTCAATGGCGTGGCGCATATTATGAGTGACCATCAGGGTCGTTAGATTCCCTTCGTGGACAAAACGGTCACTGAGTTTTAGAACCTTATCAGCCGTTTTCGGATCCAGTGCCGCTGTATGTTCATCCAGCAGTAGCAGTTTAGGCTTTTTCAGGGTCGCCATCAGCAGGGTCAAGGCCTGCCGCTGTCCGCCAGAGAGCAGACCAACCTTGGCATGAAGACGATTCTCAAGTCCCAGATCGAGATGGCTCAGGTACTCTTTATAGATTTCTCGTTCCTTATTGCTGATGCCCCAGCTAAGTGACCGGGTTTTTCCACGACGGTAGGCCAGGGCCAGGTTTTCCTCAATACCCATATTGCCAGCAGTGCCCATCATCGGATCCTGAAAAACCCGGCCGATGACTGCTGAGCGTTTATGTTCAGGCAGCTTGGTAACATCTTGTCCGTCTATCAGAATCGAACCCTTGTCAACACCAAAGACTCCCGCCACACAGTTAAGAAAAGTCGACTTCCCGGCGCCGTTACCACCAATAACCGTGACAAAATCACCCTCGGCCAGAGACAGACTAAAATTTCGGAGGGCCACTTTTTCGTTGACCGTGCCGGCGTTAAATCTTTTTTCAATTTCGTTAATTACTAGCATTTTAGAGATCGCCTCCATATACTGATTTTTTAATGGGACGAAGATAACTTTTAAAGACCGGCAGTGATAGCGCAATGGCCACAGTAATGGCAGTAAAGAGTTTTAAGTCGTTGGCTGGCATCCCCATTTTTAATACCAGGGCGATGATAATCCGATAGGTAATCGCACCGAGAACAAGTGAAATCAGGCAATTGAAAAAATTTCGGGTGCCAAAAATAACTTCACCAATAATAACCGAAGCTAAACCGATAACAATGGAGCCAATCCCCATTTGGATGTCCGCAAAGCTCTGGCTCTGGGCTATTAACGAACCCGAAAGAGAAACCAGTCCATTACTGATCACCAGGCCCAGAATAATCATATTATTGGTATTAATGCCTTGAGCTCTGGCCATTTGCGGATTGTTTCCGGTGGCCCGGATGGCGCAACCGATTTCGGTTCCAAAAAACCAGTATAAAAGACCAACAATTGCCATCACACTGATAAAACCAAAAAGCATGACTGCATTGGTTGGGCTTAATCCCAGGTTCTCAAGCGGAGTAAAAACGGTGTCAATCCGTAGTAGCGACAGGTTGGCTTTGCCCATAATTCGGAGATTAACCGAATAAAGTGCGATCATGGTTAAAATACCGGCCAGCAAGGCGGGTATTTTAAGTTTGGTGTGCAAAATCCCAGTGACCAGTCCGGCCAGCATCCCGCCGACAAAGGCCAAACAGGTTGCGATGAACGGATTCATCCCGTTAAAAATTGAAAAAGCTGCGATGGCAGCTCCCATGGCAATACTGCCTTCGACTGTTAAATCAGCAATATCGAGTATTCGGTAGGTGATATAAACGCCAATCGTCATGATCGCCCAGAGCAGGCCCAGCGATATTGCACCTAATAGTATCTCAAACATTATTCTGCCTCACTTCTTATCTATTGATTATGTTGATTAATAATTTTAGCAAGCAGCAATGTACTCATTACTGCTTGCTAAATCGTTTCTATTTAAGTTACTTATTTTGCGGTAATCACGTATTGCTGAAGATCCGCAGGAATCGTTAAACCAATTTCCTGTGCGACGGCACCATTAATGGCATATTCAAACTTTGTTGCTGATTCAATCGGCATGGTTGCCGGTTCAGCTTCACCCTTTAGAATTTTAACAGCCATTAAACCCGTCTGGTAACCCAGATCTGAGTAGGAAATTCCCAAGGTCGCCAGTCCACCGGATTCCACCATTCCGGCTTCACCACAAATGACTGGAGTTTTTGACTGCGAAGTAATGCTTTGAACCTGAGGCATGGCTGAGGCAAAAACATTGTCAGTCGGAATATAGATGGCATCGCATTGGCTGACGATCGATTGGGTTGCCTGTTGCACATCATTTGAATTGGTAACCGTTACTTCGACATATTTCAGACCGAGTTTTTCAATGGCTTCTTTGGCAATTTTTGCCTGGATGACTGAATTATCTTCACTGGATGTATACAGGACACCAACAGTTTTAGCGGTGGGTACCAGTTTTACCAGCAGATCAATTTGTTCTTTAATCGGATTCATATCGGTGGTACCGCTGACATTTCCACCAGGGGCTTCGTTTGAAGAAACCAGACGAGCCGCTTCATAATCAGTGATGGCCGTTCCCAGAATCGGGATTTCAGTCGTTTTACCAGCGATGGCCTGAGCTGCCGGCGTGGCAATGGCCAGAACCAGATCAACCTTGTTGCTGACAAAACGGTCACTGATGGTTGACAGATTACTTTGATCGCCCTGGGCATTTTGAACATCCAGGGTGATCTTATCCCCATCCGTATAACCATTGTCAGCCAGGGCAGTCACAAAACCTTCCCGGGCTGCATCAAGGGCTACGTGGTCAACGTATTGAACAATCCCGATGGTGGCACTCTTGCTATCATCTTTTGTTGCCGTGCTTGAACAGCCAGCGCCTAATGCAACCACAGCTGCAACAGCCAGCACAGCCATTAATTTTTTACCGTGTTTTTTCATTTTCTTTTCCTCCATTTTCATTTTTATTCAATCAAACCTTTTCAGGCTGAATTGTTCGCTTTTTACACAAAAAAAATTCGTCTCTGTCTAACAGGGACGAACACAAATTCGCGGTACCACCTTGCCTTTGATGCGTATGCATCACACTCTGAAAGTAACCTAAAGTCACTTAACCACGGTAACGGTTGGTATCCGGCTCAGCCTACCGGGCAGTGCCTTTCGGTGAGCAGCTCTCAGGATGTATTCATAACGACATCTTGCTTCCTCGCACCTACCGAAAGCTCTCTGTAAAGATCATCCTGTTATTACTCGTTCCTGGTCATCACTTTATTGTTTTTTATTATATTGATACGGGTCGAATTTGTCAACCATTATTGCAAATTCGACCCATATTATTCCTGGATTAGTCTAAGGTTAATGATTTTGTTTTGATTTTTTCAATCAGCTTTTCTTTGAGATCCGCCAGGCTAATTAGACCAGCATCCCCAGTATCCCGGATTCGCAGCGCCAGGTCACCACCTTCGGCTTCCTTGTCACCAACCACCAGCATATAAGGCACTTTTTGCATCTGGGCTTCCCGGATTCGGTAACCCAACTTTTCATCTCGGCCATCCACAGAGGCCCGCACGCCAATAGCGGTCAGTTCGTCAGCAATGCCTTTGGCAAAATCATGATGGGCATCGGCCACCGGAATAATCATTACCTGCATCGGCGCCAGCCAGAGCGGGAACTTCCCGGCAAAATGCTCAATCAGAATACCAAAGAACCGCTCGATACTGCCGAGAATGGTACGATGGACAATAACCGGACGGTGTTTTTCGCCGTCAGAGCCAATGTAGTTTAAATCAAAACGTTCCGGCATCTGAAAATCCAGCTGGATGGTACCACATTGCCAGGTTCGGCCGAGGCTGTCTTCCAGATGGAAGTCAATTTTAGGGCCATAGAAAGCCCCATCGCCAGGGTTTAAGCGATAGTTGATTTCTTTCTTTTCCAGTGCGTTTCTTAAAGCATCAGTAGCGATTTCCCAGACTTCATCGGAACCAATGGCTTTTTCCGGCTTGGTTGATAATTCGACTTTATAGTTAAATCCAAACACCCGGTAAACATCATCAGCCAGATCAATCACCTTGATGACTTCGGCTTCGATTTGTTCGGGGGTCATAAAGATATGGGCATCATCCTGAGTAAAGTTACGCACCCGCATCAAGCCATGAAGCGCCCCATGTAGTTCGTGGCGGTGAACCAGACCCAGTTCGGCCATCTTTAAGGGCAGATCCCGATAAGAATGGCCTTTGCGTTTATAGACCAGCATGCCGCCGGGGCAATTCATTGGTTTTACCGCATAGGAGGCGTCATCTATTTCAGTAAAATACATGTTTTCCTGATAGTGATCCCAATGGCCGGAACGTTTCCACAGATCGGCATTTAATATGATCGGCGTTTTAATTTCCTGATAGCCCCGCAGCTGATGTTCCTGTCGCCAGAAATTCTCCAGTTCGTTGCGGATAATCATCCCCTTGGGGTGGAAAAATGGGAAGCCCGGGCCTTCTTCCTGAAGCGAGAAAAGATCCAGCTCTTTTCCCAGCTTACGGTGATCCCGTTTTTTGGCTTCTTCCAACCGGGTTAAGTAGGCTTCCAGTTCACTTTTTTTAGGGAAGCTGATTCCATAGATCCGCTGCAGCATTTTATTTTTTTCATCTCCCCGCCAGTAGGCACCAGCCAAACTGAGCAGTTTAATGGCCTTAATCCCACTGAGGTTTTGAATATGGGGGCCAGCACAAAGATCCGAGAATTCCCCCTGTGAATAGAAGCTGATGATGGCATCTTCGGGCAGGTTTTCGATCAGCTCGGCTTTGTAAATTTCGCCTTCAGCATTAACTTTTGCCAGCGCCTCATTACGGCTTAACTCATAACGGTTGATTTCCAAGCCTTCTTTAACGATTTTCCCCATTTCCTTTTCAATTTTTTCCATGATTTCCGGGGTGATAATTACATCCACATCAATATCATAGTAAAAGCCGTTCTCAATCGCCGGGCCAATGGCCAGTTTAGCTTGAGGATAAAGCCGTTTAACCGCCTGGGCCAGAAGATGGGAACCAGTATGCCAAAAGGCGTGCTTACCGCCCTCATCTTCAAATTTCAGCAGATTAAGGGTGGCGTCTTCATTAATGGCCTGGCGGATATCAACAACCTCACCGTTTAGTTCTCCAGCCAGGGTATTTTTAGCTAATCCCGGGCTGATATCATTGGCCACTTCAAGCACTGTAATTCCGGGTTCATAAGTCTTTATGGATCCGTCTTTTAACGTAATAGTAATCATTTTATTCTCCTTTATTTTGGCGTTTATTTTGAGCATTCAGGGAATCTTAACGATCCGACTGATAAAACCATTTTAATTTTAAAAACAAAAAAGCCCCTTTGTCAAACAAAGGGACGTCTCAACGCGGTTCCACCCAATTTGATTCATTTTCATGAATCCACTTAAGTTCTGAATAACGGTCAGCTCCGAAAAATCCTATTCAAGAGGAAAGTACCAGCAAGTGCCTAGCAAACTTTCTTGTCGCTTTCAGATTTCGACTCCAAGGTGGTTTTCAATTATCGGTAGTATAGGCAATTACAGCCAGGTTGCCTACTCTCTGAAACATCGGGATAACTTACTCGTCCTTATCAGCGTCTTTTTTTTATTTTTATTGTCTATCAGTATAACCTTTATCTCGCCGGGAATCAATACTTTTCAGAAATTTTAATTTTTATTGAACAACAATGTGCGATCCCATTGCTGTAAAGACCACTAATCCCGGTTGCTCTGCTGTTGATAACGGCGCTCCGGAGAGGCTGCTAAGAAAGGCTGCTGAAAAATATTGAAACTTGACCTGGGTATAAATCTTTTTAGGTGCCTGATCAATAAAATCAGACAGATATTTCTCAATATTCTGCGGCTCTTTTAAAAACTCAAAGATCCATTCTTTATCTGGAGTCTGATCACGCATACCCATTGGCATCCTGAAATTTCCCTGGGTGAGCCAATCATATCGAAGATACTCGCCAATCTGATCGACATTTTTGTGATCCCTGAAAAATTCGTGCAAAATAGCAAAGAGTTGTTCCTTTGATTTGCCCACATCATAATAGCCCTGATCTTCCCAATGACAGGAAAACGCTTCAAAAAAATCAAAGGGCGTAAGAAAAATCTTGTCCGCAAAAATATAGTTCATGCTTTGTTTAAAGGCGCCACTATTGTAGTACCGATCGACTAATACTTCAATTTGGCGTAATTGATAAAGCTCTTCCGCACTGATGTACTTATTTGAAATAATTTCATAGGGCGGAAAGCTGGCATACTGATACTGATGAATTTGCGCCTCGCTGCGAATCCGGGTACCTTTTAGACATTTAAGAAAGCCCACCTGCAACATATCTGGGCCAAGAGCGATCACCTGATTAAAGGATTCCTTGAAACTATCGTAGTTCTCAAAAGGTAAGCCAGCAATCAGATCCAGATGAATGTGGATATTCTGTGGCATCAGCAGTTTTTTTACATGCTCGGCGGTTCGGCTCACGCTGATTTTTCGGCCAATGGCGGCCAGGGTTTCCGGAGCCGTACTCTGGACGCCAATTTCAAATTGAATCAATCCCGACGGGGCCGTCTTAAGTAAATCAATCATCTCATCATCAATCAGGTCGCCGGTCATTTCAAAGTGAAAATTTGTTGTCCCGCCACGCTTAATCAGATGGGTAAATATCCTTTTGGCCCGAATGACGTCGCAGTTAAAGGTTCTATCCACCAGTTTGACTTGCTTGACCCCAGCGGTAATAAAGAAATCCAATTCCTCAAAAACCCGATCCAGTCCCAGCAAGTTTAACCCTTGTTTAGCTGAAGACAGACAATAGGAACAGCAAAACGGACAGCCCCGCATGGTTTCATAATATATTATCTTATGCTTAAGGCTGGCCATATCCACATTACTATAAGGGAACTCCAATTGACTTAGGGGTACCGCTTCAGTATCAGGATTTTCGAAAACTTGCCCCGCTGAATTGCGATAGCAAAGTCCCGGAATTTTATTGAGGCCTTCGTGATTATTACCAGACTCCAGTAGCGCTTTTAACTTGACTTCCCCTTCGCCCTGAATAATCCGGTCACAAAAAAGATGGGCCTTTAGCAGCGCCGCTCCATCAAAACTTACCTCGGGGCCGCCAAAAATAATCTCAACCTGAGGTTTCGCTTTTTTAATGACTTCTGCCAGCTTAAGCACCATTTCCATATTCCAGATATAGCAGGAGAAACCAATTCGTCTGGTATTTTGATCCAGAAGCAACTTAATAATCCGATGAAAGGGATCATTAATTGACACTTCTACAATTTCGACATCAAAATCCGGCAGCTGAGCTTTTAAAGAACGCACCGCCAAATTCGTATGGATATATTTGGCATTAACAGCGACTAGGACAAGATCTTTCACGGTAACCTCCAGGTATTCGGGGATTCAGGTCTGGGAATAAGTTAATAAAAAAACTCTTTGCTGCGAAGTTGTTACACCTGTTAATGCCCTGCTTAGATGAATAGAAGCAGACAATAGCGTTTGCCCTGGATAGCAATTATCCAGTGTAAACGGCAGCAACGCTCCCGGCAATTAAATAAATCAAACGATACTTGCTATACATTAAACCGGAAAAAAGTAACGTCGCCATCTTTCATGACATACTCTTTACCTTCTACCCGGGTCACGCCACTTTCTTTGGCTTTTACTTCCGAACCGGCTTCAACCAGCTGATCGAAACTGGTGATTTCCGCTCGAATAAAACCCCGCTCAATATCGCTGTGTATTTTTCCGGCAGCCTGGGGAGCTTTGGTGCCTTCAGTAACTGTCCAGGCCCGAATTTCCTGGGGGCCAGCGGTTAAAAAGGTAATCAGTCCCAGCAGCTTATAGCCAGAGCGAATAACCTGATCCAGGCCTGATTCGTCCAAACCCATATCAGATAAAAACTCAGCTTTTTCGGCTTCATCAAACTGGGCGATTTCTTCTTCAATTTTAGCTGATATTTTTATGATGTCCTTATGACTGCCGGAGTGGTTTTCCCGGACTGTCGCTTTTAAGCGGGTCACCATATCATTATCTTCATGGAGATCATCTTCAGAGACGTTGGCAATATACAGTACCGGCTTGATTGAAATCAGCTGAATGGTTTGGATAAACTCCCATTCATCCGCTGTAAAATCCTCATCATTGGGCATTTTTCCACCTTCTAGGATTTCCCGCAGCCGCATCGCCACCTCAATGTTGGCCTTTTCCTGAGGATTGGTCTTGGCAAGCTTTTTATTTTTTTCTATCCGTCGATCCAGCATTTCAATGTCAGCAAAGATCAGTTCCAGATTAATGGTTTCCAGATCATCGATGGGATCGATTTTTCCTTCCACATGCACCACGTTGTCGTCTTCAAAACAACGAACCACATGAACAATGGCATCAACCTCCCGAATATGTGAAAGAAACTTGTTGCCCAGCCCTTCACCCTTGCTGGCGCCTCGTACCAGACCAGCAATATCCACAAATTCGATGGTGGTGGGAATAACCTTTTTAGAATTGTACATTTTTTCCAAAACCGCCAGACGGGGATCCGGTACGGTGACAACCCCGATATTGGGATCAATGGTACAAAATGGATAATTGGCAGACTCTGCTCCGGCCTTGGTTAAGGCATTAAATATGGTGCTTTTCCCAACATTGGGTAAGCCAACGATTCCTATCTTCATTATTACCTCTTTCTTATTTTCGTCTAAAACATTTATCCTGACATTTAAAAAGGTGGGTTTTCCCGTTCCCTTGGAACAAGAAGTACCACCATTTCAAATTGGTCAGCGCTTTTTAGTAAAACAGCCGTCTATCGATTGACAACAGTGTTTTTCCATAATTTTTCGAGATTATAAAACTCCCGTTCTTCGGCATGGAAGATGTGGACAATCACATCGTAGTAGTCCAGCAAAATCCAGCGGGCTTCCCGTAAACCTTCAACCCCTTTAGGAAAAATCTCCAGTTTTTGGGCCTCATACTCAATATTTTCTGCGATCGCCTTGACCTGTCGCTCAGAGCTACCGCTGGCAATAACAAAATAGTTGGCAATGGAGGTCATCTCCGTAACATCGATGACTTCAATATCATCGCCATTTTTTGCTTCAATCCACTCTTTAATCTTTTGTGCAAATTCGTCTGGATTAATAATGATCACTCACTTTCTTTTTTTAATTTCTTGATTACTTTTTTATCATAGATTTCTGGTTTTAATCAGCAAATCATTTCGTGCTTCAAGGGTATGCTTATGAAGCAGCGCACCAGTTTTTACGACATGGCAGATACAATTTGCTAATGCCAGTATAACAGCCTGATCAAGATCTGTTTTTGCTGCCGCTCGAATGGCCTCGACCCCAGGAAAAGATCGGTCTTTTTCGATGTAATCAGCCAGATAAATAATCTTGTCCAGGGTGCTCATTTTCTTACATCCGGTGGTGTGATAACACACCGCATGTTGAATCGCCGCATCGGTGATGCCATAGCATTCTTCAACCAATACCGCACCCACCGGGCCATGAAGTAATTGGGGTTCATTGCGACTGACCCGGTCAACTTTGATCTGATGCTTTTGGGCATATCCGAGAAGCTTTTCGTCCGGCATATTTTTGGCACAGTCATGCAGTAGCGCCGCCAGTCTGGCTTGATTGAGATCAACCCCAAAACGACTCGCCAGTTGTTCAGCCGCCGCAACCACGTTAATCGTGTGCCGAAAGCGTTTTGGGCTCAACTTATTTTCAAGATCTGTAATGATCTCAGTCCAGTTCATGTTGATCCCCATGTGTCCCATTCGGTAAATAGAGGCCCTGCTCACGAATATAGGCTTCCACCGGATCGGGTAAGAGATACCGGATGGAATAGCCATTCTTTATCCGGGATCGGATATCGGAAGAGGCAATATCCATTTCCGTGGCGTAAAGCTTAAAAATCGATGCCCCATAAATCTCCTGAAGCTCTTTGATCCGCATATCCAGCCGCTCATGACTATATCCCGGGCGGAAGGTGGTAATGAACTTCACCGACTTAAGTAGCTCCGGAGCCCCCTTCCACAAGGTAATCTCAAACATTAAATCGGCCCCGGCAATAAAATAAAAATCACAGTCCGGGTATATTTCTTTAATGCTATTAATCGTGTCAATGGTATAGGTGATGCCACTCTGGTCGATTTCATGGGTCAATATCTCAAAACGATCGTTGCTGGCAATGGCCAGTTCCACCATTTTTAGCCGGTGTTCTCTGGCAATTTCATCTTGCGATAATTTAAATGGGTTATTCCCGGTGGGAATAAACAAAACCTTATCCAACTCATATTGATCCCGGGCCGACTCTGCCAACAGCAGATGACCCGTATGGATGGGATTAAAACTTCCTCCCAGAAGACCGATTTTTTTCTTCATCTCAAACCTTTACTTTTTATGAATTAGTGAATTTTCGTGATGGACTGAGTGCTTTTTTCTTAACCCGTTTGATGGGTTTCTGATTTTTAGTGGGAACCTCAATTTTTGTTTTTAATAAATTCTTTTTATAAAGAATAAATTTGTTGCCGATGGTGCAGACAATCTCCGCTTTGGTGGCAGCGGCCAATTCCCGGGCGACGTCACCAACTTCTTCCATGGAGTTATTCTGAACCTTTCCCTTAATTAACTCCCGGGCAATGATGGCATCTCTGGTTTGGATGACCACCTGCGGGGTAACGCCATCCTTGCCAATGAAGATGATATCGGGAATATCCATGGCCAGCTTTCTTAAATGACTTCTTTGTTTACTTGTTAACATTTTTTCTCAACTTTCTACGACGCTATTATAGCATATTATTATGGGCAAAATCTATTTAAAATACTCAAATTCGATGTCTTCCAACTGAACAACATCCTCATCCTGAATGCCCATTTTTTCCAACTCTGCAAATACGCCTTTATCTTTTAGCACCCGCTGGAAGAAACCAACTGAATCCAGATCTTCAAAGTTAACTGATGTAATCAGTCGCTCCAGGAAATCGCCTTTAACAATATATAAATGATCAAGTTTTTCAACAGTAAATTGTTTTTCTATAAAGTCAGGGGTATAAACGACTTCAGTCTCTGGTTCAATGTCAAAGATCGGTTCAACTTCACCGATTTCATCCAGCAAGGCTATCGTTCGGCTAAGCAGTTCGTTAAGCCCCTGGCCAGTTACGGCTGAAATTATAAAAACCTCGTAACCGAGTTTTTCGAGTTCGGCTTTGAGTTCAGCTGTTTCGCCAGCATCAGCGAGCAGATCAACCTTGTTCAAGGCGACAATCTGCACCCTCTGGGCTAATTTTTCATTATACTTTTCCAATTCTAAATTAATCGCTTTAAAATCTTCCAGCGGATCCCGGCCTTCACTGCCAGCAGCGTCCAGCAGATGAATCAACAGCTTGGTTCGTTCCACATGGCGGAGGAATTGATCGCCAAGTCCTGTTCCTTCATGAGCGCCTTCGATCAAACCGGGAATATCAGCAATCACAAATGGATCAAAATTTCGCCATTCAACCACTCCCAAATTAGGTACAATGGTGGTAAAATGGTAATTGGCAATCTTGGGTTTGGCTTTGGTAATTACCGAGAGCAGTGTTGATTTCCCAACATTGGGGAATCCAATCAGACCCACATCAGCCAGCAGTTTCAGCTCAAGAATAACGGTTCGTTCCTGACCTTTCACTCCACCCTGAGCAAAACGAGGTGCCTGTCTGGTAGCTGTTGCAAAATTCATATTTCCACGACCACCCCGGCCGCCTTCAGCCACCCGGTATTTTTGTCCGTGTTCGGAAAGATCGCAGATGATCCGTCCGGTATCCTTATCTTTAACAATCGTTCCAACCGGAACCTTAATGATCAGGTCCTCCCCGGTTTTGCCAGTGGAGCGGCCGCCAGTGCCGTTTTCACCATTTTCTGCCTTGTGTTTTCTTTTATATTTAAATTCCATCAGGGTTCGAAAACCATGGTCGGCCATAAACACAATATTGCCGCCATGCCCTCCGTTCCCGCCATCGGGACCGCCATTGGGGACATATTTTTCGCGCCGGAAACTCATTCCGCCATGTCCGCCATTACCAGCCTTCAGAATAATCTCTGCTTTATCTACAAACATTGCTACCTCGCTTTTTTTAGGGTATTTACCCGAACAACATAAAAATAAAACCTCTTATCTTGTCAAAACGAGCATAAGAGGTTTTATGGCTGTATTATTTTGTCACTGAGAAACTAGATGGCTTCCCGAGGATAAATACTTACTTGTTTTTTATCTCTGCCTTTTCGTTCAAAACGGACAATTCCATCTTCTAAAGCGAATAATGTATCATCGCCGCCTTTTCCAACGTTAGTACCAGGGTGAATCTTGGTTCCTCTTTGACGAACTAGAATATTTCCTGCCAGTACGAATTGACCATCGCCTCTTTTTACGCCAAGACGTTTCGATTCGCTGTCTCGACCATTTCTTGAACTACCAACCCCTTTTTTATGGGCGAATAGTTGAAGGTTCATTTTTAACATGTTGTTCACCTCCTATTTATATACTTCTTCAAACTGGATATAATCTCCATAAGCTTCCTTAATCCCCCGGATTCCCAGAAGATAAGTCGAAATAAGTGTTTCTGTCTTTGATTTCGTTGGTTCATCATTGATTTCGGGAATGATAAAACGGACATAGCCTTCTTCGATCACTTCGCCAAGATCTTTTCGCCCAACAATTTCGGTGAGTCCGTTTAAAATGCTGATGGTTAAAACCGAAACAGCCGCACAAACGATATCCTCGCCATGATCGGCAAAACCGGCATGACCAGACACAATTATTTCACTTGCTTTATTATGCTTACCACAAATCTTTACTGAAATCATAAATGCCTAGGCTTGAATGCCAGTAATTTTAACTTTCATGAATGGTTGTCGATGACCTTGTTTTTTACGATAATCTTTTTTAGATTTATACTTGTAAATAATAACCTTAGGTCCTTTTGCAACTTCCAAAATTTCTGCTTTAACAACAGCATTTTCAACCACTGGCGTACCAATGATCATTTCGCCATCTTTGTTAACTGCTAAAACTTCAGTAAAAGTAATTTCTTTTACATCGGCTTCAGTGAAATTGATTTTTTCAATTTGAATCACATCATTTTCCTGAACGCGGTATTGTTTACCACCTGTTTTAATAATTGCATACATAGTTCTACACCTCCTCATACCAGACTCGCCACAAAAGGTGCTTTCGACTTAAAACCTTGTGTGTGCGGCTACATAACTTTATAAATATTAACATGGTGCGTTACTAAAGTCAATCAAAATATTAACAATGTTCATTTGTCATGATAATACACCTAAAAAATCTGAAATCATTTATTTTATTTGGGGGTTTTCCAGAATGATGGGTATAATAAAATAAATTGAGCTTTAGGAGGAAAATGAAATTGCAAAAAAACATGCCTAGAATAAAAATTGTAGCTGTTGTTTTATTAGTTATCCTTGCTATGGGATTCATTATCTATAATTTTTATCCAATGATCAATCAAAACATGCAAAAGGATAAAATAATTGCCGTCGCCAAAGAAAACCGTACCGAGATTGCCGATCGGATTGATTTTAATGCCTTGCTGGCCATCAACCCCGATACCATTGGCTGGGTTCAAATCGAAGGGACGCCCCTTGAATATCCGGTTACCCAAACCACCGATAACGATTTTTATCTGTCTCATAATTTTTTAAAGGAATCTTCTTTTGAGGGTGCCATCTTCCGGGACTACTTGAGTGATCCGGTAACAACCCGGAATCACGTTCTCTATGGTCACTATATGTCGGATGAATCGATGTTTGGCAGCTTATGGAATTATCAGGATCAGGCCTATTTTAAAGCCCATCCGATCATTCAGTTTGATCAGCCCGGTAAGCCCGGCGATTGGGAGATCTTCTCGGTTTATATTACCGAAGCCGAATACGATTATCGCCAACCCAGTTTTTCAAGTGACACCGAGTTTATCAACTATATGAATCGGCTTAAAGCCAGATCGCTGTATGATACCGGTGTGGTTGTTTCCCCGGACGATGAAGTGCTGACCCTATCCACTTGCATCTACACCTTCGATGATGCCCGCTTTGCGGTGCATGCCCGAAAAATAAAGTAAACACAAAAGTGTCCGCAGTTTGGATCTCGTTAAGATCATCCATTGACTGCGGACACTTTATTACATTTTAAGCACCGTTGCTATTCGTTATCAATAACTGCCTTTTTTCCCAATTTTCGTAATTCACGTTCCGGCTTGATTACTTTATCTTCATAATCAAAACACTCTTTCGCAATGACATTACTTAAAACCAGTAATGAGATCAGATTAGGAATTGCCATTAATCCATTCATCGTATCCGAGAAATCCCAGACAATCTGCAGCGCCGTGGTGGCACCGACAAAAGCAATTAAGCTGTAAAACAGTCGATAAACTTTCACTGCCATTGGCGCTTTGATCAGATATTCCAATGACTTTTCACCATAATACTCCCAGCCCAGGATTGTTGAGAAGGCAAACAGCATAATCCCAATAGTTACAATGTATCCGCCGATCGGGCCTAATGCTGATTCAAAGGCGGCAATCGTTAGCGCAGCACCACTGAGCAGTTTGCCAGCTTCGGTCATGGTTCCAAGCACACCTGACGAGGCAATAACCAGACCGGTAATGGAACAGACAACCAGGGTATCAAAGAAGGTCCCGGTCATGTTAATGTAACCTTGACGGGAAGGATGATCAGTTTTGGCAGCGGCCGCCGCAATTGGCGCCGAACCTAAACCGGCTTCATTGGAGAAAACCCCCCGGGCAACACCCCAACGCATTGCACTGAGCATGCTGGCAATCACCGTACCGCCAACCCCACCAGCCACTGCTGTGGGTGAAAAAGCCATCGTAAAGATCTGTGAAATACCGGCAGGCAGGTTTTCAAAATTAATAATAATAACTAAAATCCCAGCTACAAAGTAAAAGACTGCCATAAACGGAACAATGACACCACAGACTCGGCCGATACTCTTAATCCCACCCAGTAACACAACAAGAGCCAGAATGGTGATAACTGCTCCGGTAATCCAGGTAGGAATACCAAAGGTTCCAACAACAGCGCTGGCAATTGAATTGGCCTGGGTCATGTTACCGATTCCAAATGAAGCAATCACCGCAAAGGCCGAGAACAACACCGCCAGTACTGCACCGATGGTTTTATTTTTGAAACCGTTTTTCATGGCATACATCGGTCCACCGGCCATTTCGCCTTCTTTGTTGGTTTCCCGGTATTTAACCGCCAGAACACTTTCACCATATTTGGTGGAAAGACCAAACAAAGCACTGATCCACATCCACACCAAAGCTCCGGGCCCTCCCAGAACCATGGCGGTCGCCACCCCGACAATGTTACCAGTACCAATGGTTGCTGCCAAGGCCGTCATCAAAGACTGGAAGGGTGAAATATCCCCACTTGATTCTTTTTTTGCCGGATCCTGCTTAGCAAAAACCGATTTCAATGCATAACCCAAGTTTCGCCACGGCAGAAACTTTAACCGGACTGTCAAAAAGATCCCGGTTCCCATCAGTAAAGCCAGCATTACAGGTCCCCAAACAAAATTGTTGACAGCTGCAATAATTTCCGAAAAATTCATCTTAACCCCCTTAAAATTATAGTGGGATCATTTTATCATTATTTATCTTGCTTCACAATACTAAACATTCTAAATGACAAGTATTTACCTTAAGCCTATCTTAAGCCTATGCAAGAGGTAATTATTGTCATTTCCATAGATATTTTAACCCAATCCGGAAACACTGCCCGGTAAATCACCTCGTATTCAATTGAGCACTTGGATTAGCGGCGCAAAAAGTTGATAAGTTTCAGGCGCAAACCAGAGTTTAAGTTCGGTTAGCAGGGCTTCGTTTGAATCACTGCAATGGATCAGATTGTTACAGCAGCGAGCTTCCCGGTCAGCACGATCAAAAGAATCAGTTCCCAGATCACCCCGGATTGTTCCCGGTTCAGCCCGGTCCGGGTCGGTGGCGCCCGTTAATTCCCGGGCATTGCCGATGGCATTTTCCCCGTCCTGACTAAGAATAATGGGTATCATTGCTTTACCGGCAAAAGCCGTGACGGCCATTTTTTTAAACGCTTCTCCCAGTTTTTTTACCACATGGGCGTAATGTGTTAAGATTAAATCGTCATCGACGCTTTTAAATCCGATCATCTCGATCCTAAAGTCACGCTCGATAAACCGTTGAAGAATTGGTTCAACTAGTTCTGTCTCCAATGCATCGGGTTTCATAATAATTAATGCGTATGATTTCATCACGAATCCTCACCTTCTTTGTTTTATTGTTATAATCTATTAACGCAATGTAAAAAATTAAACATTTTGATACTGAAATACTTACAAAAAACGCTGAAGCCGATCCCACAATAAATGCAGAACCGGCTTCAGCTTTCGATTTCAGATGTCATTCCTTTTGGACTCACCCCTTTCATTTCACCAAAAATCCACTTCTTCACTTTTCTAAAAGTAATAAACGCTTAACTGGCAAAATTCTTCAGGATAGTTTTACATTCAATTCAAATTTTCACCGTTTCAGTGGCAAATCGTCATTTCCATTATGTGGTTAATTATCGTTGATCCATTATTGTTTTTATGGCCACAACATTTTAAAAAATGATGCTCACGTCCATAATCAAATACCGATCGCCAATTAATCAGGCCATCAGTGTCGATGCCGCCTACCCAATTTGGTTTTAATAACTGCTGCATCTTTGGAGATGACAATCGATAAAATCTTATTCATCCATTCGGGTTATTTTAAATTTTTATCTCTAAACAAATCACCGTCTTTCTAATCTTATCGGCTGTTAAGGTTTATTTACTTTTCAATGATCTCATAATCAATTAAGAAAAGGATAGCGTTGATCTTTGATTTAGCTAAATTATAGCACGTTTCTTTGAAATGTAAAGGCATTTTTTGTAAACGTTTTTATTTCTTTTGTAAACCTTAAGCATCGGCTTTAAGAAGCAGTTTTTCCCGATGTAATTCAATCGTCGGATCGATGACAAAAACCGCACTGATCTGATCGTTAAAACTCGCTAAGACCTGTTCCGGCTTGACACATTGCTGCTCGATATAATTAAGGGTCATCTTTACATTGACATGATCGATTTCGGCGTCTGCACATACCGAAATCGATTCAATAAAGGGTCGGATATTTTTTTGTACATATTTTCCTTTTTTATTTCTTTTCTGGATCAAAATTTGCGAAAGTTCCAGATACATGCGCACAGACGCTGCCAATTCCTTCAAATCCGTTTCTGGCATAACCTTGACACGAATTCGATAGTCACTTTTATATAGCGATGCAGACAGGGACTCGACTCCCTCACCGCAGATTTTTGCATCAGTAATTTTAAGACCATCAGGCAGTGCCTGGTTCATCCGGCGGATAAAGGTGTCCACATCGATGTCCGTAGACACAATCACCTCGCCATACTCCGAGTCACTGGTTAAACCCACCGACATCGCCAGCGCAAATGACATCCGGGGATGGGGATTAAAACCCTGGGAGTATGCAACCGGAATATTCGCCCGGCGAAACGCCCGTTGAAACAATCGTTGTTGATCCAAATGGGATAAAAAGCGCAGCGGGGTTGAGCGTTTAAACTGATAATGTATTTTAACCATTGCATTTCCATCCTTTCTTGAATTCCATAATGCCACAATTTGAACACGTATCAGGACAAAAAGGTGTTGTTAAAGCCGTCTCGGCTTTTTCTGCTTCGGATTGTAAAAAGTCCTTGGTAATGCCAGTATCGATAAAATCCCAGGGCAGCATTTCTTCGTAGCCCCGGTTTCGTAAAGCATAAAAATCCGGATCGACCCCGGCTTCGGCAAAGGCGTCCATCCATTTTTGCAGATCAAAGCATTCGCCCCATCCATCAAAGCGGCAGCCTTTTTGATGGGCTTTTTCCAGCACCGAACCCATGCGACGGTCACCCCGGGCAAAGACTGCTTCTAAGAAGCTAACCCCGCTGTCGTGCCAGCTGTAGGAAATCTTGCGATCTTTAATACTGGATTTTAGATGACGCTGCTTCTGCTTAAATTCTTCCTGGGTATTCTGACCCATCCACTGAAAAGGTGTAAAGGGCTTGGGCACAAAGGAAGAGGTGCTTAAAACGACTTTCAAGCTTTTGTTACGGTCTTCCCGATCAATTTTAAAATATTCGTCCACAACTTTTTGTCCTAAATCAGCAATGCCTTCGATATCTGTCAGCGTTTCCCCCGGCAAACCAATCATAAAATACAACTTAACATGTCCCCAGCCCTTTTCAAAAGCTGTTCGTACCGTGTCAAGCAGGTTTTCCTCGGTTACACCTTTATTGATGACATCCCGCATCCGTTGGGTTCCAGCTTCTGGTGCCAGCGTCAAACCGGTTTTGCGAACTTTCTGGATTTCTTCCAGCATCTCAATGCTTAAGGAGTCAATCCGCAGTGATGGCAAGGAAATACTGACTTTTCCATCAGCATAGTCACAAACCAGGTTTTTAATCAGGGCTTCAATTTCGCTGTAATCGCCGGTACTAAGAGAAGACAGTGAAACCTCATCATAGCCAGTGGCATCGATCAGTGCTTTGATTTTTAACTGGATGGTTGGCACGGTTTTTTCCCGGGTCGGGCGGTAGATCATCCCGGCCTGACAAAAACGGCAACCCCGGCCACAGCCTCTGAATATTTCATAGCTGATCCGGTCATGGACGGTTTCGGTATAAGATACAACAATTTTTTCCGGGAAGTAAGCCTGATCCAAGTCTTCGATAAATTGCTTGCGGATCGTTGGCGGTGCTTCTTTGACAATCGGGGAAAAGGCGGTAATTAGCCCGGTTTGCTTATCATAGCTGACCTGATAAAATGCCGGGACGTAAACCCCTTCAATCTTAGCTGCCCTTTTTAGAAAGTCCCGGCGGTTACCACCCGCTTTTTTCCACTCCCGGTGAGCATCCATAATTTTAAGAATCACCTCTTCTGCTTCGCCAATGACAAAAAGATCAATAAAATCAGCCAGCGGCTCCGGGTTATAGGCGCAGGGGCCCCCGGCAATCACAAAGGGTTCGTCTTCCTCCCGCAAAGCGCTGCGCAGGGTGATCTTTCCTAATTCCAGCATGTTTAAAATATTACTGAAGCTCATTTCATATTGCAGTGTAAATCCCACAAAATCGTAATCATTTAAGGGCAGCATCGATTCCAGGCCATATAATGGCAAATCATGCTGACGCAATTGTTCTTCCATGTCGATCCAAGGGGCAAATACCCGCTCGCACCAGACATCTTTTTCTTCGTTGAGTAAACCATAGAGTATTTTCATACCCAAATGGGACATCCCCACCTCATAGGTATCCGGAAAGGCAAAGGCAAAACGAATCATCTCCGGACTCGGAATCTTATGGACTGCGTTCACCTCATTGCCAAGATAGGTGATTGGTTTTGTCACCAGGGGCAAAATATTTTTTTCGATATAATTATTCATTCATTTCCTCATATTTATAATTTTTAAACTGTCTAACTCATTTTAGCACACCTTATCTTACATGATTCTTATCAGCTTGTACAGTCCCCGCCCCAGAATAAATATTCAGTCACAACACTCTACTCCGACAATTATTCTAAAAAGCGCATTTGATTAACGGTATCAATTATGATAGACTACACCCTGTTTGAAAAATTTAAGTCAGGTAATATCAAACGGCGAAACGTATTTTGGGACTTTTTGCAATTATCTGAAATTTTATGTTCATGAGAGGAGAAAAAATTGTTTGAAACAGTCGATGTGGGCGTTTTGTCCATTATTCCACCAATGATTGCCATTGTTCTGGCGTTGATTACGAAAGAAGTTATCTCTGCCCTGCTAATCGGAATTCTATCCGGAACCCTGATCTATGTCATTAACAGCGGCGGCGGTCTGGTTGAAATGGGTACGGTTGCTTTTGGCCTGATGGCTGAAACCGTCGGTGAACCGGGCAAGTTTAATATCATCTTATTTTTGGGGCTGCTGGGAGCTCTGGTTTATGTCGTAACCATTGCCGGAGGTTCTCGGGCTTATGGCAACTGGGCCGCTACCAAACTTAAATCCCGCCGCAGTGCCCAGCTGGCCACCAGCGCTCTGGGTATGATTATTTTTGTTGATGATTATTTTAACTGCCTCACCGTTGGCACGGTCATGAAACCGGTCACTGACAAATATCAGATTTCCCGGGCCAAGCTGGCCTACATCATCGATTCCACCGCAGCGCCAGTCTGCATCATCGCCCCGATTTCCAGTTGGGCGGCAGCGGTCGGCTCGACACTTTATGAAACCGGAGCATTCCAGAATGAACTGAGTGCCTTCGTGGCGACCATCCCCTATAATCTTTATGCCTTGCTAAGCATTTTGATGGTCATTATTATTTCTGTTACCAATCTGGATTTCGGATCGATGGCCCGGGTTGAACAGCGGGCCACCGAAACCGGTCAACTGGGAGCCCTAGATACCGAACTGGAAGAAAAAATTCTGATGGATGGCAAAGGCACGCTCTGGGATCTGATTATTCCAATCAGCTCACTGATTGCCTTTTCAATTCTCTCAATGCTCCAAAACGGTGGCTACTGGTCCGGTGAAGGCTTGACCTTATCGGAAGCCTTTGGTAATTGTGATGCCTCTGCAGCCCTGGTAATGGGCGCCTTCTGGGCTCTGGTTGTGACCTTTTTGCTGTTTATCCCCCGTAAACTGATCGATTTTAAAACCTTTATGGGTGGCATCGGCGAAGGAATCAAAACGATGGTTCCGGCCTACATTATTTTAACCCTGGCCTGGACCATCGGCGCTTTGTGTCAGGATCTGCTGGGTACCGGCCTCTTTATTGGCGAACTGGTTAAATCCAGCAGTATCCCAGTGGGGCTGATCCCGGCCATGATTTTCCTGGTTTCGGCCCTCTTATCCTTTTCCATTGGCACGGCCTGGGGTACTTTTGGGATCTTCATTCCGATTGTCGTCATGATTTCCCAATACACCGCCCCGGAACTAATGGTCGTAACCTTGTCAGCGACACTGGCGGGATCAGTCTTTGGTGACCATTGTTCTCCCATTTCGGATACCACCATTCTTTCTTCAACCGGGGCCGGCTGCGATCATATCCAGCATGTCTCAACCCAAATGCTTTATGCCCTGCTGGTGGCATCCTGCAGCTTTATCGGTTATCTGGTAGCTGGTTTGAGCTATGGAAATCTTCCGCTGACCTGGTTAACCTCAGTCGGACTACTGATGGGATCGCTCATCGTCTTCCATCGGATTTCCCAAGCCCGCATCACCAAGCTGGATTTCTCCACCCCGGATTAAAGCGTTTCTTTCAAATGACCGCCATTTTGCAATAAAATGGCGGTCATTTTTATTCTACATCACACTATTTCCATCAAATTATTTCCCAGATCAGTTCGCCTTTACGTTGTTGCAATGCTTCAGTAACTACGCCATTTTCTGCCACTTTTTCCAAATATTGATGAACCTGCGCAAGCTGATCCGGATTATCTAAAACGGCAAGCTCCCGGGTATAAATCCCCTTTGCTTTTTCCAGTGGAAAAACTCGCTTGTGAAGCCCTGTTTCGTATGTCAATTCCGGAAAAATCCCCTTTGTCCATAAAATATTAAAAATATAGTTCAACTTATTAAACTGGCGGATATAATGTTGATCTGTTAGTGTGTAGAGTGTTTCTTTCAGACAACTATGTCGTTCCACAAACGATGACAGATAACAAAAACCTCTGGAGGCACCAATCATTTTATAAAGATGATTCGGTTTGCAAATCGCCGGTGACATGCTGGCAATCACCAGATCAAAGGATTCCTGGTCGTGAAAGCTGTCCCAATCCGAGTGAATAAACTGGGTATTTTGTAACCCCGCAGCTGCGGCATTTTCTCTGGCATAGTGCACCATCTTTTTAGAAAAATCCAGCCCCACCACTTTTTTTGCTTTTTTTGCCAACTCAACTGCAAACTGTCCCGGCCCACAACCGATATCCAGGACGGTTGTTTCACTCGTAATAATCCCTTTGTCAATCAAGGCCTGAACCTTGTCTTTACGATTTAACTGAGCGTCTCCGGTTGACGATGAAAGATTGTATTCCTCCGCCCGAAAGTCCCAAAATTCTGCAGTTGGTTCTTTTTTCTGGTTGTCACTTAACCAGAGCTCCTCAAAATATGCTGTTTTAAACTGCATCCGGCATCCGTCTCCTTATTAAAATTTAATGTAATTATCGATTAATAAAAAATAACCCTACCAGGCAAAGAGCAATGCCTACCAGATGATTGGTGGTCAAAACCTCTTTGTATAGCAAGATACCAATGGGAATCAGTAAGATCGCCAATGAGATATTGGCAACCAGCGACCCCAGGCTAATATTCCAACCAGCCCGATAGGCGGTTATGTAACCAAATTCCAGGGCAACAACCGAAATCCCCAGGGCAAAACTGGTCCAATTCAGTCGTTTAACCGACTGGACGATTCCTTCTTCCAAGCCATTGGCCAGCATCAGAATCAGCGTCAATAACGCTGCCACGAGATACGTAACCAGCAGTGATAAAAAAGGATTGACCGTCTCCGGTGTCGATTTCGTGCAGATGTTATAAAACACATTGGCGGTTACAATTAATAGAATGGGCAGATAATAGGTAAGTTCATTCAAAGCTCTCAGACACTCCCCTTCCTTATAAATTTGTGTATAACTGCTCACAGACGTGGAGCGATTCCCAAGCGCTGTTATGCACCTTACTATGTCCAGTGCTGTTTAACGGCAGCTCTTAAAACCCGGTAATTCGGATAGGGCTTTTCAATGTGCAGTAACCGCTTGATGACCAAAAGTTCTTCCTCCGTTAGATCAAACTGTTCAATTCCACCGTAATTGAAACTTGCTGTAATTTCGTCGCAGCTTAATGCCAGACGCATAAAAACATCACCGATTCCCCAAAAGTCCGGATTAAAGTGCGTGTCAAATGACACCATCATTCTGGCCGAACCAAAATCAATCAGCGACAGCTGCTCACCGGTCCATAAAATATTGTCAGCTTTAATATCCCGATGGCTGATGCCAAGATCTGCCAGATAATCCATAACCGCAATTAATTGACAAAAAATAATGGCGATTTCGGATTTTTTAAAGACATAGTCCCACGCCAGCCAATCATCGAGGGTCTGCCCCGGCATTTTTTGCATCACCAATCCAAAGCAACCATCCCGATCAATGACCTGAATCAATTTGGGAATGGCTGGATGGTCGATGGTTTTAAGATACTTACTTTCCCAGGTCAGTTTTTTTTTACGGCGTTTGACATCATTGGGGTGAAAAATTTTAGCAACATAGTCCTGATCTTCCCGGGATATCAGATAACTGCATCCAAAGCGCCCCTGACCCAAGGGTTTTACCAGTGCAAATCCATCAAGCGCAAGCACGCCCCGGAGTGTAGTGAGCCGACTACCATTCGATCTCATCAACAGATAAGGGCTTTTCATTGAGATAACTCTTCTGAACCTGACCATTTTTCATGATAATGACCTTATCGGCCATCGGCGTAATGGCTTGATTATGGGTGATCAGAATTACCGTCATCTTTTCTTTGCGGCTGGTTTCCTGGAGCAGTTTTAAAATATTCTTGCCGGTATTATAATCCAGTGCTCCGGTCGGTTCATCACAAAGCAATAGTTTGGGGCGTTTGGCCAGAGCTCGGGCAATCGCCACCCGCTGCTGTTCGCCTCCGGAAAGCTGCGAAGGAAAATTTCCCAGTCGTTCTGCCAGGCCGACACTTTTTAAAACCGTTTCGGCATCCATCGGATCATGACAGATCTGGGTCGCCAGCTCGACGTTTTCAACCGCCGTGAGATTTTGAATCAAATTATAAAATTGAAAAACAAAACCGGTGTCGTAACGCCGATATTCGGCCAACTCCCGACGGTTTAGGGCCGCAACATCTTTTTCGCCAACAATCACCTGACCTTCATCACAGTCGTCCATCCCACCCAGTATATTAAGAACCGTTGTTTTACCAGCCCCGCTGGGGCCCACAACCACTGCAAATTCGCCCTCATCAATAAAAAAATTGATCCCATTGGCGGCATTAATGGTTACCTCCCCCATATGATAGCGCTTATGTACATCTTTAAATTCAATAAAATGTTTCATCTTTTTTGTCCTTCTTCAGTTAATTGAGGCACCGCACCCCTTGCAAACAATTATTGCTGCTACCAGTATAGCGAATAAACCGCTCAAAAGCCAGTCAGCTCGAAAAAAAAGAAAGGTTGCCCTTTCTTTTTAGTTATTTTTTGGCTGGTTCCCACTTGCAGCGCACCGGGGAGACAATAGCTTCTTCTTTTTTTAGCTGTTTGAAGGCTTTATCAACTTCTTTGCGATCAACCTTCAATGCTTTTTCAACTTCGCCAGCAGTCATCGGCGCTCCATGCTGTTCCATACAAGCTAAAATTTTATCCTTCAGTTCCATATTTGCCCTCCAAATTCATTGATTCTTATGACAAATTTTAACAGCACATCCTTAATTCGGGTTTTAATTCGGCCAATCGCTGACCGAAGGTGGTGCTTAATTCTCGCCCACTGCGATAATTGAAGCCTGGCTTAGTTTTTTACTTTGTATTCCTAATATGTGGTTCAGCACCAAAGCAATGGCAGCGAAGACTATAATTACAAGAAAGGTCGAACTATAGCTACCGCCAGAGTTCTGCAGTAAATAACTGGAGATCATTGGTCCGATAATAGCCGCCGGTACCAGTAAAAAATTGGACAAGCTGAAATTAAGGGGATAATTTTTTGAACCAAAACTGGAATTGATCACCACCGAGGATAAAGCTGGCACGCCACCATAGGTAACCCCAACCGATAAAAGCCCGATAAAGATGAAAATAACATTATTCATCGTGGCACCCATAAACAAGAAAACGCCAGCAACCAGCAGAAGTATGGTATTGATTCCCATAGCTTTCGCTCGGCCCATTTTGTCAAACACCGTTCCGATCACAACGCGACCACCACCATTAAAAACGGATACCAACAGCCCCAACTGGGCCGGTGCACCAAAGGCCACCGCAATGGTTGCTGCACTCCCAATAATCAGCAGTCCCGATGCGGTAATCATAATCCCCCAGAAAAAATAAGTCCAGAATACGCCGGTTTTTAACATTTCTCTGGCTGTATATTCTTTTTTCTGGCTGGTCTCACCCGCAACAGCTACCGCTTTTTTGGGCGCAGTTACCGGTTTTTTTATAAAAAAGGAGCCGAGAGCCATCACAATTGCTCCCATAATCGCCAGATAAAAGAACGTGTTCAAAACGCCGACACCGCCAATTAGAGAACTAATCATCGTTCCCAGGATCAAACCGCCAAGTCCAAAGCCCATTAATAAAATTCCTGACGCCAAACCGGCTTTTTCAGAAAACCAGGGTACAACCGCACTGATAATTGAGTTATAGCCCATACCAACGCCGGTTCCGCAAAGCACCCCATAAAACAGATACAAGAGCAATAAGCTTTGCGCTGGTTGGGTTGGATCCATTTTTGAAACCCCGAAAAATCCGACAAACAGCATCGCCGCCGCCATTAAAACAATGGTCTGATTTTTGATAAAGCGGGTCAATTGTCCGCTGACAAAACCACCTATACAAAAAAAGATAATCGAAATGGTAAAATTAAGTGATAAGTCCGTGACTGTCCAGCTTTCAAAGACCTTGTTCAGCGGCGCCCGAAAAATTGACCAGGCATACAATAGTCCCAAAAACAACAGCATAATGGTTCCGACACAGAGGTAGATCCACCGTTTTAAATTCTCATTTTTCATCATGTTCCTCAACTTCCAAAAATTTCTTGCTTTATTGTATCAGCTTGCTAAAGTAAATACAATCATAAAAACCAGTAATTACTGTCTATCTTACTGGTTTTTATCATTCGACTGGACAGCTTGTTTTAAAAAGATTAAAATATACCCGAGCCATAACACCAGCAACACATTGCGAAGGTGACGTTGCCTGCGTCCCATTTCTCAATGCGTAAATTAACAGAAGGAATGACAGGAGGAAATTATGGATTTATCATTCTTTATCGGTCCGATATTGGGGGGGATCATCGGACTGATTACCAACGGCATCGCCATTCGGATGCTCTTTCGCCCACTTAAGCCGGTTAAGCTACTCGGGCGAACCCTGCCCTTTACTCCGGGCATGATCCCCAAAGAAAAACCCCGCATCGCCAGATCACTGGGTGATGTGGTTGCCAACAATCTACTCAATGAAGCAGTGATTAAAAATGGTCTGCTATCCCCGGAAATGGATGACAAGATCGCTGTTGCCCTCAACGAACTCATTGCTAAAAAAAGCACCAGCGACGAAACCCTCCAGGAATTATTTTACGCCTTTTCCGGCGATCAACAAGGCGAATTGATTATTACCAACGTAACCACCAAGGTTGTCGGCTTTTCCTACGAGCGGATGGTTAAAATGGAATTAGGGCCATTGTTATCAGAAATTGCTGTTACCGAAATCGTCAGTAATCTCCAGGGTTCAATGTTTGCGATGCTGATCAACGAAAATCTGATCAGTTCTGCCAAGCTCAAAATGTCTGAAATCATTGAGCGAATGGTGGCTGAAAAAGGTGAAGCGATTCTGGCCAGCATTTTTGAAAAAGAAAGCCAAAATCTCCTCGACAAACGACTTTGTGATCTTTACACTGAATATCAGGAACGGCTTCCGGAATTTGTTGCCTGGGTTATTAAAACCTATCATCAATTGATTGATAAAAACATCGGCATCTTAATTCACGCCCTGAACCTGTCAAAGCTGGTCGAAGATCAGATCAACGGCTATGATGTTCTGACGTTTGAAAAAATGCTCTTGGAAATCATGCGCAAAGAACTCAATGCCATCGTTTGGTTGGGCGGATTACTGGGCTGTATCATGGGCCTGGTCATGTCCTTTGTCTAGGGCCGCAGAACAGGTTTAAAAAACTGCCGTGAGCTTCGCTGTCGGTTTCACCAAACAATTTCACAATCACTTTCGGATAGAAATAAAAAAGGAGCTAAAAATGACTAATAAATTAGAAATTAATTGGGATCAATTGGGATTTGATTATATCAAAACGGATTATCGCTATCTGTCGTACTGGAAGAACGGGCAGTGGGATGACGGGGTTTTGACTGAGGATAATGTTTTGCATCTCGGCGAAGCAGCGCCTTGTCTTCACTATGGTCAGCAGTGTTTTGAAGGCCTGAAGGCCTACCGCACCAAAGACGGTCATATTAACTTATTTCGGATTGACCAGAACGCCCAGCGCTTCCAATCTTCCTGCCAGCGACTGTTAATGCCGGTCATCCCTGAAGCAACCTTTATCAAAGCCTGCATCGATGTCGTTAAGGCCAATGAAGCCTATATCCCCCCTTATGGTAGCGGCGGTTCGCTGTATATCCGACCAATGATGATTGGGGTGGGTAACAGCATGGCCGTCAAACCGGCTACTGAATACATTTTCACGGTTTTTTGCATGCCAGTGGGGGCTTATTTCAAGGGCGGGCTGACGCCGGTTAATTTTATGGTCTCTGATTACGATCGGGCAGCCTGTAACGGTACCGGCCAGCAGAAGGTTGGCGGCAACTATGCGGCCTCGATGCTGGCTCATGAAATTGCAGTACAAAAAGGTTTCGCCGATTGCATTTATCTGGATCCCACGACTCACACCAAAATTGAAGAGGTCGGCGCCGCCAATTTCTTTGGCATCACCAGAGACAACCGCTTTGTCACCCCGGATTCTTCGTCAATCCTGCCCAGCATCACCAAGTATTCCCTGCTTTATCTGGCTGAACATGTTTTGGGAATGTCAGTGTCAGAAGAGGATGTTTTCATTGATGAACTGGATATTTTCGCCGAAGCCGGAGCTTGTGGCACGGCAGCCGTCATCACCCCCATTGGCGGGATTTTTTGTCACAACCGACTGCACGTCTTTTACAGCGAAACCGAAGTGGGCCCGGTAACCAAAAAGCTTTATGATACCCTCACCGCCATCCAACTGGGTGATCGGCAAGATCCCGATGGCTGGATTACCAAACTATAGGAAACACTTGAGCAAACCGGACTGTAAAACCGATGGATTAATCCCCATCGGTTTTGTTTCTGGTCAACTTAAGAAGCGATTTTTCTTGCAATTTATCAAATAAGTCGATAGACTTATAGCCACAACGACTCGTGGACAGGAGAATTATGAAAACAGAATTATTATTCCTAATTAAACGTTTATGTGATCTTGAAGAAGAATTCACAGAACTGACTGAAGAAGAAAAAGAAATTGTCGTAACCACTGCCGAAAGCATGACCGGAAGTCTGGTCTTTTTACTGGAAGCGCTGGAAGATTATTCCATGAGCGGTTTTTATGACGAGGATTGATGACAACAACAAAAATTTATAAGGAGGTCGTGTGATGAAAATAGCTGCTTTTGTTTCCAGCATGGTTGCCCTGACACTGGGTGCCGCTGCCTTGACTTTAAGCATTATCGCCGTTTCAAAAACGGCCCGTTAACGGCAAAAGAGCAACGCTTTGACAGGGTTGCTCTTTTTTTGGTTGACGATATAACTACCGTACCGATGCGTAGGGTCTGACACTAGGTCACAACATGATGTAACAGTTTTCGGTACTGGTTTAGCATTCCAACTTCGCTTTATCGATGCTTTCTTATCAGTCGGTAAACTCGACGATAACCTGATCGATATCCCAAAGTGATTCGATTTTTTCGACTGCATCTTCTTTGATGGCGTTGGCAAACTGATGGGTTTCGGGGAGATCGATGACGATCCGAACCACGCCACCGGTGATATCAATTTCCTTAACTAGATGGGTGGCTACCATATCCAGGCCTTTGATCGGATTCATGACCTTCTTCAAGCGTTTTCTGACAATTTCTTCGGTGGTGGCGACCTTTTCGGTAACCAGGCCGTGCTTTTCTTCATAATTCTGGATTGCCGACCGTAGCACCTCCACTGCCAGCACCGAACAATGGGCCTTGATTTTGGGTAGCCCGCCGAGGGCTTCCGAGGCTTCCTGCCAGGTTATTTTTTTGGCTTCGTCAATGGTTTTGCCTTTAGCCAATTCGGTAATAATCGAACCGGTGGCGATGTTTGAGGCACAGCCGTAGGATTCAAATTTGATATCTTCGATCACTTTGGTCTCGGGATTAACCTTTAAATAGAGTGATACCATATCACCACAGGCCGGACTGCCTTCGGTTGCTTTGCCATCGGGATCTTCAATCCGCCCGGTATTGCGGGGATTCTTAAAATGTTCCAGAACTAGATCATTATAAGGACTTGCCATTGTTATTTCCTCCTATTCCTTTCCCAAAGGGCTGATTTTTCGCAGGTTCTCAACCACCTTTTTAAGGGTTTCAACCACAAAAATAACCTCTTCCATGGTATTGAAGCGACCAACCGTCAACCGGATCGAGCCGTGAGCCCGCTCATGGTCACCACCGATAGCCGCAATAACGTGACTGGCTTCCAGAGAGCGGCTAAAACAAGCCGACCCGGTGCTGACAGCAATGCCATACATGTCCAGATGCAGGGTGATCGATTCTCCCTCCACGTAATGGAAGGTGACATTGGCATTCTGGGGCGTGCGCTGCCGGGGATGACCGTTTAGGATAACATCGGGGATCTGCTCGCTAACCATCGTGATAATGTGATCCCGCATTGCTGCCAGCCGGATGTTTTCATCTGCGGTCACCAGTTCCGCCGCTTTGGCAAATCCCACTGCGCCGGGAATGTTATCCATTCCACCGCGTAGGTCAAATTCCTGAAAGCCACCATCCATGATTTTCGCCAGAGCGGTGCCTTTTTTTACATAGAGCCCGCCGATCCCCTTGGGACCATGCAGGGTATGGGCCGAGACGGTGATCAGATCAACGGCGATAGTGTTGACATCCAAGGGCACCCGCATAAAGGTGTGGGTGGCATCGGTGTGAAAAAGGACACCCTGGTCATGGCAGATGGTGCCGATCGTTGCGATATCCTGAAGCGTACCGATTTCCTGATTACCATGCTGAATCGAGACCAGAATGGTTTCCGGGCTGATCAGCGCCTGAAGTTTTTTAAGATCCACCCGGCCATCGCCATCGACGTCCAGATAATCAACGCTAAAGCCTTCTTTTTCCAGGGTTCTGGCACTGTACAGCACCGGAAAGTCTTCAATTTTTGAAACGATTAAGTGCTTGCCTTTTTTTGTGCCCAAGGCCTTGGCAACCCCTTTTAATGCCAAATTGCTGGACTCGGCACTGCCGGAGGTAAAAATAAACTCATTGCTGTGGGCGCCCAGGCATTGGGCCAGCCTAGTTCTGGCATCATCCAAAGCTTCTTTCGCTTCAACCCCCAGCGAATAACCAAATTCTGAGGTTGCCACCGAGTAACGGTCAAAATAAAGCGGTGTCATCACTTCCAGCACCTGCTCATCCAGCCGGGTGGCGGCGGCGTTATCCAAATAATACACTTTTTCCATCTTTCCCTCCCTAGATAAACAAAGTAATAGCAGACTGTCGGGCTTCCTGAATATAGGTTCCGACGGCCCCATAGTCGTCAATGATGTCTTCGATCAGATCGGATCGTTTTAAGCCCATGATGTCCATGGTCATTTCACAGGCGATGATTTTGCCGCCCAGTTCCTTAAAATCAGCCATCAGCCGTTCCAGCGAAGCGACGTTATTTTTTTTCATTCGGCCCAGCATCATCTTTTTACCCAAACCCAGAAAATGCATTTTCGATAAAGGACCTTTTTCCAGGCCGCCTTTTTTCAGGCGCAGCAATCCCCAGAAGGTGAAATACAAAGACACCTCCATCCCCATTGCCAGCGAACCATTGGACACAATCAGAGCACTGTACAGTTTATCCATATCTCCGCTCTGAACAATAATGGTTGTTTTATCCGCCATCAAAAAGCCTCCTTTACTTCTTAATTTTTATGGTCCAGCTGCCGTCCTGTTCGTCAGTGCTGATCACTGCCAAAGACAGGGCATCAGCGGCCATCGGGATTTCTTTTTTTGAGGCGGCATTGTTTCCGGTAATCGCAATGACATCCCCCGGCTGCGCCTTTTTGACGGCTTTACGCATTTCTACCAAAGGAACCGGACAGGTCTCACCTCTCACATCAACATAAATTTCTGCCATGTTCTTGCCTCCTACTTAAATTTCTATTAACTGCTGCTCTTTTTTCTGTCGTTATTTCTTTATTCATACCCCATTATGATCAACTTACTTGTGATTATAATAACAAGCATCAGAAAAAACAAAAAAAACAGGCCTGCGGATCGTCCGCGGGCCTGCTATGGTTGTCTGTTTTTACTTTTTATTTTTTAAACGCTCGAGAAATCGAGTTGAATATGCCAAGGTTTCGGTGGGGCAGCTGTCGACACAGTGACCGCAGCCGACACAGCGCAGCTCGGTAACTGGACGGCCGGTGGCGGCACTGGATTTTAAATCGATGGCCATCGGACAGGCAGCATTGCAGCGGCCACATTGGATACAGTTACTCTGATTGGTCGTTATCTGCTGACCAACAAGCTTTCCGAGCAGGCCCACCACCGTTCCCAGAGGGCAATAGTAACAGTAGCCGCGACCACTAAAGGCGACCCAGAAAAACATCGCCATCAACAACTCGGCAGCGAGGTATTTATAGGTTTCGATTTTTGCCACTGTCTCGCTGTTGGCCAGTGGCAGGCCCAGCAGATAGAGCACCCAGTAGACGGTAAAGCCGATGGCGATTGCCAAAAACAGCCAACGCAGACTGGCAAACCGTTTTAAACCGCGGGCCGTTAGCTTTTTACGGGTCCCCAGCAAGGGCATCACCGGATCAAAAACCTCACTGGCAAAACCATTAAAGAGGCACAGTGTCGCACACTGCCAGCGCCGCCCCCAAAGCAGCGTTCCGATCAGGACAACAATGGTGATAAGCAGATAAAAGGCCAGCGCCAGCGCAATGCCAGTGAGACCAAAGACCGGCAGGTATTTGAGATAAAAGGCGGTGTTGGGGTCCATTAGTTGTAAAGGGATGGTGGTCCAGGGGAGTGGCATCGCAAAAAAGTAAAGTTCCTGATTATCTAAAAGAATCGGCCCGACAATGTGGACGACCAAAGCCATTACGATAAAACCGGTCAGATTGCGTTTGCGCATCACGGTCCGCCCGGATGCGCCTATAATTCGCAGGGTCAGAAAGCTACCAACAATAATAAAACTAGTCTTGACCCAGTTTTCATAAAAACCCCACAGCCAGCTGATAAAAGCGGCCACTTCCGGGGTAGCCCGAGTGACATAACCAAAATTGAGCCCGGCAATGATCAGGCAAAGGATGATATACACCCACAGAATTGTTTTTAACGCTGTTATTTCGCTGGAGGCTTTTGTTTTACTGGAATTACTGCGATTCGCCATGGTCCGCATCCTCCTCAATAACTATATTTTTTCTTAATTATAAGCTTTTTTTACGCTAAACACAAGAATAGTCATGATGCTAAACAGAAAAAGCTGCTTGACTGCCAGCATCAAAATCGGTACGATAAGTTAAAATTTTAGGATTAAATAAAAACAAATGGAGGAAACAAATGCGACGTAAAAATCGGGAAGTAACTGAACTAACAGAGATTATAAAAATTATTAACGCCTGTAAGGTGTGCCGATTGGCCATGGTGGACAACGGAGCACCCTATGTGGTGCCTCTGAATTTTGGCTATCGCCAGGATGATTCTGTCATTACCATCTTTCTGCACTGTGCCAAAGAAGGCCGCAAAATCGAGATCCTGAAACAAAACAGCCAGGTCTGCATTGAGATGGATCAGATGAAAGAGCTGCTTCGCGGTGAAAAGGGCTGTGATTACAGCTGCTATTTTGAAAGTTTTATCGGCACCGGTCAGGCGGTTTTTCTGGATGATGCCACAGTCAAAGCTGATGCTTTACAGGCGATTATGAAACAGCAAACTGGCCGGGATGATTTCTACTTTGATCAGCATATTCTCGATCAGACCGCTGTGATTGCAGTTAAACTAAACCATTATTCGGGTAAACGACACTAGTCACTTGATAGCCTGAGTCTAGTCAGGATCATTCGCTTTTTAAATTTTCTGCCGTGATATTTTTAAGATCCGGGTCGATTATTTCGCTGGGGCTTTCCGGATTTTTGGTGGCAATCAGAATGCCGCAAATAATCATGCTCATTCCCAGCAAATGACTGATCTGAATTTCTTCATTCAGCAGGATGGCGGCCAGGATAAAGCTGCTGACTGGCACCACGCTAATGAAGATCGCGGCATTGCTGGCTGCTACCTTCGCAATCCCCCGAAACCACAGGACATACGATATAAATGAGACAAAAATCCCGTAATAGCCAATACACAAAATGGTCTGGAGCGACATTTCCGCAAACGGATAGACCCAGGCATCAGCGATGGCAAAGGGCAGTAAACAGATAAAGGCCAGCCCCGCCACCAGCGTTGTCCGATAAACCGGGGACATCGGGATGCACTTTATTTTACTGAACACCGAAAATAAGCCCTCGCCAATAACAGCAATCAAAATCAGAAAATTTCCCAGTACCGAACTGTGAATGTTTCCTTCTGCAAAAAAGCTGTAGAGGTTGATACAGAGTAATCCGACGATAACAAATACCAAACCAATGGTGTTATTTTTTGAAATCTTTTCTTTTAAAATATAAAACGCCAGAATCACCACAATGGCTGGCCCGGAGCTGGAAATCAAACCGCTGTTGGCGGCTGAAGTCAGTTGCAGGCCCCAGAAAATAAAGACCCGATAAAGCACAATCCCGGCCAGGGCCTGGCCCAGCAACACCGCCACGGTTTTTTTATCCAGGTGGTGATGTTCTTTTTTGATCGCAAAAGTGACTAGCAATAAAAAGACCAGTCCGATAGCGATCCCCAATTCGGTGGCCAAAAATACTGGCACCCGATCCACCATCATCTTACTGACCACCACCGCACTACCGGCGATTGCCATCGCCACTGTCATATCCAGATAGGCTCTTAATTTTTCTCCCATAATAATCCTCTTTTCTTCTCGTAATGGTTATGATAAAATCTTACCAGATTGATGTGGTTTGTAAATAACCACTTAAACGGTTTTTTAAGCAAACCACTTTAGGAGGAACGCAATGTGGATTACGATTGAAAAAAAGAGTGACTGCCCCTTGATGCGACAACTTTATGAGCAGATCAAACACCTGATTTTAGTCGGTCAACTGGCTCCGGCAGAGAAACTGCCATCAACAAGGCAGCTGGCAGTCGATCTGGGGATCTCCCGAAGCACCGTTCTTGACGCCTACAATCAATTGATTGCCGAGGGCTACCTGATTGGCAATCACGGGTCCGGTACGGTGGTCGCAAGTGGTATTGACATAGTTTCAATCCCCCCGGAAATCGCTGTAAAAAAGCGCCCTGCCACTGTGACGGCAGTTAAGGGATCCGCAACAAACGTAATTGATTTTCAGTCCGGCATCATTGATTCGTCCCGTTTTCCGCTGTCGGAGTGGAAAAAAGCCTATCAGCGCAGCCTGGATCAGATCCCCGAAACGGCTTTTGGTTATCATCCCAGCGCCGGGGTATTGAGCTTGCGTCAGACTATTGCTGACTATTTGCAACGCACCCGGGGACTTGCTTGTAATCCCGACCGGATTATGATCGTTTCTGGATCGACCCAGGGTTTATCACTTGTCTCCGCTTTATTTTGTGATCAGCAGCAAGCGACTCTGATTGAAGATCCTACCCATCCCGGATTGCGCAGGATTATTGAGCGTGTAAAACTTAATTTAATCGGGATTCCAGTGGATGATCAGGGTCTGGTGACTAATTCCCTCGTCCCTCACCCATCCCTCGCCTTTATCTATACGACCCCTTCCCACCAATACCCGCTAGGCGGCATCCTGCCAATTCAACGCCGACAAAAATTGATTCAGTATGCCATTGCCAATGATGCGTATCTGTTAGAGGATGACTATGACAGTGAATTCCGGTTTGAAGGCCAGCCGGTTTCATCCCTTTATGAACTAAATCCTGACCGGGTCATCTATCTGGGAACCTTTAGTAAAATCCTTACTCCTGCCATTCGTCTGGGTTATCTGATTCTCCCGGAGCAACTCGTTGCACCATACCTGGCGCTCAAAAAATATTCCGATGTTCATACCGAAGCCCTGACCCAGTACGCCCTAGCCGAATTTATCGAAAACGGCGGGCTGGAAAAGCATATCTGGAAGATGAAAAAAATCTATGCTAAAAAACGCCAGCACCTGATCGCTGAATTATCCCGCTGCTATCCGGATAAATTTGAAATAAAAGGCCATGCTGCTGGTCTGCATATGGTTGTCCATTTTAACGGCGTTGTTTTTGACACCCCGCTGATCAATCGCATCAACTTCCGGCAGATCCGGGTCTACCCCATCAACAACTACGTTTTTGGCAACACGGCACCCTACGGCAGTGACATCCTCCTCGGCTACGCCCACCTAACCTTTGACGAAATCACCACCGGCATCACCCGACTCTGTAAGGCCCTTCAGGAACCGGAATCTTGAACACAAAAAAGACACTCACACGAGTGTCTTTTTGTAATGGATTCAAACCTGGCTATTTTTCGACGGCATTGATGGCGGAGTCGGCATCCGTTACGGTTCCCTCCGGGGTGGTTGGCGACAGGGTCATTAAAAAGCCGTCGGTTTGATCGACAAAGGCGGCGGCGCTGTCAAAGCTTAAATCAAGGAGGTGGCCGCCCTTGCTGCGGTCATCGGAAATAAAATGAAAATGATAGCCTTTGACATTAAAACCACCAATATCTTCCGGGCACCACAAGCCCACCAGGGTGCCGCTGATCGTTTGATAGTCAAAGATTGACTGGTTTTTGACGGCTTCGGAAAGTACCGGATAAGGTTTAACCTGGCTGGGCACCGAACGGGCTTTGATGGTGTTGAAGGTGCCATCAATCCGGAACACGTAGAAGGCATTCGGGTCGGTCATCATTTTGTCCAGTTCCTGCTCCAGGGCTTCCAGACTGGCGGTTGGGCCCAGAGATTTGGTCGCATCCTCATTAAAATAAGTGACTGCGGCAAAGGGGGTGGTATCGGTGTCCGGTACTTCCTCCACGGCACCGCTGGCTTTGACTTTGTAGACCGTATTGTCAATCATCACCAGTTCTCCATCCAGAGCGTTAAATGTGCCGATACCGACATCGCCGTGCTGTTTCAATTCACCAAAACTCATGAACCCATCGTAATTCCCGGCCAGCAGCGAATTAATCGTCGATGCCTGAAAGAGGGTCTCCTCTTTGGTTGCGGCGGCCTCACTGCTGGTCGCTGTGGTTGTGGTGGCACAGCCCGCCAGTAAAATAACACCCAAAACCGACACAACAATTGCGGTATTTTTTATTTTCATAACTCACTCCTCTTTTCTCAATCTAAGTCCGATTTTACACCGCCATACCCTAGGAAGCAATGGTAATTTTTTTGACTTACGCATACAGCGCCTGAAACAACCAATCCATACATGAGCAGGGTTCTGCATTGACGGCGGTTTCAAGCAATGTTAAAATGGAATCGTGGTTGAGCTTAGGGCTTTTTTTTGACAGCAAAATCCCTGCGCCACATAGGAGGCATCATGATTACCTTTATGGTTGGACTATTTATTTTAATTCTAGGCGGGTTTTTCTACGGCAAACTGGTCGAAAAAGTGTTTGCCCCAGATGAGCGGGTAACCCCGGCGATCAGCCAGGCCGATGGGATCGATTTCGTCGCCATGCCCAAATGGAAAAACCAGCTCATCGAGTTACTAAACATTGCCGGCACGGGCCCGGTGCTGGGACCCATCCAGGGGATTCTGTTCGGCCCACTGGCCTTTATCACCATCCCCATTGGCTGCGTTCTGGCCGGGGCGGTTCATGATTATTTTAACGGCATGATCTCGATCCGCAACGGCGGGGCCCAGATGCCCCGGATGGTGGGCAACTATCTGGGCCCGCAAATCAAACGTTTTTATACCCTGATATTGTGGTTGCTGCTTTTTCTGGTCGGAGTGGTATTTATCTACACCCCCGGCGATCTAATTGCCAAAGATGTTCTGAATAAAGATGCCAGCGCCCAGAATACCACCATCTGGATCGTCTATGCCGTAATATTTGGTTATTATTTAATCGCCACCTTCTTCCCCATCGATAAAATAATTGGCCGGGTCTATCCGATTTTCGGCGCCATTTTAGTCATTTCGGCCCTAGGCGTTTTTGCCGGTATTGTCCTCGACGGCGGCCTCAATCTCCATAATCTGTCCTGGTCGACACTGCCCAGACATCCGCTTGGTCAGCAATTTATTCCAGTTTTCTTTATTACCGTCGCCTGCGGCATTCTGTCCGGCTTTCACGGTAGTCAGTCGACCCTGATTTCCCGTACTGTTAGCGCCGAAAAAGAGGGGCGAGCGACCTTTTATAACATGATGATTCTGGAAGGCTTTATCGCCATGTGCTGGGCTGCCGGAGCGATGGTGCTGTTTAATCGCAGTGGCGATTTAAGCACTGGCGCCACGGTCATGGTGGGTAACATCTCCCGGGAATTTCTGGGACCGATCGGAGCGCATTTGGCGATCCTTGGGGTTATCATCCTACCAATTACTTCTGGAGACACGGCTTTTCGGTCACTTCGCCTGATGGTCGGGGAAGCTTTTAATATTGATCAGACCGTCATCAAAAATCGGCTGTTGACAACCCTGGGAATTTTTATCCCGGCAATAATCATTCTGGTTTTTGCCAAGACCGCCCCCAATGGGTTTAACCTGTTGTGGCAGTATTTTGGTTTTACCAACCAGTTTGTGGCAATCTTTGCCCTGGCGATGGCGGCAGTTTATTTAATAACCGAGCACAAGATTTTCTGGATTGCCCTGCTCCCGGGGATGTTTTACACCTTCATCGTCATTTCTTATATCTGCCACGCCCCCATTGGTCTGGGACTGGAACTTCGATTGGGGCCGCTGCTGGGAATCGATTCCAACAGTTATCTACTTTCCTATCTGCTTGGCACTACAGCGGCGATTCTCTACATGGTGCTGGTCATAAAACAGGGTCGAAAAAGCCTTAATCAGCTGCCACAATCGCATGCATAACCATCAAAGACAGTCTAAAAAATATCCCATTA
>MTLE01000002.1_pt2 | contig 64755 bp, 61 predicted proteins | sample 1982461 | NCBI WGS metagenome assembly MTLE01 (sample SAMN05712605, study PRJNA340218) | biofilm metagenome | isolation source: sample SPL anode biofilm adapted to -200 mV | place: USA | collected 2012-02-03 | reverse complement strand
GCGCGTGCGCGTAAGATCGAACGTTTCCTGTCACAGCCATTTAACGTAGCGGAAGTATTCACTGGTTCACCAGGTAAATACGTGACTCTGAAAGAGACAATCCGTGGCTTTAAAGGCATTCTGGACGGCGAATACGACGATCTGCCAGAACAGGCGTTCTACATGGTTGGCTCCATCGACGAAGTGGTCGAGAAAGCTAAGAAACTGTAAATCAGGCAGGAGGCTCTATGGCTGAGATTACCTTCCACCTGGACGTGGTCAGTGCCGAAGGCATGCTGTTTTCCGGTCGTGTCGAATCCGTTCAGGTTTCTGGCGCGGAAGGTGAGTTGGGGATCCGTCACGGCCATGCGCCGTTACTGACCTCCATCAAACCGGGTCTGGTGCGTCTGGTTAAATTGCATGGCGCCGAAGAAGTTATGTACATCTCCGGCGGTATGCTGGAAGTACAACCGGAAGCTGCGACTGTGTTAGCGGACACGGTGATCCGTGCTGCTGATTTGGATGAAGCGAAAGCGCAGGCTGCCAAACGGGCTGCCGAGGAGAAAATCCACGGTCACCCGGGCGATGTGGACTACGCGACCGCGATCACTGAGCTGGCAAAAGCGGTGGCGCAATTACGCGTCATTGAGATCACACGTAAACGCTTCTGATTTACGGTAAAAAAGAAAAGCCAGAAGAGCGATCTTCTGGCTTTGTTGTTTCTGTTTACTGCAAAATTAAAACTTCATGGTCGCCATGACCCAGGCTTTATCGGTATCCGTAGCCACTTGATCCGCATTGAAATGCGCATATTTCACCATGCCGGTCAGATAGTTGGTGATGGGATAAGCCACCGCAAAATCCACTTCGTTACCATAATCCTGCCCGTTTTCATCCGATTTAAATGAGTGCCAGGTCAGGCTGGTGGTGGTGCGGAACCGTTTCGTCGCCAGCTCGATATAGGTGTCGCGTATGCCGTTCGCGGGTGTCGTCAGGAATTTATCGGCAAAACCCTGAAATTTATGCAGTGTGGCCAATGGAGTTGCAAAGCCTTTTTTTCCGGCATCAGAACCTAAGACTTCATAACCCGGTGTCAGGGTAAAACCATGCCACGAGGCGGCTAATTCCGCCAGATAATAGCGGGCTGAATAATCGGTTGTGTTGTCACCGGCATCTGATTGAGTGGCATATGCCAGATGGGGTTTGAAGAATGGCAGTAATGCGCCGGTATATTCTACGCCGTAGGTGTTGCTGCTATTACTAACCGGATCGTTGTAATCAAGCAGATAAGCAAAGGCGGAGACGGTTTGATTCCCGGTGACCTTATAGTCGGTTCGGAACAGATGGAAATCGCCATCCAGCTGACCATTCGGGTTATCTGGGCCAAACACTGTGTTGATGCGCCAGCTGTAGGCATAATCCATCGACAGGGCGCTATTGGGTGCAAAAACCAGATGGGCGGCATCAAAGGTTTGCTCCATCTGACGCCAGGCGACACTACCAACAAAGCGTTCATTACCATGCACAATCCGTTGACGACCTAGCATGGTATTCCACGTATCCGCGGTATAACTCAACGCGGCTTGATTGACTACTGTGGCTTCTGGATCTGCTACGGTAGGATAGGTAGTTAATCCATTCTCGGTGCTGTTATAGCGCTCGGTACCAATGACGCTGACGTTGTCGACTTCCACCAGCCCTTTATAGCCATTCACGACACCACTGTTCCAAGTCAGGCGCGATTTAAGGGTTGAGGCATTGGCTGGGTGTGCAGCTTTATCCTGATCGACATACTCATACCGATAACGCAGTTGTACCGCGGTGTTCCCCCATTTTGCAGCCGAGGCGATGCCATCCGGTAAACTCTGTGCTTGAGCGGTTCCTTGCCATGCCAATACCACGCTGAGGGCAATTAAACTTTTTTTCATTTTAGTACTCCGTTACATACAAAAAAAAGCCCACGGCTACCGGAGTAGTCGTGGGCATCATTGCCATAATCTTGAAGCAGCACTAAAAATGCAAAATGAATGCCTGTTTTTATTTTATTGATTTTTAAATGTTTATTTTGAATGTCTGTTTTTGGTTGATGTGTTTAGGAACCCGATTACGGAGCATTGCACCAAAAACATTTCGAAGATAATTATCTTCGGCCAAATTGAGCGATCATTGCGGGCATTTGATTTAGGTTAAAAATCTGTTCGGCAGCACCCAGTTTGATCGCCTCTTTGGGCATACCAAAAACCACACTGGAGGCTTCATCCTGTGCAATAGTATTTGCCCCTGCTTGACGCATGCTGAGCAAGCCGCGCGCGCCATCATCGCCCATACCGGTCAGGATCATGCCCAGTGCATTGCGGCCCACGGCTTTAGCAACCGAACGAAATAACACATCCACCGATGGTTTATGACGATTTACCGGCGGAGCATCAAACACCTCGGTACAGTAAAAAGCACCGTTGCGGACAACTTGCGTGTGATAGCCGCCGGGGGCGATCAAGGCACAACCTTGTAGTACCCGATCACCGTTTTTAGCTTCGCGCACTTCGATGGCACATAACCCATTTAGGCGTTCGGCAAAGGCGGCGGTAAATTTTTCCGGCATATGCTGCACGATGACGATGCCCGGTACATCTTGCGGGAGTTGCGTCAGAATATTTTCCAAAGCGATGGTGCCGCCGGTGGAGGTGCCGATAGCCACCACGCGATCGGTAGTTCTGGTTAGGTTATGGGTCGTTTGTAACGGCGTCACCATCGCGACCGGTTCAGCTTTAATCTGTGAGCGCACCGTCGTAGTTTTCGCCTGACTGGCTTCGCGGATAGCACGGATCAAATCATTGGCAATCGATTGTAAATGCTGACGCACGCCAAGAGTGGCTTTGGTAAAGACGGCAACGGCTCCGGCACTAAACGCTTCCAACGTTAACGCTGTGCCTTTTTCGGTGAGAGAGGAGCAGATAACTACCGGTGTCGGATGTTGCGCCATAATTTGTTTTAAAAAGGTAATGCCATCCATTTTCGGCATTTCGACATCTAACAAGATGACATCCGGCCACTGCTTTTGCATTTTGGCCATGGCGGCAATGGGATCTGGCGCGGTAGCCAGTAATGCCATATCGGGTTGGCTGGCGATAACTTCCGTCATGAATTGGCGGACTAAAGCGGAATCATCGACCACCAGGATCTGAATTGATTTATTCATTCCACCTCTTTATCTTGCGGTAAACTGGCTTTTTCCAGTAACGAAACTCGAAACCGACCGTTTATTCCGTCGATATGTAAGCGTCGGTGTTGAGTTCCACCAATATCTTCTTTGCTGACACTGCATTTCATGACTTGTTCCACTACCGAGCGCATATAGTCGACATTTCTGGCTCCCACCGAGTTTTTATAATCATTTTGAGCATAGATGGTGGTGCTGCCGCCAAATAAGGCCAGTTTGTATTCACTGGCCAAGGTTTTATGACGATAAATATCCGCCAGAACACACTGCAGCACCACATCGCCATAGCGGGTATCTTTGAGTAGCATGTCGCTCGGACGTTCGGGTAACACGACATGACTGGCCATTAATAAGCGTTTTTCCGAGTGCCAGGCACATAATGACACGCATGAGCCGAGCAACGTGATCAGGTCACCATCCAGTTGGCCAAAAAAATAGCCTCCTGGATTTAGATAAAGTGGTGGTTTATTCATACCGTTTTCCTATACACCGCTGGCGCATAGGCGGTGACAGGTAAATTAATGCCGTGTAGCCCTTCAGAATGACCGACAAATAATAAACCCCCGGGTTTTAATTGCGCGAGGATACGTTCCAGTATTTGCTGTTTGGTTTTTGGATCAAAATAAATCAGCATGTTACGCAGAAAAATAATATCGAAACAACCCAATGTCGGCGGAAGCGGAATATTCAGATTCAGACATTCAAACCGTGTCTGTTGCCGTAATTCCTGACGAATACGAAACAGGCCATCCATATCGCCCACACCTTTCAGACAATAACGATTCAGCCATTCTGTCGGTAAATTTTCCGTGCGTTGTAAGGGATAAATGGCTTGTTTGGCCTTATCTAACGCCTGACGGCAAAGATCGGAGCCTATGATTTCCCAGTTGGTGCCTTTTTCCAGACCTTCATTCAAGATCATGGCTAAAGAATAGACTTCTTCGCCGCTGGAACAGGCGGCACTCCACAGGCGTAACGAACGGCGAGGATGTTGTTTTAGGAGTTTCAGCAACAAATCGAAGTGCGGTTTTTCACGGAAAAAGAAGGTTTCGTTGGTGGTGAGCAGATCGACGGCAATCCGGCGTTCTTCCTGTTGCTGTGGATTTTTTAACAGGGCGACGTAGTCAGAAAAGGAGTCTAACTGCAGTATCCGTAAGCGTTTCATTAAGCGCCCGGAGACCAAGGCACGCTTATGGGTAGCCATCTGTATGCCGGAAATATCCGCCATCAGATGGCGGATAATATTAAAATCGTGTTCGTTTAAACTGGGTAACTTCTGTTCCATACCTAGTCCTTGAGCACATTCTCAACTCCCAGCGGTTCGTGCATTCGTTGCAGTTCGTCTTCGCTGAACAGGGCTTCTGCATTCAAAATGATTAAAAAACCATTCTCTTGCCGTGCCATACCCAGAATAAACTGTGTACTGATCCCGGTACCAAACTCGGGTGGGGGCTCAATCTGACTTTGTTCTATATCCAGCACTTCATCTACCGCATCGACGATCAATCCAGCGAGCTGGCTGGTTTTACCGATTGGCAGTTCGAGAATGATGATACAAGTGCGCCGGCCTACTTCGGTTGGTTTACCGCCAAACCGAAAAGCCAGATCGATCACCGGAACTACATTACCACGTAAATTCAGCACACCACGCACGTAACCGGGCATCATAGGCACAGTCGTGACTTGCCCATATTCGATAATTTCTCTGACCCGATCAATCGGCAGGGCCAGTGCAGTTTGCATGCAGCGGAAAGAGAGGTTTTGCCCGGCACCCCAATCAGTTGTTGGCTGATATGGCGTTACTTCCCGCGTTGTATTGTTTTGTAATGCCTCCATCGCGTTTACTCCTAGAACTGCACAAACTGCTCATCATCATGGTCTGGTTGTAGACGCGCTTTGATTTTTGCCGGTTTTGCTTTGGGCTGCCGAGCTATTTTCTGGCTGGTGGGTTTAAGCGAGGCATCACCATTGACCTTGAAGTAATTGATGAGATCGATCAATTGTCCTGCTTGTGCGGTCATCTCTTCGGCAGTAGCAGCCAACTCTTCGGAAGCGGACGCATTTTGCTGGGTGATCTGACTGAGTTGACTCATGGCAATGTTGATTTGTGCGACACCACTGGTCTGTTCCTGAGAAGCTGCGGTGATTTCCTGCACTAAATCGGAGGTGCGTTTGATATCCGGCACCAATTGTTCAAACAGATTACCTGCCTGTTCTGCCAAAGATACGCTGCTGCTGGCAACTTGGCCGATTTCTTGTGCCGCAATTTGGCTACGCTCCGCCAGTTTACGTACTTCCGCGGCAACCACAGCGAAGCCTTTACCGTGTTCACCGGCACGAGCGGCTTCAATCGCTGCATTCAGAGCCAGAAGATTGGTTTGGTAGGCAATATCATCAATGATGCTGATTTTACCGGCGATCTGTTTCATGGCACTGACGGTTTCTTTTACTGACTGACCGCCGCGTTCCACATCATTGGCTGCTTTTGATGAGATGGAATCGGTGACTTTAGAGCTTTCTGTATTCTGGGCAATGGACGCAGAAATCTGCTCCATTGAGGCGGAAGTTTCTTCCACGCTGGCGGATTGCTCGCTGGCCGCCTGGCTTAATGATTGCGAGGTCGCACTAACTTCTTCCGATGCACTGGATAACGCATCAGAAGAGGAGCGTACTTCACTGATGATATGATTTAACTTCGCGACCATTTCTTTCATGGCATAGAGCAGCGATTGCTTATTGTTTTCGTTGGTTTCTACTTCCACTGTTAGATTACCAGCGGCAATCTGACGGGTAATATCTGCCGCATAATCCGGTTCACCACCCAGCTGTTTGACGATGCGGAAGGCGATGAAAAAGCCCATCGCTAAACCAAATAAAATACCGGCAATACTGGCAGAAAACATCAGTACGGAACTGCGTTCATACACTGTTTGTGCTGTAGCTGCTTGCTCCGCAGAACTATGTACTTTTTGAGTCACAATTTTGCCAACTTGTTCCATCGTAGATTGAATGATGGCAGACATATCATGTTCAATGTAAGCGTTAGAGGCATTGGACTGCAGTAGTGGCTCGGCACGCAACATCGTTTCAACTTTAGATAACTCGCTCTTATACGTTGGCCACAGACGATCAAATTCGCTGATTAAAGCCTGATCTTCTGCAGAGGTAAATTTAGGTCGTGCTTCATTAATCGCCAGCTCGACATCATCAACACTTTTCCGGAAGCTCTGTAAGTTTTGTTGTTTCCGCTCCTCCGAGTCAGACAACATCGCTGCCCGTAAATAGCGGCCCACGGCGAGGAAATTCATGCGGGCTTTGGCGGCAGCCTCCAGACCCAGTAAGTCTTTTTGATACATTTCTGCAGCCATGTTGTTGATATCACGCATATTCAGATAGCCAATACTGCCGACAGTCGCCGTCACTAAAGACATCATGAGGAATGCAAGTATTAAGCGTGTTCTTAATTTCATCTCATTAAATAAACCCATGTTTTTCTCCCGTAAAACTTAATTTATTAACTAAGATGTGCATAAACGGGCGTGCGAACTATTTCTCGCATCCGCTGTAGCATCCCTGGAATATCGAGGATCAGGGCAACCTGACCGGAACCTAAAATACTTGAACCACTGATGTCTTTGAGCTGCATAAAAAGAGAACCCAATGGCTTAATGACTATTTGTTGTTCGCCGAGCAGGTGATCAACAACGAGCCCCAGTTGCTGTTTGCCGTGACTAACTACCACAATGTTCTGGCGTTTAGCTTTTGAACTGTGAATAGAAAAATGTTGTCGTAAATGAATGAGTGGTAAGGGTTTTCCTCTCAGCTCCCGGTAATCATAGCTGGAAGTGATTGGCTCTTGTTCTGCTTCCAGACATTCAGTCACCATATCCAGCGGTATCACCAATGGAGTATCACCGACGCTAACCAGAAAACCATCAATGATGGCCAGAGTGAGTGGTAAGCGGATACGGACACAACACCCTTTGCCAAGAACAGAGTCAAGCTCTATAGAACCGCGTAATGCATCGATACTGCGTTTTACGACGTCCATGCCGACACCACGGCCAGACAGGTTGCTGATGCTATCGGCGGTAGAAAATCCGGGAGCAAAAATCAACTGGTATAACGCTTGGTCATCGAGTTGTTCATTGGCATTTAACAGTCCCTTTTCGAGCGCTTTTTGACGGATGCGTTCCGGGTTAAGCCCTCGACCATCATCCTGAACCTCGATCACCACATTACCGGATTCATGGTAGGCATTCAGACGTAACACCCCTTTGGCGGGTTTGCCGGCGGCCAACCGTTCTTCCGCTGTTTCGATGCCGTGATCCAGTGCGTTACGAACCAGATGGGTGAGTGGATCGGCGATTTTATCCACCACAGTTTTATCCAGTTCCGTTTCTGCCCCGTTGATTTGTAACTGGATTTCTTTACCTAAATCTTTGCTGGTATCGCGGATCAGACGATGAAAGCGCGTCAGGGTATCGCCGATCTCTACCATGCGTAGACGTAAGGCGATTTCACGGATCTGCTCGACATACTGATTAATGGTCGACATGGATTCTTGTAACAGAGGATTCCCTTGCTGACGAGCTAGTGTTTCTCCACCTGCCGCAGCAATGACCAGTTCGCCGACCATATTGATCAGATCATCCATTTTTTTGGCTGAGATTTTTAATAGCGCACTTTCATGTTGTTTTTGTTCACGGATCTGTTGCTGTTTTTGCAGCGCGGCATCGACGGCAATCGCCGGAACGGCACCGTCTTGCACTAACATATCACCGATTTTTGCGGTTGGGTTTTGCTCGGTTTGTTTTTGTAGGCTACGGGCCAGCTCGTTGGCAGTGAGTAAACCACTAGCTACAAGAATTTCACCGAGCCGGGCTTCATCCTGCGGTAATGCGGCAATCAGGGACAGATAATCTTCAACTTGGCTATCGGGTGGTAAAATGCGGATCTGTGCTAATTCCTGAATGAATTCAAAGACTGACTCAATTTCTGCTTTGCTGGCTTCCGTTTGCAGATCGAGCTCCAACCCGAGATAGCAATTTTCTGCCTGAAATTCGGACCAATCGGGCAGTTCGCTCTGGATGAGGTAAATGTGTTGCAGGGTACCCAATTTACTTAGGTAGCGAACAAAAGATGCAGGATCAAAACCGTATTGCAATAACTGACGATCAAAACGCAGCGATATATGCCAGCTGGCCAGCAGATTCGCTGTGGCGACAGGTTGTCGTTCAATCGGATCGGCTGATGTGCTGATGGCCAGTGGTGCAGACACGCCGCTGTTACCCAACATTTGTAATAGACTCAGCAATTCCGGATTGGTTTCATCCAAAGCGGAAGGGGTGCCGGTTTGTTCCAGTTGTGTAATTTCACCACGCAATATATCCAGTGCACTCAATAACGCGGTGATCATCTCTCCGGTAAGTACCAACTCTCCATCTCGCACGCGCATGATCAGATTTTCCATCTGATGGGAAAAGCGTACAAAACCATCGAGAGAAAAAAGACCGGCAGACCCTTTCAGGGTATGCATGGCGCGAAATAAGCCATTGATCGTATCTGCATCAGCGGATTGCTCATCTAATGTCAGCAAGGCTGTTTCTGCACTCAGGATCAGTTCTTTGGCTTCTTCCAGAAAACTGACCAGTAATTGTTCCCACTGCTCCTGATCAAACATGGTCACTCCTTAATGCTGTGGCAACACAATGTCGTCACCAAAAAAGGCTGCGAGCTGAAAAAGGTCAATTAATTCAATTACAGCCTGAGAGTGGCGGATCAGATGCAGGTGTTCGCCCAGCCATTGATGTAGCGCAAGAAGCAGCTGCAAGCCAGCCGTGTCGATTTCATCTACTTCTTGTAAGTCGACCGTGAGTGATTCCGGTGCTGTCAGCGGTTTTAACATCTCTTGTATACCGGCAACTTCATAAATCGTTAACGGGCCGTTTAACGATAAATTCCATTGTCCGGCAGCGGACTCTTCCAAAGTAACTGGCATGATAACCTCGCGTTACATAAGTAGTTTTTCTACAGCTGCTAACATTAATTCCGGCTGGAAGGGTTTGACGATCCAAGCTTTGGCACCGGCAGCCTGGCCCTCGCGTTTCTTACCTTCCTGGGATTCGGTGGTGAGCATGATGACAGGGGTGAACCGGTGTTCTGGTTTGGCTTTGATGGCTTTCAGCAAGGTAATGCCGTCCATGTTGGGCATGTTGACGTCACTGATCACCAGATTAACCCGCTGTGAACCGAGTTTATTCAGTGCATCAATACCGTCGCAGGCATCAACAACGGTGTAACCTTTGGTCAGTAAGGTTGCTTTGACCAGCTGGCGAATAGACATTGAGTCATCAACAATTAATACCGTCTTACCCATAATGACTTACCTCAAAAAAACGTGATGTCGCTGTTTGTGGTATGGCTGATACGCCCTTGATATTCTTCTTCCGTACTGAATCGTTTTTGGAACTCTTGTTTCCAGCTGTTTTCATCCAGCTGTTCAAGGTTATCGTCGACCTTGCCTGCGATGTTGTTCACGTCCGTTTGCAGGTGGTGCAGGATCTGATTTACGCGATCCTGAAACTGCAATTTGATAATAATCTGTTCAATATTATTTTCGGTTTCACAGGAAAGAAGATGCAGGCGGTGTCCGGCATCATGTAATAAATTGATCTCTTCTCCGAGACGTTCGGTAACCTCATTGACTGAGCGATCGAGTAATTGCAGGTTTGATTCATCATGTTGTACTAACCGTTCTGCGGCATTAATAGTGGCTTGAATGGCCGCAGTGATCGCTTCGATTTTTTTGCCAATATCGCGGCCAGTTTCACCTGATTTTCCGGATAAGGTGCGGACTTCATCGGCGACGACGGCAAAACCACGTCCGGCTTCACCGGCGCGGGCGGCTTCAATGGCGGCATTCAACGCGAGCAAATTGGTTTGGCTGGCCAATACCTGCACGGCGCCCGCCATTTTTTTCATCTCATCCATGTATTGCGCCAGATCGGCAATAGTGTGCTGCAGTTCCGCTTTGTGGGTAAGACCGGAATGGAAGGCTTCGATAACAGCGGCGAGCTTGACCTGAGTTTCATCCAGCGTCTGGGTTATCACGGAATTACTGTTATCGGTGCCGAATAATGACAGGCTGGACTGATTTTCCTGGCGCATGCGTGAGGTCATGTCATTGAATGGTTGGATCAGCCCTTCAATGTTGTGCTGTATCAGGTCGGCAGCGACCTGTATTTGCTGTTCCCACGCCGCCATCACGCGATTTAATACACCAAGCTGTGGTTTTTTAAGTGAAACCTCATCTAGGGGCAAGGGTTCAATTTTATCTTCGACAGGTAAGATTTTTTTGCGCTGCTGATTGAGCACCAGAAGTTGAAGAGTCAGACAAACAGCCAGAAAAGCATAGCCGGCTTCAGGAAAACCGAAAGCGAGTAAACACGTCCCAATCAGGGTAAAACCCCAAGCAATCCAAGGCATCTGATACTCCCGCACTTTAGAATTATAGGTATTTCAAATCTAAAGAATAGTTGATGGTTTTACCGCTGCCAGTCAAAGCAGAAAAAAGATTTACATGAGTACAAATGAATATAAAGCGAGGGGAGAGCAAAATAACCGCAAACCAGACAGTTTGCGGTTACAGGAACAGAGAGAAAATTACGATTGCAAATCGTCCATGACAGCGCTGATTTTATGGATCGCGAGATCTGCACCTTCATGTTCATCTTCTTGTGACAGACGCAGGCCAACCACTTTTTTCATGGTGCCGTAAACCAGTAGTGCACCTGCTATGGCAATCACAATTCCGAGTACGGTACCCAATAGTTGCGACAGAAAGGAAACGCCACCCAGACCACCGAGCGCAGTACTGCCAAAAATGCCGGCAGCGATGCCACCCCAGGCACCACACAGACCGTGCAGTGGCCAGACCCCGAGTACGTCATCGATTTTCGGACGACGTTGCAGTAAGGTAAAGACGATGATGAAGATAGCGCCGGCAATACCGCCAACAACCAGTGCGCCGATCGGATGCATCAGATCTGAACCGGCACAGACGGCCACCAGACCCGCCAACGGACCGTTATGAATAAAACCAGGGTCGTTTTTACCCAAAAACATAGCGACCAGCGTGCCACCGACCATCGCCATCAACGAGTTAACGGCAACTAAGCCACTGATGCCAGTGAGTTTCTGCGCTGACATCACGTTAAAGCCAAACCAGCCGACAATCAGGATCCATGAGCCAAGCGCCAGCATCGGGATGTTGGATGGGGCAAAACTGAAAATCTGATGACCACGAACCCGGCCGCGGCGGGTGCCTAATAAAATCAATGCGACTAAACCAATCCAGCCGCCAACAGCATGTACGACGACGGAGCCGGCAAAGTCATGAAACGGTGCACCGAATTGAGTAGTAAACCATTCCTGAATGCCAAAGCGACCATTCCAGGCGATACCTTCAAAGAACGGATAAACAAAACCTACGATCAAGAAGGAGCAACACAGCATCGGGTAAAAACGTGCTCGTTCAGCAATACCGCCGCTGACAATCGCAGGAATGGCTGCAGCAAAGGTCAGCAGGAAGAAGAAGCGTGTTAGCTCTAACCCGTTTTGGGTCATCAGTGTGCTGGCACTGCTGAGAAAGCTTTTATCATACGCCAGATAGTAGCCGATGAAAAAATAGGCAATGGTCGAGATACCGAAATCGGTAATGATCTTAACCAGCGCATTAACCTGATTTTTACTACGAACCGTACCCAGCTCCAAAAAAGCAAAACCGGCATGCATGGCCAGCACCATGATTGCACCCAGCAGCAAAAATAGTGTATCGGCGCCTGTCGTCAGGCTTGCGATTGCGTTTGTGTTTTCCACCAACATCTTCCTCCGTCATATCATTTGTCGCCCTGTTTCTGTGCTTTACAGTGCGGCGATGTTCTTTTTTGAGTCTTTTTTGACTCAATTTTGTGCTATTCCCTATGTTGGGGCGCTGAGATGATTCACGAAATGTGCCAAACTGATTCACGTTTTTAATTTGGCTTAAAAAACAATAGCTTCTTAGTGGTTATTACAAGAAGTAAGTAGGTAAACCAAATAGAATTAACCATTTTGGTGCTATTTTGCACAAAAATAAGGCAGTTGGACTTCGAAAGGAAAACAGTCCTGCTGCAACGCAGCAGGACGGAAGGGTTAAGATAAACTTAAGCGGTAATACTCTGCGGCTTTTTCAAACAGACGCTGGTGCTCCATAATGCCTGCTAACGCGCGTTGGTCTGCGGCTGTTGGCTGTAGTGAAACACTGCGCTCCAGATAGCCCTGCGCTAAAACATACTGTTGCTGCTGATAATAAATATGACCCAACGCAGACAGTAATGCCGGTGATTGCGGATGCTGTTTCAGCTGCTGTAACAATGCTTTCAGTAATACCGAGTAATCTTTTAACTGTAAGCGGGCACAACGCTGCCACAGCGCTTCATCGGCTTGTTTGCGCAACAACGGTGCCAGCAACTCAAAGGCCGCCTGATGTTGTTGTTGCTGGATCAGGGTATCAATCAGCAGCAGTTGTAAGCTTGGTGTATGCCGAACGGTGCGCGGTTGTTGTTGCCAGAATGCCAACAAGGCAGTTTCATTCTGCTCTTGTAATATCTGGTGGAACTGCGCCTGATAGCATTGTATTTGTGCGGTGCTGTAATCACTGTCGTTGAGCAAATTTAGCTTACGCAGTGATGGCAGTAATTCCAGTTCTGCCTGCCAGGCATGTTGTGCCTGATAGACTGCTCGCAGTCGTTGCAGGATCTGCGGGTGTTGCGGCCAGCGCTGGCGTAACTGTTCCAGCAAATCACGACTTTGTTGCCATTCGCCCTGATCTTGCAGCAGGCGGGTTTGCGTCAGCTGGATGGCCAGTTGTGCTTGCGGGTCAGACTCTTCGGCTTTTTGCAGATACTCATCGCGTTTTTGAAACTCGCCCTGTGCATGGGCTGCTTCAGCCGCCGAGAGGTAATTCAGTAACGGCAGCTCGCTTTGGCCGGCACCGCGCAGCATCAGGTGTTCGGCTCGCTGATATTCGCCTTCCACCAACGCGGCCATGCCTTTGTGGGTCTGACGTTGCGCTTTGGCATAACGGCGATGGCTCCACCAGCCACGTACACCACGACGTACGCTAAACAAGCGGCTTAAGATATTTTCGGTCAGAAGCAGCAAAAAATAGAACACTATCGCGATAACAGATGCGGTGACGACACTCATTTCAATCGTGTAATCAGCGACGGAAATCAGCACATATCCCTGATGATCGGCCAGCTGCGGGCCAAATAACAGCGCAGCAGCCAGAATCACCAGTAAGACTATCAGACGGATCATCCTATTTCTCCTTAGCGTGCAGCCGGAACGGTTTGCCAACGTTTACTGAGCGTTTTTTCCAGCAGCGGCTGTACCGCAAACGTCTGCGGATAGTGCGCGGTAATATCGGCTTCCTGCAGCACGGCCAGCTCTTTTTGCATGAACTGGGTGGCACTGTCATTTGGCTCATAATAATCGTTCAGCCAGCTTTGTGCTTTTTGCAGATGATTACGGAAATTGGCCTGTTCCTGACGCAATAAACTCAGTTGTGCCAGTTGCAGTTGCAGGCGCAGATTTTCCTGCAGATAGGCGGATTGCTCTGGTGATAACAGCGCTTCCACATCACTACTGCGACGGCGAATGGTCACAAAATGTTCGGCAAACTGTTTGGCACTTTTTTCCAGATTGCTTTGCCAGTCACTCAGTTGGTCACTGACTTCAGCATTGATAGGATCATTTTCCAGTTTCGGTGCTAGTCCTTTGATTTTTAACTGGTCGATATTATCCAGCAGTGTGCCGACCCGCAGCGATAAGCCTTCACGATCAACTTCAGGGGCGGATTTTACAGCCGCAATATCGTCAGCCAGTGCTTTCCGTAATGGGATCAACGACGGGTCTGACATCGCCTGAATGCGGCTATCAGCATCGATCAATAGGGCGCTGGCAGTGGTCAGATCCTGTTCCAGCCATAATTTACGGCCCGCCATGCGTACCAGGTAACTGGCTTCCGCCAGCATCCAGTCGTTCGGGCGTTGATGCTCTTTTTCCAGCCATTTTTGTTCTAATTCACGCTGGCGGCCATCCAGTTTCAACTGTTGTTCGCCGAAGTTGGCCAATGCATCTTTGATCGTTTGTTGTCCGGCCAGAATAGGCAATTGTTCGTTGCGGAATTGCTGTAATTCGCCACGTAATGCGGCTAATGCCTGCACTGATTGCTGTTGTTGCTGATAAACATAGAAACTGAAACTGCCTATGCCGGCCATCAGTATGAGCAACAGACCGATGGCCGTTTTTGATGAACTGCGGCGTCTCACGGTGTGATGTTTTGGCTCCTGCCCGGTTGGTGGCAGTGATGATTCCTGCGCTTCACTCATGTGTTGTATCCTCTGGATTATTCTGTAATGCAGCCACCACAGCTTCATGCTGTACGCCCGACATAATAGTCACTCTGTTGAAGCCGGCCTGGCGAATTTCATCCGCCGAGCGCTGGCTTGGTACAAACCAGTGTTGTGAGGCTAACCAGTCATTTGCTGTTTCAGGTAACAGTCGTATTAATTGCCGGAATAATTTGCTGCTGCTGATAATAACACTGTCGACACCGGCTGCCTGCCATTCCTGTAATAAAGGGGCGCCATCTGTATGCAGATAGTGACGACGATAACATTCAACATAAGCAACTTGCGCGCCCAACTCACTTAAAACATCGGCCAATAATTCACGGCCACCGTTACCACGCAAGATCAAGACGTTTTTTCCCGTGACGGATTGCAGAGCGGGTAACGCTAATAAGCCTTCGCTACGGGCATCAGTCGGGCTGATGACCTTAAGCCCCTGCTGCTGCCATTGTGCAGCAGTCGTGGCACCAATAGCGAGATAACGGCAGTGTTGCGGCCAGTTGACCTGCTGTTTTGCCAGTTGTTCGCTGGCATAGTGCACCGCAGCCACACTGATCGAGATGACAATATCGGCTTGCGACAAACGATCAATAAGGGCGGCGAGTTCATTGCCGGGGAGATAACTCAGTAGGGGGCAGACGATGGGGGTGTGACCCTGCTGGCGCAACAACGTCGCCAGTTCATCGGCCGCCGGTTGCGGGCGCAGGATCAGAGGGGTCATGCGTTATACACCGCATGCAAAATGGCATCCGCACCTTGGGCTAACAGCTGTTCCGCCAGCAGCTCGCCTAATGCTTCGGCCTGCGCTTTCGGGCCGGAAACATCGCCGCGAATAATTTGTTGGCCATCCAGCGCACCGACCAAACCGCGTAACCAGATATGATCATCTTCCATTACGGCATATGCACCGATCGGTACCTGACAACCACCCTGTAATTTGCGGTTCATGGCCCGTTCCGCCATCACGCAATAACGCGTCATGGCATGTTCCAGCGGGGCTAACAATGCTTGCGTTTGCGCATCATCGAGGCGACATTCAATGCCGACTGCGCCTTGTCCATTGGCGGGCAGGCTGAGTTCTGGCGGTAATAACGAACGGATACGGTCGGCTTTCTCTAACCGACGTAAACCGGCCGCAGCCAGAATGATGGCATCGTAGTCACCGGCATCGAGTTTTGCCAAACGAGAGTTTACATTGCCACGCAAATCGTGAATTTGCAGATCCGGGCGTTGGGCGCGTAACTGACACTGCCGGCGCAGGCTGGATGTGCCCACGATGGCGCCTTGCGGTAATTCATAGATGTTGGCATAACGGGTGCTGACAAACGCATCGTGCGGATCGTCGCGTTCACAGATCACCGCCAGACCCAACCCCGCCGGAAAATCGACCGGTACATCTTTCATCGAATGCACTGCAATATCAGCGCGGTTTTCCAGCATGGCTTGTTCTAATTCTTTGACAAACAAACCTTTACCACCAATTTTGGCCAGAGGTGTATCGAGAATTTTGTCACCTTGTGTACTCATCGGCACCAGTGTGACTTGTAAGCCGGGGTGGTGCAATTCCAGTTGTTGTTTAACGAAGTTGGCCTGCCACAAGGCCAGCGGACTTTTTCGGGTGGCGATACGCAATTCGGTCATAACAGTTTGTGCCAATAGGTTTTCATGGATAGTAGCATGGCTGATAACGCTGGTTGAACCGTGAGCATCACATCGCACCATTGCGGGGAGGTTTACCGCGCTGTCAGCTGTGCTAACATGGGGAGATTACGCTCGCTTTGTTGGCGAAGTGTTCAATATTGATCAACTAAGGCCAAACGGTTGTTTAAACAGTTTGAGTTGTTGATTGCCCGCGCGGATGCCATCAATCAAATCAAGATGGAACGGGCGCAGGAGGCAATGAACGAAGCAGGTCGACGCATGCTCTCCATGCTGCCGGTTTTGCTGCATTATCATCATCCACACCTTCCGGGTTATATCTCGGGTGAGGTGCCCTGTGGTATTGCCAATTTTCAGCCTGACGCGGCGCAACGCAAATTTTTGTTTACCCAATGCGGTCACACCGCTGAACCTGAAGTTACCGAATCTTGTTTATCTGCCGTGTACACCATGGGCAGCACCTCTTCGATTGGTCAAAGCATCACCTCTGATCTCGATATCTGGGTTTGTCATAACCCTGAGCTGTCTCTGGAACGGCTGGCGCTGTTAGAGCAAAAATGTCAGCTGATCTCCTGTCTGGCGGAACAGCACGGTGTGGAGATGAATTTCTTCCTGATCCCGGAAAATAAATTTCGGGTCGGCAATTGCGCGCAAGTGGGCTTGGATAATTGCGGCAGTGCCCAGCATTTGCTGTTGCTGGAAGAGTTTTACCGCAGTGCCACCCGCGTGGCTGGAAAGCGTCTGCTATGGCCGCTGATCCCGGTGGAACGGGAAGATGAATACGATGCTCTGGCATCGGCACTGTTCAGCACCGGCATGATTTCCGAAGACGACTGGCTTGATCTGGGTGGTGTCAGCCATATTCCGGCGGAAGAGTATTTTGGTTCTGCGTTGTGGCTGCTCTATAAAGGGCTGGATTCGCCGTACAAAGCAGTATTAAAAATTCTGGTGATGGAAGCCTATTCTTCCGAGTTTCCGCATACCGAACTGTTGGCCGTACAAGCCAAACGCTGGTTCCAGCAAAATGATGATTTTGGTTTATCACTTGATGCCTATTATTTGATGCTGGATAAAGTCACCGACTATCTGACTAAGTTGGGCGACACCAAACGACTCGATCTGGCGCGGCGCTGTTTTTATCTGAAGATCTGCGATGCGCTGAGTCGCAATGAACCGCCACAACACGGTCGCTGGCGGCGTGAATTGTTAGTGAAACTCGTGCGGCAGTGGGGCTGGAATCAGACCACTCTGCAACAACTCGACAGCCACGCACAGTGGAAGGTTGAACAGGTTAAAGTTGCTTACGAAGAGTTGTTAAGTGCGCTGATGCAAAGCTACAGCAAGCTGATCCAGTTTGCGCGGCGCAATAACATCAGTGAATCCATCAACCCGGAAGACATCGGTATTTTGTCACGCAAACTCTACACGGCGTTTGAGGCGTTACCGGGCAAAGTACAACGTATTAACCTGAAAATTGCACCGGATCTGCGTGAAGCCAATTTAAGCCTGATCCAAGTGCCGCCGGGGCATCTGAATCGTCAGGGCTGGTATCTGTATAAACACTCACTAGCTCCATACGACATTATTGGCCGTGCACCACTGGAATATAACGGTTATCTCTCTAAGCTGGTGGCGTGGGCCTATTTTAACGGTCTGCTGGTGGCAGATACACAGGTGGAATTGCGCCAGATGGGATCGGATATTACCCATTCATCGTTGCAGCAATTCTGTCAGGATCTGGCGGATACTTTCCCTGTGGAGTTACCGCCGGCGGGAAATCTGGCGTTGAGCCGTCCGTGTGAGATCCGGCATCTGGGCATTTTCATTAATCTGGAGCGCGATCCAACCTCCGATTGGCCGGAAGATATGCCGCCGGTGCTGGTGCATGGTGACGATATGCTTTGCTTTGGCCAACGGCAAGAGTGTCTGATTGGCACCATTGATCTGGTCTATCGTAATTCGTGGAATGAAGTTAGAACTTTGCATTTCAATGGGTTAGATGCTGTAGTTGAAGCGCTGAGTACCATCTTAAGTAAGATGCATCAGGATGCCGCAGCACCTGATGCCATCGATGTGTTCTGTTACAGCCAGTATTACCGTGATGATATCCGTCAGCAATTTACTGAATTGGTGAACGCCTGCATTTCACTGCGTCTGGCATTGGATAAACAACGTATGGTGAAATTGCTGTCGGTAGGTGAGCATCGTTATGCTTTGTTCCTCGAACGCCGTGGTGTTTCTGTGCGGGAGCTGAGCAGTGCGATTGATTTCTACCGGCAGGTGTCGGATAACAAGTTGGAGCGTCAAACTGCCGAACCGGATAATGGCCTGCACGTGCCACCGATAGTCGATGCGTATGCCAGTGAAGGATTGATCCAGTATTTCTTTGAGGATAATGACAACGGCTTTAACGTCTATATTCTCGATGAAAATAACAAGGTGGAGATCTACCACGAATACGCTGGCAGCAAAGAAGATCTGGTGCAAAACGTCAATCGTTACTACACCATGACGCATCAACGGTTTGATTTCACTGAGCAGGTGATCAATTTTAATTTACCGCAATTTTACGAGCTGGTGGCCGAGGCAGATACGCTGCAAGTGATGCCATATCGCTCGATCATGCGGGAAATGCCGCAGCAGGCTTCGGGTTAAAACTCCGCCCTTCCTTTGTCTTATTTAGCTGTGTAAAGAATCGCAAATCAGGATGAGAACAAATTCTGAAGGACTATTATCGCCCTCGCATTTCGTCACATGACATATGAGGTTGTAGATAGTATGGGTATCAAAAAAGTTCTGTTGAGTTTAGGTCTGTGTACGTTTGTATCCGTCAGCGGTATGGCAATCGCTAACGCGAAAGCGGCACCGGAAAATGATGATCGAGCACAACAGGAATGCCCGGAAGGCGAAAAATGTGATCGTCCGGCACCCGATCAGAAAAAGCTGAAAAAAGGCGAAGATCGTCGTGAAGAAGCCGCGCCAGAAGGCAAAGCGCCGCGTAAAGCGAAAGGTGATGATCGCGCCGTACCAGAAGGCGATGACAAAGCGCCACCCAAAGCGATGAAAGCACGTGCTGAGAACGACGACCGTGATGAGCAAAAACCGCCGAAAGATGCGAAGAAAAAGCCACCAAAACCAGCTGACGACGAAGATCAGGATCAATAATCATGGCTACGACATTTAAGTTAAGCGCATTAGTTTCGTTGGTGCTGTTTGCTGGCGCGAGTTGGGCGACTGACAGCAATCAACCGCCACAAGGTGGTCAGCCACCAGCGCCACCGCAAGAAGCGGTAAATGCGTGTGCCAGCAAAGCGGCTAATGATAGCTGCAGCTTCAGTGCACCGGATGGTAAATCATTTAGTGGCACCTGCTCCGGGATACCGGGCGACAGCACCTTGGTATGTGGCCCAAAAGGCGGCATGGGGCATCCGCCCAAGGGTGGCAAACCACCGGAAGATGCAGCAGAGTAATTGGTTGAATGAAAAACGGCGCCCAGATTGGCGCCGTTTTTGTTGGCTCACTCGTCTACTTTTCTATCGGTGTGGCCGAGATCGCGTTCCGGGGCGATCTGATCGCGCACGCGCTGTTTCAGCGCTTTGACATCGGGGAAACCACCATCGGTTTTACGTTCCCAAATCGTGACGCCATTGACCAGAATTTCAAAATGGCCACCGGTATCCGGGTGCAAATTCACGCTACCCAGCTCTTCGCTAAAGGTATGCAACAGCTCTTGGGCCATCCAGCTGGCGCGCAGCATCCAGTTACACTGGCGGCAGTAATAGATATCGATGATCGGTTTATCCATGATGATTAACCTAACGTGACTGTTTCGCCGGATTGTTTACTGCAGGCATCGCTGAGCAGTGCCATTAGCTCACGACCACCGCGATTCTCGATCCATTGCCCATCTTTCCAGTCAAAGTGATAGCCGTTTTCACGGGTGGCGACCCAGATCTGATGCAGCGGCTCTTGTTTGTTGATGATGATTTTGCTGCCGTTGACAAAGCTCAGTGTGACCACGCCACTATTGAGTTCACAATCGATGTCGGCATCGCAATTATCCATAGCTTCTTCAATAACCTGATAGCGCTCTTCTACCAGCGCGTGAAATTCACTGTCTTTCATTACGGCTTGTCCTATTTGCATTTACTGCGATGAGTGAGATTATAGTGGGCCAAATTACCGAATCGCACAAGATCATGAAAATGCGCACATACAGTGTGGGTTTAGCGTTGTTAGTAGCTGGTTTGCTCAGTGGTTGCGGCTTGAAAGGGCCGTTATACATGCCACAGCAAAAACCGGCGCAACAGCAGACTGCCCAACCGCAAAATCAGAACGACAACCACCAGACCCAATCATAAGGAAACGATGGCGCCATGGATTATTTCAATTATCGCGAAGACGGCGAACTGCTGGCGGAACAATGTGCCGTCAGCGAGTTAGTTACCCAATACGGCACCCCTTTATATATCTACTCCCGTGCCACCATTGAACGTCACTGGAAGGCGTTTGATGCCGCTGCCGGCGACGTGCCGCATCTGATCTGTTATGCGGTCAAGGCCAATGGCAACCTCGCGATTCTGAATCTGCTGGCACGTCTGGGCTCTGGCTTTGACATCGTTTCTGGTGGTGAACTGGCGCGTGTGATCGCCGCCGGTGGTGATGCGAAAAAAGTGGTGTTCTCGGGGGTTGGTAAAACCGAAGCCGAGATGCGTTATGCACTGGAACAAGACATTCTCTGTTTCAACGTGGAATCAGAGCCGGAGCTGGAGCGCCTGAATCAGGTGGCGGGCAGCATGGGTAAAGTGGCGCGTATTTCGATCCGCATTAACCCGGATATCGATGCCGGTACGCATCCGTATATTTCTACCGGTCTGAAACAGAATAAATTCGGTATTCCGATTGAACGTGCGCCGGAAGTGTATAAATACGCGGCCAGCCTGCCAAATCTAGCCATTCATGGTGTTGATTGCCATATCGGCTCGCAGCTGACTGAAATCGCGCCGTTCCTTGAAGCGGCAGACAAGCTGCTGGCGCTGATCGATGAGCTGGCGGCAGCGGGTATTAAGATCCAGCATCTGGATGTCGGTGGTGGTCTGGGCGTGAATTACAACGACGAAACGCCTCCGCACCCAAGCGAATATGCCACCGCACTGAAACAGAAACTGCAGGATCGCAACCTGACGCTGATGTTTGAGCCGGGCCGCGCCATCATGGCGAATGCCGGCATTCTGGCGACCAAAGTTGAATATCTGAAAGCGGGTGAAGATCGTCATTTTGCCATCGTTGATGCAGCGATGAACGACCTGATCCGTCCATCGCTGTATAGCGCCTGGATGAACATTGTGCCGGTAAATCGGGCACTGCCACGTACTGCGCAGCGTTATGATGTGGTCGGCCCAGTCTGTGAAACCGGCGATTTTCTCGGTAAAGATCGGGAATTAGCCATTGCTCCGGGTGATTATCTGGCCGTGCGCTCGGCTGGCGCGTATGGTTTCTCTATGGCCTCTAACTACAACGCCCGTTCCCGTGCTGCTGAAGTGCTGGTGGACGGTGAGCAGCCACATTTGGTGCGTGAGCGTGAACCGCTGGCATCGCTGTGGCAATTTGAACATCTGTTGCCGTAACAGGAGCTTGGCTGCATGTTGATCCAGTTTTCCAAAATGCACGGTCTGGGAAATGACTTTGTGGTAGTGGATGGCGTAACGCAGAAGGTATTTTTTAATGCGGAAACGCTGAAACGCCTCGGCGATCGTCATTTTGGTATCGGTTTTGACCAGTTGTTGCTGGTCGAACCGCCGTATGATCCTGATCTCGACTTCCACTATCGCATTTTTAATGCCGATGGTTCGGAAGTGCAGCAGTGTGGTAACGGCGCGCGCTGTTTTGCCCGCTTTGTCAGTCTGAAAGGGCTGACCAATAAAGATCGCATTGCGGTCAGCACCGTCAGTGGTCGCATCGTGCTGCAACTGGAAGACAACGATCAGGTCACGGTCAACATGGGCGTGCCGGAATTTGAACCGGCGAAAGTGCCGTTTCGGGCACTGAAAGCCGAAAAGCTCTATCTGCTGCGCGTGGCGGAACAAACCGTCATGTGTGGCGTGGTGTCGATGGGCAACCCGCACTGTGTGCTGGAAGTGCCAAGCGTGAAAACCGCGCCAGTGGAAACGCTCGGGCCTAAACTGGAATCGTTTGATCGCTTCCCGGAGCGGGTCAATGTTGGTTTTATGGAAGTGGTTTCGGCGAACGAAATCAACCTGCGCGTCTTTGAACGTGGTGCCGGTGAAACACTGGCTTGTGGTACTGGTGCCTGTGCCGCGGTGGTGATCGGTATTCAACAAGAGAAGCTGCAGGGGCGGGTGAAAGTCAATCTGCCCGGCGGCTCGCTGTATATTGCGTGGAATGGCCCCGGTACGCCGGTGTATATGACCGGCCCGGCTGAACATGTGTTTGACGGACAAATCGAGCTATGAGTGTCAACATGGGGGCACTGGAAGCGATGTTGCAGGAAAATCAGGTGGTCGATTTCCTCAAGCAGCATCCGGATTTTTTCCTGCGCCATAAAGCGCTGCTGGATGAGTTAGCCGTGCCTCATGAACAACGCGGCGCGGTGTCGCTGTTCGATTTGAAACTCGAGCGGCAGCGCGACCGTTTGCAGCAATTGGAACAGGAACGCCAGGAGCTGCTGACGAATGCCAGTCGCAACGAATTCATCTTCCGTGTGTATACCGATATTTATCCGGCGTTGTTCGCCTGCACCTCATTGCGGCAATTGTGGAAGTGTATGCACAACACCTTCCGAGAACGGCTGCGTATTCCGGCCTGCGCTTTGTGGGTCAATCAGGCACGGGTGAAAGCCAAGCGCTTTGATAAACCGTATGAGATGGAATACCCGTTGTTCCAGCGCTTGTGCCTTTATCCGATGGCCGATCAACTGGTCTATTTTGGCCGCGTCAATGACTGCGATCGCGAACTGATTTTCGGTCAGGGCTCGCTGGTGCACTCGATGGCGCTGTTACGGCTGGGCGAATATGGCGAATGGGGTTTTCTGGCCTTTGGTCATGCCAATCCGCAACATTATCAACCGGGCATGGATAGCCTGCTGCTCGAGCAGTTAGGCCGCTTTGTCACCCTGTTATTACCGACTTTGGCACGCTCTTGTGAGTGATCCCCTCGCGGCGGTCGTACACACCTATCTGGAATACCTGCGTGTTGAGCGCCAGCTCAGTGCACACACGCTGAGTAACTATCAACGCCATTTACAGGCCATGATGGAATGGCTGCAGGAAAAACAGGTCCGCGACTGGAGCGAGCTGAATAACCCGCTGGTGCGGCAATGGGCGCACACGCTGCGCAAACACAAAGAGACTTCTCCGCGCACCATCAGCACCAAAATGTCGGCGCTGCGCAGCTTTGCTGACTGGCTGGTGATCCGTGGCATTCTGGCGGCTAACCCGGCGCGTGGCATTGCATTACCTAAGCTTGGCCGTCCGTTGCCGAAAAATCTTGATGTCGATCAGATGCATCAGCTGCTCAATATCACCGATGAGCAAGATCCGCTGGCGGTGCGCGATCGGGCGATCATGGAGCTGTTTTATACCTGTGGCATGCGTCTGTCGGAATTGGTTGGCCTTGACCTACAGGATATCCAGCTCGATTCACGGCAAGTTCGGGTGATCGGGAAGGGAAATAAAGAGCGCATTCTGCCGATAGGACGCTTGGCGCTGGAGTGGCTGGAAAAATGGCTGCACATTCGTCCTACCTTTGCTATCGAGGGTGAGCAGGCGTTGTTTCTCAGCAGCCGGAAACGTCGGATTACCGCGCGGATGATTGAAATCCGCTTAGCGCAGTGGGGGCAAAAACAAACCCTCAATAGCCACGTGCATCCACATAAGTTACGCCACAGTTTTGCCACGCACATGCTGGAGTCATCTGGTGATCTGCGTGCCGTGCAAGAGTTGTTGGGCCACGCTAATCTGGCTACCACGCAAGTGTATACCCACCTCGATTTTCAACATTTAGCTGCGGTTTATGACCAGGCGCATCCGCGTTCCAAACGCAAAAAACTCAAGCCGGACGAGGAAGAGTAATTTTCTTTTCTGTTCTCGTTCATATCTCTTTACTAATTAATGTCGGCTAACTCGCGGTTTCTCCTTTGGAATTTAAAGTGAAATGAGTATGATTCTCAAATTCAATTAAAGATGTATTACCTTTAAAGGATTTGCGTATGCCGTTGGTTCTTGCTGTTTCAATTAGTCGCATTATGACTAAAGCTTCTTTTTTCGCTGGCGTTATTGGCTTTCTGGCAACGGCTTCGGCCTATGCACAAGAGGAAAAAATAACCGAATTAAACGAAGTTGAGGTGAATGCGCTTAAAACCGCAGAACAAAACCAACAGACTTATCAGGCGCAGACTTCCTCTATCGCAACGCAAACCGATACCCCGCTGGTGGAAGTGCCGCAGACGGTTAATGTGGTGACGAAACAAAAGTTAGAAGATCGTCAGCCACACAGTTTGGATGAGGCCTTAAATACCATTACCGGGGTGAAACAGAGCAATACGCTGGGCGGCACGCAAGATGCGCTGCAAAAACGTGGCTTTGGTGGTAATCGGGATAATTCAATTATGCGTAACGGCTTGCAATCGGTGCAGGCCAGAAACTTTACCCCAACCACCGAGCGGGTTGAGGTGCTGAAAGGGCCGGCGACGTTGTTATATGGCATTCAAGATCCGGGCGGCATCATTAATGTGGTGACGAAGCAACCACAAGATCAGGCGAGTTATGAAATTTCCGACTATATGACCAGCTTTGGTGGTGGTGGTCAGCAGGTCGATCTGACGGGGCCGGTTTCAGACAGCGGTTTTTCCTATCGTTTGATTGCCGATAAACAAGATTATAACTACTGGCGTAATTTTGGTGAGATCGAGCAGGGGGTTGTTGCACCCTCACTGCTATGGAAAAACGATAAAACCTCGGTGCTGGTGGACTATGAGCATATGGATTATTCCATTCCATTTGATCGCGGAACGTATATCGATATTAAAACGGGCAAGCCAATTAATGTGCCGCGAGAGCAGCGTCTTGATGAAACCTATAACATCACCTCTGGCACAGCCGACACTGCGAATTTGAAAATAGACCATGAAATTAACAGTCGTTGGTCAGTGCACGGTGGCTACGGTTATAGCAGTAATTATTACAACGATAATCAAATGCGTGTGACGGCTATTAACTCTACGACCGGCGTGGTGACGCGGCGTGCGGATGCGACGAAAGATGCCGATCATCAGGCGCATACGGCGACATTTTATACCGTGGGGAAAATTCCGCAGGGCACTACAACTCATGAAATTACCACGGGTGTGCAATATATGCACAATTACCGCACACTAGGCGATCTGTATCGCAACGCGGCGGTCAAAAATTACAATATGTATAGCCCGACCTACGGCACATCGGACTATCCATCAACCGTCAGTGCGGCTGATAGCGATCAGACCGATAAATTAAGAACCGCTGCGGTTTACATGCAGGACTCTTGGTCTTTGGATGAGCATTGGATTCTGGTGGGTGGTGGTCGCTACGACCATTACAACGAGTTGACAGGAAAAGGGCGTCCATTTGTCGTTCGCTCGCATCCCGTTGAGAGTAAATTTGTACCAAGAGCGGGCGTGGTTTACCTGTTTACGCCGGAATGGTCGGTCTACACCAGCTATACCGAGTCGTTCCGCCCGAACACATCGATTGCGACTGCCATTGGTGAACTGCCTGCAGAAGAGGGGGAGTCTTGGGAGGTTGGCACCAAATGGCAGACCAATCGTCTGACGGCAACTGCGGCATTATTTGATATCAATAAGAAAAATGTGCTGACGGCGGCAACCGATGACGCGGGCAATACCTATTATCGTGTGGCTGGCCGGGTGCGTTCTCGTGGTTTAGAAACGGACGTTAGCGGCGAGTTGAATGATCGTTGGAGTGCATTTGCCGGTTATAGCTTTACCGATGCAAAAGTATTGGAAGACCCTGAACTGGCGGGAACACCGGTCGATGGCGTGTCCAAACACATGGCATCTGTTGGTTTAACGCGGAATTGGGGCCAGGTGATGGGCGGTCAGATTCGCACTGGCGCTGCCAGCCGATATACCGGCACTTGGTATATTGGCAATACCGAAGGTGTGATGTATTCACTGCCAGCCAATATGGTGTATGACCTGTTTGCATCGTATGAACGCAAGGTCTCCAATCATCCGGTGAAGCTGCAATTTAACGTCAAAAACCTGTTTGATGAAACTTACTACACTTCGGGTGTCAGCAACGCGAACGTGCCAATTGTGGCGTATGGCGATCCGCGTGAATTCTTACTCCGGGTATCGGTCGGTTTATAATGCCGCGACGGTTGTTCTTTGGGCTGGCAGGTTCACTCGTGCTGGCCGCATTGGCCAGTTTACTGACCGGTTATCGCTGGCTGTCACCAGTGCAGATTTTGCATCTGATGTCAGCGCCTGACCCAGCGCTGTCTTCCTTTATGCTGGAATACCGCTTACCGCGCATGCTGATTGCACCGATCTGTGGTGCTGCACTGGCGGTGGCGGGGATCTTGTTGCAGTCGGTGACGCGTAACCCTCTGGCCGCCCCCGATATTCTTGGCATCAACGCCGCCGCGTCGATGTGTGTGGTGCTGGCGCTGTTTTTTATCCCTGATCTGGCGTTGAGCTGGCTCAATTTGCTCGCCTTTCTTGCCGCCGTCGGCATGACCTGTTTGTTGCTACTGCTGCTGCGCCAGATTGATGAGCGTGACAGTGTATTGCGCCTGCCTTTGCTGGGCACGGTGTTGTCGCTGCTGTTCTCTTCGGTGACCCAAACCGTGCTGACACTCGACCCCGCCACGCAGGATCAGGCATTGAGCTGGCTGACCGGTAATATTGCGGGCCGTTCAGTGGCGCAACTGATGGCGGCGCTCCCCTGGTTGCTGGTCGCGGTGGTGCTGATAGTGCGGTTATTACCCAGGTTGGATCTGTTTTATCTGGGCGATACACAAATCACTGCACTGGGGTTCCACCCTGGCCGCTTACGGCTGATGGCGATTTTGAGTTGCAGCTTACTGGTGGCAGGTGCAGTCAGTGTGGTTGGGCCGGTTGGTTTTATCGGGTTACTGATTCCACGGATGGCTCATTTTCTGGTGCCGCATCATCACCGTGTGCGTTTACCGGTGGCCGCATTGCTGGGCGCACTGGCGTTAACGCTGGCTGATGTGCTGGCGAGATTTATCCTGTTTCCGGAGGATGTGCCGGTCGGTGCCGTGACGGCTTTTATTGGTGGGCCGGTGTTGTTGATGCTGCTTTATCGCCGTCGGAGGTTAGCTTATGCACACTGATCGCGTAGTGCGGCAGCGTTTTTTCTCCGCGTTGATTCCGGTAGGCAGCCGCCGTTTTTTGTTATTGGCGTTACTGGTTGTCTGCCTGGTGATGCTAAGTGCGCTGATGACCGGGCCGCTGGCAATTCCGATTGAGGGGATATGCCGAGCATTTCAGCATGAGGCTGATCCGCTGATTCAATTGGTGGTGAATGAATTGCGCATGCCGCGATTGGTGTTGGGTCTGATTACGGGAGCCAGTCTGGCCGTGGCGGGGTTTCTGTTACAAACCCTGACCCGTGTCTCTATTGCCTCGCCGGCCGTGATGGGGTTATCAGATGGTGCCGGATTGTGCGTCGTGCTGGCCTTGTTCCTCGGTGATCGCGGTTGGGAAGGGGCGACGTCACCATGGATGCTGGCGGCGGTGGCTTTTGCCGGGGCTGGTTTGGTGCTGTTGATCTTGCGTGGGTTGTTCAGGCTTGATCCTGACTTAGAGAAAATGGTGTTTTCCGGGCTGGTGATTGCGGCGATTTGCAAGGCATCGATCAGTTTACTGATGTTGATCAGCCAAAGTGATATTGCCGCGCAAGCCCAGCTCTGGCTGGTGGGGTCGCTCGCACAGGCGAACCGGCAGCTCAATCACTACCTGTTGGGTGGTTTTATCGTGCTGTGTCTCCTGACACTGTCTGCTTACCGGCAGATTGCGCTATTTCGGATATCAGAGTCGTTGATGATGTCGCTGGGCGAATCGGCTATTTGCCAGCAGCGGTTTTTATATCTGCTCGCAGCCGGATTTACTGCGATTGCAGTGGCGGGAGCCGGGCAAGTTGGTTTTGTCGGGCTGGTGGTGCCGCATCTGGTGCAACGTCTTTGTCCGCGAGGTGTACCCGCCCAATTACTGGGCAACATGCTGTGTGGTGCAGCGCTGGTGGTGTTAGCCGATATCGGTGCCCGCACACTGATCGCGCCCTATGAACTGCCTGTGGGGATCATTACTGCGTTTATCGGGGTGCCCTGTTTTCTGGTGCTTTATCTGAAACGGGGAAAACTGTAATGCGTGTTGTCATCTGGCTGTTGGCAATTTACGGCTGTCTTTGCTGTACGACAGCATTCGCGCAATCGTTACGCGTGGTGACGCTGACCAATGACAGCACAGAAGCCATGCTGGCATTGGGTATTACACCGGTTGGCGCTACCCGTTCGCTGGTTGGCAACCCCTGGTTTCCTCATATAACGGCCCAAATGACGGGTGTAACGGTGGTTGGGCAGGAGCTAAATCCGAATATTGAACTGATTGCCAGTTTAAAGCCCGATCTGATCCTGGGTTCCAGGCAGAAACTGGGGCGTTTAAGACCCATTCTGACACTGATCGCTCCGACCGTTTTCGTGAAAGATAACCGGCGTCAGTGGCAGCAAAATTTTATGACTTACGCTCACGCTGTGGATGAGGAGGTTGCAGGACAGCAATATCTTGCTTGTCTGAATACCCAGATAAACATGCTCAAAGTTGCGCTGGCGCAACAACCGTTAAAGAGCGTGTCAGTGATCCGCTTTAATCCAGGGCAAGTGCGCATGTATCAGCTCGACTCCTTTACCGGTGAGCTGTTTGCTGCGTTGGGGTTACAGCGGCCCCCGGCACAGCAGGTACATGCCTATGGTGTCAGTAATTTTAGTCGGGAACGCATTCAAGAATTAGATGCGGATATCTTGTTCTATTTCACCTATGGCACTCGTCGTCAGCAGAGCACTTTGCAATACCGCGATAGCTTTATGCGCGATGCCAGCTGGCAGCAGCTGAATGTAGTGCGTCAGCAACAGGTGTATAGCATTGATGATGTGATCTGGAATACCGCCAATAGCGTTCTGGCTGCGGAGATTGCGCTGGCGCAGATCCCGGCACTCTTTTCTTTACCTGTTCCACCGGAGCTGAATTCATGTCATTTACCTGCCAGGCCTTGACGGTTGCGTACGACAATACGCCGGTATTGCAGCAGTTTTCGCTGGCATTCCAGCCACAAAAAATCACAGCCTTGCTGGGGGCGAACGGGTGTGGCAAATCCACGCTGCTAAAAACGCTGGCGGGCCAGTTAGCGCCGCAGGCGGGGCTGATCCAGCTGGATGCAAAAGCCCTGACCACCTGGTCTTTGGGCGAACGCGCCCAGCGCGTGGCCTATTTGCCACAATATCCGGAACTGTTTGCTGATATGACTGTGTTTGATCTGGTGCGTTATGGCCGTTATCCACATCAGTCGCGTCGTCAGCAGTGGCTGCCGGAAGATGAAGTCGCCGTGCGGGACGCCATGCTGAAAACCGGATTATCGGCGCTGGCTTCACGGCGGATGAAATCACTGTCTGGCGGGCAGCAGCAACGGGCATGGATTGCGATGGTGTTGGCGCAGCAGGCTGGCATTTTGTTGCTGGACGAACCGATCAATCATCTCGACTTAAATCATCAGGTGGAAATTATGGATCTGCTGGTTGATCTGCGCCAGCAGGGTAAAACCCTGATTGTGGTGTTGCACGATCTCAATCTCGCCAGCCGTTACTCCGATCATCTGGTGTTGATGAAACAGGGTGCTATTGTTGCACAGGGTGCTGCCCGCGAGGTTTTAACTGCGGTGAAAATAGAACACGCTTATCAGCAGCCCGTATCGGTGGTTGATGATCCGGTCTATGGTGGGCCGATGGTGATCCCACTGGGTCGGCACCGGAATTCAACATCAGGGTTACGAGTAATCTGAAACCCTCGTATGATGTTCGGATAACTTTCGGGAGTGTTGACTCAATGGCGTTAACCCAATTTTCTCTCATGGTGCAGGGCACTACCTCCGATGCGGGTAAAAGCACGCTGGTGGCAGGGTTATGTCGTTTATTGAAACGACAAGGCTGGTCGGTAGCCCCGTTTAAATCACAGAATATGGCACTCAACAGCGCTGTCACGGCCGATGGTGGTGAAATTGGCCGCGCGCAGGCGGTGCAGGCACAGGCTTGTGGCATTGAACCGACCGTGCATATGAACCCAGTGTTGCTGAAACCCAACACCGACATCGGTGCGCAGGTGATCGTGCACGGTAAGGCGCTGGCGGACATGGATGCCTGCGCCTATCACGAATACAAACCGAAGGTGATGGGGGTGGTGATGCACTCGTTCCATCATCTTCAGGCCCATTATCAGGTGGTAATTATCGAAGGGGCGGGCAGCCCGGCGGAGATCAATCTGCGCGACCGCGATATTGCCAATATGGGGTTCGCCGAAGAGGCCGATTGTCCGGTCATCATTATTGCTGATATCGACAAAGGCGGCGTATTTGCGCACCTGTATGGCACGCTGGCGCTGCTCTCTGAAAGTGAACAAAACCGCGTCATCGGCTTTGTTATCAATCGCTTTCGTGGTGATATTGCCTTGCTGCAGGGCGGCCTCGACTGGCTGGAGCAGACCACCGGTAAGCCGGTATTGGGCGTGCTGCCTTACCTGCATGGCCTGTATCTGGAACAGGAAGACGCGATTGCAGTGCAGCAAAGTGATCGTGGTAAATTCCGTATCGTGGTGCCTTGTTTCCCGCGGATCAGTAATCACACCGATTTTGATGTGCTGCGATTACACCCCGATGTCGATCTGATCATGGTGCCACCCAATCAGTCAATGCCTGCCGCCGATCTTATCATTCTGCCTGGTTCTAAATCGGTACAAGGCGATCTGCGTTTCCTACGTGAGCAGGGCTGGGATACCGCGATCAATCGTCACCTGCGCTTTGGCGGCAAACTGATCGGCATCTGTGGCGGTTATCAGATGCTCGGCGAGATGTTGCACGATCCATTGGGGTTGGAAGGTGCTGCGGGCAGCCTCGCTGGTTTAGGTCTATTACCGATCCGCACCACGCTGGCGGCGGAAAAGCAGTTGCGGCGAGTGACTGGCACACTGGCGTTGGGCGAAGATAAAGTTCCTGTGATCGGGTATGAAATTCATGCCGGTGTGACGGAAACACCGGCTGATGCGTCGCAGCCGATGACGTTGCATTGTGACGATACGGTTATCAGCGATGGCTTGTTCTCTGATGATGGGCTGATTTTCGGCACCTATCTGCACGGACTGTTCGATGAACCAGCCGCCTGCAATGCGTTATTGTGCTGGGCGGGGTTACAGACCGACAGTGCGCCGGATATGCAGCAACTGCGCGAGCATGGCATCGACCGACTAGCGGATTGTCTGGCTGAGCATCTGAATATGGAACAACTCTTTGCCCTTCTGGCATCGTGGGAACAACAACATGCAAACTAGAACTTGCCCGGCACTGCTTATTAGTGCGCCCGCTAGCCATAGCGGTAAAACGACCGTTACCGCCGCACTGGCTCGTTACTGGACGCAGCAAGGCAAGAAGGTGCGGGTGTTTAAAACCGGGCCGGATTTTCTCGACCCTATGCTGTTGAAAAAAGCCTCTGGTGCACCGGTGCATCAGCTTGATTTGTGGATGATGGGCGAGGCGAATTGCCGTCGTCGTCTGGCCGAAGCGGCACAAGAAGCGGATCTCATTCTGATTGAAGGGGTAATGGGCTTGTATGACGGCCACACCAGTTCCGCCGATATTGCACGCTTGTTTCATATTCCACTGCTACTGGTGGTCGATGGTTCGGCGATGGCGCAGACATTTGGCGCACTGGTGTATGGCTTGGCGAACTACCAGCCTGATCTGACGGTGTTTGGCGTGGTGGCGAATCGGGTTAACAGTGCGGGTCATGCCCGTTATCTGCAGCAAAGCCTGCCGGAAGGTATCCATTTTTGTGGTTATATGCCCTCAAATGAGGCGATTACCCTGCCGGAACGACATCTTGGTTTGGTACAGGCTAATGAGTTGTCTGATCTTGAGCAGCGCTTAGATTTAGCCGCCGAACAACTGGCCAGCCACGGCGCATTACAACTGCCGCCTGCCAGCGAATTCAGTTACCCGATCAGCAATAAGGTATATGGGGACGGGTTAACCGGCATGACGATTGCGGTCGCGCGCGATGCTGCATTTAGCTTTATTTACCGCGATAATTTGCAGATTTTACAGCAGATGGGCGCACAATTACGCTTTTTCTCACCTATTTCCGATCAGGTGATACCGGATGCGGATGCGTTATATCTGCCCGGTGGCTACCCCGAACTTTATCTCGATCAATTGGCGGATAACCAAACCATGCTGCAATCGATCCGTGTGCATGTGCAGGCCGATAAACCGACGGTCGCTGAGTGTGGCGGTATGCTCTATTTGCTCAATGGCCTCACTAACAAAGAGGGCCATCGCCGTGATCTGCTGGGCGTGTTGCCCGGTGAAGCGCTGATGGAGCCACGCCTTTCAGGTCTCGGCGTGTTATCCGCAGCCTTTCCGTTTGGCGAAGTGCGTGGGCATACGTTTCACTATTCCAGCAGCCAGATCCGTGCTGAAAGCACGTTAGAAGCGCAGCATCCGGTGCATGGCAAACCAGAAACGGTTTATCAGCAAGGGCGGTTGCTTGCTTCTTACGTGCATTGGTATTTAGGTGATCAGCCAGAAGCCTGTCTGGCGTGGTTTAAGCGGTAAATAGCAATGTAATAACGGTGTGACCTTGTATAAAAATGTCGTGCCATTGCTTGTCGTACGAATTTTACCCTGCTATAGTTGAGTAAATACTCAGTTATAGTCTATTAATGACCTGATGGCCCGACCTAAAAGCGAAGACAAATACCAAGCATTGTTAGCAGCCACAGTGGCTGTGTGCTCGGTGCTGGGCCTTGAAGCGCCAACGTCGAAGATCGCGCGCACGGCAGGGGTCGCCGAAGGCACACTGTTCACTTATTTCAAAACCAAAGATGAGTTACTTAACCAGCTTTATCTGGAATTGAAAAAAGAGATGAGCCTGGTCATGTTGTCCGATTTCCCACGCACAGAGACGTTGCGTGGGCGAATGTATTTCTTTTGGTCAAAATACATTCATTGGGGAACCCAAAACCCGAATAAACGTAAAGTCATGGGCCAACTCAGCGTGTCAGAACGCATCACGCCGGAAAGCAAGGCGGCGGCGATGAGCCTCTTTTCTGAGGCGCAAGGCTTGCTGGATGAGTGCATTAAAAACAGCCAGCTACAGCATGTTTCTTGTGCGTTTGTGTCGAGTATGATGATTGCTTTAGCTGACACCACGATGGAGTTCATTCTTCGTGAACCCTTAGATATTGAACAATATTGCGTGACCGGTTTTGATGCCTTCTGGCGGGCACTCGGCTGTAATTAAATTTTTAATATTTAATTGATTGATTAATCACTCAATAACTAAAGAGAAGCCTCAGGCAGATGTGCTTTGGCTATCAATCACAACAGGAGAGGCAACATGGCGCAATTAGCAATACGTTTCCGACGTCCAATAAAATGGCTGCTGACCCTAATCGGTCTGCTTGCCGGTTCTGTAGCGAGTGCGTTCTTCATCATCGGGTATACCTCATTTGGCAAAGCGCCGAGTGGTGAACGGCTGCACCGAATGAAGTTGTCACTGCAGTGGCATGGTAATAAATTCGAGAATCCGCAACCGATCTGGAGTGACATGAAAAGTGCGATGATTCAGTCATTTCGCGCCAGCCCAGATGCTACTCCAAAGCAGCCGATTCCGTTCATTACCAATGTAAAAGCTGAGTTGCAGCAACCGCTGACGAGCAATTTGCGAGTGACGTGGCTTGGTCACTCTACCTCGTTAATTGAAGTCGATGGTACCCGCATTCTGCTCGACCCGGTGTGGAGCGAACGCACATCACCCGTGTCTTGGCTGGGGCCGAAACGCTGGTATAAACCGCTGATCCCACTTGCTGATCTACCCCATATTGATGCGGTGTTGATATCGCATGATCACTATGACCATCTCGATCGTGCAACTATCGAGGCCATGAAAAATTGGGATACCCAGTTTCTGGTGCCGTTAGGTGTCGGCGCTCACCTGGAATATTGGGGGGTACCAGCCAATAAAATCACCGAGCTGGATTGGTGGGATGCTAAGCAAGTGAACGATATTGAGATCGTGGCGACACCGGCCCGACACGCCTCGGGTCGCTTGATCCCGCAGTCGAATAAAACATTGTGGTCGGGTTTTGCGCTGATCGGGCCGGCGCATCGGGTTTATTATTCCGGTGATACTGGCTATTTCTCTGGTTTTAAAGATATTGGTTCATGGCTGGGCCCGTTCGATGTGACCTTGATAGAAACCGGGCAATACAACCCCTTTTGGCCGGACTGGCATCTGGGGCCAGAACAGGCCGTCAAGGCACATCAGGAGGTGCGCGGGGTGGTGATGATCCCAGTACATTGGGGCTTGTTTGAGTTGGCGCCCCATAGCTGGACGGAACCAGCAGAGCGCGTGTTAGCAGCGGCCAAAGCAGCCGGTGTGGTGGTGAATATGCCTAAACCCGGTGAAAGTATTGAGCCGACACGACACACTACCGTGGAAAGGTGGTGGCCACATACGGAATGGCAAATGGCCAGTTTCTCGCCGATCATTGCGACTAAAAATGGCAACCCGACCGAGCGCTTTGATGATGCAGTGTGGGGTACTAAATAGACTCATATTGTTTGCTGGATTGGCTCGAAAATGACTATTTATGAGCCATTACCAATTTAATCAATAGCCAATTTGGCTGCCTGCTTCCACATAAAATATGGCATGGGCTGTTTGAGACGCCAGGTAATATTCATGGGTTGACTACCTGTATGAGAGACATATTCAACCTCGCCAAAATTCACAAAGCCCATTGTTCTATTATGCTCATCCTTTGCCTGTTCACGCACAAACAAAAAGATGCGTTTGCCACTTTCGAGATGCCGAATATAACTGAGCCCTTTGCCTCGATCTGTTCTCGCACTGTTTTGAGATTGCCAATGAAAGAGGCGTTCACTGATTGCATAGTCGTGGTACATAGTGCTGGGAGAAAACTGCTTTTCACTCTTATTGAGCGTCACGAAAAGCAATTCTACGTTTTGGTCTTTAAGCTCCAGCACGCCTTCTCTTGCTGGTGCACGCTGTTCAAATGTGGTCGCGCCAAATCCAACCAGAATTTGCTCTCTGGCATAACGCGCATGCAACTGGAGTGGATTAGCATTCATCAGAGGCATTGCAGACTGCTCATGATGGATCCGATTAATTAACAGCGTAATTAAGTCTGATAGCTCATTCCGAAACACGGGCAAATCAAGCGCTTTCAGGCTTTCAGCAAGCGATGGAAAACCGGCTACCGGCCCCGCATTTTGCCAAAAGTCATAGTGACACATCAGCGTCATCCGCGGATCGGCATCAACCGGAACTTCAAAATGTTGTTGGCATAGACGCATTAGAAAGCGTAAGTAATTGGCGGCGTCACAGCCAAGAAGTCGGGTGTTAATGGCTCGTTCAAAAGCACGAATGAGCTGCTGGTGTTGTTTAGTGGTTTCCCGGTGAGTAGCCTTATCCACCAAATCAGTCCAGCAACCGCGTTTATAGATATCCTCTAAACCAATATGCGGATGAATTTTTAGGAAATTCGCTAAGGTTAACGGCAAATGCGTATGCTGTGGAAATTGTCGGATCAGCCCTAAAAGCCGATTTAGATTGAGCGTGGCTTGACGAATATTTTGTAACACCATTTCCTGATTGCGTTTGGATAACTCAATACGACAACCAAGGGGCGCATGAGGAAAACTTTGTTTGATTTCGTCACTGATAGCGCGATTTGTCTTTCCGACTAATGCCCTGAACTTCTGAGAAAAATCGTACTCTGGCCGGGAATTGCCGACAAAATCTAGCACCGTGCAACACTCTTTATCATCGGCCAAACGTAAACCACGACCTAACTGTTGTAGGAAAATGGTCAGGCTTTCTGTCGGCCGCAAAAACAGCAAAGTGTCCACTTCCGGAATATCGACGCCTTCATTGAAAATATCGACGACAAACAGCACATTGATCTCACCACTTCGGATCATCTGCTGTTTAACATAGCGTTCATTGCTATTGTCACTGGTTAATACGTCGCTACGGATCCCCTTCAATAAGAATTGTTTGCACATATATTCAGCATGTTCTCGACTGACACAGAATGCGAGTGCTCTAATACCACTAATGTTGGTAACAATATCTTGTAAACTTTGAACAATTTTATTTACGCGTTGCTGATTGTGCGTGTAGAGATTGGTTAATTGGGCAATATCGTAACGCCCCTGATGCCAGCTGATATTACGAAGATCAGTATCATCATCAATGCCAAAATACTGAAACGGACATAAATGGCGTCTGTTAATCGCTTCCGGTAAACGGATTTCAGCTGCAATCACACCACAAAAATCATCTAAAATATCCGAACCATCGTGACGTTCTGGTGTGGCCGTTAGCCCCAGAAGAATGGTGGGTGAAAAACTATCTAACACACCGCGATAGCTTTGTGCCGCAATATGATGCACTTCATCAATCACAATATAGTCGTAATAATTGGTCGTTAATTGCAGAGATGGCAGTTGATTATTCAGGGTTTGAATTGTGACAAATAATTGGCGATAGTGATCGGGGATTATACTGCCCGCCCAGAACTCACCAAAGGAACTATTCCGCAGTACACCGCGATAAGCTGATTGCGCCTGTTTAATGATTTCTTCTCGATGGGCAATAAACAAGAATGTCGCATCCGGCTTTTGTTTTAAGAAACGCGCAAAATCAAAGGCTGAAATTAACGTTTTCCCTGTTCCTGTTGCTGCAACCACCAAGTTCCTATAACGCTGATGCAGGGTGCGCTCAACCGTCAGCTGTTCCAGTATTTCTTGCTGATGAGGAAACGGCTTTAAATCGAAATAATGTCCGATCTGGCTGTCTGCACCACCCCGTGCCTGCTGCAAGGCATCTTTGAGCTTTTGCTTACTCTCAATATTGCCATCGAATGGTTCAAAATCGTTCGATTGCCAATAGGTTTCAAAAGTACTTAACGACTTTTCAATAATGTGCGGGATTTCTTGCGAAGTAATTTTTAAATTCCACTCCAGACCACTGGTCAGTGCAGAATGGGAAAGATTGGAAGAACCGATATATCCGGTATTAAATCCGGTATTACGTAAAAAAAGATAGCTCTTGGCGTGCAGCCGTTCCCGTTGCGTGTTGTAACTTAACTTAATTTCCGTATTCGGCAGGTTGGCAATAAATTCGACTGCTTTGGCATCTGTCGCGCCCATATATGAGGTTGTAATTACTTTCAGCTGACGTCCGCTGTGAGTAAATTCTTCCAGTTCTTTGCGAAAAATACGGATGCCGGCCCATTTAATAAAAGAAACCAGCCAGTATATTTTGTCCGCAGACAGAATTTCTCTTTTAAGCTCGGTATCTAATGAAATACCTGCATTACTACCGCAAAAAAGCTCACTCTGACTCAGGCCGGTGAGAGGGAATATATCGCTGACATATTGCTTAAGATTGGCGGCAACCGGATTTTCAAGCTGGTAAAGCGCAGTCAGAATTTTACCTTGACTATGGATAAGATTTTCTTCAATGAAGTCATCATCCTGAATGCGATCTTTGAGCCACATTAATAACTGGTTTGCCAGCTCAATTTGATTTTGTAGCTGATCATTACCGGTTGGCACAGAGCCCAACGCGTATTCAAATATTCGACTTAGGAAGCGAGACAGCCATTGTGCCGCTTCTGCCTGCTCAAGTGCCCGGTCACCCACATAGAAAGTATTTGTGTCTAAGCGAGAAGATACCAATTGAGTGATTAACTGCTCGTATATACCTACTTGAAGCACTATTTAACCCCTCAAAATTGGACAAAATATAATTATCGAATGCGCCAGAAGGTGATACTGGCGGAATTTTCCAAGCAGATGATAAAGAGAAAGGAAGAGTATGACCTGACTGCGGCAGGCAACAAGCAAAATGTCTGGTAACAACAGCATATATCAGGCTATTTTTTCAGTAGTGGTGAGCGATAGCATCTCTGCCGGCGCGGGGCGGCCAAACAGATAGCCTTGATACGCATAACAGCCCAGCTCTTTTAGTCGCTGCCGTTGTGCTTCGGTTTCGACCCCTTCCGCGATCACATCCAGCCCCATGCTTTGCGCCAGCGTGACGATGGTGCTGGCGATCGCAGCATCATTCGGGTCTGTTAAAAGGTCTCGCACGAATGATTGGTCGATTTTCAGCTGATCCAACGGCAAGCGCTTCAGATAGGCTAGTGACGAATAACCGGTGCCAAAATCATCGAGTGAAAAACCAACGCCGCAGGCTTTCAGCGCCGTCATTTTTTCGATGATGTCTTCGGTATCTTCCAGCAATAAACTTTCGGTCAGCTCTAATTTTAGTTTGTCAGGTGCAATGTTGGCGTACTGCATAGCGGCCAGCACCTGATCGACAAAATCGGGCTGGTGGATCTGCCGGGCGCTGATATTCACCGCCAGAGACAGGTGTGCGGTTTCCGGTTGCATGGCCCAGCAGCTTAATTGTCGGCAAGCCTCGTTAAGCACCCATTTGCCGAGCGACAGGATCAACCCGCTCTCTTCGGCCAGAGGAATAAACTCTGCCGGTGACACCATGCCGCGGCTGGGATGCTGCCAGCGCACCAGCGCTTCCACACCGGTGATTTTTCCATATACATCGACCTGAGACTGATAATGCAGCAGGAGTTGTTGCTGCCGTAAACCTTCCCGCAGATCATTTTCCAGCTCCGCCCGTGAAGTAACGACCGCCTGCATTTTGTTGTCGAAGAAACGCAGCGTATTCCGTCCGGCAGATTTGGCCTGATACATGGCGATATCGGCACGCTTCATCAGTTCATCGCTGCTTTCCTGATGCGCCTGAAATAAGGTAATACCGATGCTGGCACTGCTGTTATGTTCATAACCGGCAATCAGATAGGGATGACACAAATGCACCAGAATTTTTTCCCCGATGCATTTACTCTGCGCTGCGGCAACTTCTTCCACATGGCTTAGTTGTTCCAGCATGACTACAAATTCATCGCCACCGAGTCGGGCCACGGTATCGGTTTCACGAATGCAATCGGCAAGCCGTGTTGCCACCTGTTGCAACAGCAGATCACCCTTGTCATGACCGAGGGTATCATTCAGTGTTTTGAAGTTGTCCAGATCGATAAACAGCAGCGCGCCGCGTTGGCCGCTGCGTTTACTGCTCGCCATGGCCTGATGCAGCCGATCTTGCAGTAAGCGCCGGTTCGGTAACCCCGTCAGCGGATCGTAAAATGCCAGATAGCTGATTTCATCCTCTTTTACTTTGCGCTCGGTGATATCGCGGGCCAGAAAAACCACCACCTGTTTGTCATTGACGGTATAACCCAATGGCTGGGCCCGGCCTTCCACCAATCGACGGCCAATGACACCGTCACGCTCATATTCAATGGTTTGCGTTTGCTGTAGTGCAATACTGTTGCGGATGGTGGCGAGTATTTTATCTGCCGTTTCTGGTGGCATTTCATGATGTAATTTACTGCCGATCAGATCTAACGCGGGCTTATAAAGCTGATGGTCGGTAGAGGGCAGCATATCAACATAATTGCCGTCTTCATCGATAACGAGCATTAAATCGGGGATCGCCTGCACGATGGCCCGCATACGGGATTCGCTGGCATGCAAGGCTTGCTCAGTTTTTGTTCGGTTCACGATATCTTGCATCATCAGACCCAGGATCATGGTGCCAATGGAAAAAGTAACCACATAGGGCAGGGCCACTCGTTGCATTACATCAGCAACGACAAAGGCGGGGAGCTGGGTGAAAATCAGCACCATAATCACATGAGCTAGAAAACCAAACAGCAGTAATTCAACCGGACCATTTTTTACCCGGCCCTGCTGATAGGCGTAACGGTAGAGTAGCCCCAGCACCACGCTGGCCGTGATCGTTGCCAGTCCAACCGGGTAACCGCCACCGCCCAGCCAGAAGCGATAGGTACCAGCAATGAGACCCGCACCGATCGCGACCGATGGCCCGCCGAACAGCCCGGCCATGATCAGGATGACCGAACGGGCATCAAAGATGACTCCGGGCGCGATATGAATCGGCGCCATCATGCCAATTACAGTAATACCGCCAAACAGCAGTCCGGCGATAAATTGTTGCAAACCTTCATGCTTCTGGCAAAGGCGCACATTAAACCCCTGTAATAAACACAGTGATAACAGCAGTGCAACACCTTTGACAAACTCCAGTAGCATAGGCTCTATCCATGATCCGATATCCTGTAATCATGGCTTAAGATAAGACTAAGGTAAAATCACAAACGGTGAGATGTTGCGGATTAAGGCAATATTGTTAGCTATTCACCATTTTCCGGTAAGGGCAATACACCTGATTTGCTCAGGTTGCGTGACAGAGTCTGTGTAGGCAAGCGTTACAGATAAAAAAGAACCTTGGCTCAGGCGACCCGTCTCTGAGATGGCTCTGCGATCTGCATTAAGGTAGTTTCCAGCACCTGTCGCACTTGCGGCAAACAACGACCACAGGTGCTACCTACTTTCAGTTCACGATGTAACCCGCGTATGGTATCGACGCCGTTTTCTACCGCTTCTTTTATCTGCCGGTCATTTACTGCATGACAATGACAAATGATCATAGCAATCTCCTTTCTACCTCTCATTTGATAATACTTCTCATTCTGATGGCTGGCAATGAGATTGATTCTTTTTTGTACTAAAAAAGCACATTATTTAGGTAAAAAAGATGTGTTTGAGATGTTAATTATGTTGCGAATTCTGCTGCAGGGTTTAGGCTAAAATGTATAGCTTTTTATGATGTGAGGATCTGCCATGCAAGGGGATAAAGCCGTCATTGCCATGCTCAATAAGGTGCTGACATGGGAGCTGAGCTCCATCAATCAATACTTCCTGCACGCCCGCCTGTTCCGTCATTTTGGTTTTAATGAGCTGAATGACCATGCGTTTAAAAAATCGATCAAAGACATGAAACAAGCCGATGCCCTGATTGAGCGGATCTTGTTTTTAGATGGCTTACCGAATTTACAGAATCTGGAATATCTGCGTATCGGCGAACACGCAGAAGAGATGCTGCAATGCGATCTGTCGTTGCAGCAGGATCAGCTGGTGTTATTACGCGAAGCGATCCAGCTTGCTGAACAATCAGCCGACTTTGTCACCCGCGATCTGTTGGAGGATATTCTGGAATATGAAGAAGAGTATCTGGATTGGCTGGAAACACAGCAGAATCTGATCGCGACGACCGGTATTCAGAACTATCTGCAGAGTCAGATGTAAGGGGAGAATTATGCAAGGTAAAGCGATTATTATTACGGAGCTGAACAAGCTGCTGGCCGGTGAGTTGACGGCAATCGATCAGTATTTTATTCATTCCCGCATGTATCAGGATTGGGGCTACAACAAGCTGTTCGAACGCATTAGCCATGAGTCAGATGAAGAGAAACAACATGCCGCGTGGATCATTGAACGCATTCTGTTTCTCGAAGGCACGCCAGAAATGACACTGCGTGAGCCGCTGAATGTAGGTAAAACCGTGCCGGATATGCTGAAAAACGATCTGCAGCTGGAATACAACGTGGTCAAAAATCTGAAAGCAGCCATCAAACTCTGTGAGTTGGAGCAGGATTATCAGACCCGAGAAATGCTGGAAAAACAACTGGATGACACCGAAGTGGATCATGCCTACTGGCTGGAAAAACAACTGCGTTTAATCGATCAGATTGGTCTGCAAAATTATCTGCAATCACAAATGTAACCTTCCCTTCTGCTGTCTGAATTGAGAATATATCGCATTTAGGCAGCGGCTTTTTGCTTTGTTATCCGTTTAACGCTGAGCCGCTGTGGTCGGTTTCATTCATACAGTTTTAATTCATTATTCGGAACAAGACTATGCGCGTTTATGTTTTACAGCACGTTCCATTTGAGGAGCTAGGTAATATTCAACCTTGGTTAGCGCAACACAAAGCAGATGTTCATTATTGCCGTTTATATGCCAATGATCCGTTGCCTGATGTAAATGAAACTGATCTGCTGATTGTGCTCGGCGGGCCAATGAGTGTGAATGATGAATCGCATTACCCTTGGCTGGTGGCGGAAAAAGCCTTTCTGGCACAGGCTATCGCGGCGGAAAAACCGATTGTCGGGATCTGCTTGGGTGCCCAGTTGATCGCCAGCTGTCAGGGGGCGCGGATTTACTCCAATTATGCTAAAGAGATCGGTTGGTTTGATATCAACGCTGTGGCGGTATCCGGCGATGTGTTGCCATTACCGGCGACCATGCATGTCTTTCACTGGCATGGCGAAACCTTCGAGTTACCGGCCAATGCCGTGTTATTAGCCAGCAGTGTGGCCTGTAATAATCAGATCTTCCAACTTGGTAAGCGCGTGATTGGCTTGCAATGCCATCTGGAAACGACGGAAGAAAATGCCCGCAGTATGGTGCTGCATTGTGCCGATGAACTAACCGGTGGCAGTTTCATTCAGGATGCCAATGTCATTTTATCGGCCAGCGATGCGCAATATCAGCAGCTTACCGAATGGATGGCTCAGGTGCTGGATTACGTGACGCGACCATTATAAAACCCTACTCTTTCATTTAACCTTATGTTGAACTTCTCTTGAGGACAAAAAATCGTCCTCACCTCTCTTTTTAGTTCAAAACGAAACCGGTTACATTTGAGCTAAATTAGTACCTCCTACCTAGCTATCTTTGCTATTGTCATCACAAAAATGATCTCTTTATGTAGTTGTGCAACCGGTTGCATTTTATTGTATCAATAAGACAGCGGCTGTGAGCCATCTGTCATGATCAATAAAAAACACACTGGTTCTTAAGCCATAGAGGTTTTTCACATGAGTTATTCCGGTTTGGCAAAAACAGTTCTGCAGCTGGTTGGCGGTGCAGAGAATGTCGATGCCTTGGTGCATTGCGCGACGCGTTTGCGTTTTACACTGCATGACAATGGCATTGCAAAAAAGACAGAATTACAGAATTTAGATGGCGTGTTGAGTGTTGTTGAAAGTGGTGGCCAGTTTCAGGTGATCGTTGGTAGCCATGTCTCGCATGTTTACAAAGAGTTAATGAGTCTGCTGAATGGTGGCTCGGCTGCGGTCAGCAGCGGTTCGCCACGTAGCGAAAGCAAGGCGAAAGGACCGTTGGCGGCACGCATTTTTGAAGTGGTCTCCGGTAGTTTCTCTCCGCTGATCGGTGCGATGGCGGGTGCCGGTATGATCAAAGCCTTGCTGGCGGTGCTGGTGATGCTGAAATGGATCGATCCGGCCAGCAGCTCTTATCTGGTGTTAGCGGCGGCCGCGAACTCGGTGTTCTATTTCCTGCCGGTGCTGCTGGGTATCTCGGCGGCGACCAAAATGGGTGCTAACGGCTATGTTGGTGGTGCCATTGGTGCGGCCTTGCTGGAACCCAATTTTACCGGCCTGATTGGCTCACACACGGCGACTTTTTTTGGTATTCCGGTAGTGGCGATCAACTACGCGTCTACCGTGTTCCCGGTGTTTATTGCGGTGGCAATTCTGGCGGTGCTGGAGAAATTCCTGAAACGCGTCTGCCCGCATAACATCCAGATGTTTATGGTGCCGATGCTGTGTCTGCTGGCGGTGGTGCCGATGACCGTGCTGGCGTTCGGCCCATTCGGTGTCTATGTCGGCGATATGATCGCGGCGGGCATCAACTGGCTGAGTGCGCACAGCGGTATTCTGACCGGTGCCGTGATTGGCGGCTCGATGATGTTCCTCGTGGTACTGGGTCTGCATTGGGGTATCGTGCCGATCATCATTGCCAACTTAGGTGCGGGTGGCGATCCGATTGCGGCCATGTGGGCTCCGGCTACCTTCGCTCAGATGGGTGTGGCGCTGGCCATCTTCCTGCGCAGTAAAGATACCAATGTGAAAGCGCTGGCGGGCCCGGCGACCGTGACTGGTCTGCTGGCCGGTGTTACCGAACCTATCATTTATGGTCTGATCATGCGTTTCCGTCGCACCATTCCGATTGTGGTCGTTGCTGGTGCCATTGGTGGCGCATTGAACGGTGCTTTCCAAGCGAAACTGACGGCATTTGCCTTCCATAGCTTGCTATCCATCCCAGTTTTCACGCCGGTCCTGCAATATGCTATTGGAATTGGAACCGGTTTCGGTCTGGCGCTATTGCTAACCCTGATGTTCGGTTTTGAGAATAAACCCGTCAGAGCGGATAGCCAAAGAAAACCAATGGCAACGACGGCTGCTGTTACAACTAACTGATTTTATAAGGCTTCACCAGCTAATGGTGAAGCTTGATCCCTTTCAGGTACGGAGAAATTAAATGCTGCATAAAAAATTAAAGGATTTTCCTGCGGACTTTTTCTGGGGCGGCTCGACCTCGGCATATCAGGTAGAAGGTGCGTGGGATAAAGATGGCAAAGGCCCATCCGTGATTGATATGGCGCCCGTCGTGTCAGGTACGACTGATTTTAAAGTGACCAGTGATCACTATCATCATTACAAAGAAGACGTGAAACTGTTCGCGGAATTGGGTCTGAAAGCCTATCGTTTCTCGATTGCCTGGACGCGTATTTTTCCGCACGGCACGGGTGAAATTAACCCGATGGGTGTGGCGTTTTATAACAATCTGATCAATGAGTTAAAAGCGCACAATATCGAACCGATCGTGACTATTTACCACTTTGACTTGCCGTATGCACTGCAGTTGAAAGGTGGCTGGTCGAATCGTCATACCGTCGATGCGTTTGCGTTTTATTGTGAAACACTGTTCGAGTTGTATGGTGACCGCGTTAAATATTGGCTGACCATCAACGAGCAGAACATGATGATCCTGCACGGTGACGCAATCGGCACGAAGAGTGCGGTGGCAGTGGAAAACCCGGAAAAGGATCTGTATCAGCAAAACCACCACATGCTGTTAGCACAAGCCAAAGCCATGAAGTCGTGCCACGAAATTCTGCCACACGCCAAGATCGGCCCGGCACCAAACATCTCTGCGATTTACCCGGCCTCGTCTAAACCAGAAGATGTGCTGGCAGCGAGCAACTGCTCGTCGATCCGTAACTGGTTATATCTGGATATGGCCGTGTATGGTCGTTATAACAATATCGCCTGGAGCTTCCTGGAAGAGCGTAATGCGACTCCGGATATCGAAGAAGGCGATATGGAAATCATGGCCAGCGCCAAGCCGGATTTCATCGCGTTTAACTACTACTCCACCATGACCGTTGCCGCCAGCACCGGCGATGCCAGCGATCGTGGCTCTACCGGTGATCAGCAGATCGTGGTGGGTGAAGTCGGTGTATTTAAAGGCGCTTCAAACCCGAACTTGAGCAAAAATGCCTTTGGCTGGGAAATTGACCCGGTTGGTTTCCGCAACACGTTGCGTGAAATCTACGAACGTTATGCGCTGCCGTTGATCATCACCGAAAATGGTCTGGGTGCGTTCGATAAAGTGGAAGAAGATGGCTCAATCAATGATGATTATCGCATCGATTTCCTGCAAAAACACATCGATCAAATTCAACTCGCGATCACTGACGGTGTAGAAGTATTTGGCTTCTGCCCATGGTCAGCCATTGACCTGGTGTCAACTCATCAGGGCTGCAGCAAACGTTATGGATTCATTCACGTGAACCGTGATGAGTTTGACCTGAAAGATCTGAAACGTTCCAAGAAGAAGAGCTTTTTCTGGTATAACGCGCTGATTGCGAAAAACGGCGCGAAATAAGCCATTGCTGGTTTTGATGATCTAAGGCTCCTGCAAAGGGGCCTTTTTTATATCAAACAAATTCCACGACTATCATTTGTCGATTTTGTGTACGCAGATCACAAAACATCCAGCCCGTTACATTCCTCTTACGTTTTGCGAAATAACTCACAGAAACCGGTTTCATGGTGTGAGAGTATGCAACCGGTTGCAGTGTTGCTTGGGGGCACCTGCACAACACACACATTAGAATACGTCTGGGGAAACCCTGGGGTTGAACACTATGAAAAAGATTTTCTTATGCTGCGCCGCTGGTATGTCAACCAGCATGGTCGTCAACAAAATGAAGCAGGCGGCTGCTCAGAAAGGTATTGAAACCGACATTATCGCGGTATCAATGGATGAGTTTGATGCCACCCTGCCGAAATACGACTGTTGTCTGCTTGGGCCGCAAATCAAATACAAATTTGAAGAGTTCAAAAAGAAAGCAGAAGCGGCAGGTAAACCCATCGCTGTGATCAACAGCATGGATTACGGCATGATGCGTGGCGACAAGATCCTCGCTGATGCATTGGCAATGCTGCAATAACAGACAGGTCAGGGAGACTCTTATGTCTAACGCATTTTTTGATTTTATCGAAAACAAAGTGAGCCCGATTGCGGCTCGCGCGGGTACACAACGCCATATCATGGCAGTGCGTGATGGTTTTATCGGCGCGATGCCATTCATGATTGTAGGTTCATTCCTGCTCGTGTTCGCGTTTCCACCATTTTCACCCGACACCACGTTCTTCCTCGGCCAATGGTGGAACGCCATGTCCAAGGCTTACTTCAACGAGGTCATGACCCCGTTCAATATGTCGATGGGTATCATGGCTTGCTACATCAGTGCCGGTATTGCCTATAACCTGGCACAGAGCTACAAAATTGACGCGTTCCCTTGCGCCATGCTGTCGCTGATGACCTTCCTGTTGATTGCAGCCCCGATGAAAGATGGCACGCTGCCAGCGAATTTCTTAGGCGGCACCGGTATTTTTACCACCATCATCGTGGGGATCTACGTGACCGAGCTGATGCGCTTCCTGAAAGTGCGCAACATCGGTATCAAACTGCCAGAACAAGTGCCGGAAAAAATCCGTCAGTCGTTCAATCTGCTGATCCCTGCCATGATTGTTATTCTGACCATTTACCCACTGAACTTGTTCCTGCAACACCAATTTGGCATGTTGCTGCCTGAACTGATCATGGCCATCTTCAAACCATTGATTTCTGCGGCTGACTCACTGCCAGCGATCCTGTTCGCGGTGTTCCTGTGTCACACTCTGTGGTTTGCCGGTATCCATGGCGCGGCGATCGTCGGTGGTATTTTAGCGCCGTTCTATCTGGTGAACCTGGGTCTGAACCAAGATGCACTGGCTGCTGGTCAGGCTCTGCCGCACATCTTCGTTGAAGCTTTTTGGTCCTTCTTTATCACCTTAGGCGGTTCTGGTGCCACGCTGGCGCTGGTGTTCCTCTACATGCGCAGTAAGTCAGCTCACCTACGTTCGATTGGTAAATTAGGCGTAGTACCAGCGCTGTTCAACATCAATGAACCGGTGATTTTCGGTAGTCCAATCGTGATGAACCCAATCCTGTTCTTTCCATTCGTTGTGGCGCCAATGGTCAACGCGACTATCGCATGGTTTGCAACAAGTTCTGGTCTGATTGGTAAAGTGATCTCTCTGGTGCCTTGGACTGCGCCTGCGCCAATTGGTGCGGCATGGAGTGCGGGCTGGCAGATGGGTAATGGGCTGATGGTTATCGCATTGTTGGTGATTGATTTCATGATTTACCTGCCGTTCTTCAAGATCTATGAAAAACAACTGCTGGCTCAGGAAGCTGAAAATGAAGCAGAAATGAATGCTCAGCCTAACGCGGCGTAATTCAGAATTAACCAAGGTTGGAGATATAAAAATGGATATGGAATCAACAGTGATGGAGCTCATCATTAATGCAGGAGAAGCGCGTAGTTGTGCCATGCAGGCACTGCGTGCAGCGAAGCAAGGTGATTGGGAGCTGGTCAATAAACAATTGGCAGAAGCCAGTGCTGCGTCAAAGCGTGCGCATGATGTACAGACCACATTGATTGGTATGGATGAAGGTTGCGGCAAAATTCCTGTGAACCTAATCATGGTGCATGCACAAGACCACATCATGACCTCCATGCTGGCGCGCGAGATGATTGAAGAGCTGATCGAGTTACATCGTCAGCGTCAAAATATTCAGGCCGCCCAAGCCGCGTAACCATTAAACACTCAGAGAGTATGCCCAATTCAGGGGTGAACTTATCGGCATACTCTTTGAGTCTTATTGATTAATAAAAAATATCTGAACAATCAATAAAAACAATATATTCAATGGTTGCTGTTCATGACTGGCAAGTTTCCAAAAATTTCCTCTGGGGTGAGCTCCTGAATATCTTACCTTGTGCGTCCTAACGCCTGTTTTGCCGGATTGAATCACCCCCGTGTTCAATCCGGCATTTTTGTTTATGCCATAAAAACCATGTTGCTTGTAGTTTTTCTTGCCAGTCATGATAATGCTCGTTTGCTGTCGCCAATTGCGTTTGCTCAGAGGGAGTTTTACATTTTATGGCCACTATGCTGGATGTTTCGCGTAAAGCGGGCGTCTCGAAATCGACGGTTTCGCGTGTATTAAATGGTACGGCAAAAATTTCTGAAGCGACCCGTGAAGCGGTATTTAAGGCGATCGAAGAACTTAATTACCGGCCCAACGTGTTAGCGCAATCACTCTCTAAACAAGAAACTAATACCATTGGTTTGGTTATTCCCCGTGGATCGAGCACTTCGCAGTATCTTGGTTTGTTAATCGAGTTATGCCAGGATTTAGCCGATAAAGCCGGTAAATTCTTGATGATCACCCAAGTTAGCGATCAGCAGGATGGCGGAATCAAAGCCATCCGGTCATTGGCTGATCGTCGTTGTGATGCCGTGCTGTATTACAACAATTCATTTCTCGATCACTATAATATACGGGGCGATGAGCTGAGTGATCTGATCGATGAATTACCTATCCCGCTCGTTGTTATGAACTGTTATTTACCTCGTCATCCAGAGCATTGTGTTTGGTTTGACCACTCACAAAGTGCCAGAATGCCGGTCGATTTTCTGCTGGCGCAAGGGCACAAACGCATTGCCTATATATCCGGCCCGCTCAATCAACGTACTGCGCAATTGCGTTTACAAGGTTATCAGCAAGCATTAGCTAATGTCGGTATTGATCTTGATCCGTTATTGCTGGCGGAAGGCGATCGTATGTACAGCGGTGGCTACAGTGCCTGTAATCAGTTGGTGCATCGGAAGGTCGATTTCACCGCGATCTGTTGCTTTAACGACCTCACGGCAGTTGGCGCGTTAAAAGCACTGCAAGAGCTGGATGTTGCGGTTCCAAAGGAGGTTTCATTATTTGGTTTTGATAATGAAACTATGCTTGATTATCTGCACCCGTCTATCTGTTCGGTTTCGCTCCCTGCGCATACTTTTGTTTCTTCGGCATTTAGTTTATTGATGGCGCATCTCAATCACACCGAGTTGCCCACTTTTGATCAAAATACCTTCGCCGGTGAGTTGGTGATCCGTGGTTCGGTGCGCTCGCTGGATTAAAAAAGCCGCCTTGCAAAACAAGGCGGGTAAACAAGAGCTGATGACGTAAGCTACTGACTGTTTAAAAATCATTTCTGTTTCACGGCATCGATAAAGACCGTTCTGGCATCGTTAAAACCCAATCTCTCTGCTTCTGAAACCAGTTGCATGGCTTGTTCAATCTGATTGTTCTTAACCGCTTGTTGGATCGCCTGTTGGTAATACTGTTGGGTTTGGGCACTAATTAACCCAGTTTGTTGTCGTGGGGCAACATTGCTCGTATTCGGTCTGATCTGTGGCGCTTCACCTGCCGGCATGGCCGCTATTTCGGCTACCACTGGCTGAGTCGATGGATTACTGAATTTCAACTCGACTGTACCCCAGTGTGAATAAGGTATTTGCAGGTCTGGGTAGGCTGACGGCACCAGATTCTTCGCTCGGGCTTTAAGTTTTTCCGGGTGTGGCAAGATTAATTTTCGTTGTAAATCAGATGTATTCGCGTAAATCACCATGAAGTGTTCATTGGGTAATAAGCGGAATTTGCCACTGAAGCGATTAGAGGAAAATAGTGTCGCTTCCGTATAGGGAAAGGCATTTTCATCTAAAGTTCGGGTTGGCTTGCGTTGTGCGTCCAGCAATAAGATCTGCATCGGCATGGCACTGCCAGCGATAATCGACGCTGCCGTTACATCAGCGCCATAAAATTCTGTTGGTATTGCTCCGGCATAAAAAGCACTCCGGCCAGATGGAAATTGCATAACCTGTGAGGTGGCATCAATCGTCAGATTACCATTATGCAACTGTTGCATAGTAATGAAGGAAAAGTCAGTACAACAAAGAGGCGCCACACTCAAATGCTGTTTTGCTTCAAGGCTATTATCCACACCAGATTGTGGTGCAACACCTCCCTGAGTGGCACAACCAGACAAGGCAATTGCAGTTAGTATGGTTAAACGCAGTTTCGTCATCACTTAACTCCTGAAAACAGGCTGCACACAGGGTGCAGCCTGGTATTTTTTACCACCAAGCTTCAGCTTGTACGCCAAAACTTATCTGATGATCTTTGCCATCATGGAATGACCAGTTGTCGATTTCATTTTTATCCGCTTTGATATAGGTGGTGTAAAAACGGAAATCGGGGCGCATGGTCAGTAAGCTTGGGCCTGCGGTCAACACATGAGCCAAGGTGACTTTTTTACCAGACTCTTCCAGATCAGTACCACTGACGGTGTTGGTTTGTTTAAACCAACCCAATTCTAATGCAGTCTTGTTGTTCTGATTCCAAATGTAGGCCGGACGCGCCACCAGAGTGAAGGCATTCACTTTTTCTGTCGTTGGCGTGATATCGGAGCCGTGTGCATAAACTGCAGCGTGTGACATGATGACTTTATCACTCAGATAAGCTTCGCCGGTGTTAATGATGCGGAAGGCTTTGGCGTCGGAGTAATCATTATCAACACCAAAACTGGTTTCATTGTAGCCCAGCTTAACCAGGTTATTAGCGAAGGTTTTGGTGGTGGCCTGAATGGTGGTTTCGTTAAACCCGTTTTGTAATGGTTTTGACAGGATCACGGTAGGAATAAACGCATTTTCTGCTTTATAGGCAGTACCTGCTGCTTCCAATGCTTCCTGTGAGTCGGTTTTGTTCACCATAGCGTAATCAGCAATCAACTCTACCGTCGCATCGCTGAATATTGGTAACTTGGCATAACGTACGTCGAAATAGTTAACGTTAAATAGTTCATTGACGGCGGTTGAGCCAGTTGCGACTGCATCGGCATCTTTACGTAGTACAGCGACAGACAGTTCTCCCGGACCGGCTTTGATGCCCTGTACACCGGCACCGTTACCTGCTACACCGATAGGCTTGTAATCCAGCATCTGTGTTTCACGTTTTTCATAACCACGCTTACCAGCCCAGATAGTTGCTTCCGGTGCTGAAGGGATGAACCCTTTAGCTGTGGCGTACATATCACTGAACTGCAATACGTTACCGTTTTTATATCCTGAGTCGAACGGTTCCCAATCGCGCTTTAGTGCAACGTCACCGTCAAAATTGACATAGACACCAAATACTTGTCCTTGTTCATTTTTGTAAACATCTTGAGCTAATGCTATGTCATACCAGCCTTCGGTTTCATTGCCGAAGCGCCCCAATTTTCCCGGTAGCCATGCTTGCTGGTCACCATTGGTAGAGCTGGAGATGCCAGTTCTAAAATAGCCATGGAAATCAACCGCCTGAGCTGAGCCTGCACCCAAGGTAGCGGCAAGTGCAATAGCCAACGCCAGTGGAGTGCGTTGGTAGCTATGGGTCGTATTCTTTGTCATTATTAGTCCTTCCTTTGTTGGTGTGGTGTCTTCGACAACGGGAGGCACTTTATGATTATTTGAAACCGGTTGCATGATTGCGTTGTTATTTAGTGATCTCGATCTTTTTTGGAGTTTTTATCTGTTTTTAAACTATTTTTTGAGCTTTAAGTCTGTGTTGATAGATGCTGAATCGGTTATTTGGCTTTTGGTATTCTTTTCTGGCCTCTGTGGGCAGCATTTTTTAATCGGAGTGGAGGGCGTTTTAAATTGTTATTTGCAACCGGTTTCACATAAAGAATATGCATCTTCCGGCATACTATTTTCACTGTGCAATTATGGGCGAATTATCATCATCGGAATGCCAAATCAGACGATTCGGCGTTGCCAAGCACTGAAAACCAGAAAAAACAGACCAGTAAATCCGACAATCAGAAACCAATCCAGACAAGACATGACGATCACCTGCTGGTTGACGACAGAGAGCAGTGTGGTGGGGGAAAAATAGGTGGTGCTGATTGAAGTGAGAGGTAGGCTTTCGGCGATACGGGTGTAGTGCAACGCCTCCCGATTTTGCAAAAACACGTTGGTAACGGTAATTCCCGTTGAGTTCATCAATTCCCGCAACATATTTTTGGTTTGATAAGCTTGGGAAAAGATTCGATTATCGGTTTCTCGGAATGTGTGAAAAGCGGCGGTGCCTTGACCGATCGCCGTAAAGCCCGATAAAAACAGCAACGGCAGCGCCATGGCCCATAATGGTATTTGCGGCGTGAATTGGCTACATAGAAAGCCGAACACCGTTAAACAGGCAAAAGCAAATAACAGGTAGTGTTTTTGATAGGGGTAGCGAGCCGCCGTGTTCAGATGCACCCACGCAAAACCCAGTGCGATCAACCCAGTTCTACTGAGCAGGATGCCGCAATTCAGTATCGGTATCGTCAGCCCTTGCTGCAGAAAAATCGGGAGCAGGTAGTTGACCGATGAAAGGATCAAATAACAGACCGCATAATAAAATAAACCGACTAAATAGCGACTGCTGAACAGATGCCGGAAGGGCAGTAACGACCGATGACGGCGGTGTTCCACATAAATGAACAGCGCCAAGCCGCCAAGCGCCAGCGGCAGCAATAACAGCAGTTGTTCCAGATCGCTGATGTCATAAGGCACAGTTTCCACAACATATTGCAACAGTAGTACCCCGGCCACCAGCGCTAATATACTTCCCGGATGCAACCGTCCGGCGCGGCGTTGTTTGCGCACGTTACTGACCGTTTTGCCGCTTAACCACCAGACCAGCCCGATCTGCGGTAACTGGATCAAGAACAGGGCTCGCCAGCTGAAGTGCTCCAGTAATGTGGCGGCTAACATCGGCGCGGCGGCACTGCACCCCACCAGACTGTACGCCATATAGCGGATCGCCAGACCGCGCCCGCTGGGTGTGGCGGGGAAAAGATTCACATGTACCCGTGCCGCGGTGAAAAATGCCGAGCCGCCAAGTGCTTGAATAAACCGCCCCAGAATATAGGCTTCCGGCGTTTGTGCGTGTGCGCAGATCAAGGCGCCAAGCGTAAAAGCGGCAAGGGCATAACGGATGAACCGTCGGTAGCCAAGCTGCGAGACCAGCCAGTGATGCTGGGCAATCATGATGATTGCGGTGGCAGCATACACCGCCGTTGAGAAACTAAAGGTATGCCGCGTCATGCCTAAGCCGCCGCACAAATAAGACGAGGCAAACGAGAGCATGACATTCTGAATAAATTCAATGCATACCATCAGGCTGATATTGATGCGTAACAGCTGACGAATGACAGGGGGATTAAACGGTTCTGCGTACAACATGATGACACCTCGCAAGAGGTGTGCATTGTTAAAAGAAGCTTATAATGAATCAAATGGGTAAATATAATACTTGCTATGCAGAATATGAATAATATGCGCACGGATACTTTTTTCCAGCAGTTCCGCTATTGGGATCTGAATCTGTTAGTCGTGTTTGAAGCACTGCACTGTGAACAGGGTAATGTCAGCCGGGCGGCAAAACGGGTGGGCTTAAGCCAATCCGCCATGAGTCATGCGCTAAACCGGCTGCGTGAGATGCTCGATGATCCGTTGTTTGTAAAGCAAGGGCATCGCATGCATCCGACCTCGCGTGCATTAGCACTGGCGCCGGTCATTTCCGACTGGCTGGAAAACATCCGCGGGCAGCTTAATCCGCCCGAGTTTGATCCGGCCACCATTCAGCAGGAAATTAATATCGCCATCCCTGAGCATCTGGAGCGGCTGGTGTTGCCAGCCTTACTGGGTTTCTTGCGGCAACAGGCACCGGGCTTGCATCTGCATTCGCGTCCGGTGCCAATGGCACAACTGAACGAAGCCTTTGCGCAGGGGCGGATCGACATGGCGATCATTGGTAATGATTGGGAAGCCAAAGAGTCATACCAGCATTGCCAACTGACTGACAGCCGATTCGTGTATGTGTATGACGCCCGACAGCTGCAGTTTGCCGAGTCGGTGTCACTGGCCGAGCTGGCGGCGGTTCCGCAATTAGCGTCGAATTATTCGCATAAAACCGCCACCATCATTGATAACTACTTTTCTGGGCATGGATTAACCCGGCACATCATGGCCACCTCGGGCGGCATTACCGCGATCCCCGCTATTTTGGCGGAATGTCCGATGCTGTCGATTTTGCCGGAAATCATGATTGCCGATCATCCGTTATTCGAGTCGCTAGTCCGACGCCCTTTTGAGCCTGACAACGTGCGGGCCACTCTGCATCTGGTCTGGCATAAATTGCATGAACATGATGATGTACACCGGTTTGTGCGTGACTGGATTGTTCAGCATTTCTCAGGCATGAGCTGATTAAACTTAATCCGTCAGGTTGCTACAGTGGCATCAATGGCATGACACAGCGCGGTTATCGCTTTCTGCCAGCGTGACCAACCCTGCTCGGTTTGTAAACTGATCCCACCATAATGTTCGGTATTGCTACTACGGATCAGCAGATACTGCACACCAGCGACCAGAAAATTGGCAATGGCACTAATGTCGCGTTGTTCCTGCCCGAGATCGCAGGTGGCCTGTTGCAGCACGTCGATACCCCATTTTTCACGGATCTCAGCTAACGTATTCGTCAGCGCATTCTGTTGTGACAGCTCCCACGCCATGATAGCCAGTGTCTGAGGTCGGGCCTGCAAACCGCAGACCAAACGTTCCAATATTACCTGCATACGTTGGCCGGCACTCAGTTGCCGCAAAGCGGTCTGATCACCCAGCACCTCATCGGCAGATGGCCAGAAGTTGCTGCTTCTGCCATAAGATTCCAGCAATTTTGGCAGGCCGTCAAAATAGCGGTAAATCAGCACTTTATCGACACCCGCCTTTCGGGCGATGGCGTTAACCCCAATGGCCTGAAAACCCTGCTCTGCCAGCAACTGACCCACAGCCGCGATCAGGCGTTGCTCTGTCTGGGCTCTGTCACGACCGTTATCAGCGATGGGCATTTGTTTTCTCCAGTAACGTACGGGTGTGTTGTGCGATCCGGTCTATCGTGGTTTTACTGTGCGCCCATTTCGTAAAATGACCGCTAAAATCATACAAGCCAGCATTATCGGCCAGACTGGCATCCAGATACAACGTCTTGTCGGCTGCATCCGTCACCCTGATCTGGATTGCCGAACCTCCATTTTGTACCGGCAGTAAAATCAGCGCGGCACTGGCGGTATTCAATAGTGGTGAGACGGGTTTTACATCGGTGATCTCGGCTTGTATGTGTAGCACCGGCCCTTGAGGATCATTCCCTTTAAGTTCACGAGCCAGCGCATTTTCCAAATGGAAGCGTAATAGTGCTTGCTGTTCTGCGCTGGCTGGATGACAAGGTGAGGTAACATGCCAACTCACGGGTTTAATAATCGCTTTTGACCAATGCAATCCGGTAGCTGGTTGCTGGTAAATCAGCACCGTTTCGCGCTGATCTGTATTCATGACCGTTTTACCGCGTTGTTCTGTCGGGTGGATGCAACTGCAGCCCGTCAGAGCGCCAGCCATACTCAGTAAAATAATGGGGAAAAAGTATTTCATAGTATTGCTTCCTTGATGTCACTCATCGGTGACTACAGTAAAGTCACTTGGTGGTGACAAGCAAGCAATATTTATATACAGATGCGTTATTTCGACCAGAACCAGCTAACAGCTCATATTGCAGACGTTCCCCACATGTAGTGGGGAAACATTGAACCCAAATTAACTGCACGCATTAGTGAGCCAATTTTGTAGTATAACGGCCGTATTTTGTACCTGCGCAAACGAGCCATCGAGTGCCGCCGCGACGGTGGTTTTCACTTGATCAGCCGGCACGGTGTCACCGCCAAAGCTCAGTGCTTTGGTGGCGGTTGCGTCGATAGCCACTTGCACCTCGAAGCCCAAATCAAACGCAGCGCGGGTGGTGGTGTCGACGCACATGTGCGTCATCATGCCGCAAATAACCAGCTGCTTAACCTGCTGTTGTTGTAATACCGCTAATAGCCCGGTGCCGGCAAAAGAACTGGGGAAATGCTTAACCAGCAGAGTTTCATTGTCTGCGGGTAACACGGCTGGATGTAATTGTTGTCCTTCCGTATGCGGCAGGAAAAACGAGGCCGGACGGTTCGGGCGATCGCGCATTTCGTGCTGAATATGGATCACCGGCCACTGCTGTTCGCGATAAAACTGCAGCAATTCAGTGATCTTTGCTAAGGCTTGTTCCGGTTCATGCAAGGCCATTTTTCCACCGGGAAAATAGTCGTTTTGCACATCAATAATCAACAGCGCACTCTTGTTCATGTTTTTCTCCATGGGTTGGCAGTGAAACTAGCTTAAGCGGTAGCCATGTTTTACGCTGTTGGCGTAAATGACATTTTTAGGGTGTAAAACGACAAATGACTGCGAGTTTACGGATTGCCATCGTAGCGTATGAACAGGTGCTGCCTTCGGCTTTGTATGGGCTGGGTGAGGTGTTTACTGCTGTCGAGCGCTTCCGTTTGCATGAGGATGCTGTTCCTGCGGTGGAGTGGCGTTATCTGTTGGCGGGGGAGGAAGGTCTGCCATCCTCATTACCTTGTTGGCAAGCAGACGATCGTGTGGATGTGGTGATATTACCGCCGTGTAGTGCTGGTCAAACACCGCTTTGCCCGGATTGGTTAGCCGCATGGTTACACCAGCAACATCAGCAGGGGGCGGTGCTGGCTTCGGCCTGTGTCGGTGCCTGTGTGCTGGCGCAAAGCGGATTATTGGACGGACGTGTAGTCACGACGCACTGGTTGCTGGAAGAGACCTTTCACCAGCAGTTTCCAAATGTGCGCTTAAATTTAGATGCAGTCGTCATCGAAGAGGCCGATCTGATCACGGCGGGCGGCATCATGGCCTGGCTCGATTTGGCAATGCGGATTGTACGGCGTTATTACGGTGCCACGCTGGTGGCACAGCTGAGTAAATATCTGTTGTGGGATAGTGGTGAGCGCGAACAGCGCTATTACCGGCGTTTCCAGCCGCCGAAACAACATGGCGATAGTGCGATCCTGAAACTGCAGCAATGGCTGGAAATGCATTTCCAGACCACTTGCCCGCTGTCACAACTGGCCGGGCAGGCAGCGATGAGCCCGCGTACCTTACAGCGCCGTTTTCTTGCGGCGACGCAACTGACCATCAGCAGCTATGTACAGCATTTGCGGCTGGAGAAAGCGCGGGAATTATTGGAAACCACCGCATTACCGGTCGAGCAAATTATCTGGCAGATTGGTTACGATGACAGGGCGTCGTTTAATAAGCTGTTTAAGACGCAGATCGGCTTATCACCCAAGGCCTACCGACAGCGCTTTGGTGGATAAAAAAATCCCTCGCTTGCGAGGGATTTTAAACAGTAATAAAACTCAGCGCGGTGCGAGGAACAGTTTGTAGGTTTCATCGTCGCTGACATCGCGCGATGGATAACCCAATTCCTGCAAGTGACGGTTGAATGCTGGCATATCATCATCGCCCAGCTCAAACCCACATAGTACATAACCGTAATCAGCGCCGTGGTGACGATAATGGAACAAGGTAATGTTCCACAGCGTACCCAACGTTTCCAGAAAACGCAGCAGTGCGCCGGGTTGTTCCGGGAACTCAAAACTGAACAGGCGTTCCTGTACCGCTTTGCACGGGCGACCACCGACCATGTAGCGCACATGATTTTTCGCCAGACTGTTATCGGTGATATTCAGCACGGAATAACCCGATTTTTGCAGGTCTGCGACTACCTGAAGCAGTTCTTCAGTGCCGTTGTTCAGGCGTACGGAAACGAAGATGGTGGCTTCTTTGTCTTCCGAATAGCGGTAGTTGAACTCAGTGACCATGCGCTTGCCGAGAATGTGGCAGAACTCCAGAAAGGCGCCTTTGCGTTCCGGAATAGTAACTGCCAGCACCCCTTCGCGTTTTTCACCCAGCTCACAACGCTCAGACACGTAACGCAGACTGTGGAAATTGACGTTGGCACCCGACAGGATAGCGGCCATGCGCGCACCTTTGATGTGCGTGGTTTCCACGTATTTCTTTAAGCCAGCCAGCGACAATGCCCCGGAAGGTTCCGCTACCGCGCGGGTGTCATCGAAAATATCTTTCAGCGCGGCACAGATCTCATCGTTGGTCACGGTGATCACGTCATCCAGATACTCACGACAGACGCGGAAAGTTTCATCACCGGCGCGTTTTACCGCCACGCCATCGGCAAACAGCGAGACGCGGGGCAGATTAACCGGTTCACCGGCATCCAGCGCCGCTTTCATCGATGCGGAACCTTCGGCCTCCACCCCGATCACTTTGATGTTCGGCAGCAGTTGCTTGATATAGACCGCCACACCAGCCGCCAGACCGCCACCACCGACCTGCACAAACACGTGCGTCAGGCGGGTGTCTTGTTCCAGCAGTTCACGGCCAATGGTGCCTTGTCCGGCGATGACATCGACATCATCATATGGCGGGATCAGGGTATAACCATGTTCCTCGGCCAGACGACGGCTTTCGGCATAGGCTTCATCAAAGCTGTTGCCGAACAACACCACGTTACCGCCCATACGCCGCACGGCATCAATTTTGATGTCCGGCGTGGTGGTTGGCATCACGATGATGGCCGGGATTTTCAGCTTCGCACCCGACAGTGCCACGCCTTGCGCATGATTCCCCGCAGAAGCGGCAATGATGCCTTTCGCGCGCTGTGCTTCACTCAAACCGGCGATCTTGTTATACGCACCGCGCAGTTTAAACGAGTGTACAGGTTGTAAGTCTTCACGCTTGAGTGCCACATGGTTGCCCAAGCGATCGGAGATCTTTTTCAGCGTCTGTAACGGGGTGACTTTCGCCACCTCGTAGACTGGCGACAGCAGGATCTTGCGAAGATAATCGCTGGCCTGCGGTTGTGTGTCGCTCATGCTTATTCTCCCAGTTTGCTGCGATCGCGCACGGCACCTTTGTCAGCACTGGTCGCCAGATTTGCGTAAGCACGCAGCGCAAAGGAGACGAAACGGTCACGGTTGACCGGTTTCCATGCCGCTTTGCCTTTGGCTTCCATCGCGGCACGACGGGTTGCCAGTTCAGCATCGCTGATTTTGATATTGATGGTGCGTGATGGAATGTTGATGTTGATCAGATCGCCATCTTCAATCAGGCCGATGTTACCGCCTGCTGCGGCTTCCGGTGAAACGTGACCGATAGACAGCCCTGACGAACCACCAGAGAAACGGCCATCGGTGATCAGTGCGCACACTTTACCTAAGCCCATCGATTTCAGATAAGAAGTTGGATACAGCATTTCCTGCATACCTGGGCCGCCTTTCGGGCCTTCGTAACGCACGATCACCACATCACCGGCTTTCACTTTGCCACCTAAAATGCCAGCAACGGCATCGTCCTGGCTCTCGAACACCACCGCCGGGCCTTCAAATTTCAGGATGGATTCATCCACGCCGGCAGTTTTAACGATACAGCCGTCAATCGCCAGATTACCAGCCAGAACTGCCAGACCGCCGTCCTGACTGTAGGCATTTTCTTTGGTGCGGATGCAACCCTCTTTACGATCCACATCCAGTGAAGGCCAGCGGCAATCCTGGCTAAATGCCACGGTAGTTGGAATACCGGCGGGGCCGGCGCTGTAGAATTTCTTCACCTCGTCAGATGGGTTCAGCGCCACGTCATACTGCTCGATCAGCTCAGCCAGAGACAGGCCCAGCACGTTACGCACGTCAGTGTGCAGCAGACCGGCGCGGCTCAGCTCACCCAAAATGGCGACGATGCCACCGGCGCGGTGCACGTCTTCCATGTGATATTTCTGAGTTGATGGCGCCACTTTACACAGCTGCGGCACGCGGCGTGACATACGATCGATGTCGGCCATGGTGAAGTCGACATCACCTTCTTGGGCAATCGCCAGCAGGTGCAATACGGTATTGGTGGAACCGCCCATGGCGATATCCAGTGCGATGGCATTTTCAAATGCATCACGGGTGGCGATAGAGCGCGGCAGTGCAGTCACATCGTCTTGTTCGTAATAACGTTTTGCCAGTTCAACGATGCGATGACCGGCACTTTTGAACAACTGTTCACGGTCAGCATGGGTTGCCAGCAGAGAACCGTTGCCCGGCTGAGACAGGCCCAGCGCTTCGGTCAGGCAGTTCATCGAGTTGGCGGTAAACATACCGGAGCATGAACCACAAGTCGGGCAAGCACTGCGCTCAACCGCTGCGGTGTCTTCATCGCTGACAGTTGGGTCTGCCGCCATGATCATGGCATCGACCAGATCCAGTTTGATGATTTTGTCTGACAGTTTGGTTTTACCCGCTTCCATCGGGCCGCCGGAGACGAAAATCACCGGAATATTCAGGCGCATCGCAGCCATCAGCATGCCCGGAGTGATTTTGTCGCAGTTGGAGATACACACCATCGCATCAGCGCAGTGTGCGTTGACCATGTATTCCACGGAATCAGCGATCAGCTCGCGAGAAGGCAGCGAATAGAGCATGCCACCGTGACCCATGGCGATACCGTCATCCACTGCAATGGTGTTGAACTCTTTGGCGACACCGCCTGCCGCTTCGATTTCGCGTGCTACTAATTGACCCAGATCTTTCAGATGCACATGGCCGGGCACGAACTGGGTGAAAGAATTCACTACCGCGATAATTGGTTTATCGAAATCACCGTCTTTCATACCGGTGGCACGCCACAGGGCGCGAGCGCCCGCCATGTTACGACCTTGAGTGGTCGTTGCGGAACGTAACTTAGGCATTGCTGTCTCCTCAAAGGAAGCTGCCGGGCATCTGCATCGGCCTTACTGGCAGCTTCGCGATTATCTGTTTGGCTATTATTCGATGGTTGTGCAAAACAAGAAGGCGCCAGTTATGCGCCTTCTCTACATCAATTATTTGCTAACTGGGGTCAACCAACCCCATTTGTCTTCGGTCTCACCATTGAACAGACCAAAGAAGGCTTTCTGGATCTCTTCAGTGATTGGGCCTCGGCAGCCTTCACCGATCTGCATACGATCGACAGAACGCACTGGGGTGATTTCAGCGGCAGTGCCACACATGAAGATCTCATCCGCCAGATACAGCGCTTCACGTTGCAGTGACTCTTCACGGATGGTGTAACCCAGTTCACGCGCCAGTGTCATGATGGTGTCACGGGTGATGCCCGGCAGAATGCCTGAGGTGGTTGGCGAGGTGTGCAGGACGCCGTTTTTCACGATAAACAGGTTTTCGCCGGAACCTTCCGAGATGTAACCGTTGGTATCCAGCGCGATGCCTTCGACGTAACCGTTACGGCGTGCTTCACGTGCAATCAGCTGGGATGACAGGTAGTTACCACCTGCTTTAGCGCCAGTTGGAATGGTGTTTGGAGCCAAACGACTCCAGGAAGAAACCATTACGTCCACGCCTTGTGACAGCGCTTCGTCACCTAAGTAAGCACCCCAAGGCAGTGCACCGATCATCACTTCTGCTTTGTCGCTCTTTGGCAACACACCAAGGCCCACATTGCCAATGAATGCCAACGGACGCAGGTAGGCGCTTTTCATGTCGTTTTTAGTGACGATGTCACAGCAAGCCTGTTCAATGGTCGCTTTGTCGAATGGCATGTCCATCCAGTAAATTTTGGCAGAATCAAACAGACGCTGGATGTGCTCTTTCAGACGGAAAACGGCAGTGCCAGTTGGGGTGTCATAAGCACGAATGCCTTCAAACACCGAAGAGCCGTAATGCAGGGCATGCGTCATCACGTGAACCTGAGCGCGATCCCATTCCACCATTTCACCATTGAACCAAATGTATTTTGTAGTCTGTGACATGCTTATATTTCCTTATGCGCTGATCTTTAAGGCAGATTGTTCAGATTGATCCAGTGCTTCCACGTGAAACACATCGATCAGTTTGTTCAGTTGGCTCTGCAGCAGCTGGATCGGGCGTTCACTCTCCACGGTCACGGCAATACGCAGGGAACTGCTATCGGGTATGGTTTCCATATTTAACTGACACAGAGCAAAGCCACGGTGACGCACCACGCGCAGCACACGCTCCAGCACTTCAGGGCGGGAACCGGTGATCAAATTCAGCTGATGTTGCTTCATGGTTTGCTCTCCATCATATCCTGATTGGCGGCACCTGGCGGAACCAGAGGCCAAACATTTTCTTCTGCTGAAATGGAAACGTGCAGCAGGTAAGCGCCTTCGCTGGCCAGCATTCTGGCAATCGCAGCAGGGACTTCTTCTTTGCGGGTGATGGTTTCGCCTGCGATATCAAAGGCGGAAGCCAGACGCACAAAATCGGGGTTGTCTGACAGGATGGTTTCACTGAAACGGGCGTCGAAAAACAGCTCCTGCCACTGACGCACCATACCCAGACGCTGGTTATCCACTAATACCATTTTTACCGGCAGTTTGGCGCGGCGCAGTGTGCCCAGTTCCTGTACGTTCATCATAAAGGAACCGTCACCGCTGACCAAGACTACTTCGTCGTTCGGGCGCGCCATTTTAGCACCAACTGCGGCGGGTAAGCCAAAGCCCATCGTGCCTAAACCGGAGCTGGAAATGTGATTGCGCGGGCTGTTGAACTGCATGTGTTGTGCCACCCACATTTGATGCTGGCCGACGTCACAGCACACCACGCTGTTTTCCGGCAAGGCAGCGCTCAGTTGTTTCAGCAGCAGTGGCGCATAAATGTGCTCGCCCGGGTGGTCATAGCGCCATGGAAAATCATTTTTCATCGCCGCACAGTGTTCGCGCCAGCTCGCGATGTTCAGTGTCATCGCCAGTTGTGGCAACACGCTGCGCATATCGCCGTGTAAGGCGACGTGTGCGCTGCGTAGTTTGCCCACTTCGGCGGCATCCACATCCAGATGAATAATCTTCGCATGCGGGGCAAAGGCGGCCAGTTTGCCAGTGACTCGATCATCAAAACGCGCACCAGCAACTACTAATAAGTCTGCTTCCTGCACCACTAAGTTGGCGGCCTTGGTGCCGTGCATGCCCAGCATGCCTAAGAACTGCGGACAGTTCGGGTCGAGTGAGCCAATGCCTTTCAGCGTGGTTACGGAAGGCATGGTGGTGAGCGCGGCAAAGTCGCGTAACTCGGCGACAGCGTCAGCAGCAATCACGCCACCACCGACATACAGCACCGGTTTTTTCGCTTCGCTTAACAGCTTACGAGCAGCCGCGATAGCGTCTTGTTCGTCATTTTCATATTGTTCGGCCACGAGCTCGATCAGTGTGTCGAATTCGGCTTTTGCCAGCTGAATGTCTTTTGGAATATCAACCAACACCGGGCCAGGACGACCAGAACGGGCAATACGGAAGGCGTCGGCGACTACTTGGCCCAGTTCGTCGACCGATTGCACCATGAACGAGTGTTTGGTACAGGCCAGTGACAGGCCCAGCACGTCCACTTCCTGAAACGCGTCAGTGCCGATCAGCGGCGAGGCGACCTGACCGGTCAGCGCGACGACTGGCACCGAATCGAGTAGTGCATCGGCCAGACCGGTGATCAGGTTGGTGGCACCCGGGCCGGAGGTGGCGATACAGACGCCGACTTTACCGGTAGACCGAGCGTAACCGATAGCGGCCATCGCCGCGCCTTGTTCATGACGACATAACAGGTGAGGAATACCCCCATCGTACAGTGCGTCGTACACCGGCATGATCGCGCCACCCGGATAACCAAAAACCTGGGTAACACCCTGCTGGTGTAATGCTTTGACTAAGTACTGGGCCCCGTTCATTTCCTTGTCCCTTTTTTTGACTGCAAAAATAGCTTAAAAAAAAACCCCCGAGTGGTGTGCTCGGGGGTTTGTGAGTCTTTCCGTCCTGATTAGCGAGTAGCTAATCGCGCCCCGAGCGGTGGAATAATCACCACCACGACCAGGATCACAATAATGCTAATCAGAGACTGAATCTTGCTCATAAAATTCA
>MTLE01002522.1_pt2 | contig 64992 bp, 59 predicted proteins | sample 1982461 | NCBI WGS metagenome assembly MTLE01 (sample SAMN05712605, study PRJNA340218) | biofilm metagenome | isolation source: sample SPL anode biofilm adapted to -200 mV | place: USA | collected 2012-02-03 | reverse complement strand
GCCACAGCGGCGGGCCGCCGTAAACCGAGTCCGATACCAGCGACACTCCGAAGTTCTGCAGGTGCACCCGGATTTGGTGGTTGCGCAAGGTTAATGGCTGGCAATCCACCAGGGAGCAATCGCGAAATGACTCGCGCAGTTTAAAGAGTGTCTTGGAAATTTTACCATTGAGGTTGTCGATGCGCATCAACCCGGGCCGCTGGCGATGGGGTGCCAGCTTGGCGTCCACTTCCATCTCCGGTTGCGTTGGCGCGCCGTGCACGATGGCCACAAAAGAGAGCATCGGTTTGAGCGAGCCAAACATGCTGGCCATGGCTGCCAGTGCGGAGCGGTCTTTGGCGAGCACGAGCAAACCGCTAACTTCCGGGTCCAGTTTGTGCGTGTTGCCTAGAAACTCGATTTTGCGTTCCCGCACCCACCCCGCCCCGCGAGTAATTTCCTGTTGCAGCAACCCCATAAGGCAAGGCACCTCCGGCTGGTGAGGGTCTTGGGTAACCAGCAGTTGAGCGGGTTTGCTCACGACCAGCAAATGCGCATCCTCAAATAGAATAGGGATTTCCCAGCATTCCCTGACGGAGGGCGGTTCGACAGGTTCCGCTGGCTTAACCGGTTCGGCCGGCACGCCCCGTTTCCGTTTGGGAGGCGGGGTCGGCGGGGCTGGTGGAGTCACCACCCACAACTTGGAATGCCCGCCTTGGACGGGGATCGGCGCATGGGACGCAGCCGAGCTTTTAGAGGCGATTTGCCCCAAATTATCCGTGGCGTTGGACGCCGGGCGGACAACCGACAATACGATGAGATTCTTCAATTCTTGCTGGTCTCGCTCGGTTTTTGGGGAGCTTGCAGATTCAAGCTGACGACTTCCTTGCCCAGCCATTCATCGAACGCATCGAATTGGCGGGATTGGGCAAAAGAACGCATGAACTCTGGTAACTCAGCCTTGATTTTTTCGGCGCTCACGGGGACTTTGGCGCGCAAGCGGAGGATGAAACCGCCTTCGCTGGTATCAAAGAAGCGGGTCGCTTGGCCCACCGAGAGGGTGGAAACCAGGCGTTTGAGCATATTCACGTTAAGCGGGCTGTCCAATTGTTCGGTCGCCAGGCAGAAATTGGGGATGGTGATCGGCTTGATCTTCGAATCCGCAAAGACGGAAGCGGCGGTTTTGCCTGCGGCCACAGCATTGGTCAATTGTTGCTCAAATGCCGCGCCGGCGGCCCGGGCGGCTTGGCCGGCTTGGAACTTGCCATAATCATCCACGACTTTGGAACGGATCGCTTCCAAGGAGGGAATTTCGCTGGGCAGTTTGCGATAATACGCCATGATATAAATGCCATCCTCGCCTTCCAAAGGTTCCGCGAAAGGTTCTTCATCGGAAAGCGCGAAAGCGCGGCGGACAAAATTGCCGTAAACTTTCAAGTTTTTGGGCAATTCGCGGTCGGTGAAGGGCTCGGAGGTTTGGACTTTGTATTTGTCGCCCGCCAGTTTTTCCAACGCGGCGGAATTGGTTTCCTTAAACAAGGCGTCCGCGAACGCGCTGGCTTCCCGCCGGGCGAACTGGAACAGGACCGATTTTTTCAGGTCATCCTTAATTTTAGCTTTGGCCTCGGCTTCTGAGAGTTGCTTGCCATTGGCATCGGTGAAATGGGCGGCCCCTTGCTGGGTGTAGTAGGCGTCGATGGATTGGGCCAGATTCGTGCGCCCGGAGATTTCCTTGTCCGCTTCCGCTTGATGGCTGGCCAGATCAAAGCGGACGTATTTCACTTGCACCCGCTCGGGAATGCGGTAACTCGCCACTTGGTTGGAATAGAACTGCGAAATGGCTTGGGGATCGGCCTTCACCGAAGCTAGGTAATTGGAGGCCGAAAAGATGATGGCTTCGGTCTCAAACTCTTCGCGTTCGCGGCGATAGAGCGATTCGGCTTCGCGCGGCGTTACGAGCTTGCCGTTGCTGCCATAAACATTGAGCAATTGTTGAATGCCGGCCTGGTGGGCGGCAAAAGATTCCACCGTTTTCTCGCCGATGTTTTTTTCCCGGGCCTCCATCAGGAATTGTTGATACGCATCTTGCCGGAACTCTTTGCCTTGGGTGAAGTAACGGGCAATCATTTTGGCGGTAGCCTCGTCACCCACGTAAATCTTTTCCCGTTTTAGCAGTTCCAAAATCGCAATCCGGCTGCGGGTTTCCCGGTCCACATCGAAGCCGGTGCTTTCGGCCGTGCGTCCATCCGGCCAGCTGGGGTGGTTAAACCGATAGTTGATTAGGGTCTCGTAATAAGCGGCCGCATATTCCCGTTGGGAAATCGACCGGCCATTAATCGAGCCAAACGACCCCGCGCCCGACCGGCTGCCTAGCGTGGCATCGGGGGTAAAGAAAATCACAAAGCTAGGGATAATCACCGCGATAATCCCTGCCCAAAACCATTTTTGATGCCGCCGTAATGTTGCAAACATAAATTAATGCAAAAATTTAAGGGCCTATCCTACCCAGCAAAAATTGGCATGGTCAACTGTTTTGTCCGCGCAGTTATGGGCGTGGTTGATCCCGAAGGCAGGCTTGGTTAAGAAACGGGGGGGCTAGGAAGTAAGCATTTCCGCTTGCCATTCCTTAATTCGCTCGATCAAGTTCAATCGTGATAAGTAGGGCATATCGAGCAAGCCTAAGTCGGGTTGTCGCGAATTGGAGGTTCTTTCTTGTGAAAAGACGTTGGCGACATGGACGGCTGTTAAAGCGGTAAACTCCTGATCTCCAGACTGATTAGGTGTATGGTGGAAGAAGACCGGCTCCACCAAGGCGGTGGAAAGCCCCCAAATGCCCAGCAAATAGCCACCTACATCCGAGTGATCCACGTTGAATTCTTGTTTTTCGAGCTGGATGAGCTTGGTTTTGCCGTGGGCTGCCTTCTGGAAAACCGACCGATAAGAAATGGGCATTCGGTCCAGCAAAATCAACTTGCCCACATCATGCAACAAGCCGGCGGTAAAGGATAATTCAGCGAGCGAAGCGGTGCGGGTTTCCATCCAAGCGATGCCGCGGGCCATCAAAGCGGTTTGAATGCTGTGATGCCACATCTTCTCGACTTGGAAATCATGAAATTTTTGCGGATCCAAACTCGCAAATAATTGATGTGACAAGGCCAAGGCAGCGATAATGCCCACCCCGAGGAATTGCACCGCTTCCTCAGGGTTGCTCACGTTGGAGGCGGATCCGAAGAAGGCTGAATTGGCCAATTGCAGCACCTTGGCGGTCAATCCCGGGTCTTTGGCGATGATTTCTCCGATTTCAAAGCTCGAAACACTCGCCGATTGCAGGGCGTTCATGATCTCGAAATAAATGGAGGGAATGGTCGGCAAATTCCCCAATTCGGTGATCATGTTGCGGATCTTGCTGCCCATGAGCCGGTCGTTGAGATTGCGAATCCGCGTCAAGGTCGCTTTCAGTTTTTGCGGTTCGACCGGCTTGGTGAGATACAAATGGGTGACGCCGATGGATCGAAGCACCATTTCTTGATCGGCATATCCGGAAAGAATGATGCGCACGGTCTGGGGGTACAATTGCATCGCCCGGTTGAGCAATTCCAAGCCGGAAATCGACGGCATGCGCATGTCAGTGACCAGAATGTCAAAGGGTTGCGCGTGCATGCGTTCCAGCGCTTCCGTGGCGGAATTGCAAAACTCCATGTGCCACTCGTCTTGGAACGATTTGAGCATCAGTTCCAGAAGTTTTAAAATCTGGGGCTCATCATCCACGAACAAGACTCTAGTCTTAATTGCTTGCATTACTTCATTTGGCGCGCGCTGTTTGGCGTTTGGTATCACCTAACTGCGTAAGGGGCATGGCAATTGCCGTGCGGCGATTCCCGTGTGGGACCTCCAAAAAGATGGCGGATGGATTTTCAGCCGCGTAAAAACCCAATTATCGATTCAATTTAAGGTAATTAGTAAGGGAATCAAGATGGATTATCCCCGGGGAGGAGTGCCCCGAAAATTATGGCTCCCACTTCTCCCCAATCAATAGCCTGGAGAAAGGGAGTTAATCCCGCAAGACATGGCAGTTATAGCCATTGGGATGTTTTTGCAGGTAGTCTTGATGGTAGTCTTCCGCCTTATAGAACTCCTTTGCGGGCACGATTGCGGTGACCACTGGCTGTTTCCATTTGCCTGATTTATCGACTTGAGCTTTCACTCGCTCGGCCGTTTGACGTTGTTCGTCGCTATGATAGAAAATCGCGGAACGGTATTGGGTGCCCACGTCATTATGTTGCCGATTAAGGGTTGTGGGATCGTGCATCCGGAAGAAATACCCGAGCACCTGCTCAAAGGTGATGCGTGCTGGATCGAAGGTGATTTCAACCGCTTCCGCATGACCGGTGCTGCCCGTGCATACTTGTTCGTAAGACGGGGCCGCCAGGGCTCCTCCCGTATACCCCACTTGGGTGCCGAGCACGCCTGGAATCTTGCGCAGTATCTCTTCCATTCCCCAAAAACAGCCCCCGGCCAAAGTGGCAATTTCAGTTTTGTTGGTAGATGCTTGGCCTGAAGTGGGTTTAAAAAGGCCGGCGGCAATAAATGGCGGCAATAAGTCGCCGTAACCCGCCGCTTCCATTTTGGCCAAAGGAATGAAACGCAAGGAGGCGGAATTGATGCAATAGCGCAAGCCGTTGGGCTTGGGGCCATCGGGAAAAACATGACCCAGGTGGGAATTGGCTTGCCCGGAGCGCACTTCGGTTCGGCTCATGCCATGCGTGAGGTCTGATTTCTCCGTTAGCGCTGTGCCGGCAAGGGGTTGGGTAAAACTAGGCCAGCCACACCCGGAATCAAACTTATCCAGCGAACTGAACAGGGGTTCTCCCGAAACAATGTCCACATAAATCCCCGCCTCGTGATTATTCCAATACTCGTTCTTAAACGGCGGCTCAGTGCCGTTTTCTTGGGTCACTCGCCGTTGCATGGGGGTCAACTGGGCTTTGGCATCGCGGTAGTCGTTCATGGATGACGGTCTCGAGTCGTCGAGTTTTGTTGAATTAGTTGGGTTGGTGGTGGGTGGCGTGGCCCGCAGCCAGGCTAAACCCCACCAAATAATGAGGGTTATGGCGATCGGCGCCAAATACTTGGACCAGCGCCGGGATTCCCCGGATTCTGGTGGGTTGGGTTGTTGAAAATCGGCTGCCTTCATAACCTGCGGGAACGTACACCATCCGCGGCGGGCACACAAACGCGAGATTCACTCGACTTGCCGCCCCGCTCCGAGTTAGCCTCGGGCACGCTGCGTTTTGGGGCTGTTCTTTTACCCCCAAAACATGGTAAAATGTCACCAGATTGTAACCTGCGTGTCACATGTTTGTAACGTATGTATCTGTATCATGGCGAAACGCGGTCAATAGCTACAGGATAGTGCCGTTCACTAGGGCGGCCAGTGTTTCGCAAGTAACGGATGCGTGTAAAAACCAGGCCCGCGCCTGGCGAGCGAAATTACATGGGAGCGAATGGCGTGAATAAACAACACTTCGAGGACAGTTTGCAGCGTGATATGGACCGCCTGCGGGAACGCGTGCGGCACATGGGCGGCTTGGCGGAAAAAGCCCTGCGCCAATGCCTGGCCGCGTTGGTTGAGAAAAACCGCGAGTTGGCCTACGCGGTTATTTTGCGCGACCAATACATCGATGAGTGTGAGAAAGAAATCGACCGGCTTTGCTTGGAGTTTTTAGTCCGCCAGCAACCGGTGGCCACGCCCCTCCGCTTCGCTTACAGCGCGATCAAAATCAATCTGGAATTGGAGCGCGTGGGGGATTATGCCGAAAGCATCGCCCGGCAAGTCATCAAACTCAGCAACCTTTCCATCCCTCTGCCTATTAATCGGCTGCAGGAAATGGCCGAAATCAGCATCCCCATGGTGCGCGATGCCGTGCTGGCCTTTGTCGACCAGAATGAGGAATTGGCCCGGAAAACTATCGAGACCGAGCAGGCCGTTGACGCCCTCAAGAGCCAGTTGAACCAGGATTTGGTCAAGATGTTCCGGGAGAATTCGATCCCCTTTGAGGCGTTAAACCCATTGATCATGGTGGCCCGGCGCCTGGAGCGCGTTTCGGACCAGGCGCGCAATATTTGCCTGGAAGCCCTGTACACTTGCACGGGGGATTACGCCAAGCACCAAGGCACTGGCGTGTTTCGGCTGTTATTTGTCGACGATCACAACGCCTGCCGCAGCTTGATGGCCGAGTGCATTGCCAATGCCATGCAAGCCCCCCAATTCGTCTATGCCAGCGCGGGGTTGGAACCGCATTTGGTGGACGCGCGAACCGTGGCGTTCATGAAAAGCAAAGGGTTCGATGTGTCGCGCACGGTCCCGCGTTCCTTGCCGCAAATCCCCAATCTCGACCATTATAAAGTGGTGGTGGCCCTGTCGAAAGATGTGGCAAGGGCATTTCCCAAAGGCCCGCAGAAAATAGTTTTGCTGGATTGGAGCATAGAGGATCCGTCCCAAATGTCCGGCGCCGAGGCGGACGTTCAAGCCGCTTATGAACGGACCTTCCAATACCTGCAAGCGCACATCCAAGATTTGGTCAAAGCAATAGCGGACAATTCAACCAAGTAAAATCTTTATGTCACGTAACACCCTGATCCTGACGTTCGCCGGCATTTTGGCGGCGGCCTTGCTGCAAACCGGTTGTGGAGGCAAGAAAGAGTCGGCGGAAACCGCCAAAACGGTGATTCAAAATATTGGCTCCGACACAATGGTCAACCTCGCCCAAGCCTGGGCGGAGGAATACGCGAAAGTGGAGCCAACGGTCTCCATCGAAGTCTCCGGCGGCGGTTCGGGCATCGGCATCGCGGCCTTGATCAACAAAACCGCGGATATCGCCAACGCCAGCCGGCAACTCGAGCCGGAGGAAGCGGAGAAAGCCAAAAAGGCGGGCGAGGAACCCAAGGAATACATGGTGGGTTACGATGCCTTGTCCGTGTTCGTCCACCCGAGCAATCCGCTTAATGAAATCAGCATCGAGGAACTGGGGGAAATTTACAAAGAAGGCGGCACAATCGGGCAGTGGGCAGATTTGGGCGCCACCATCCCCAACGTCAAAGACGGCAAGATCATCCGGGTTAGCCGGCAAAACAATTCGGGCACTTATTTTTATTTCCGCGAAGTGGTGTTGGGCAAGAAAAGCGATTTTCGCGCCGGCTCATTGGACATGAACGGTTCCAAAGATGTGGTCGAATTGATCGCCAAAACCCCGGGTGCCATCGGATATAGTGGCATGGGTTACGCCACGCCCGCGGTCAAAGTGTTGAAAATATCGCGCAAAAAGGGTGAATCGGCGGTGGCACCCAGCATTGCCGCGACTTTGGATAAAACGTATCCCATTGCGCGGCCATTGTACATGTACACTCCTAACGAGCCCACTCCTGCCGTGAAGAAATTCCTCGACTGGGTGCACTCGGAACCGGGGCAGAAAATCGTGGCCGAAACGGGTTACGTGCCGTTGCCGAAAAAGTGATTCCGCCACCCAGAAAAACTGGAAACCAAGGTTAGCAATAGTTAGCAATCATATGGCGGAGCAATCAGCATCCCAGCCCACGTCCTGGTGGCGCCAGCAATGGCGGCGTTTGAGCGAGCCATGCATTGAAGGGCTCATTCGCCTTTGCGGCATCAGCGCCATCTTGTTCGTATTCGGCATCTTTTTCTTCGTATTCCGCGAAGGCGCCGGCTATTTGTTCAAGGGGCTGGACGTGACCCAATTCCTTTTCACCACAGATTGGGTGCCCACTTCCCGCAGCAACGTGCGCTATGGCGTGCTGGCCTTGCTGGCCGGGACCTTTAGTGTCACCGTGCTGGCGATGTTGATTGCGGTGCCGTTCGGCTTGGGGGCGGCGGTGTTCGTTTCGGAGTTTTGCGGCCCCCGATTGCGGGAAACGCTGAAAATTATCATCGAATTGCTGGCGGCCATTCCCTCGGTGGTTTGGGGGTTCATTGGCTTGAGTTTGATGAACCCGGTGATCCAATCGGTGTTTCACGCGCCGGTCGGCTTGAACGTGCTGAATGGCGCGATTTTGCTGGCGCTGATGAGCGTGCCCATCATGGTCTCCATCGGCGAAGATTCCCTCAAAGCGGTGCCCGATTCCTATCGCGAGGCATCATTGGCGCTCGGCGCAACCCGCTGGCAAATGGTTTACCGTGTCCTCTTTCCGGCCGCCAAGAACGGCTTGCTGGCGGCGGTGCTGCTGGGGGTGGGCCGCGCCGTGGGCGAGACCATGGCCGTCTTGATGGCCACCGGCCACGCGGTGAACATTCCCCACAGCATTTTCGACCCGGTGCGCACCTTGACGGCGACCATTGCCGCGGAACTCGGCGAAGCCTCGGTGGGCTCCGACCATTACCAAGTGCTTTTCATTATCGGCCTGCTGCTCTTCTCCATCACCTTCGCGGTGAACCTGGCGGCGGATCTCGTGGTTAAGGGCATTCGCAAGCAATAATCCGCATGTTTACCGAGACTCCATTTGTCCGCAAAAAGCTGCGCCAGGAACTCGCCGCCAAAGCGGTGTTCGGCCTCATGGCGCTGGCAATGATCGTGCCTTTGCTCGTGATCATCGGCTATTTAGTGGTGCAAGCGGCCCCCTTGCTTTCCTGGGATTTCCTGGTGACCAATCCCACCAACGGCATGCGCAAAGGCGGCATTTGGTCCGCCTTGCTGGGGACCATTTATTTGGTGGGGCTTTCGCTGCTTATCTCCGCGCCCATTGGGGTGCTCGCCGCCGTTTATCTCAACGAATACGCCAAAGACAATTGGGTGACCCGCGTGATTCATCTGGCGGTAGTCAATCTGGCGGGCGTGCCCAGCATTGTCCATGCGTTGTTTGGCTTGGGCGCGTTTGTGCTGTTCGCGGGCATGGGACGCTCGATTATCGCCGCCGCGCTAACCCTGGCTATCATGACGCTGCCCGTCATCATCGCCAGCACCAAGGAAGCCCTGGCCGCGGTGCCGCAATCGTTCCGCGAAGCCTGCTGGAACGTGGGCGCCAGCCAGTGGTACACCATCCGGCATATCGTGTTGCCCAACTCGATCAGCGGCATTCTCACCGGCGTCATTCTGCAAGTCTCGCGCACCGCGGGCGAAACCGCGCCCATTATGTTCACCGGGGCGGTGTTCTTCAAAAAAATCAGCGAGGGAAATCTTTTCGCCTATAATCTGAAGGACCAGTGCATGGCCCTTTCGATGCATCTTTACACGGTGACCACGCAGGTCACCGATGCCCCGCAGGCCTTGCCTTACGCCATCGCGGTCGTGTTGCTGGCCACGGTGCTGTTAGTGAACGCCGTGTCCATTGCCCTGCGCGTCTATCTGCGGTCCCGCAAGAAATGGTAGCCATGCCTGATCCACTCCCCAAAATCGCGGTTCGCGACTTGCGTCTCAGCTACGGGCGCAAAGAAGTCATTCACGGCATTTCCTTTGAAGTGCCCGCCCACGAAATTTTCGGCATCATTGGCCCGGCGCAATCCGGCAAAACTTCACTGCTGCGCTGCCTGAACCGCACCATTGAATTTACCCCCGGCGCCGCCCTCTCCGGAGCGATCGAAATGGACGGCCAGGAAGTCCGCCAAATCCGCAACGTCTACGAATTGCGCCGCAAAATCGGCATGGTGGCGCCTCTGCCCGTGGGCTTGCCTTTGTCGATTTACGACAACGTGGCCTTCGCCCCGCGCGCCGCCGGCCTGACCCACAAGAGCACGCTGGATGCGCTGGTCGAAAAATGCCTGCGCCAATCCGCGTTGTGGGATGAAGTCAAAGACCGCCTGGATTCGCTGGGCACCAAGCTTTCCGGCGGACAGCAACAACGGCTCACCATCGCGCGCGCCCTCTCGCATCAACCCGACATCCTCTGCTTGGACGAATTTTCCATCGCGATCGATCCGGTGACCACCATGCGCATCGAAGATGTTTTGAAAGAATTGAAGCGGGAAATGACCATCATCTTGGTCACTAATTTGGTGCAACAAGCCCGGCGGCTCGCCTCCCATACCATGTTCCTGATGAATGGCGACATTGTGGAATGCGGCCCCAGCGAAGTTATTTTCTCTTCGCAACCGGCCCAACGCAAAACCTACGAATACGTGAACGGGATCTTCGGATGAGCGCGCCCTCTGAATACAGCATCGTGACGCGGGATTTGAATCTCTGGTACGGCAAGTTCCAGGCGCTCAAAGGTATTACCCTCAATTTCAAGCAGGGGATCATCACCTCGCTCATTGGCCCGTCGGGTTGCGGAAAAACCACCCTGCTGCGCTGTTTCAACCGCGTCAACGAACGCTACGGCTACGTGACGACCACCGGGGAAATCGTGTTGCTGGGCAAAAACATTTACGACCCCGATATTTCCCTGATCGAGCTGCGCAAATCCATTGGCATGGTTTTCCAGCGGCCCAATCCCTTGCCCATCTCCGTGTACGAAAACGTGGTGTTTGGCCTGCGTATCCACAGTGAGCGCAGCGCGCTAAAACCGCCTACGCTCGATGATGCGGTGGAGAAAGCCCTGACCGAAGTGGGCTTGTGGAAAGACTTAAAAGACCGCTTGCGGCAAAAAGCCACCGAGCTCCAGCTCGAGCAACAGCAAAAACTTTGCATCGCCCGCCTTTTGCCGCTGAAGCCGGAAATCATCCTGATGGATGAACCATGCTCGGCATTGGACGTCGAAGGCACCCGCGCCATCGAAGAGTTAATGGCCGAATTAAAAGGCCGTTACACCATCGTTATTGTCACGCATAACATGGCCCAAGCCCGGCGAGCCAGCGACGAATGTGTGTTCATGCTCCTGGGCGAAATGATCGAACATTGCCGCACGGAGGACCTCTTCCTCAGCCCGAAAAACCCCAAAACCGCCGAATACATTGAGGGCCGCTACGGTTGAAATCGGCCGGCTTTAAGGGGTGTGTGTTCGCTCGAAAATAGTTGCCAGGGGGCGGGGGGCAGCGTAGGGTTTCAACCATGCGAATGGGCTTTGCGTCAACTACGACCACTTTTTAGCGTTCACGGGATCAACTCGTGAACGCCAACGCCTCGATGTATACTCTCGAGGCGTTTTTATTTCCCATTCGTGCGGAGAGGAAAAAGAATTATGTCTGAAGCCGCCAAACAACCGGTTCAGCGCAAGTCGCTCGATGAGCGGGATCGCATGAGCGATCTGGAGCGTTTGCGCCATTCCTGCGCCCATGTGATGGCCACGGCAGTGCTCCGCCTGTGGCCCCAAGCCATGCTAGACATCGGCCCGCCCACCGAAGAGGGGTTTTATTACGATTTCGAGGTGCCCGGCCACCGGTTTTCCCCCGAAGACTTCGAGAAGATCGAAGCCGAAATGAAGAAGGTGGTGAAAGAAAACCTGGTCTTTGAAAAACAGGTCAAAACCCGCGAGGAAGCCCGCGCCTTTTTCGAAGCCAAAGGGCAAAAATTCAAGGTCGAACGCTTGGCGGACATTCCCGAGGGCGAGGCCATTTCTTTCTACCAAAGCGGTGATTTCACGGATCTGTGCGCCGGGCCGCACGTGATGCGCACGGGCAATATCAAAGCCTTCAAGCTCCTGCGCGTGGCGGCCGCCTATTATCGCGGCAACGAAAAGAACCCGCAGTTGCAGCGGCTTTACGGAACGGCGTTTCAGAACAAAACCGAACTGGACCAATGGCTCCAGGCCCAAGAGGAAGCCAAGAAACGCGACCACCGCAAGATCGGCCGCGAAATGGAGTTGTTCACGTTCGACGAAGACGTCGGCCCCGGCTTGCCCTTATGGATGCCCAACGGCGCGGTATTGATCGAAGAGCTGGAAAGGCTGGCCAAGGAATCCGAGTTTGCCGCCGGTTATTTGCGCGTGCGCACGCCGCATTTGGCCAAGGAAAACCTGTACCTCACCTCGGGCCACTTGCCGCATTTGTACGCGGAAAGCATGTTCCCGCCGATCGAAATGCACGAGGATCGCGACAGTTCGGATCAGCCGAAAGCGAAGTATTACCTGAAGGCGATGAACTGCCCGCACCATCACAAAATCTTCGCCGCGGTGCCGCGCAGTTACCGGGAATTGCCTATGCGGCTGGCCGAGTACGGCACGTGCTACCGCTACGAACAATCGGGCGAGTTAATGGGCTTGATGCGCGTGCGCTCCATGCAGATGAACGACGCGCATATCTATTGCAGCCCGGAGCAATTCGCCAATGAATTCCGCGCTGTGAACGATCTTTACCTGAAATATTTCAAGATTTTCGGGTTCGACAAATTCGTGATGCGCTTCAGCACGCACGATCCCTCCAAGCTCGGCTTGAAATTTGTGAACGAGCCGGAGTTGTGGAAGCAGACCGAGGAAATGGTGCGGCGCGTGTTGAACGAGTCCGGCATCAATTACATCGAGGTGCCCAACGAAGCCGCGTTCTACGGGCCGAAGATCGACGTCCAAGTATGGAGCGTGTCAGGCCGCGAATTCACCATCGCGACGAACCAGGTGGACTTTGCGGTGCCGCGCCGGTTCGGGCTAGTTTACAAGACGCGCGATAACACGGAGGCCACGCCGCTGTGCATTCACCGCGCGCCGCTGGGCACGCACGAGCGGTTTATCGGTTTCTTGATCGAGCACTACGCGGGGCGGTTCCCGTTGTGGCTTGCGCCGGAGCAAGTGCGCGTTCTGCCCATCAGCGATGCGCAGATCGAATACAGCCAAACCTTGGTCAACGATTTGCGCAAGATGGGCGTGCGCGCGCAAGTGGATGCCACGGGCGATAAGATCGGCGCCAAGATTCGCAACGCCGAATTGGCCCGCGTGCACACGGTTTGGGTCGTCGGCCAAAAAGAACAGACCGCCGGCACCGTCGCTATTCGCCGCCATGGGGTGGGGGATTTGGGTGCGAAACCCGCAGCCGACGCCGTTAAGGAATTGCTGGGCGAAATTCTGGCGCGCCAATAAGGGCGCCGAGCGATAGATTCTAAAAACAAAAACGCGCCGTCCAAGTGGGCGGCGCGTTTGGCGTTTAAAGTTCGCGAAATTTTAGAAACCAGCACCCTTGGTCAGCGTCTTCACGCGCAGCAAATATTGGTTGGCGGTGATGTAAAGCGTGCTGCCGTCGTCGCCCCAAGCCAAGTTGGCCGTGGGCTGGCCGGTGACGATCGTGCCCAGGTGTTTGCCCCGGGGCGAAATGACCAACACGCCGCCCGGGCCGGCACAGAAGACATTGCCCAGCTTGTCGACTTTCAAGCCATCGACAGAACCGGAGGTTTTCTTGGCTAGCTCGGAAGCATCGAAAAACACCCGGCTATTCAACAGTGACCCATCTTGAGCCAAATCATAAGCCATGATCAACGGGCGGGCGGGATTTGAATCCGCTACGTAGAGGATTTTATCCGCAGGAGAAAGGGCTATGCCGTTCGGCATGGTGACTTCTTTAGTCAGCAGCGTAACTGTGCCATCGCGCGATAACCGGTAAACCCCGTTTTGTTCCAATTCCTTGCGCGGATCGGCGTCTTTTTTGGCCAAGCCAAAACTGGGATCGGTGAAATACAGCGCGCCTTTTTCCGTGTAAACCAAATCGTTCGGGCTATTGAATCGGCGGCTCTTAAAATACTCGGCCACTGTGGTGAAGCCGCCGCCCTTATCTTGACGGGCAATCTGGCGGTCGCCTTCCAAGCACACCACCAAGCGGCCGGCCGGATCAATCGTCAAGCCATTCGGGGCGGGGCGGGCGGTTAAATGCAAGGCTTGGGCGAAGTCGTTGGATTTGACGAAAACCGTCATGCCAAAGCCGGCTTTCCATTTATAAATCGTGTCCGCCGGCACGTCCGAAAACAGCAGATAACCGCCGTTTTTGACCCAGACCGGGCCTTCCGGCCATTGGAAGCCGTCTGCCAATTTCTCGATTTTGGCGGAGGGCGCGAGAATTTGTTTGAGCGCGGGATCCACCTGCTCAATGGCCCCCACCGTGGGGTAACTTTCCAGTTTGGGGCCGGCTGCCGCCGCGCTGGCAATGGCCGCCGCCAACATCACCCCTGCGATTTTTACCACGTTATGTATCATCATAAAAATTCTCTGTTTAAGGCTGAAAGCAATATCCTTGCCGCCAGCAGGCCGGTCAAGATTAAAGGCTGGTGGCCGCTGGGCCGCAGGCGGCGGAAAATATATTGTTATCCCAGCGGAGTGAAGCAAGCAAATCAGCCCTTGCTTTTACCTGTCGAAAAGGTTTGCCCCTCGGGGAATTCTGGCCAACTATTGGCGGCATGATAACCAATACTCACCTTCCGGAAGTGGCCGCCCGTTTGCGCCAGCGTGCTGCCGCCATGCCGGAATTCCACGTGGTCGCTGGCTTTGATGGATTTGTGGACGAGATGATCTCCGTGGTCCAAGAGCGGCGCAGCCTGCACGAATTTACCGCGGTCAAAGACATGAGCACATTCGGCGATCTGATCAAAGCTGCCGCCGGCCGCAGCGGGTTGCGGGAAATCGTGGTGCATCGCATGGACCCTGGCGGTTGCGCGGTTAACCTGGGGGATGGCTTGACCACTTTGGGCATTTCACTGGATTGCTTTGCCACGTTGGGCCAGCCGCGCCATTCGGCCTTTGAACCGTTTGCCGCCAAATGCCGCAGTTGCCACTCTTGGGGCCGGGAACCCGGCCGGACCCTGGCCTTTGAATTTGCCGATGGCAAGATGATGTTTAGCGCCACCACGCAGCTGGCTGATTTGTCCCCGGAACTGTTGGATCGCGTGCTGGCCGATGGCATCTTTGCCCAGGCCTGCGCACAAGCGCAATTGATCGCGATCACCAATTGGACTTGTTACCCTCACATGACCGCGTGCTGGCGCAAACTCCAGGCGGATGTGTTTTCCAAGCTCACTCAGCGGCCATGGTTTTTCATCGATTTGGTCGATCCTTCCAGCCGCAAAGAAGCGGATATTCGGGATATGTTGCAGGCGCTCCAGGATTTTGAAAAATCCGGCCGGGTCGTGCTAGGTGTGAACGGAAACGAAGCCAACATTGTGGCCCGCCTTTTGGGAATTGGCCCCGCCAAGGAAAACGCCTCCGAACTTCAAGCCCAAGCGGCGGGGATTCGGGAAAAGCTCGGCATCAGCCAGGTAGTGACCCACTGTGTAAAAGTCGCGGTGCGCGCGGATGCCCAGGGCGTATCCGCGGCGGATGGGCCCTATTGCGCTAATCCGAAAAAGAGCACCGGGGCGGGGGATCGTTTTAATGCCGGCTATGTCTGCGGCTTGCTGCTGGACTTGCCCGCCGAGCAGGCGTTGCTCCTCGGATGCGCTTCGTCAGGGTTTTTCGTGCGCGAGGCCCGTAGCGCCACCGCGTTAGAATTGGCTGACTTTGCCGAAGCCTGGAGCCAGGGCCGGGTCGCCTGATTTTTTTTGGGCGCTAGCGTTTGATGCAAAGAACTTGCCGTGTGTGGATTCGCTCGGTAGAATGCTGCCCCGTCCGTAAGGGAGTGGTGACTGTGGCTTTAAAAAGCAGTCATCCGGGAAAAACCTGATGATGGGAAAACCTAATTCAAGCATTCAACCGAAATGAAATCAAAATATCTAACCTTATTACTATCTACCCTTTGCGCCGGGTCGGCCTCCGCGCAAACGGTGGTCGACTCCTTTGAGTATGCGACTACCGATGACTTAGTGGCTGTCTGGAGTGCCAGCAGTAATGCTACGCTTTCCATGACCAATGACGTTTCCCCTAAGGCAACGGGCACTTACTCCATGCGCGTGGATTTTAACTTTCCCTCCACCGCCTACGCTACGGAAGTCATCACTGGCCCCGAGCTTAGCGAGCCGCTTTCGATTGCCTCTAGCCAATATCTGACTTTCCGGGTGAAGGGCGATCCCGCCTTCAAGTCCGCCGATTTTTGCAATCTCTACCTCTATGCCTGGGATACCGATGGCAATTTCGGCCGCTGGGGCGCTACCGTGCCCAAGGTGGCGGAGTGGAAGGTATTTAGTTTTGTGGCCTCCAGCATGGAAAAACCCTGGGACTCTACTCAATTGCCCGATTTAAGCCGGATTTCAAAATTCGCTTTCTACCAATACGGCAGCGCCGCTGCCATCGCGGAATACTCCGCCACGATCGAGATTGATGAGCTTACCGTGCGCGACACTTTGTTATATGAGGCGCCGACCGATCAGGAAACCGTGGTGGATAATTTTGAATACGCCACCCCTGAGGATTTGACGGCTGCCTGGACAGCTGAAGCCAACGCGGTCGTCAGCGGTTCAGATTCCGTGGCCACGCAAGCTCTCGGCACCAACTCCTTAAAAGTGGACTTCACCTTCCCATCCATGGAATGGTCGGCGGTGAAAGTGCTGGGTCCCGCGCTTACGACCTCGGTGCCTATCGGCCCGAAACAGTATATTTCGCTGCGGATCAAAGGTGACGCCGCGTTTGCGACGGCTGATTTCCGCACGTTTTTCCTCTACGCATACGATGCGAGCGGCAACTTCGGCCGCTGGGGAGCGAGCATTCCCACCGATAATGATTGGCATATTCTCAACTTCTCCGCCGGGGACATCGCCCAACCCTGGGATTCAGCGGGATTGCCTGACATGAGCGCGATTGTGCGGTTTGGGATTATCCAATATGCCAGTGAGACCGTGATTCCCGAGTATTCCGCCACGATTTATTTGGACGACATCATGGTGCGCAACACCATGTTGGAAGATGCCACGAATATTGTGGAACGAGATGTCGAAACTTTCGAGTATGCCAGCACGGATGTGCTGGTAGCCAATTGGCTGGCTGGCGCCGAGACCACGCTGGATCTGGTGTCGGATGTTTCCAAGTATTCGACCGGTAAAACCTCCATGCAGATGCAGTTCAACTTCCCCTCCAGCGAGTGGGTGGCGGAACATATCATGGGGCCTTCGCTCACTAACAACGTAGTCACCATCAGCCCTAAACAATATGTGGCGTTCCGGGTCAAAGGCGATCCCGCGTTCAGCACGACTGACTTCCAAACGCTGTTCCTTTACGCCTACGATGCGGATAGAAATTTCGGCCGCTGGGGCGCAGTGGTGCCGCTAACCAATGAGTGGACGGTCTTTAACTTCCAGGCTTCCACCATTGAAAAGCCGTGGGATTCGCCCGCGATACCCGACCTGAGCCGCATTGTCCAATTCAAATTCGTCCAATACGGCAGCCAGGCGGTGATTGACGCTTATTCCGCCACCATTTGCGTTGACGACATTATGATCCGCAACGCTCCGGTGGTTGACGCTGAGGCTCCGGCCATCACCGTCTCGGGCGTCGCCCCGAACGGCCTGACGGGCACCACCATCACCGGCATCGTGCTGGATGAGGCGAACAAGATGGTGACGGCTGACCTGCCCACCACTGGCCAGGGCTTCCTGACCATCAAGCCGGCGCAACAAATCAAGAGCGTGACGAAAGAAAACGGCAAGCTCGTGATTCGCTGGTAAACCGTTTCCAAAATTTTAAATCTTTTGCACCAGGCCGGGCCTCAAAGCCCGGCCTGTTTTTTTCGACGGCTTCCGCCACAAAGCGGCGTTCTCTTTCCCCAGATTTGGGAGTTCTCGAGGTTAACCTCCATTTGCCAAAGTGCCCCTTCAAAAGTAAGGTGTGCTAAAACGAACAATAAACATATCTAAATATGCGTCAGGGTAGGATGGTTACTCCTGCCAATTGCCATTATGAATCCAATCCACGTCGCTTCGGCTGGAGGGCAGCCGCTCAACGTATTAGGCATTCCGATGTTCCTCCGAATTCATGGGAAAGACACTGGGGGCATTATCAGTGTGGTGGAATCCCACGATGTGCCGGGTGGCGGGCCGCCCTTGCACCGGCATCAGCGAGAAGACGAGACGTTCCAAATCTTAAGTGGAGAATACGAATTTACGGTGAATGGAAAGACTTTCGTTGCCCGGCCAGGCGACACGATTTTTGCGCCGCGCCAAGTGCCTCACACTTATCGCTACGTCGGCCAAAGCCCCGGCCGCCTGATGTGCGCCATCACTCCCTCGGGATTCGAAGGCTTTTTCGAGGAGATTGGGGCGATGACACCGGAACAACAACAGGACATTCCGGAAGTCCTTAAAACGGCCCAAAAATACGGCTTGGAAATTCTTGGGCCGCCAGGGAAGTAACTATCCGCAAGGGGGTGCCTTAGATGTTTAATGCTGCCTTCGCAGCCGCCGGAATGTGGGGTAGCGATGATTCCCTTAGCGCATGAAGGTTGGCCCGCAATGTTTCCGAGCGCGTTTCAAAGCAGGGTAATGGCCGTGCTCCTGTTGTGCTGGAGCTGTTTACGCCAGAAATGCGGGCGGTTTACAGCCGTAATGGCTAGTTATTTTGCACCCTGGTCAATCCACGCACGAATCAATCCAATATTTTCAGCGGTAAGTGGTTTTGACATTTTTTTTGGCGGCATTGCCGTTTTTTCATCGACCTGAGCTACCGCGAGGACCAGTTTGCTCTTTTCACTTTTTCCAGGGATGATCACTTTGCCCTTTTTCCCGCCCTTTATGAGGGTTTCCAAATCATCCAAACGCACACCGGCACGAGCGCCATTTTCGTTATGGCAGCGGATGCAAGCGGTTTCAAAGATGGGTTTGATATCTTTGGCGTAAATCAGCCCTTTTTTCTCTGAGGGTGGGGGTAATTTATCCGTGCCTTGTTCAGCCGCAAAAGAGGCGTAACTGGCCAGGAATAAGCCTAATAGCGAACATCCGAAAGCGGATCTTAAGTTTCCACGGGTCAACATGATGAGGGGGTCCTTGGGCAAGTCTAATAAAGTTCTGCTGGTGGGCTGGTTGATTGTTTATATCCTATATAAATGGTCGTGGTTATAGTAGCGAACCCGATGGAATCTGGCAAATGGAGGATCGTTCAAATCAATGGGGCGCAATCGCTTTTCATCCGCCCAGGTGTCTGCTGACGCGCTTGACAAGCCCGGCTAAAGCCGCAACATAGGTTAATGCAGCCTAAACTTGGCTAGTTTCGCGAGCCAAGTGCGGGGGAACCAACATTCTTCGGGCGGGAATACCGCCAGGAGAAGGGGCGTACAGCCATGATGAAACCATGGTTGAGGCCACTTTCAGGGCCTAGCCCGGCAGCTAACCTCGCCGGCATATGAAAGTGCGGGACTCATTGTCTTTGCCTTAAAAGCGCCAACGGCGTTATTTTGGGGTAGCAAGGCATTGGGAACTCAAAGGATGCCGGTGAGCTGCATGGTGATCGCGAGCATCTGAATATGAAGACGGATCGTGCTGACCGCGGCTATTTATTTAGCCTGACGGTTGGGGCCCTCGGCGTGGTTTACGGCGATATTGGGACTAGCCCGCTATACGCCTTGCGAGGGTGTTTTCAAGAACCCTACGGGGTCCCGGTGTTGCCCGCCAACGTGCTGGGTATTCTATCGCTTATCCTATGGTCGCTAATTCTCCTCGTGTCCATCAAATACTTGGTGTTCATTTTACGGGCGGATAACAAAGGCGAGGGCGGCATTCTTTCTTTGCTCTCGTTAGCTTTTCCCGAACATCGGACGGCGGAGGCATCCTTGGGCCGTTATGGCATGGTGGTGTTGGGAGTATTCGGCGCTTCATTGTTGTATGGCGATGGCATGATCACCCCGGCCATCACGGTGCTCAGCGCAATTGAAGGTCTCACGGTGGCCACGCCTTTGTTTAACGATTATGTCATACCTTTGACGGTGATGATTTTAATCGCCCTGTTCTTGATGCAACGCAAGGGCACGGGCAATGTGGGGCGCATTTTTGGGCCGGTAATGGTGGTTTGGTTCGTTACCATAGGTGTGCTCGGGGCTGTCGCCGTGGCGCGCAATCCGGAGGTGCTGGCGGCCTTTAATCCTTGGTGTGGCCTTCGGTTCCTGGGGAGCCAAGGCGTGGTGGGTTTCGCGGTTTTGGGCGGGGTGTTTTTGGTGGTCACCGGGGTCGAGGCTTTGTATGCAGATATGGGGCATTTTGGCCGAAAGCCCATTCAATGGGCCTGGTTTGGATTGGTGCTGCCTGGCTTGTTTCTCAACTATCTTGGACAAGGCGCGCTACTTTTGAAGGATCCTGCATATATCGAGAATCCCTTCTATATGCTGGCCCCGCGGTGGGCGCTTTATCCGATGGTGGGGCTTTCCACTTTGGCGGCTATCATCGCTTCGCAAGCGTTGATAACCGGAGCGTTTTCCATGACTATGCAGGCCGTGCAAATGGGATTCTCGCCCCGGGTCGAGATCGACCACACTTCTTCCCGCGAAAAAGGCCAGATCTACATTGCCAAGGTGAACTGGATTTTAATGCTAGCGTGCATCGGCCTGGTTTTTGGATTCCGGTCTTCGAGCAACCTAGCTTCCACCTATGGGGTGGCGGTGGGCTTTACGATTTTCATCACCACCGTGCTGTTCTTTTTCGCGGCCCGCCGGCTTTGGGGCTGGAACGCATGGGCCACGGGTTTGTTGTGCGGCTTTTTCCTGCTCATTGAAGCGGCGTATTGCACCGCCAACTTGGTTAAAATCCAGCATGGCGGCTGGTTCCCCTTGGCCATCGCTTTGGGTGCCTTCACGCTAATGACCACCTGGAAAACCGGCCGCCGGATCTTGCGTGGCAAGCTGGAGGCCGCCACGTTGCCACTGGAGGCGTTTTTGGATGACATGGCGGGGCAATCCTTGACCCGGGTTCCGGGTACCGCCGTGTTTCTCGCCAGCAATACCGGGGGGACTCCGCTGGCCTTGTTGCATAATCTCAAGCACAACCGGATTTTGCATCAACGCAATGTCATTTTGACGATCGTCACCGAAGAAATTCCCTTCGTGCATCGGAACCAGCGCCTGCAAATCGAATCTCTGCCGCATGATTTCTACCGGGTTATCGGCCGTTACGGGTTTATGCAAGATCCCAATGTGCCGGCTTTGTTGGCAACTTGCGCCAAAAATGGACTGCCCTTCAAAATGGAGGACACCACCTTTTTCCTCAGCCGCGAAACCATCCTGCCCACGCATGCGCGGGGGATGGCCATGTGGCGGCGGCGGCTCTTTGCGGTGATGTCCCGCAACGCGCAGCATGCCACTGCCTTCTTCCGCCTGCCCGCCAACCGCGTGGTGGAACTGGGTATGCAAGTGGAGCTTTAACCCGGACCAGCAACTCGCCCGCGCCATGAAAACTTTCCCCTGGTTAACTGGCCTGGCATTGCTCTTCTGGGGCTGGCAAATGGGTTATGCCTGGGTGGGCCTGCTGGCGGCGGCGTTGCTGGAGGGAGGCCGTTTGGCCCGCTGGCACTGGAATTTATCCAACACCGACTATCGGCGAATCTGGGATTTTTGTTCCGCGGTCTTTGTGTTTCTCGCGGTCTTTTTCTATTCCTCGCGCGACATGCTCAGCGCTTCCCATGCGTTTTTGCTTTGGCTGCCGCTAGTCTTTTTGCCCATTGCCGCCGCGCAATGGTTTGGCCCGTTGGAGAAGATTGATTATCGCGTGTTCTGGCTGTGGCTGCGGTTCAAGGCGCGCGCGCATTTGTCCGTCGGCGCCATCGGCATCGCGCCGCTTTATTTCGCCATTTGCCTGTTCGCGACGACCGCCATTAACATGAACCACCCGGCGGCGGGCTGGTTTTACGCAGGGTTCGGCCTGGTTTCGGCAGCCGCGCTTTGGCGCATCCGCCCCCGCCATTATCCGGCCGGAGTATGGATTGTGGCAATCGCGCTGGCTGGAGGGGTTGGTTTTGCCGGCCACCATGGCTTGCGCCAGTTGCAGGACGCGGCGGAAAAAGCCTTCAATAACTGGCTTTCGAGCCGGATGGGCGGCGAAATCGGCGCGTCCGAAAGCCGCACGGCCCTGGGCCAGATTGGCAAAATTCACCTCTCCGGCCGCATCTTGTGGCGGGTGGAAACCCAGCCCGGCCGCCCCACGCCCGATTTATTGCGCCAGGCCAGCTACAATAGTTATGGGAAAGAAGTGTGGTATAGCCGCCAAAAGAATTTCACGTCCGCGATTGAAGAACTCGCTGATGCCTGGACCCTGAGCACTAACGCCCCCTCAGCAGGAACGGTGACCATTGCCGGTTATTTACCTAAGGGCGAAGGTTTGCTGCCGTTGCCCATTGGCATTGCGCGCATCGATAAGCTCCCCAGCCAGCAATTGGAGTACAACCCGCTCGGGGCTGTGCGCGCGAAACAGGCCCCGGCCTTTGTGCAGTACCAAGCCGGGTTCGTGCGCCAAAGCACGATCGATAGCCCGCCCATGGACGAGGATGATTTGAAGGTGCCCGAAGCCGAGCAGCCCGCCTTGAAGCAAATCGCGGATCAATTGCAGCTAGATCCCGGCAAGCCCGAGGAAGCGCTCAAAACGGTAACCCGGTTTTTTCTCGAGAATTTCCGCTACACCATGTACCTCGGCACCGCCAAGGAACAAGCCAAAGACCTAACCCCACTCGCCGATTTCCTCCTTCGCAAGCGGGCTGGACACTGCGAATACTTTGCCACGGCCACCGTGTTGTTGCTGCGCCAGGCGGGCATTCCGGCGCGCTACGCCGTGGGGTATGCGATGCATGAATCCTCGGGGATGAATAAATTCGTGGTCCGTGAACGCCACGGCCATGCGTGGTGCCTAGTTTACCGCTCCGATAAGAAAACCTGGATCGATTACGATACCACTCCCGATTCCTGGTTTGCCATTGAGTCGCAAAACGCTTCGTTTACGCAATCCATCTCCGATTTCTTTTCCTGGTTATGGTTTAAATTTTCCCAATGGCGGTACGGAGCGGCGAGCGTGCGCAATTACGTGCTCGTGGCGCTGGCCATCACCATCGTTCTGCTGGGCATTCAGATCATTTTCCAGCGCCGCGGCAAAAAGGCGGCGGCCAAGTCGTTAGTCTCCAGCCAGCACCACTGGCCGGGCGGCGATTCCGAATTTTACGCGATTGAGCAATATCTGGCGGGTGCTGGCTGGCAGCGGGCGGCCAACGAAACCCCACGCCAATGGCACTCGCGTTTGGGGCAGTTGGCGGCCCGCGTGGCCATCCACGGCGCGTCGCCCGAATTGATTGCCACGCTCAACCCCATCCTGCGGCTGCATTACCGGCATCGTTTCGATCCCGAGGGACTGCCACCGGGCGACCGCCAACGGTTGCGCGAGGAAACCCTGGCTTGGCTGGAGGCTGCCAAGCGTTACAAAACAACTGCCGCCTCGTAATTGCCAGAGACAATCCTTGTGGGTATGGTAGGAGCACCATGAAAAAGATCAAAAAAGACGAGCTCTATAAAAATCTGGGCGGTTTTTTGGCCGAAAAAGGCGTGGAATTCAAGGATGGCCCCTACACCAGCCGGATTCGCCAAGGCTGCTCATTGTTGACCGATTGCATCAATTACACCCAATCCGGGATCGGCAAAGCCAAGTCCAAGATCGATGAAAAGCTGGGCCGCATGCGCCAGATCATCCATGAGAAAACCGCGCCGCCCTCGGTAAAAACGCCCCCAGCGAATCCTAAGCCCCCTCGCAAACCCGCCAAGCCCGCCGCGAAAACCGCCGCGAAAACCGTTTCGAAATCCGCTGCGAAAACGGCCGTGAAAACGGCTGCCAAGCCCGCCCCGAAAACCGCCACTTCTCCGGCCCAAGCTAAACCCGCCGAACCGGAAACTCCCAAGGAAGTGAAGCCGGAATAAGTCCGAGGCGGTTCCCATGGGTTCGAAATATTTGTCTCACTGGGTGAATAAGTTCATTCGGCGGGATACGCATTTGGTTGATGGGCTGGGTGCGTGCCGATTGGTCTGGCCAGCTTTCGGCTTGGGAAATCTGTTTGCCCATCGGTCTTCGCAAACTTATTGTGACGCATGCCGATGGCTCCGGAAAGAAGTTGGAATGAGCGAGTAGGGATGGCCAAATCCGAAGTGCGCGCCACTTTGGCGGCCTTGCCCGCGTCTTTGAAAAAAGAAACCCAAAGCCTGCCGGTGTTATTCGAAAAAATCCCCACCCCGGAAATGGTGGAGGATGGCATTGCTCCGGATACTTTAGGCCTGTTTCTAGGTGGCGCCTTGCCGGATAGCGACGCCGAGTGCGACCCCCTGCCATCCCAAGTTTTGCTTTTTCTCGATAATTTGTGGGATTATTCCGAGGGTGACGAGATCGTTTACCGCGAGGAAATTCGCGCCACCCTTTTGCATGAGATTGGACACTATCTAGGGCTGGATGAAACCGATCTGGAAGCTCGCGGCTTGGACTGATATTCGGCTGGCTGCTTGGCCGCGAACGCCGCATTGCCCCAATCCTTTCTTCCGGTTATAAGCTTCCCAATGCTGATCGCGTTTAACAAACCGTACGGGGTGCTCTCCCAATTCACGGCGGAAGGCTCGAAAAACCGGGCTTTGGCCGAGTTTGGCTTTCCGCCCAACGTATACCCGATTGGCCGGTTAGACGCCGATTCCGAAGGGCTCTTGCTTTTAAGTGACGAGGCCGCGTTGAATGAGCGCCTGTTGCACCCGCGCCAAGGGCATCGCCGCCTTTATTGGGCGCAAGTGGAACGGATTCCTTCCTCTGACGCCTTGGCCCAACTTCAAAAAGGGGTAAAAATACCCTCGGGCAATACCTTGCCGTGCCGGGCCTGGATTTTGGAACCGCAGCCCGAAATGCCGCCCCGGGTGCCACCCGTGCGCTATCGTAAAACTGTGGCGGATTGCTGGATCGCCCTCGAGTTGGTGGAAGGCAAAAACCGCCAGGTGCGCCACATGACGGCCGCTGTGGGGCATCCGACCTTGCGCTTGGTGCGGAAGCAAATCGGCGGCTTTCCCCTGGGCACTTTGCCGAGCGGCCAATGGAAAGCCTTATCTTCCGCCGAACGCCAGCAAGTCTTAAGCTCGGGCGTAGGATCATCATTCTAAGCAAGATCAGGCGTGAGCTTGGGCTGTTAGGCGGGTCAAACCTAGAAGCGCCCCTATGGATATTGCGGCTGATTTAATCCATACCGACCGGACGCGGGTCATCCAGCGTTCGCTGCGGTGTTTTCATTTTGGCCTGATCGGCCTGGTGCCGGTCATTGGCGTGGTGCCCGCCCTTTTGGCGATCGCTTCATATCACCAATGTGCCCGGGATATTGGGGATACCTGGCAGCCCAAATGGCTGTTAATTGGCTGGTTAATCCCCATTTTGTATGTGGGGATTTATACCTACTCGATGAGCTTGGACGGCTTTGCCCTGATGATATTGGTCGGGGCTGCCATCCAAATCGCGGCGATTGTCGAAGCTTGGCGTCACCAGGATTACTTGGCTTGGAACCCCGCGCGGCGGCTGGCCATTCTTGGCTTGGCAATGGCCTATTCTGGATTGGCGTGCATTCCCATTGGGTTGCAAGCGTGGCTGGCCTACCTGCTCATTCCGCAATATGGAAATTGAACTTCCAGTCCGCGCGCCCGGGCCCATTCTGATCCGTGAATTGCGGGCGTCCGCCCGGCGGCGTTCCACCTATATTGCCCGAATATTGTCCGCCTTAAGCGTGGCGGGCTTGGCCATTGGCATGATGCTTGCCAGCTTGTATCAAGCCCTGTCTCCCGCCGCCGCGGGCCAGATGTTCTTTCACTGGCTGATTTTGGCGGGATACGCCTTCGCCATGTTTTACGGCATGGTTTCCACGTGCGATTGCATCAGCCGCGAGAAGCGGGAAGGCACGCTGGGCTTGCTGTTCTTGACGCGGCTGAGCGCCTTTGATGTGGTGCTAGCCAAATTTGTCCCGCGTTTCAGCCACTCGCTCTATTGCTTGCTGGCCGCGATCCCTTCGGTGGCGTTTATTTTTTTGCTGGGCGGAGTCACTTTGGGGGAATTTTTCCGCGCGGCAGCCAATCTCGCCAACCATTTGTTTTTCTTCACGACCTTGGGCTTGCTGGTCTCAGCGCTTAGCCGGAATGAGCGGCAGGTGTTTATTACCGGACTTGGCTTGGCCATCGTCGTGGGAGTGTTGCTACCCGCTCTGGTCGCGGTAGGGAATTCCGGCGGCACCACGAACGTTTCCTGGCTGGATTGCTTCAGTTTGGGGCCGTTAGGTTTTTTGGTTGCGACCGGCTTGCCCGCCACGGTTCCGGTCAGTCAAGTGATGCTCCGAGCCCTGGCTTTAAATCACCTTTGTGCCTGGCTTTTCCTAATCCTGGCCGGATTTGTGCTGGCCCGCCAAGTGCGCGAAACCAGCGCTCCGGAGAGCCTTTGGCGGCAGTTATTTTGCCGCCCCGTGGTTTTGCGGCCCCAGCGGTCCAACCGCAAAGCCGCAACTTCGGATGCTTGGTGGGAGGTGAATCCCATATACGAAGCCGCCACCCGATTCAATCGCCGCCTTTCCGCGCCCTCCGCGCGATATTTTATCGCGGTGCTAGCATTGGTGGGTTTGCTTATCGGCTATCCCGAGGCCTGGCTTTACCCCGCTGGCTGGCAGGCGAATCGAGGAAACGGCCTGCCCGATGCTTGGTTTTCACCCCCCATCTTTCCCGGGGCTGTCTTGCTGCTGCATTTATTGCTCAAATTTTCGGTGGCCGCCGAGGCCTGCCATGCGTTAAGCGCTGAACGGCGCAACGGCAGTTTGGAATTATTGCTAGCCACGCCGATGGGGGAGCGCGAAATCGTTCACGGCCAGATGCTGGCCCTCAAACGGCGTTACGCGCCCGCCGTTATGTGGGTGCTCGCTTTTCAGACTCTTCTCCTGCTTACCGGGATTGTTCAATTGGACCCCATGGGGCAGTTGAGCCTCATCTTCTTTTTTGCCGGGGCCTCGCTGTGGCTCTTGCTGGATCTCTATGCGTTGGCCTGGATGGGCCTTTGGTGTGGACACCGCATGGTCAGTGCCGCCCGGGCCATCAGCCAGACGGTGCTGACGGTTCTTTTGGCGCCAATAGCTTTCAGCAGCGCTTATTTGACGATGGTGCTTTTGATTTTCCAGTATTTTGATTTCGATCGGAGTTACCAAATACCTTTTTTGGCCATTGCTCCCGCCCTCTTTTTAGCGGTTTATGTCGGCACGATCTGCTGGCCCGCGTATTGTTTGCAGGAGCGGCTCCGTCAGATCGCCGCCCAGCCATTCGGGCGCAAACGCTGAAGGTTTCGCGTGAGAAGGGCCGCGCAGGCGGGTCGAATTAAACGCATCAACGCAAACTCAAATGGGTATTAAAAGCGAAGAATTGGCATTCGTGAACCGGCAACTGGCCGCCATGCTCAAGAGCGGCCTGCCGCTGGAGGGGGGCTTGCGCCAGATGTGCGCGGAAATGCGGCGCGGCCGGTTGCGGGATGAATTGCGCGCGCTGGAGGCCGAGTTGGCGGAGGGCAAGTCTTTGGATGAGGCCTTGGGCAACCGGCGCTTGCCGGAGCTATACACCCGCATGTTGCGGGCAGGCGCGCGCAGCCAAGACCTTCCCCAAATGCTCACCTTGCTGGCGGATTATTATTACGAGCAGCATAATCTTTGGTCGCGCCTCAAAGCCTTGATGGTCTATCCCACGATCGTGCTGGTGGGCTGCCTCTTTTTATCCGGCCTGTGCGGAGTCTTTTTCACCCGGCTGGTACAGCAGGAAATCACGGACACAACCGCTAAAGTCATGCAAATGCAGATGGGAGCTTCGTTGCCTGCCTTTACCTCCATGGTGTTGCAACATAAGACCGTCTTGTCGGCCGCCATTTGGACTCCGGCCTTCATGCTTTCATGCATCTTGCTCGGATTCGTGCTGGCAAATTTGGTTCCCGCAGTCCGCCGGTGGTTGCGATTTCATTTGCCGATCCTGAGGGACACTGCTTTCGCGCAATTTGCCAGTTCCATGGGGTTGATGCTGCAAGGCGGATGCCCGCTGCGGGACTGTGTCGCAGTCTTAGGCCGGATTGAAGGGGGCAGCAGCCTGGGGCGGGAGCTGGCGGGTTGGGAAACGCGGCTGCAAGCGGGAGCGGCGAAATTCCTGGACGTCGCCGGCCCCAAAGGCCTGCTGCCCCCCTTCTTCAAATGGCTCGTGGCCAGCGCGGGGGAAGACCTCCCGGGCGGTTTCCGCCAGGCGGCCGAGTTATACCGCACCCGCGCCTTGCGCGCGCGCGACATGATTCTCTACGCCGCGTTGCCTGTGTCCACCGTGGTTCTCGGAGGGATTATCGCGGTGCAAGTGTATTGCATCTTTCTAACGCTAATGGGGCTCTCCTTGCCGTTGATAAGCATGATGGATGGCTTGGGGTTTTGAAAGCGCGCCATCCCAAGCCAGCGCGTGGGGCCATTGGTTAAAGTTAATGCATGATAACCTCAACTAACATGGGCGGTTGGCTGCAAAGCGCCGATTGGGTCTTGTTCTGGACCCTCGCCTTTGGTGGGGTCATGGGTTTTCTTTTTTTTCTCCTGAGCCTGCCCTTGCGACGCCAGGAAAGAGCGCGGTTTTTCCTGGATTTCCTCGCCCTCGCCCTGCGCCGTGGCATGCCCGTGGAGCAAGCCATTGTTGCGGCTTCGCATAGCCGGGATCCTAGCTTGGGGGTGCGTTTTCATTTGCTGGCGTCTTGGCTCGAAAAAGGGTTTCCACTTTCGCAAGCTTTGGAGCGGACCCCCGGCTTATTGCCGCCCGCCATCTTGGCCCAACTGAGGGTAGGGGAACGCATTGGCAATCTGGCTCAAGTGCTGCCGGGCTGCCATGATCTAGCCAACGTGGTGGGGCCGCAGTTTCTTAAAGCTCAAAATTACATCGCGATGTTGCCGCTGTGCTTGGCTACGGTGGGCATGATTTGGCTGGTGCCCATGATGATGGTATTCGTCATGCCGAAGTTCATGGAAATCATCAAAGACATGGAGACTCAAGCCCCGGCCTTGATCCAATTTCTTTCGCGCCATGTGCACTCGCTAACCATGCTGTCCATTTTGACTGGGGTTTGCCTGTTGCTCTTCATAATACCGGTTTTTTTCTATGTGGGCGGGCCGCGTTTCGCACGTTGGATTACCGGCGGCCTGCCGCCCGTGTTCGATGGCTGGCTGCTGCGGGTGCCCTGGCATCGCCAGCGCTGCGAGCGGAATTTCTCGGGCGCGCTGGGCGTTCTGCTCGACGCCAACGTGCCCGAAGCGGAAGCCGTGCGGCTGGCGGCGCAATGCGCCGGCAACCGTGTATTCAATAAGTATGGGGCTCAGGTCGCGGGTCAATTGCAGGCGGGCCAGACTTTGCCGCAAGCCTTGGCCTTGATTAGCCAAAATCGTGAGTTTCATTGGCGTTTGGCCAATGCTTGCGCTTCACCCCACAGTTTCACCGCCGCCTTGCGGGGTTGGCAGGAAGCGTTGGAAGCGCGGGCCTTTCACTGGGAACAAGTGTTTGTGCAAACGGCGACTACCGGCTTGGTGTTAATCAATGGCGCTTTGGTGGGGTTGCTGGCAGTGGCGATGTTTCAAACCCTGGTGGTGATGATGGAAGGAGCCGCGTTATGGTGATCCGTTTATCCCGCGTGCACACGCGGGGCATACTAATTTGGGAACTGCTCGCGGCGATTTCCATCTTGCTGATCGTGTTCTTCCCCTGGAGTCTCATCCTGGTCCAAGAACAAAAAGTCATGCGCGCCGCCTATTATCGGGCGGCCGCCATCGAACTGGTGGATGGCGAGATGGAAGTGCTGGCGGCGGGGGAATGGAAAGCGTTTCCCGCGGGGACGAATATTTATCCGGTCAAGGCTCCGGCGGCGGCCCATTTGCCGCTGGGGCGTTTTACGCTGGCCGTGCAACCGAAGTTGATCCGGCTGGAATGGAAGCCCGAGAAACCCGCGCAGGGCGGGCCGGTCACGCGGGAGGTGGCGCTGCCATGAAAATTTATCCCGCGCAACCGCAGTCCCGTTTGGATGGCATCTCCCTCGTTGAATGCCTGATTTACATCGCCGTATTGACTGTGGTGACCGGCATCGCGTTTTCGGTTTTCTTCAGCGTGCTTTCCCATCATCGCAGTGTGGTGCGCTGCAGTGATGACATCGTGGGCGCGGTCAAGGCAGGTGAACGCTGGCGGGCGGATATTCGCGCCGCCATAGAGGTTCCGCGATCGGAATCTAATTCCTCCGAACAAGCCCTCCAAATACGGCACGCTGGCGGCACGATCACCTATCTGTTTTCCAACGGCCGCATCTGGCGCATTGTGGATGGCAAATCGCCAGAATTGCCGCTGCTAGAAAGGGTCAAATCTTCCGTCATGCAGGCCGATACGCGCACGGTCACCCACGCTTGGCGCTGGGATCTGCAAATCGCTCCCGCCCGCAAGAAATCAAAAATCAACCCGAGTTTCGCCTTTTTAGCCGCTGTAAAACCCGGATTGCCACCACCGGCCCCCATTGTTGAACCTGTCTCCGCTCCGGAAAAAACTGTGGAAAGTGATGCCTCTAATCCATGAATTTGCGACAACCATCTCCTAATCACGCTTGCCACCGCCAAGGGTCGGCACTCTTGATTTTGCTGATCTTGCTGAGCATTGCCATCGTGCTCACGGTGTGCAATCAAATGACCTTGCGGCGTTTGATGGGAGAATTGAACCTGCTCGAAAAGCGGCAACAACAGAGATATTCGCAGCCAGCGATCACGAATTCAGTGGCCTCATGGCGACCGGATTCAACCAACGTGGTGGCCAATCCAGCGGTGGAATCACCGGCGGCGGACTTCAATCCAAGTTCCGGCCGACCGGCCCGTTGAAGAATCGATCATTCGCAATTCATGCCTGCCCGGTTCCAGCCAGGCAAAAGTTCCCCCCTTGGCCCGCTCGATTTTGAGTGAGGCGCTTTGCCATTCAGCGGTGCCGATAAGGTCGGTTTTCAAAGCTAAACGGCGGCCTTGGTCGGGAAGATCTCCATCCAGAAAATATACCGATCCGGGCAAGGGAGTCGTGATGCGCGCAGGGGCCAAGCGAGTTGCCGCGGTCTCGATGGTCACCCGATGGCCCAGCCAGTTTTCGCCAGAGGCTAGCCATTCGCGGTATTCCGCGCCTAAACGCACGCGGCCCTGGGCGTCGTAATCGGTGGCATCTTCCAACGCGGGCAGGCAATCCGAGCAAAACCATTCGGGAATGCCTTGCGGGTTAGGGGTGCGTTTGCCGGTCAGCGGATGCACGCGGGCTTCTACGATATTGGCTGGGCGCGCGTACCAGGTGGTCCCGCAGCGTTGATGCAATTCGTGCATCACCTCGTGCATAATGGGGCCCGCGCCGGTGACGCCCGAGACCTGCGCCATGGGGGAGCCATCGAAATTCCCCACCCACACGCCGACGGTGAATTCCGGAGTGTACCCGAAAGCCCAATTATCGCGGAAATCGGTGCTGGTCCCTGTTTTGCAGGCCACCGGAAAATCGAAATACAGCGGTGAATCCACGCCAAACTCCAGCGCCCGGGCGTTATTATCGGCCAGCATATCGGCAATTAAAAAGGCCACGTCGGCCGAAAACCATCGGTTCGTGGCTGGAGCGGGAATGCTTTGGGCTGGCTCACGGAGCAAGCGGTAGGGTTGCCACGCGCCCAGGCGGGCGAGGCAAGCGTAGGCATTGGCCAATTCCAGCAACCTCGCCTCAGCGTTGCCAATAGTTAGGCCCAAACCATAATAATCGGGATCGGCATTCAAAGTGGTGAGCCCGCACGCGCGGAGCCGCTGTTGCAAGACGCCGGCGCCACCGATAGAATCCAGCACCTTGACTGCCGGAATGTTGAGCGAGTTGGCCAACGCCTCGCGGTAACGCATCGGCCCGTGGCAGCGGCGCTGGTAATTCACCGGCGCGAAAATTCCGGTGGGCGTGGCGAATTGCACTGGCAAGTCGGCCACCACCGTGGCAGGAGTAGCCCCTTTTTCCAAGGCGATGGCATAGGTGAATGGCTTGAAGGTGGACCCCGCCGAGCGTGGCGCCCAGGCGCCGTTCACTTGGCCGTCGCCGGGCGCGAAGTAGTTCTCTGACCCCACCAGTGCCAGCACGCTACCGTCGCGATTGTCGATCACCACCACCGCGCCATCGCTGACATGATGCTCCCGCAACCGGCCCAATTGGCCGCGCAAAATGGTTTCCGCGTAGCGGTTCAATTCTAGATCCAAGGTCGTGGCGATGGGGCCACTATGTTCTTCGCTGAGCCTTCGATTTTGTTGCAGGATTAAATCGACAAAATGGGGCGCATTATACGCGCGGCGCGGCGCGGCGAGTTTAATGGGTTCGGCCAAAGCTCGGTTGCGACTTGGGTTTGCGAGCAGGCCGCACGCGGCCATGCGGCCAATAATCCACGTTTGACGTTTGCGGGCTTGGTTAAAATTCCGATGCGGATTCAGGCGCGAAGGAGCCTGGGGCAATCCGGCCAGAAAAGCCGCTTGGGCCGTGCTGAGTTCCGTCAAAGGCGTGGCAAAATAAAACCGCGCGGCATCCGCCGGCCCCCGGCAACGGTTGCCGTAATCCAGCCGGTTTAGGTAGGTCAACAAAATGCGCTCTTTGCTCCAAACCTGCTCCAAGCGCATGGCCTGTAGAGCTTCAATCGCCTTGGAACGCAAGGTGCGGGGGCGTTTTTCATACGACTTGATTAATTGTTGGGTGAGCGTTGAGCCTCCCGAGATAACCCGGCCATGACGGATACAACTCCAAGCCGCGCGCAGCGTGGCGCGCCAATCCACCCCGTGATGTTGCCAAAAACGGCGATCCTCGGCGGCCAAAGTGGCGTCCACCAGCGCGCCCGGAACATCGCTCAGCGTCACTGCTTGGCCTAACGCGCCCGGTGGGGCCGATTGCCGCAAGGTCAGGCCATTGCGATCCACAAACTCCAGCGCGGGTTTGGGCGGGGCAAACACGGCTGGCGGCAATGGCACCAGCGAGATTGCCCAACTCAATGCCAGGCGCACCAGGAGCCAACTGCACACCGCCGCCAGCATCCAGGTTAAACCTAACCGGAGCCGTTTTGCTCGTTTACTATGGTTGGCCAATGGCATGGCGTTGGAGTGCCGGGTGTCAGTTCAAAGGCTGGCTCTGCAATTCCTGCATTTCCGAGGTGCCGAAACGTTCGGGATGATACATCTCTTCCACCTTGGCGTTGGGGGCGAGGGCGGTGCCGGCGGCGCGCACGCGCGCCAGATAGCGAATGACGTGTTGTCCCGCGGGCAGCGAATCGCGGAAAAACAGGGCGCGATCGTGGCGCAGTTCATGGAAATCATCCCACCATTCATTCACCGCTTCGTTGGCGGTGCGACCGGTGCGTGAGGTAAAACGCGGGTTAATAGGTTCTAAGATCGACGGCACGGCGTCGTCAATCGCCACATACCGGCCCGTTTGCGCGTTTTCCAAACGCAAGGTCACTAACACCAGATCACCCACGCGCGCATTTTTAAATTCATGCACCTCCCCGTCCCCGTCCACCAGAGCGTATTCCCGCTGCAAGGCAAAGCCTCGGCTTTCCCGCGGCAAACGCTGGATTTTGGGACGGAAATCGGCGGCGACGCGCACGTACAAATTCTGTTGCGCGGGATTCTCCAGCCTCAATTCGTGTACCGCCACATTCGTGGCCCAGGCAAAAGCGGTTTCGAAAAGGTCCGGTTTCGCGGGTAATTGGAAGGAGCGCTTTTCGCTTTGCCAAGTCAGTTGCCCAGCGCTGGCCTGGTGGGTGGACTCCACTTTGCGCACGTAATCCGCCACGGCCATCAGCGCCCAGGCGTTGCCTTGCGTGGTGGCCCAACGCCCTTGTTTCTGCGTTCCGAACAATTCTTCAGCTAAGGGTTCAATGGCTGGGTTCTGCGATCCCGCGCGCAACCGGCCCATGAGTTGCACGGCCATTTCGCGTTCCGGACAGCCGAACCAAGTATCACCTTGGGCGATGGGTTTCGTTTTGGGATTTAACAGTTCGTGGGCGAGGTCGGCAGGGCCTTTGCTTTCGATGATTGCCAAGGCCAGCAAGGCGCGCGATTCCGCCGACAAGACTTCGCGTTTTTCGTAAATTCGTTCATAGAAAGACGATTCCGGGCGGTCCGCGAGTGCCAGTGTGTGCAGGGCTAAAACCGCCCCCGACAAATCCTCGTTGCGCACGCTGTTCAGGTTGTCCCGCAGTGATTGCGCCAGGTATTTCATGAGCAGATCGAACTCGCTATTCGGCACCGAATGGCCGCTGTTTCTAGCGAGAGCTAAGACCATCCCGGCGTAGGCGCTAATCCATGGCTCCGCTTTTTTCCCGCCCGGCCAATAGGCTAGACCACCATTCTCAGTCTGCATGGAGAATAACCGGCTGACGCCTTTGGCAATGGCTGCCTTTGCGTCCGGCCGATTGGTCCATTGCGGCATAAAGGCGAGGCAATCTTGCCACATGATCCACGGTAGCAGGCTCGATGAAGTTTGCTCCGCGCAGCCATACGGGTAATGCAGCAGACCCGCCACCGATTCGCCGAGGTTTACCAGTCGGCTATTGGCTAAGGTAACCGTCAGTGAGCCTGAACCTTCGAACATTTGCGGGTTGGCGCCCGCGAGCAAGTTGGTGGCGGCACTGGTGGTGCGTGACACATAGACTTCGTGCAAAAGCGGCGTCGCGTATTCCACCGGCAACAGCGATTCGACTCGATCGCGCTCACCGCCAGCGCCGGTAGTCTTGGCCTCCCAAGTCCAGCGTGAAACGCCGACTTGGACCATTTCAACCGCGAACTCCACAGTTGCCTCGCCATTGGCCGCCACTTTAGTTTTTTGATTGGTTTTAGCGGCGCCCACCTCAATGGCGCTGACCATTGCTTTGTCATCGACGTTTAGCGCTACCTCAACTTCCATCGGTTGGGTGGTGCGGTTTTGCAGTACCGCACGCGCCAGCAAGCGATCGCCCACGTGGGCAAAACGGGGCAGGGAGGGTTCGAGCATCAACGGTTTGTTGATCTGAAAAGTGGATTCCGTGGCGCCGAATTGTCCGCCGCCGTGGTGCGCCACGGCAATGACACGATACCGGGTTAAACTATCCGGGGCGGTAAAGCTGGCCGTGAATTGGCCCTGATCATCCGTGATGAGACTGGGATTCCAATAGGCGCAGCCGAGGAATTTCTTGCGCAATGCCCGGGCCGCCGCATCGCCACCGCCGCCCACCAAATAGCCCTTGTTCTGGAATCGCCAAGTGGCGGGATCCTCCGGCAGCAAACTGGGCAGGGAAGAATAGCTGGAGACCGCCAACGGGCGTTCCTCCCAGAAAAAGGCGCTGGGATTCGGCACCTGGTAACCGGTCAAGGCTAAAACGCCATCATCGACCGCGTAGCAAGAAACTTCGGCGCCCGCCGCCGGTTGCCCGTGGCTGTCGCGCACCGTGCCTTCGATCACGACATTTTGGCCGGGTTGATACTGGGCGTTTTCAGTGCCGGCCTCCACTTTGAGTTGGTTGGCGGCATCTGCGATGGCCAGGTTGAGTTGTCCCACGCGATATTCGGGCTCTTTGAATTCGCGGGTGCTGTCTTCGAGCCCGCGGGCAATGAACACGGTGACGATCGCGTTAGGCGCGTCACCCGGCAAGAGGGGAACTTGGATGGCGGGCGCGTTCCCGGTCAGGTTGGTGGCAAACGAGCGCATCACGTGCTCTCGTTCCACGCTCACGAAGGCGAGGCCGGAAATGGGGGTTTTGACCAGAATAGTAGCGGTTTGCCCGGGGGTATAAAACGGCTTGTCCGGCGCTAAGTCCACTTGCAGTTCATTGCGATAATTCCACCCCATGTGCCCCCGTCCGGCGACGTGGAAATTGATGGCGCTTAGCACTGGCCGACCATTCCTATCTGTAGTGCTAGCCTCCAGTAAATACATGCCTGCCTCCAATGGGGGCAAGGTCACTGAAGGCGCCGTGGTGTCGGCCACACTCCATTGGCCCAGGGTATCCACTACCGTGGTTGTGGCTACTTCTTGTTCATTGACGTCGACAAATTCCGGTGAATTTTCGTAGCGCACCACCTGGCCCGCGCCTTGGACCCGCACCGAGCGCCAATTCACTTTACGCAAACGCAGTTTGATTTTACCAGCCGCCGGCTCCGGAGTACCATCCGGGCGGACGGCCACGATCGAAACCGGCGTCGGCACGTTGGTGCCCACGAGCGAAGAGATTTCTTGTATGCCCAAGTAAAAGTCCGAGCTGTGACGGATGAGTTGAGCGCTGGCGGTGAGGGTTTGTTGCGAGGCATCGGTCATTTCCACCAGGCAATTGACCGTTCGGGGTTGAGGCGACACGGGATTGATGGGGATTTCCGGTTTCAATGCCCATCCGAGTGCGGAGACAAAATTCGTCTCACCATTTATGGATAGCGATCCTCCGCCTTCGCCCGGGAAAGTGTGGGCACGATTGCAGAAAACAAAATGTTCCCACTTGTCCGGCGCGAAAGGTTCATCATGCGCGTTGATATTCCACGCTAGCCGCGCTTTGGAAACTGGGCGGCCATGCAGATAGGTGGCTTTAACGGGGAAGGCAACAGGTTCACTTGCTGCCACCGAGGGTGCAACCGGCAGGGAAATTTCAAAGACGTTGGGTTGGTAATCTTGCACTTCAAATGAGTGATATTGCGTGAGGTTCGTGCTCACCGTCAGATCGGCCCGGTAAGTCCCGCGTTTCTCCCCCGGCAGCATTACCGACACATCGCAAGATCCCAACGCCGAAAAAACCACATTGGTCTCGAAAAAGGGCCGTTGCCGCGCATCTAGGCAGACCAGCTTGCCGGTGGCGTTGAGCGGCACGGTCCAAGTGCCATTGGTGAATTCGCGCAAGATCGCTTTGAGGTGAAGCGTTTCGCCGGGGCGATACACCGGGCGATCGCTAAACAACAGCAATTTGCCAGTCTCTTGTCCGGATTCGTTCCACACCCGAGGAATGGCGTTATCGACCGGAATGCGATTTTCCCAGCCTTCTTCCAGGGCAAGAGCGTGCAAGTCATCCCCCGCTTTGGCCAGCAGCCAGCCATTTTTAGGCGCGGGATCAAATTGGGCCAGCCCGGCTTCATCGGCGCTGTGCTCCGCTAGCACCTCGCCGTCGTTATTAAGAATCCGCACTTTGGCGCCCGCGACGGGTTTGCCGGTGGTGTGCGAAAACACGGCCACCCAAAGCCGCCCCGGCATGGTCTTCCAGTAAAGCCCCAGATCGGTTAATTGCAGCAAAGTCTGAGTTCCCAGGGCAGCGCGGACCGCTGGACCACCCGAGTTGGGATTGTCCGCGGAGTCGGTGGGGGATCGTTTTTCCGCCGCGAGGAACACCGCGCCGTGGGTCCGTCCGCCTAATATATTATCCCAGGAAAAAACCGTTCGCATGGGTTGGTCTTGGGTGGAATCGACGGCGAAATTCGTCCAGCACACCGTTTTGCCGGCCATTAAATTAAAATCGATCTCGCGGTAAGGCTCATACGAATCGTCATCCCAAGAGCGTTCTTTAAAGTAGCCCTTATAGCCGCGCAGGGCGTGAATTAGTTGATATTCATCTAATAATTTAGCGCGCAGGCGCACGGAATCCACATTGATGGTCAGCAATTCCAAACGGCGTTGACCGCGGCTCAATTGATCGGTGGCCAGGGTTGGCCAATAGAGCCGGGGCGGCACCGGTTTGAAAGTGATTTCTTGTTCCACATCCTCCGCTAACTTTAATCCGTCGCCCGAAGTCAGGCCGGCTTTCACCCGGATTCGGTAGGGCTTGAATAATTCAAAATCGCCTTTGATTGACCAGTTTTCCCAACCCGTGGAGGCTGCCAAATTAGTGACGTGCGGGGTAATTTGCACCCAATCCAGCAAGTTGGTGGCATTGAGGTCCGGCGAGAGGGATTTTGAAAAGTGGAGGCGCACCCGGCGGCCGGCATTTACGGCATTGGCTCCTTCGATTTCAGTCACCACAAACGGCTGGATGTTGCCCAAGGGGAAAATCCAGGTGGCCGGCATTTTTGTTTTTAGAGGGGGCGCCGCAGGCAGTCCTGCATTGATCACCAATTTCCAGTCGTTGCCCGGGGGCAGCGGCTGTCCGGGGCGCACGAGGAATCGGCCGACAATAAGATTAGTCGCCGTTTCGACTTTTGCCGAATCCGCGCTGGCTTTGCGATGGCGAAGGTTTGAATCGAATTTCCGCTGGACTTGAAATTGTTCCTCCCAAATGCGGGCGCGGTCATTGCCGGCGAACGCCTGGTTTGCCCCGTTGTATTTATAGTCGTTAACCGTTTCCACGGTGGCTCGGTGAGCGGCCCCATTGGAATTGACGAAAGTAAAAAACGCGGCGGCCTGATTGGTGTCGATCTGGGCGTTAAACTGGATTGCCAGCGTGGGATCGGGCGGGAGGTTTTCGCCGGAGAAATTCACGTTGGCTTGCGCGGCCACGCCAAAAGGGGGCGTATGCACCTTGCGGAGTAATCGCGCTTTTACCGAGTGCCCCTCCGGGTCCATAAGCCCAGAACGCAGCGACAAGCGATATTCGGTTCCCAGACGGCTGGGTTCGGTGGGGGTAAACACCCCGCTCCGCTGGCTTAACCAGACAAATTGTCCGGCTAGCGGCGGTTGAATAATGAGTGGGGAATGGGTGGCCGTTCGCCCAACTTCATCGGCCGCAGCCACCGGCTGGTCAAACCGAATTTCGAACGTCGCATTCGCTTCTAAAGTGTCGTCCGTCAGCAGCAGTCGCACGCCCTCTGAATGTTCGGTTTCAGGTTTGCATCCGGCCAGGAGACTGAGCGCAAAGACGATTCCAACGGTTGCTGCGCACCCCAGCGCCCGGCAAATCCGCCGATAATACACCCTTGGTGAAAAATCTTTCGGGAACATAAAAAAGTGAAATTGATTTGTTGGGACAGGGCATTGCCTCCGTCCTTCTGAAGACCAACGCTAAGCCAAATTTCGCGCCATTCAACTAGAATCGCGCTCCCTGAAAACCCTGGTGGGAGGCGCGGCAAAATCCCATGAAAACAGCGCTGAAAAGCTGCTGCCAAATTGGAAAAATCGAGCGGAAAGCGAGGGTGGACAGCGTTTTTTTCTTGAACTATGCCATGCCTAGTATAATGTAATGCATAGTAGTAGGGTTTTATATGGCGGATGACCTTTTTGACAACTGGACGGTGCAAGTCCGCAAAGGGCTGCTCGAGCTCTGCGTTCTTAACGCGCTGGCGGGACGTGAACGCTATGGCTACGAGCTGGTCAAATCTTTGATGGATGTGCCCGGGTTGGGCGTCACGGAAGGCACTCTGTACCCGCTGCTATCACGCTTGCGCCTGGCGGGCTGGGTCCAAACCCGATTGGAAGAATCCTCCGATGGACCCGTCCGCAAATACTATACCCTCACCGCGGAAGGCCGCCGGATCATGCAGCTCATGAACGATTATTTGGCACGCTTGAATCAAGGGGTTCAACAAATGCAGAAGAAAGGGACAAAGCATGAGTAATTGGACGCAACTGGCCAAAGCCGAGTGGGAAGATTATTGCGCAAAAATGCGGGCTTCCTTGGCGGGGACGGAGGCGGATCCCGCCGAAGTGATTGACGATTTAAAACGGCACCTGGACGCGGAAATCGCCCGGGCCGGCCTGCAGGTGGTGACGGTGGAAGATGTCCAGCGCTTGATTCGGCAATTTGGCGGGCCAACCCCTGAGTCTAGCCAGCCATCCAGTCCCGCGCCATCCGTTCCCCCAATTATCCAAAATAAGCCGAAGCCGCCCCATGCGCTGTTGTTTTTGGGCGGGGTCGTGCTGCCACTGATTGCTTGGCTCATCGAGGTTTTGACTCGATTTTGCGCCGCGAACATTTTTGATCCATTGCCCACCTGGTGGCACGCCATGCTGGTGGGCTTGGTGCCCGTTGGCAATCTGCTGGCACAAAGGGAATTAATGCGTCCTGCCGGAGTTCGGCACCATTGGCTGATTTGGCTTAATGGCATGGGGATTGGCGTGGCCTTATATTATGCCTTCGCCTTCTTGCCCTTGACTCCCCTAGGCTTGCTTGGTGTGGTTTTCTACGGCGTCGGGCTTTTGCCACTGACGCCGCTGCTTTCCTTGTTTGCCACTTTCGCCTATCGCGGAAAAATGCTCCGGCAATTAGCAGCTCCACAATCGGGTTGGGCACCCCCGTTACTGGCCGGAATGGCATTGGGAGTGCTTGCCCTAATAGTGCCGGAGATACCACGGTTTGCGACCCGTGCCGCTTGCGAAATGGCACGTTCAGAGGAGCCGGCGACGCGCCTTAAAGGAATTCAAATGTTGCGCCGTTGGGGTGACCGGGACTTGCTATTGCGCTTTTGCTATCAAATGCCAGCGCGGGCGACCGATTTGACCACTTTCATGGCGACTCAGTTGTTTTCCTCCCAGGAATATGCTTTGTCAGCCGGGGAAGCCCAAACGATGTTTTTCCGAGTTTATGGCCAGCCGTTTAATTCGGAACCGCCGCCGCGAACGCAAACCCGAGCCGCTATATGGCGGGAACTGGACGACAATTTTACGTGGGATCCTGATTCCGCTTTGGGCGGGGAATCAGTGGCGGGCCGAGTCAAAGGACTCACCTTGGTGGCTTCGCGGCTGGATGGGTTGGTGGAATCGCGCGGCTCGGCTGCTTACATGGAGTGGACATTGGAGTTTGAAAATAAATACTCCCAGGCCCGGGAGGCGCGCGCCCAAATCTTATTGCCTCCGGGAGGTGTGGTATCCCGGCTGACTTTGTGGGTTAACGGCGAGGAACGGGAGGCGGCGTTTGCCGGGCGCGGGCAGACGCGCGAAGCTTACCAGAAGATCGCCGTCGAACGGCGGCGGGACCCGGTGCTGGTGACCACTTGTGGACCGGACCGCGTGCTGGCACAGTGTTTTCCAGTGCCCGCCAATGGAGGGCGCATGAAAATCCGGTTGGGTATTACTTGGCCTTTGGAGTTGGATTCGCTTACTCAAGGGCAGGTGGCTTGGCCGGTGTTTCTGGAGCGCAACTTCAATTTGGCGCCGGGCCTGGAACATCAAATCTGGCTGTCTTCGCATGCCCAACTAGCTTCGCGTAGCGCCGGATTGCAAGTCGAACCAGTGACTACCGGTGGCTATGCCATCAGAGGTTCGCTTACAGAAGCCAACCTTACCGCACCCGGCTCGGGAATTCTGGTAACCCGCTCCGAAGTCCGCGAAGCCTGGACCACCAATGACTCGAGTGGACTGGCGGTGCATCAAGAGTTGCGGCCGCAAACCGCATGGACACCTTCCAGATTAGCCATTGTCGTGGATGGATCGCAAAGCATGACGGACGCTTATCGCGCCTTGGCGGACGCGTTAACCAATGGGCCTGCCGAGGTTAAGATTATCTTGGCAGACGATCAGCCCACGGAGTTGCTTGGGGCTACTAACGCCGCGCTCAGTGCGCTGCAAACCGTTGCCGAACGATTGCGCCAGAGGCATGGGGTTGGCGGGCAGGATAACGTCACAGCGCTCAATATGGGGTTGGATTGGGTGGCGCAGGGCACCAACGGGGCGGTGCTCTGGTTGCATGGGCCTCAACCCGTAATGCTAGGGCCGATCGATGGTTTATGTCAGCGTTTAGAGCGTCGGCAGGCCGGGCCACCGATTTTCGATATGGCTACTCAGGTGGGGCCCAACGTAGTGCTGGCGCGATTCGATGGCGTGGGTGATTGGCGTATTGTGACGCGGCAGGGAACCTTGGCGGATGATTTGCGACGGTTATTTGCCCATTGGGGCCAGTCTCCTTCGGGTTTCGTTTATCATCGAGAGCGAATACCGTTGCCAGCAGACGTCAAACCCACGGCAAGCCGTTTAGTGGAACAACTATGGGCCTATGGAGAAGCAAAGCGTTTGGGTTGGAATCAGCAAATGGGAAAAGCAATTTCGCTAGCGGCGCAGAAGCAATTGGTAACCCCTTGGACGGGGGCGGTGGTATTGGAGACGAAGGCGCAGTATCAGGAGACGGGATTAACGCCGGTCGATCCGGCAACGGTGTTTGCCGTGCCCGAGCCATCCACTTGGGTTTTGTTGGTGGCCGGAAGTGTAATGCTGGGCTGGAAGCTGAAGCGGCAAAGATCTGCCCGGCCTCCAGTTCAATAATCACAGGCCAGCTCGATCACTTGGCCGCAGGTGCATTGCACGCGTATCTGAACCACGCGTTCGCCGTCTTTTTTCAAAGTGATCAAGGGCTGTCCATTGCCGCCAGTGCAGGTGGAACCGGCGGGGCCGGTGAACAACGAAAAACCCGTGGGAGGCGCAGGCGCAGCCGGCGTTGGGGCGGACCCGCCGGGAGCGGGCAGCTCCTTCGCAGGCACCACGGGCTTCAAAGTGGGCGGCGCGGAGGGTGGTTTGCCCGCGGCGGCGCCGGACGGTTGCAAAGGTACAAAATTGGTGGCCATAGTTGCTAAAGTGCTCGCGGCTTAAAGGTTAAGAACTTGTCGAGTTGGGCAAACGCCATTCTCCGATAAAACCGGCTGGCAGGTTCGCAGCGTTAGGATCTTTTCTTATCTTTTCCGTCTCCCAAACTCAGCATCACGGTTACCCGCCGGTTGGCTTCGTCCTCTGGCAAATGCCCTTTCAATGGCATGGTGTCCGCATAGCCCGCCACTTTGCGAATTTGATCCTCCCGGACATCATTTTTAATCAGTTTGCGCTGGGCGGCGAGGGCGCGGCCAACGGATAAATCCCAAGGCCCATAATCCGGCCGGACGATGACATAGCCTTTTTCCGTATGCCCTTCCAGTTCGATGCTAAAACTCTTGTAACGGCGGATTTCCCAAGCCAGCGTGGAAAAGACCCAGCCGCCATATTCGGTGAATTCAGTGGAGTCTTTCTCGAAGATGGGTTTGCCGTTACGGTCAAAAATGCTGATGCGCAACTGGTCGTTCAATAGTTGCAATTCGACGGTTTTAGTTTCCTCATCCTGGTCTTGCAGGGCTTTGGCCAAGTCCTTCTGCAACCGGCGCAGCCATTCATATTCCAAAGCATTGCCACGGGGGGCTGCGGATTGCTTGATGTTGGAGGGGTCGCCTTGGTTGATCAAGCCCGCGCCGCCTGGCTTAAGGGATTGCCAGGGATTGCGAAAGGCGCGTTCGACCGCTTCCTTGATCTTGGTGTCTTGGGAGGTAAGCCAAAGCACCAGGAACAAGGCCATCATAGCGGTTACGAAGTCCGCGTAGGCCACTTTCCAAGCTCCACCGTGATGTCCGCCATGTTTTTTTGACACAAGCTTACTTCTTAGGTGGCGCGCTCAGCGCCTTGAGCATTGCTTCCAATTCTTCGGAGTTGGGGCGCACGTCGCTGCCCAAGCCGCGCCGGGAGACTTCGACCGCCATCACGGGCGCCATGCCGGTGGCAAAGCCGATCACTGCGGAGGCAATGCATTTGGTGTAGACGATCTCGGCGTTATTCAAGAACTCCAGGTTGACCGCCAAAGGGTTCAAAAAACCGTAGGAAATCAAAATACCCAAAAAGGTGCCCACCAGAGCCGCCGCTACGTGATGGCCGATTTGCTCAATCGGGCCGTTGATGGAACCCATGGTGATGACGATGCCGAGCACCGCCGCCACAATCCCAAACCCGGGCATGGCGTCCGCCGTTTTGGTCAAAACGCTGACGGGCGCGATGTGCTCCTCCTCCATGGCTTCGATTTCCGTTTCCAGGAGCAGCTTGAGCTGATCGGGTTTGATTTTGCCGTCGATGATGGGTTTAAGGCCGTTGCACAAAAATTCCACCGAATGATGATTGTTGAGGAAGGTGGGGTATTTTTTAAAGATGCTGCTGTTGTGCGGGTTCATGACGTGCTCTTCCAGCGCGATCATGCCGTTGCGCCGGCCGAGCAGGAACAGTTCGTAAAGGGCTTTGAGCAGCTCTTCATAGGCGGTTTTGGTGTAAGGCGCGCCTTTGAGGGCCACCATGATTTTTTTGAGGAGGTCCATTTGGACCTTCATGGGCGCCATCACCACCAAGGCGCCCAAGGCGGAACCGCAAATAACAATAAATTCTGAGACCTGCCAGAGAGCCCCAACCTTGCCACCGGCAAAGGCAAACCCGCCGAGAACAGACGCAATAACAATGATGCTGCCTATGATTATGACCATGGTATGCCCTTCCGACAACTTACCCTGACATTAATCGGCTAACGCATCGAATTTCTTAAGGTAGGATTTGATGGAGAGGATGGCTTGAGCGTGAATCTGGCAAATGCGTGATTCGGTCAGATTGTAAGCTTCGGCGATTTCACGCAGGCGCAGACCCTCAAAATAATAAAGCGCCAGGACTTTTCGCTGCATTTCCGGCAGATCTTCCAGGCGTTCGGCGATGAGGCGGGTAAGTTCCCGCTTGGAGGCGCCGTCTACCGGGTTTTCTTGGGAATTATCCGCGACGCTTTCGTAATTGCTGGGGCCGTCTTCGTTGTCCGGATTCTGGGCGACATCCAGGCAAACAAAAGTGGCCGGGCGAATCTCATCGAGCAGTTGCTGGTAATCGTTAAGCGGCATGTTCAAGGCCTTGGAAACTTCCACTTCCGTGGGGATATGGCCATGCTTTTGTTCCAGTTCTTGCATGACGCTTTGCACCTTGCGGGCCTTGGCGTGCACGGAGCGGGGCACCCAATCCAGGCGGCGGAGTTCGTCAAAAATGGCGCCGCGAATGCGCAGGCGGGCGTAAGTCTCAAAGGCGGAACCACAATCTGGATCGTAGTTGCGGACGGCGTTGAGCAGGCCGACGAGGCCCGAGCTATACAAATCTTCCAAGTCCACATGGGTCGGCAAAGTCATGGCAATGCGGCCTACGATGGTCTTGACCAAAGGCAGGTATTGGCGCACGCGATCGCCTTCGGCCGCGCTGCCCGGGGCGGTTTGCTTATACTTCTGGCTCAGTTCGCGATTGGTCCGGCGATGCTCCATTTTCGCCGATTCTTTCTCGTCCATCGCTGGCGTGGTGGTTTTCATGTCTTAGCTTGGGTTGTTTTATTGTTTTCCTCATTCTCTTCAGCGGCGATACGTTCCACGTACGCTTGATGGAAACCCCGAATCCAAATTCGTCCCCACCATCGTAAAAGTATCCCGGCGGCTAAAGCGGCAACGCAGGCTCGCACAAGCAGAGCTGGCCAAGAGCAGCCTTGGATCAAGCCGAGTCCAGCTCCTAAGCCGAATCCCAGCAATCCCCCAATGATCATAAAAAGTTTCATTCTAGACAGCTCGCTTTCACCTTTAGCAGATGCTTTGCCAACCTTTTTGGCCACTTTTGATGTGGCGTCAAAGTGTTGATAATCAAGGTAATATGCGGGAAGCTAACTGGGAGGGGGTGGCTTCGAAGAAATCTCCAGGCACATTTTGCCCAGCGCACAGAAAGCGCACTGTGTAATTTGTGCCGAACACAAAATTCCATAATTTGCCCCAGCGGCTTTCTTCGTCGAGATGTGTAAATATCAGGCCATCAATAGCTAAATGGCTGAAGGCACGGACTTGTGCCAGGAGGGCTGACATCTCATAAGCCGCGTTGAGCACGAGCAAGGTCTCCTTCTCGGGCATGCAATCCAAGTGGGTTTTCAGGGCTTTCATGGCGGCGAGATCGCCCATTTGGGTTCCTGGCAGGTCTACGAACAAAAGTTCTTCCTTTAGAGGGCCTTCGATCGGGCCGCGATCCACAGGAACCCTTAAAATATCCCCAAAAACACTGACGCTTTCGGCGCTGTTGGCAATTTGGGTGTCCAATCTCCAGACACGGGCCGTGCGACCTTCGACCAGTACGGACTGGACTAACCACTTGCACAAAGCGGTGCTTTTGCCGGTACCCGGGGCGCCAATCAGGACTCGGCAACGTTTGCTGCCATGGTCGTTGGATTTGGGCCAGGATTGCACCAGCAATTGACGCACGATTTGGATCTCCTCGGTGATATTATCGGGAGGTTGCTGGCCATGGGCGGTCTTGGCGCGCTCGATGAGGCGTTGGGCAAAGCGGGGCAACAAGCCCCCGGCCTCCAAAAGTTCTCCCACGCGCCACGCGCCGTAATCCTGGAGCCGAAAAGTGGGGGCATCCGCCGTCGGCAGGGGGGCGGCAGTTGGGCTAAGGGGAGAAGCCGGCTCGGATGTCCGCATATAGGCGGCAGGGCGAAAATTATGCGGGGACTCGGGAGCGGCTACGTTTGCCGGATGGGACATGACGGCCGCAGCAGGCTCTGGCTCAGAGGTAGGCGAGGCAAGGGCTGAGGGCGGCAAATCCGGCGTTACCATGTCCAAGGCTGGGGGATCGGGCAAACAAGCCAGCACTTCAATGCGCGGTTTTTGCCAAAACCGGGAGAGCCCGCTGGCCGGCATTTGGCGCACATTGAGCACGACGGCTTCCGGGCCTAATTGGCTCCGGATTTGGGCCACCGCATCCTCGGCAGATTCCGCAATAAACGGCACGACTTTCATGAAAATCAATTTCGAGCGGGACTGGCGGTCCGCTGGATTTTAAAGCTCGTTACTCCTATAGCCTGCACCCTCCGCATCGGTCATCCTTCCAAGCTGGGGATGGTGGTCGTATTCTGGATTTGCACTCGGGCTGGGATTTCGGTGTAAGCCAGCACGGCCAGGTCGGCAAAGGAGGATTCAAAAAAGCGGCGGAAGGCCAGACGGATTTGCGGGGCGCAGAGCACCACCGGTTGCTGGCCTGAGGCGAGCATTTGCTGGATGGAACGCGAGAGGCGTTCCACGATATGCCGGGCCAGGCGAGGATCCAGGGCCAAGGTGATTTCCGTGGGGGTTTGCCGCATGCCTTGGGCGATTTGTTGCTCCAGGCGAGGGTCCAAAGTAATGGCCTGAATCTGGCCGTTTTCCGATTGGTAGGGTTTGGTCAAAATCGCCCCCAGGGCTTTGCGCGCGTACTCGGATAATTCATCCGGGTTTTTGGTGATGCTGGTGTAGTCGCTCACCTTTTCCAGGATGCCCGCCAAATTGCGGATGGAAACCCCCTCCGCCAGCAAGTTTTGCAGCACGCGCTGGATTTGCCCCACATTGAGCTGGGCTGGAATGAGTTCGTTCACCACCGTCGGATGCGTTTGCTTGAGGTTATCCAACAGCACCTGCACGTCTTGGCGGCTCAGGATTTCATGGCACGAGCGTTTGATGCTCTCGGACAAATGGGTAACCATGACCGAGGCGGCGTCGACTACCGTGAAACCGCTCATTTCCGCGTTTTTCCGTTCCACGTCGGTGATCCACGTGGCGGGCAATTGGAAGACCGGTTCCACGGTGGGGACACCCTTCAAGGTGGTTTTGCTATTGGTGGCGTTCATGGCGAGCCAATAGCCTGGCATCAATTCCCCGTGGGCCAAGGTATTGCCTTTGAGCAAAAAGCGGTATTCGTTGGAGCCGAGCTGCAAATTATCGCGCAACCGGATGGGAGGGACAATGACGCCCATCTCTTGGGCGAAGGTGCGGCGCACGCCGGTCACCCGTTCCAAAAGATCGCCGCCTTTGCGGATATCAGCTAAACTCACCAAAGCATAGCCGAGTTCGATTTGCAGCGTGTCCAACGCCAGCAAAGTTTCCAATTTGTCCGGGGCGGCCGCCGGGGCTCCCGCCGCGGGTGCGCCCGGTTTGGCGCCAGCCGTGGCGGCGGCGCGGGCTGGATCCGCATCTTCCAGCAAGGCCGGGCCATGCTGTTTCAAAACCCGGGCGGTGACCGCCGCGCCCACGGCTAGGATTAAAAACGGAAGCGTGGGCAATCCGGGCACCAAGGCCATGATTCCCAGCATGCCCGCCATGACTTGCATCACCCGGGGATAAGAGAGCAATTGCCGGCCAAGGTCTTGCCCCAAATTATTCTTGGAGGCCGCGCGGGTCACCAAGATGCCCGCCGCCGTGGAGGTTATCAGCGCCGGCACTTGGGAGACCAAGCCGTCACCGATGGAGAGCAAGGTGTACTGCTGCAACGCCTCGGTGAGCGTCATATTGCGCTGCAAAATGCCAATGCCAAAGCCGCCAATGATGTTGATTAGGGTAATCAGGATGGCGGCGATAGCGTCGCCCCGGACGAATTTGCTGGCCCCGTCCATGGCTCCGTAGAAATCGGCTTCGCCCTCCACCTTGCGGCGGCGGGCCCGGGCCTCGGCTTCGTTAATCAACCCGGCGTTCAACTCGGCGTCGATGGCCATTTGTTTGCCCGGCATGGCATCCAAAGTGAAACGGGCGGCCACTTCCGCGATACGGCCCGCGCCTTTGGTGATGACAATGAAATTGATCAACACCAAGATGAGGAAGATCACCAAACCCACCACGTAATTGCCGCGCACGACGAAATTTCCGAAGGCGTCGATAATGTGTCCCGCGTAGCCATCGAGCAAAATCAGGCGGGTAGTCGAAACGTTAAGCGCCAGCCGGAATAATGTAATAAAGAGCAACAGGGTGGGGAAGCCGGAGAAATCGCTGGGCTCCTTGACGTACAAAATCACCAGCAAGATTAACATCGACAAAGCGATGCTGATGGCGAGCAGGATGTCCAGCAAACCGGGATTAACCGGAAAAATCAACAGCAACAACGTGCCGAATAGGGCACCTACTAACCATAGGTCGCTATAGCGGAACAGATTGGCCATTTTGGACTGGGGCGCGCTCATCTTATGCTTGCTGATTCTTTTGCGAGTAATAGCGGAACCGGTTCACGCGATAGACCCATGCGAACAGTTCCGCCACCGCGACATACAGCTGAGCAGGAACCTCGCCACCCACCCGCCCGTGCTTGTACATGAGCCGAGCCAAGGGCTTGTTTTCGACCAGCGGGATTTGGTGTTGTTGGGCAAGCTCGCGAATGCGCAGCGCATTGAGCCGGGAACCTTTAGCGATAATCTTCGGGGCCTTCATGGTTTTGGCGTCGTACTTCAAGGCCACAGCGAGGTGGGTTGGGTTTGTCACAACCACGTCGGCATTAGGCACATCCGCAAGCATTTTACGCATTCCCATGGAGCGCCGCCGCCGCCGCATGCGGGCTTTGACTTGCGGGTCGCCTTCTTGGTTTTTCGATTCTTCTTTGACCTCCTCTTTGGTCATCATCAGACTCTTGTGGGTCTTATAAATTTGATAGGCATAATCCACCGCGGCGATCAGCACCAAACAAAGCCCTACCCGGAGGAAAATCGAGAGGGCAGATTGGGCCATGAACTCGGCAATTCTTGCCATATCGACCGAGGTATAAAAGATAGGATCGGACACCACCTTTTTGACCTCCGAATAAGTGAGCATGGAAATAACGGCTAACTTGCCCATGGAGATAAGCGAGGGAGGCACGGACTGAAAAGAAAAGATGCGCTGCAGTCCGGGAATCGGATTCAAGCGTCCCCAATTCGGTTGCAGGGCTTCGGAGGCGGTTTGAAAACGATTCTGGATGGCGCCCGCCAGCAAGCTGCCCGCAATAGTGGCCACCACAACCGGCCCGACACATTGCGCGAATACGAGCAGGGAGGAGATGAAGTAACCAGGCAGCGCGATTTCAGTGACCGGGGTTTCGTGCAGGTGGTTGAACACCTTGCTCATGCTGGTGTGCATCAGCCGCCAGGTTTCCGGGCCCGTGATGCGCAATGCCATCAGGGCCGCCAGCATCACAAACACGGTTTGCAGATCCGCGCTGCGGGCGATCATGCCCTTCTTTACCGCGTCCTCTAACCTGCGCCCTGTCGGTTGCTCTGTTTTGTCGCCCTTGTCCTCGGCCATAGTGCTAGCTTGCCGGGCAAGACTTCCGCTGAGCTATTGGCTCCAGATTTCAGGAAGCTCCCAACAAATGGGCTACGTTTGCCAGGTCTGCTGGTATCCGCCGCATGAACGCTAGCAGGTGTTGGGCCACCAGGCTCATCGTGAGGCCAAAGATGCTCAAGCCAACCATGGTGCGAACCGAAAAACTTTCGGTGAACACGTTCATTTGCGGCAGGGCCCGGCCGAGAATGCTAAAGACTAGGGCGACGACGAACGACATCGCCAGCACGGGTGCCGAGATTTGAAGTGCAATGTAAAATATTTTGCTGGAACGAATTATGATGTCCAAAAAAAGTGGGTCCCGCAAGTGCGCCCCGCCCACCGGCACCCATTCATAGCTGCGGGCAAATGCCACCAAGACCCAATGGTGAATGTCCAAACAAAACATCAACATGCCGGCCAGCCAGAAAAGAATCAGCCCGGGGGCTTGCGCTTCGGAGCCGGTCAGCGGATCCGGATTAGGCGAAAATTGCAGGCCTATGGTCGCGCTGATCACCCCCCCGGCAAAATCCACCGCGTAGAAAATGATGCGGCTGACAAATCCCAGCAATAGTCCCACCCCGATTTCCATCGTCATCGTCAGGATGATTCCAAAGATATGCCCCGGCATAGGCGGAGGCGGCATCAGCGGCGCCACCAGAAAGGCGGTGAACACGCCTAAAGCCACCCGTATTTGCACGGGAAAGATGGCGGCGGAAAACAACGGGAAGACCGCGATCAACGCGCTCGCCCGCATAAAGGCGTAGATCCAATTCAGCGGCTCGAACGGTAGCGGCAGGCCGGGCATAGGAGCGGTCGATTTTTTTGGCGCCGGGTTTAACGAGCCATTTGTGGCACTTTTTCGATGATGGCAATGGTGAAAGAGGTCACCGTGCGAATAATCCACGGTAACAGCACAATGAGGGTTGCGACCACCCCGAGGGCTTTGGGCACGAAAGCCAGGGTTTGTTCGTTGATGGAAGTAACCGCTTGAAACAAGCTGACGCCTAAGCCGATGCCCATGCCTGCCGCCAGGATGGGCATGGCTAGGGCGACGGCTTGAAACATCAGGTTCTTCAGCAATTCGATGGCGAATTCGGGTGTCATAGGATCAGTTGGTAAAACTTAGCACGACAGATTTCACAATGAGCCCCCAGCCATCCACGAGCACGAACAACAAGATCTTAAGGGGCAAGGCAATGGTGGTGGGGGGCATCATCATCATACCCATGCTCATCAACACGGTGGCGACGACCAAATCAATAAGGATGAATGGCACAAACAGCAGGAAGCCCATTTGAAACGCCGTGCGCAGTTCGCTGATAATGAATCCTGGAATGACGACCCGCAAGGGCAGGTCGGCGGGCGAAGTGGGGCCCATTTTCGCCATTTGCATGAACAATTCGATATCCTTCGGCCGCGCCTGCTTCAACATGAACGCGCGAATATGCGTGGAGGCTTGCTCCAGAGCTTGGTCGCTGGTGATCCGTTTGGCCATGTAAGGCTGCAAGGCATCCGCGTTGATCCGGTCCCAGGTTGGGGCCATGATGAACAGCGTGATGAATAGCGACAGGCCAATGATGATTTGATTGGATGGCGTGCCCTGCAACGAGAGCGCTGTGCGCACAAACGACAGCACGATGACAATCCGGGTAAAGGAGGTCATCAAAAGGATGATCGAAGGCGCCAAACTGAGCATCGTAATCGCAAACAGGATTTGAATGGCGACATCGACATCTTGCGGTTGCCGGCCTGCATCCACCCCCAGGCTCAGGCGGAAAGGAGGAAGGGTTGGGGCTTGGGCACTGCAGGCGCTGCCCGCCCAAAGCAAAAACAGGCAAAACAGCCAAGGCAACAGTTTGCGGGCGCCAAAACGCCAGCGGAGTGCCGCTGGGCTGCGCTCCGCCGTCAGAGGCCCCGCCATGACAAGCCGGGCAGGCATGCTCTCCGCCTGTCCGCTCCATGGAGCGGAGATGCGCGGCGAGGGCAGGCTGGAGGCGGGGAAACTCATGATTTGCGCCCCAACAGATTCTTTAGCACCGTTGAAAAGTTAGCCGGGGGAGCGGTGGGGGTCTCGGTTGCGGCGGGATCAGTGGGGGGTAATTCACTCAGCAAAGTGATGGTGCCAGGGGAGGTTCCAATCAGGAATTTCTGCTGATCGTACGCCACAACATGCAAGGAATGCCGATAGCCCAAAGAGCGAGTTTCCACCACGCGCAAGCGCGGGGCCGATCCGAGCTTGAAACCCATTTGTTGAGCCCGGCGCAGCATCCAGATGCCCACTCCGAAAAGGCTGAGCACAAAAATGAGCCCACCAAAAACGCGAATCACGGATACGCTGGCATCCGGCAACGCCGTCTCTGGCCCGGTCAAAGGTGCCAAAGCATTCGTGTTAGTCTGCGCTTGCACGGCCCACAACATCCCAAAGGTGGCCAGCGCAATCGCCTGGGTTAAAATCCGGGTCATGTCGTGGCACCGACGACTTCGGTGATTTTAATGCCGAATTGATCTTCGACGACGACGACTTCTCCCCGGGCCACCAGTTTCTGATTAACGAATAAATCCACCGGGGCGTCCGCCACCTTATCCAGTTGCACCACCGAACCCATCGTCAGGCGGAGCACGTCGCGCATGGGCATTTGGCAGGAACCGAGTTCGACGGTCAATTTGACCGGCACATCCAGGATGATGTCGAGGTTGGTCGGGAAATCAGCAGTGGCACTCATAATGGATAAAAGAAAACGGGTTCATTTAGCGGGGCCGGTGATCTCCACCGCCCATTTATCGTCTAAACGGCCGAGACGGCCGACAAATTTGGGCATCCCCGCCAGGTTGACTTTGATTTTGCTGGCAAACTGAGGCTCCAAGGGGATGACATCGCCCGGTTTTAGCCGGGCCACATTGCGCGCGCGCAGCGTCAAGCCGTCCCAATCGGCGGTGACGGGCACCCGCACATCATTCATTTCCACGTTCCACTTGATCGCCTGGTTGTGGGGCGCGTGGGGGTCCGCGTTGCTGGCTTCGATGTGGGCGTTGAGCTGCCGCATGAGCGGCTCCAGCGTGTAGCACGGGAATCCCATCTGGATCACTTCCTGGCACTCGCCCAATTTGGCTTCCAGCGCCAGCACCAGCATGACCGTGTCATGCGAGGTGGTTTGGAGGAACCGGCCGCTGCTTTCATGGCCGACCACCACGGGGCGCAACTCGCGCAGGTTGGACCATTGGTTGCACCATTCGTTGAGAATGATCTGCACGGCTTGATCCAGCAGGGCGCTTTCGATATCGCTCAAATCGCGTTCCAAATTCACCGCCTGGGCCGGGCCGCCCAGCAAACGGTCGACAATCACCACGCCCAATTGCGAGGGAATATCCAGCAAACTGACCCCGCGCAAGGGGTCGGTTTTAAAGAGGGTCAAATGCGTGGGATTGCTGATGCTCTCCAGGAATCGTTCGTAGGTCAACGTGCCCAAGCGCGACATCTGCAAGCTGAATTCCATGCGCAAATAAATGGACATGCGCGCCGCCAGGGAGCGGGTGAAATCTTCCTGCCGCAAACGCAACTTGCGCAATTCGCCCGCGGATAGAAACACGGGCTGGCGGAAATCATAAGGCTGGATCGAATCCCGGCTGAACTTTTTCGATTCTCCCGCCGAACCGATCACCTCCGTGGAAGACTCCTGCTCGGCGACTTGCGCTAGCAGGCGCTCGACGTCGGATTGTGAAAGGACTTCCTGATTGCCAAATGCGTCTGAGGGATCCATAGGGCTGCCTTTAGCGTTTACTGAGTCGCCAGCTCCACGAAATAAATATCCTGCACCGAATCATCGCCCATGGCGTGGTTAAGCGCCTGGATGAGCTCGGTTTTGATGGTGTTTTGAAAACCGGCCTTCTCGATGTCTTGCAGGGTTTTGCTGCTCAGCACGCCGATGGAGGCGTCGATCAGTTGATCATGGTTTTCGTCCACCTTGTCTTTAAATTCTTCATCGGGGCCCACCAAAGTCATTTTGGCCAGCAAATAGCGCGAGCCTTGCGAGCCGGCGATGGTGGCGAAAATTTTATCGAGGGGCACTTTGACTTTGCCTCCGGCTTCGGCGGTTTTCTTGGTTTCGCCCTTTTTGCTCTCGCCGCTTTTATGCGGGTCGCTTTTGGCGGCCTCGGGTTTTTTATGGGGGTCGGCGGCTTTGCTGCTGCCGCTTTTGGAGCCTTCCGCTTTGGCGCTGGAGTGGCTGCTCTTGGCTTCAGCCGCCGCCGGTTCCGCGGCTTCGCCGGAAAGCGATTGCTTAAGCTTGGGCACCAGCACAAAGGTGGTCATGGCGTAGGCAATGGCGGGCATCAACACCAGCGAGGCGATTAACGGCAGCCAAGCGCCCAAGCCGCCTTTCTTTGCCCCCGCGTCGGCGGCGGGTTTGGCTTCGGCGCCTTTGGCGGCATCGGCGGCGGGTTTGGGAGGTTCCATAGGCTTGGCGGGCATAGGCCAGGTTATCGGCGGTTAGCGTTTCAGGTTGATGACTTCCTGCAGCATTTCGTCGGAAGTGGTGATGATTTTCGAGCTGGCCTGAAAGGCCCGCTGGGCAATGATCATGCTGGTCATTTCCTCGGAAAGATCCACATTGGAGCCTTCCAGGCTGCTGCTGGCAATGGAACCCACACCATTGGTTTTAGGTTCCACCATCTGGCTCAGGGGTCCGGCTTGGGACAGCCCGGAGTACATATTGCCCCCTTCCTTAATCAAGGCATTGGGGTTGTTGAAATTTTGCAGCAAGACTTGCCCGCGCGTATAGTTGGTTCCGTTCACCGTCACCAGAATCGTGCCGTCTTCACTGATGCTAAAACCGGTTTTTGGCGCGGCCGTGGTATTGGTGGAATCCGTGTAGGCTAAGGGCGTGGTGCCATCCCGGGTGTTGTCGATCTTGATATCCCCTAAAGTGGTTAAGGTGCTGTCGCTATAGCCTTGCACGCGCATGCCCTGGCTGTTGACCAGGTAGCCGTTGGAATCCAGCGTGAAAGATCCATCGCGGGTGGCGAAGGTTTCACCGGTGGCGTTATTGCGCACAATAAAGAAGCCATCCCCTTGAATGCCCATTTCGGTATTGACGCCCGTGGAGGCCACCGACCCTTGTTTGGAGAAATTGCTCGAAATCGCGGCGGTTTGCACCCCCGTGCCGACTTGCACCGCGTTGATTTCGGTGCCGTTGGAAGTCGCGGCGCCGCGCAAGGTGTTGCTAAACGTGTCCGCAAACTGCACCCGGGACGACCGATAGCCGGTGGTGTTGACATTGGCAATGTTGTTGCCGATGACGTCCATTTCCTCTTGGAATTGTTTCAAGCCGCTGAGACCACTATTAAATGAAAGCATATAAGCAAAGGGTTAGATGTTAATGGTGGCGGCGTTGGCGTTGTTGGTCACCAAGGTGATTCCGGTGACGTCGCTCACGTTGTACAGCGTGCCATCGACATTGATCTTAGGAGTGCCATCCACGACCTGCACTCCTTGCACTATTCCGGTAATGGTGGAATCGCCGCTCTTAAGCGTCACCGTCTCTCCCAACATGGCTTGGGCTTGGGATAAGGCTTGGCTGGAGTTGAGGTTGGAGATTCCGCTGCTGATTTGTTTGTTTTGTTCCAAAGCGCTATATTGCGCCAATTGGGAGGCAAATTCGGTGTTGGAAGTGGGGTTGAGCGGATCTTGCTGGGTGAGCTGGGATACCATCAATTGCAGGAAATCATCCTGAGTCAGGATGTTCGAGGAACTGGTGGCGCTTACGCTGGAGGTGGACATAGGTTTCTAGGGTTTTCGGTTAAGCCCATGATTCCCAGCGGAGTCCATCCGCCCGGGAAATGCGGGGGGTACGCGCGGCGGTCTTTTCCGAGACCGCAACGCTCAGCAGGTTGTCTTCCTCAGACGACGCGGGAGCTTGCTGCCTCCGTGCTTCCTGGTGGTTCGAGGACTGTTGATTGGCTGGATTGGAAGTCCCGCCAAAAGCGTTTTGATTGGCCCATTGAGGGGTATTATCGTTCAGGTTGGCCAGGCGGATGCCTTGGGGGGCCAAAGCTTGCTGGATTTGGCTCCATTGCGCGCTCAAGGCTTGCTGGTTTTCCGCGTTGCATTGGGCGTGCACCTCGACTTTGCCTTCTGCCAGGCGCAGGCTGAGATGCAACTCGGTCTGGGCATCGGGCCGCAACACCGCGTTCATTTGCAGCGCGTTTACTTTTTTAAGTTCGACGGCCTGCCGGGCGACGAGATCCGCCAGTTTTTCCACTTGGCTGGTGGTATCGGCTGCGGCTTCAGTCTTTTCCGCCGAGGTGGCCTGAGCCGTGATAGAACTGGCGGCGGACGGAATTAATAGGCTTGAACCCCAAGGGTTCTCCGAAGCCCGTCCCGCCCGGGGTTCAGCCGCTGAAGTTTCCAGTCCGGCAAGGGCTTGGCCTTCCGCAGGCAATAATTGCTCTGCGGCCGGGGCAAATTCATTCATTTTACGCGCCAAATTCATCTGCAAATTGCTGGAAGCATCGGACATGCCACCTTCGCCTATTGGTGGCAAAGTTGTTTGCAGAAGGGGTGATTGCGCCCCCAGTTTGGCGTTTTCTTTGCGGTCGGAATTATTTGGCAGAGAGTCAGCTGTGTTGGCATCACCCGCGGTTTCTGCCGTCTCGGCGGCATTCGCTGCTAAAACTTCTTTGGGGATTTCGGTTTCCGTGGTTACCGGTTCAAAGCCGTCCCGAGGGAGAGTTTGCCCGGCAGTTTTCGACAGGCTGGCCTGGCTGGCTTCGGTTTCCGTGGAACAGGCATCGGTTGCGGTGGTGCTTTCCCCTTGCGTTGCAGTCTCCAGGGTAGTTTCTGATGCCTCCTGGCGAGCCGCTTCCGCCAGTTCTCCAGCAGAGTTTGGAGCGGGAGCATTTGCCGAGTTGGCGGGGGATTCAGCCGTGGCTTGCGTTGAGTTCTCCGCCCCCAGCTCCTTTGCTGAGGCCAGTGAATCGCGGTTAGCCGGCGTCAAGTTTTCGCTGCGGCTTCGGCTGGAAGCCGCGCCCCGATCGGCATTCGCCACCTTAGGGGATGCAGGGTGATTGATGGGGTGTGCGGCGGACAAAATGGCCTGGGAATTTGTCCCGTCCCCAGCAGAGGCAGATTTTGCCAGGATGCTCTTTTTGATCAGCGGCTTGGCCTCCACGTTTTCCGATGCCGTTTGCGTGGTTAGAGGCCGTGCGGAAAAAGCCAAGTTGGCGCCGCGCGCGGAGAGCAAGTTGGAATCAGGGCTTAGGCTAATGTTTGCCGGGCGCAACGTCTGTCTGGCCGCGCGGTTGCGTGAACCGCCTTTGGCGGCGGATTTGGCCCCGGATGCCACGATAGAAGCCGCGGTTTGAGGCGGAGCCTCCGCGGCTAAACGGCGATCATCCGCGGGTTCTTGCCGGTTTTCCAGCAAATCGGCAAAACCCGATTTAGCCTGCGAAGACGGAGTGTCCGACTCGCTTCGATCCGCTCCGGCCCAAGTTTCCGCCGGATGGGGCAAGGCCGAAATGCCAGTGTGAGGCGTCATTGGGCTTTAGGTTTGGCCGGGGCAGTGCGATTGAGTGCCAAGCGCAGTTTTTCGCTAATCTGGGCGGCCCGTTTGCTCTCCGCGTCCCCGCCTTTGCCGATCGCTTCCAAGATGGGGCCCGATTCGGCCTCTTTCATCATCGTCAAGATTTTGACGAGTTGGGTATCCGGGAGTTCTTTCAAAATGCCGGCTGCGCCCTCCGGGCTCATCGACGTGTAGTTTTTAGCCAGCTTCTTTAAGTTGGGGGCTTCTTCTTTCTTAACCTCCACCACCAGACGATCGAATTCCGCCTGCATGGTGCCGATGCGCTGGGTGATTTGGTTTAATTCCACCCGCTCGGTTTGCAGCCGCGCTTCAAATTCTTTCAGATGCTGTTCCCGCAAGGCCAAGGCTTCTTTCTGTTTCCGCAGATCTTCAATCAGCGCCGCCACTTCCGGGTTTTCATATTCCCACGAGACGCTTGGCTTTTCCCCGGCATCCTCGAGCACGACCTCATGGACGACCGGTGGCGGCCGCAAGGCGGGGGCCGCTTTGATCCAGCAAAAGTAAGTGGTCGCCCAATAGGCGATTAAGCCCACGATGACCGCCACCCAGGAGGATTGCAGTAACTTCATATCACGATGAAATTGCCGGGTTCATGTTCAAATTATTAGCCAAGGAGCCACCCGGTTCCTTGCCTGCCAGCTCGTCGAGCATTTTTTGTTCCTCCCGATTTAACTCGAACTGATAGCGGGCTTTTTGACGCTGCAAAAACTTGTCCACCACTTCGCGTTTTTGGCGGGCAACTAACAGTAATTGCCACTGGCGTTTGACCCCTTGCTGGGCCTTAGCCAGGGCATTTTCCTTCTCGCGGCACTGGCCTTGCAGACGCAGGGAATAGGTGTGGAATTGAACCGCTTCGATAGCGCTAATACCTTGATTTAGAACATTTTGCCGTTCTTGGCATAAAGCATCCAAACTGGCTTTTGCTTGCGCTAGTTCGGTTTCCGCCAAGGTCTGTTGGCGCACGGCTTTGGCATACGCTTCGAGCGCTTCCTGCTCGTTGCGTTCGCGCAGGGTTTTTAACGCGGGCAAGGTGAACCGAAATTTTTTCATGGGCCGTTATTTCGCCTTGGCGGCGGGGGCAGGAGCCGCCGGGGCGGCAGAAATCGCCTGGGTAATCGCTGCCCAGCTTTGGGCGGTGGCAAAACCCGTATCTACCGGCTGGCGTAGAAATTCGGTGAGCGGGCCGTGCAAACGGATCGCTTGATCTATGACCGGATTGGAGCCCGCAGGATAAGCTCCTAAGTTGATCAAATCTTGGTTTTTGCGGAATACAGCCAGCATTTCGCGCGCGACCGACATCGTCTTCAGCTGATCGGGTTGCAACAGATCGCGCGTCAAGCGGCTGACGCTATCCAGGACTTCGATTGCCGGATAGTGGTTAAGCGCGGCTAGTTCGCGGCTGAGGACGATGTGGCCGTCCAAGATCGAGCGGACGGTATCGCCGATGGGGTCGTTCATGTCATCGGCCTCCACCAGCACGGTAAACAAGCCCGTAATCGAGCCTTTGGCACCCATGCCGGCGCGTTCCAATAACTGCGGAAGCAGTGAAAAGACCGAAGGCGTGTAACCGCGCGTCGTGGGCGGTTCGCCAATGGCTAGGCCGATTTCCCGCTGAGCCATGGCAAAACGGGTGACCGAATCCATCATCAACAGCACATTGGCGCCATTGTCCCGGTAGTATTCCGCGATAGCCATGGCCAAGAAAGCGCCCTTAAGGCGCGCCAAGGCGGGTTGGTTGGAAGTGGCGACCACGATCACGGATCGGGCCAGCCCTTTTTCGCCCAAATCTTTTTCCAAAAACTCCCGCACTTCACGGCCGCGTTCGCCAATCAGGGCGATCACGTTAACGTCCGCCTCGGCTTGGCGGGCGATCATGCCCAACAAAGTGGATTTGCCCACACCGCTGCCCGCGAAAATGCCCATACGCTGGCCACGGCCGCACGGGGTAAAGGTATCGAGCGCTTTGATGCCGGTTTGAAAAACCTTGGAAATGCGTTGCCGGTGCAAAGGGTGGGGCGGAGGCATATTCAAAGGCGCCATGTGATCTGCCACAATGGGGCCTTTGTTGTCCAAGGGCTGGCCGAAACTATCAATTACCCGGCCTTTGAGGGCGGCGCTTACCGGGACTTGCATCGGCGCGCCCGAGGCAATCACTTCGCATCCGGGATGGATGCCATGGGTTTCCCCCAGGGGCATGAGCAGCAAATGATGTCCGCGGAATCCGACTACTTCCGCCAGCGTGGTGCCTTCACTGCGGGTGGCCACGATTTGGCAGACTTCACCCACGGAAGCCAAAGGGCCTTCGGATTCGATCACGAGCCCGATCAGCTGGACGACGCGTCCCTTGCTTTGGAGCACCCGGGAACGCCGCGCCTTTTGGACGGTATCCTCCAAGCGGGCGCGCACGGCGGCGATGGCGGGTGTCGCGCTCATGAGTGTATCGCTTGCCGGAATTGGGCGATTTTAGTCTCGCGGCGGGCATCCACCGAGCCAAACTGGGTTTGCACGATGCACCCGCCGCGCGGCACTTCGGGCGAGGCCGATAAACGCGTTTGAGCGGGGGCCGCATTGGTGGCCAGCAAAGGCGAGTGGACTTTATCCAGCATGGCCAGGTCTTCGGCGTTAAGCAGGATATGAAATTCGGTGGCTTGATCCATTTGCGCCATGGCTTCGCGCACATTGGCTTCGATGGCTGCCGCGTCGATGGGCTGTTCGGCCATCCACTTGCGGGCGGCTTCCACGGCTAATTCGATGAGGACGCCTTCCACTTCTTTTAATAACCCGGGAATGCATTGGGATAAAGAATCCAGCACGCCTTGCTGCAATTCTTGCAGTTCGCGGCGCTGGTTCATGAGTTGCTGGCTGAGCGTTTGTTCGCCCGCATGGCGGCCACGCTCGAAAGCGGCCGCTTCCCGTTCGGCGATGAGGCGTTCGGTTTCTTCCTGCGCATTGCGGAGGCCGATTATCCGGACCCCGCGCAATGGCTGGTTTAACTGGATGCTTTCACGCCATTGCTTCATGGGAACCTTGGCGGGCTTCGGACAAATCGATTTCGCCTTCGGCCTCGAGCCGGCGGACCGCGTCGATAATCTTCATTTGCGCCGCCTCGATTTCTTTCAAGCGCAGCGGCCCCATGAAGGTCATTTCCTCGTTTACCGTCTCGGCCGCGCGCTTGGAGATGCACGCCAGCAAGGTCGTTTTGACCGTTTCGCTGGCCGTCTTGAGCGCCACCGCCAGGTCGCGCATGTCGATTTCGCGCAGAATTTTTTGCAGTGAAGTGGGCTCCAGGTTGGCCAGATCTTCGAAGGTGAACATTTTTTGCCGGATGGCCTGGCTCAACTCGGGGTTGTGCTCGTCCAACGCGATGAGCAAATTCTTGCTGGCGCTCTTTTCCAAAGCGTTGAGCAAATTGGCGGCCGCTTTGACGCCGCCCGTTTGATGCAGCGCGCTGGGATGTTTGCCGCCCATTTTGCCGGTGAGCACCGCCACCACTTTTTCCACCACATCCACCGGCGTGGGGGCCAGGTTGGCGAGGCGCTCGATGACTTGTTCGCGCATGTCGTTGCGGAGCAACAGCAGCACTTGCGCCGCTTTTTCCGGGCTTAAATAGCTGATAACCAGCGCGATGGTTTGCGCCTGCTCATTCTTGATGAGGTTGAACACCTGGCGGGCGTCCATCTCGATGATCTGTTGCATCACCGTGACGGAAGCCTTGTTGGGGGATACCCGGCCCAGGACGTCCGAAGCTTTGAACAACCCCACCGCCTTTTCCAGGGTCATCCGTGTGAATTCGGGGCCGCCCAGCACGGCCGTGCTGGCTTCCACCGCTACCGCGTTAAATTCCCGGAGAATTTCGATCTGCACCTCACGGCTGATTAATCCCAATTTGGAAAGTTCACCCGATACGGTGTCTAACTCATGCTCATCGAGCACTTTCATAATCCGGCCGGAACTTTCATCGCCTAACATGACCATCAATACCGCCAGCTTCTGCATTTTGGTCATCTTCGCGACTTCAGCGGCCGCGGCCGCGGCGACGGGATCTTGAGTAGCTGCCATAGGTTAATTCTTAGCGCCGGGTTTTTGTCCGCGAGTCAACCAGGTGCGAATGGCTTGGTTCATATTATCCGGATTTTCGCGCACTAGCCGGTTCAATACGTCGACCGTGACGATTCCAGGCTCCGGGGCAGCCACGTTGTTTCCGCCCGTGCGGCTGCCATTGCCATTGCCTCCACTGCTCATTTGGCTCAAGGGTATGCCCACCGGCAAGTTTTCCGGAGCCGTCTTTTTGAAAGCCCTAAAGAAGATGAACAAAATCACCAGCGCCAGGGCGGGATAGGCGATATTGCGAATCAGATCCGTATAAAATAGCTGCTTCTGCTGTTGGTCCAATTGTTTGTTCAACTCGATGGTGGCCGTTTCGTTGAACGGCGCTTCCAACAGGGTGATTTCGTCGACGCGCTCGGTATTGTTGGTCAATTGCACTCCCAGCGCGCTTTGGACCATGTTTTTGATGGATTTGAGTTCGTCTTCGTTGCGCGGCACCAATTTGCGGTCGGCTCCCGTGCCTTCGACCTTCATGGCTAGCAGCACCGCTACCGAGATCCGTTTGAGATCGCCGGGCGTTTTTTGGAAAGTGGTCGTGGTCTTGCTGACATCGTACGTCTTGGTGATAGATTTCTTTTTCGTTTGGGAAGTGGTTTGGGGGCCCGCCGAAGCCACGGTATTGGTTGGCGCGTCCATATTGGCATTGGCGGCCATGCCGCTGCCCGTGGAGGCTGATGAGCTGGCGGAAGTCATGGTGTTATCTTCCGTGGTCTCATTGCGCGCCACTTGGCTTTCCGGATCGTAATCTTCCGTGGTTGTGTTGCGGGTGTCGAAATTGATTTCCGTCGATACCCGCACTACCGCCCCGCCTGGGCCGACTACGGGAATGAGCATTTCCTCCGCTTTTTGCGCCAGGTATTTTTCCCGCGCTTTTAAGATGGAGAGTTGCGTGGCCCCCAAGCCCGCTATGGAGTCGGGTTCGCTGTTTTCCGATAACACCCGGCCGCGATTGTCCACGACCGTCACGTAATTGGCCTGCAACCCCTCCACCGCGTTGGCTACCATGAACCGGATGGAATTAACGGCTTGGGCATCTAACTGGTTATTGCCTTTGACCTTAACGAAGACGGAAGCGGTGGGGTGCTTTTGATTGTCGACGAGCAATTTGTTTTCCGGCATGACAATCATGACTTTCGCGCCATCCACTTCGTTGAGCTGGGAAATGGTGCGCGATAATTCGCCCTGGATGGCGCGGAGGTAATTGGCGCGTTGGGCAAAATCCGAGATGCCGAAATTGGGACGGTCAAAAATTTCGAAGCCTACCACATCGCCTTTGCCGATGCCTTTGCCCGCTAGCTGCATGCGCAAACTATGTACTTTGTTCGCCGGAACGTAGATAGATCCTCCCGAGCCCGTTTGGTAAGGCGTTTTGGATTCTTGCAGGGCCGTGATCACCTTGGCGGCTTCACTATCGTCCATGTGCGCGTAAAGCAGCGTGTAGTCCGTGCGGTTGCTCCAGAAGGCGATGGCCGCCAACCCGGCCAAAACCACAAACGAGGCCGCAATCACGCTGACTTTCTGGTTTAGCCCGAGCTGTTTCCAGATGTCGCGCAGTTGGTTCAGCAATTGTAGCAAATTCTTAGGCATGGCTTACACCTGCATCCGCATGAGTTCTTGGTAAGAGTCGAGCAGCTTATTGCGCACTTCCACCATGAGTTGGAAAGAAATGCTGGCTTCTTCCATGGCAATCACCGCTTGGTGCAGGGATACATTTTTGCCCTCCAACAAACCTGCGGTGGCTTGGTTGGAGACGGCTTTCTTTTCGTTAACCTCAGAAACCAGGTTGGACAATAAGTTGCCAAATTGATTACCGCTGCCAAAGCCGATGGCCCCAGTGGAGTTGCCCAGCGTGGGCGCGGTATCGGTAATCGAATTAGTGCCCAGGGTCTTTAACTCCTGGGTAGGAATCATGCCCGCATTGGCGGCCGCATCGACCTTGGACGCCGCCTGGGGATCAGACGACATAAGCTGGCGTATGGCTGCGAGGGGATTCATGACGCGATCAAATCAAAGGGTTAGCTTTTGCCGATGCTTAAAGTTTGAGTGGCCATGGCCCGGGAATTTTTCACCACGGCCAAATTAGCCTCGAAAGCGCGGGAAGCGGTCAATAAATCCGCCATTTCCTCGTGGATATTGATGTCGGGCACGGAGACCATGCCTTGGGCATTGGCGTCCGGGTGGCCGGGAATGTAAAGTTGGCGAGGTGCGCGGGTATCCTTTTGAATGGAAGCAACTTGCACCTTGCTGGTGCCGTTGGCGGACAGCCCGTCATCACTCATCTGTGTGTTGAGCACATTCTGGAAAGAGACTTGCTGGCGTTGATACGGTTTGCCATCCACCCCGCGAGTCGTGTTGGCATTGGCAATATTTTCCGCGATCACTTCCAAGCGCACCCGTTCGGCTTCCAACGCTGAACTGGAGCTGTCTATGCCTGTAAGTACGTTAATCATAGCTGGTTATGAGTCTTATTTACCCGTGATGGCCAAGCGCAAGCGGGCCATGGAGCCGGATAGAATCCGGGTTTCCAGGGCGTGTGCGACTGAGTTTTGGTTCATTTTCAATAATTCGGTCTCCAATTGGACCGTATTGCCATCGCGGCCTTGGGCTATGGCCGTGTCATCCACTGCTAACCGAGGTTCCACTTGGGCGATTTGCCCAGGCTCTTGGTTATTCAGGGCTAGGTTAAGCTCATCCTTGAAGCTCGGGGCAACGTCTAAGCGCTTATAACCAGGGGTTTCAACGTTCGCCAGGTTGCTGGCGATCGCCTCTTGGCGCAGGGCCGTGGCATCCATCAATTTCTTGGTGGCCACGTAATTGTTCTGGTTAAATAGTGCTTCGATCATAATCTGAGATCGTGCCGATTACCGGGTTAGCAGGGGGTGTGCCAGTGTGAAAAAACCGCAAAAACACTGGGGAATCTCACTTTCGGTCCAAGGAAGATAGGTAATTGTTACCAAGCCAGCCGGCCAGGATAGGCAACTTTTGCGATTAAGGGGTTTTCCCCTGCCTGAGCTCAGGTTTTACGCAATACGGGATAATCACTGACGCGCTGGGTCAGCCGTTGCATTTCATCGAGCGAAACTAAGCCCGATTGAACTTTCAGAAAGGCCTGAGTCCGCAGGGATTTCCAGCCTTGGCGCAACGCGGTGGCCCGCAACTGGCCGGTGGTGACTTGCGGTGTGAGAATATCGGCGATTTCATCCGTCAGAATGAAAAACTCATAGATCGCCACGCGGCCCCGGAAGCCATGTTGATTGCACTCCACACAACCCGTTCCATGCCAAGCTCGCACTGCTTCCAGAGGCAGGCCAATTGAGGTGGCAATTTCCGTTCGCAGGGGGGTGGGTATATCGATAACTTCTTTCTGGCAATTGCGGCATATCCGCCGGGCCAGCCGCTGGGCGATGCTGCAGACTAAGGAGGAGCCTACCAAGAACGGTTCGATGCCCATCTCGATCAGCCGGGTGATAGTGCTTACGCTATCGTTGGTATGCAGGGTGGAAAAGACCAAGTGGCCGGTTTGGGCCGCGCGAATGGCGATTTCGGCCGTCTCCAGATCACGAATTTCGCCAATCAGCACCACGTCGGGGTCATGGCGCAAAATCGAGCGCAGCGCGCTGGAAAACGTCATGCCGATTTCTTCGTGCGTCTGGATTTGGGAAATTCCATCCAGCTGATATTCCACCGGGTTTTCGATCGTGATGATTTTCCGGCCCGAATCGTTGGCATTAGCCAGCGCGGCATACAGCGTGGTGGTCTTGCCGCTGCCGGT